>Ga0272448_1003042_pt1 | contig 20346 bp, 18 predicted proteins | sample YNPCB0191_FD_202220 | JGI IMG/M metagenome (GOLD analysis project Ga0272448, IMG submission 202220) | Hot spring sediment microbial communities from Yellowstone National Park, WY, United States - YNP-CB-019-1 | ecosystem: Environmental > Aquatic > Thermal springs > Hot (42-90C) > Sediment... | reverse complement strand
CCTTTAAAAATAAAGTCCAATCCGTTTTCAGCCAGTTTTTCGAGCAGGGCAAAAGCAAAAATCATTTTTTCAAAAACAGGGGGATTGATTTTACCTGCCTTCTGCTTCTTGCGGATGCCTTCTATCCACTGCTTTGTAAACGAATGCGGAGTAATCATTTGAGCAGGTTTTTAGGAATATATTCCACATTTTTCAACAGGTATTCCACCATGGAATTGTCTTTCTTTCTTCTTTTGTAGTAGTTAAGCAGCCTGGAATAGTTAATATGATACTGACGGAAAGCATTGTTGAAGATATTGCGAAGTTCATTGCCCTGAAAGGCATAAAAAATATCGGGTTCACAATAAATATCAACCAAAATTTTTTCAAGGGATGCCACAACCACATCTTCGTGTTTTTGGCATGGGGATCGGCTTATCAAGGGTTTAACAATTACCGGCTCATTGCTGTTGATAATATATTTATCGGTAAAATCTTTATCGGGCTGAATGAAGGCATTGATTTGGTTATCTTTCAGTTGATAAAAAACCGGTTCAACGGTGTCTTTCTCGGTTTCGATGATGTAAAAGAATCTGAAAGGCTGAAGGTTCATGAGCGGATGAAGCCATTCGGTTGACCATAAGCAATACGATATTTCCGGGAAACCGGATTCAAGCAGGTGGTTGATTTTTTTTATCCGGGCGTCAGGTACCGGTTGAAACTCCTTTTTCTCTGATAGTTGATAGATTCCACGTTTAACAGCGGTAATAATGCCCTGCTTTTTCAAATAATGAACCTTTTTTCTGATATACTTATCATTGTTCAGAAAAGCCCTGATGTCCTCAGCCGTTATGATTTCAGCATTTTTAAAATACTCTCTGAACGATATTATGAGGTTTTTATCCATGCCTGTCCTGTTCTAAAAGTAAAGGCAAATATAGGGAACATTTGCCAAAAACAACAAAAAAGTGGCATTTATTCCATATTTATAGTTTCTGTTTATCATTAAGCATTTTTTTTATGCGGTTATTTAGTTCGCTAATTCTTTCCATTAGTTTATCAAACGAAAGTGATTCCCCGAATATCATGCTTTGCTGCATTTGTTCATAATCTTTTTTCTATGCCGTCATGGTATTGACGGGTGGGATTATATTTATTTTGTCCGGAGCATGATTGGCATAATCAATCCCTCTTACCGGTGTAATGGTTTTGCGATGCTCCACTATGTGCTGATACAAATTTTTATCCGCTAATGCATTTTCGCCAAAGGATGTGTCCATCAGTTTTTCCAGGTCATACAAGTGCCTGCTCATCCGGTCAATTTTTACTTTTTCGTACGGCTGCTGAAACTCTTCATGCAACAGAAATATTTTTTCAAGAAATGTCCGTTCAGGATTTACTACCTGAATGGTGATACTGCTGTCTGCAAAATTTCTTCCTTCAAAATGTTGACCAACGAAAGAAGAAATTTGCCTTTCGCTAAACGGTTCTCTTTCTGAGCGGCTCCCTATTTCAATCAATACAGACGGATTAATATAAGTCATCTTTTCAGTAAGAACAGGATATGCTACTTCTATTTTTACAGGGTCTTCATCAGCCGATTGTATCGGAATAAGTCGGAGCTTCACCTCTGTAAAACCGGCTTGAGAAAATGCTTGCTGCAACAGAGGTAAGTAATTTTCTGCAATGTATTGGCAAGATGTTTTGCGAAGTTTTTTCACCTGTGATCCGGTCATTTCCTTATCCGTTTTATCAAAGCCCAAAAATTTTCTGTCCAATGCCAAATCAATATCTTCTGAAAAGCGGTTAATCAGGTCCATGCTTTGCTCAACGAAGTGCCGCCTTTGAAAACCGTATAAGGAGCAATCTCTGTTTGAAAAATCAATTCCAGTGTTCTTACCACCCACCAATCCTTTTCTATTACAGATGCTGGCAAACCCATTCTTCCGGCCACTTCCGTAAAAATATTCAGCCGTGTTGATGCGGGCATTTTCAGCCATTCTTGCAGTTGCTGTTTAGTCATGCTCCAATTTTTTTAAAACCGGTTTCATAATTTCTCTTATCCATGCCGGGGCAAGCCGTATATCATGTGCAAGCCGTGCCGGTTTCTCTTTCATCAACACATCCTGAATTTTTTTTATCTCGTGTTCCGTTATATTTTCCTTTCCTATCGTTCGCAATGCCTGAATGGCTAATCTGCTTATTTCTCCAATGCCGCTTACATTTTTGGGTGTCGTTTTTTTAAAGGTGATAACATAGTTGCCAACTTTCACTTTTCTTGCAGCCCCATCCGTAAGATAAATAATGTTGAGGGGCACTTGTGTGGAAAGCCCAAGACGGTTGAGGGCATACATTCCGGTAGGGACAATTCTTGCCCTATCCCTGCGTGCAATGGCTTTGGCAATATCTTCAACCGGGGGAGTAAGCTGGCCAATAACAGGATCCACTTTGGGGCGTAAATAAATACCCCTTGCTGCTCTTATTAGCTCTCCTTTCGCAGCCAGTCGCTCCAATGATTTGTTTACGGCTTTTGGACTTCCTGTTTTTACAAAGTCCTCAGCGAAAAACAGCATACTTCTTCCTGCTTTTTTTATTCTTTTTAATATCTGTTTTTCAATACTTTCTTCCATTTTTTAGGGGTATTTTTGTCGCAAATTTATCAAATAATTGCGACAAATTTTAACAGGCCGCTGCCTCCTCTTTTACTTTCACCCGCACCCGCCCGCTGAGCAAATCCTGCATCAGACCGGTTTTGAGGGAAATAAGTTTGGAATGATTTTCTTTTTGCTGAAGTAATAATTTGTCATATAAAGAAAGTATGTCAACTATTTTATTAATCTCGCTTTGTTTATTGGGATAGGGGATTAATATTTCATCAAATGTTTTTCTGGTGATTGTATCAAAAACACTTCCCGATTTTGCCACTTTACCAAATGTGAACACCTGTTTTAAAATATAATACAAATAATCATTTGAAATTACGTGGGCATCCTTCGAAGTCAATCCGTAGCATGATTGATTAAAACTCATATCTCTTGCAAGCTGTGAGATTACTCCAACTGTTCCTCTGGCAGAAATTATTATAGAATTTTTGGAAAGTATCTGAGTAGCACTATTAACTAAGCCAGCTTTGGTAATGTGCTTAGAAGTGGTGAAAACATATCTCTGTCCATTATTAAAATCATCCACTGATAACCAAGGTATACTTCCATTCTCCCAATATTCCTTTACGGAAGTAGAAGGGGTACCACCATTTAATACATACAGCAAATTAGATGCAGGTTCCACCTCCCACTCCTCGGGCACTTCGATGCCGTTTTTCACTACAAAGCGGTGGGTGGCTTTGCTGCGGATGCGGCCATATTCGTCAATGCCACGGGTAAGCAGGTCTTGCATCAGCCCGGTTTTGATGCGCTGGTATTTGGCTATCAGGGCTTCGGTTTGGGCTATGGCACGGTCTATTGTCGAGAGGATTTGGGCTATACGGGTTTGTTCGGGTTTGGATTCGGGGTAATAAAGTTCAATATTTTCTAAATCTTGAATTACAACTTGTGGTTGTGCTGAACCAGAAACAAAGGTTTGTCGCGGAATATTCTTTAAAGCATAGAAAAGAAATAGCTTATCTAAATCAAGCTTAAGTATACAGACAATTGAATTATTAGTGATATAAGATTTGGGTTCAGAAAAATTTATAACACCACTATATTCACCGCGACAACTGACAAGAACTTCTGCATCTTCATGAGTATATTTTGAATAATAACCAATTATGCTGTTAGCTCCAAAAACTTTGAAACCCTCACTAGTAAAAAGAGTTGTTGGCAAATTCTTACCGTAAGCTAGATGACAAATTGTGCCTAAATTTTTTCGATGCCACTTTCCCATCAATCCAAATATTTCAATTCTTTTAAAAATTCATTCAGTTCGTTCAAGGTGTCGGTTCTTTCTTTTTCTAATTGCTGAGCCGAAACGGCATACTTGTCCCAGAGTTTTTCAATGCCGGCAATGAGTTTGCGTTTTTCGGCATTCAGGTATTTGAGCAGTTCCTGCTGCACTAAGTTGTTGTGCTTTTGCAGTATCAGGGTTTTGGCTTCTTCATCGGTAATCATGCCGCCAATGCTTGCCAAAAAGGCCTCCAGCCCGGCCATGCGCTGCTGTATTTTGGCTATGGTATCAGTGCATTTTTTTATGTCTTTTTTATGTTTGGTTAGTTCTTTTTTATCGCTTGGCACACTGCTTTGCAGCTTGCTCAGCTCTTCCTGCTTGCCTTTCAGCATATTCCGCAGTTCTTCTTTTTCATCCTCAATACCATAGCACTTGATATTGATTTTGCGGTCAAGGTCTTCCTGCTTTTCAGCCAGTTTCTTTTTCAGGTCTTTAATTTCCTTTTCAATATCCTTAATGGTTTTAAGCGTTTTGGCTTCCTCGGCCTGGGGATTTTCGTCTGCTATCTTTTTCAGATAATCTTTTATGGTGCTTGCGGTTACTTCTTCACCCTCTTCGGGTTCGTATTCCACGGTTTCTATAACTTCCTGCAAAGCAGCTTCCTTGTCGGCAATGTTTTTTTCATTTTCGTTAATAGCATTTTGCTCTGCCTGAAAATAGGTTTCAATAAAATATTCACGTGGTATCAGAGCGGGGCTCCATCCGGTAGATGAAATGGTTTTGAGGTCGTAGCGGATGTTCGTCCACCAGTTTACAAACACTCCGGCACATTGAAACTCGTCCAATACATTTTGGGCCATCAGTTTTTCCTTGAGGGTGGTGAGCAAGTGTGTTCTTACAGCGGCCATGTTTTTGCCCCCTGCCACAAGGTAATCTACAATGCCCTCTTTGGCATCGCCTCCGGTGCTGTCTTGTGCTGCTTTCTTTTGCGGAGCCAGCGAAGCAAAATCTTCTTTGGCCATTTCCCACCACTCGTTTACCTGCTGCTGCATAGTGGCATAGGTTTTCAGCACATTGGCATTGGTTTCAATAATTGCCTTAATCCTGGATTTTTCTTTTATATCGTCTTTAAAATCGGAGTATTGCTCATTGCGTGGTTTGAAAATTTCGGATGCTTCAAAACCGAACTTGTCAAATTGCTTTTGTTGAGCAGAAATTTCTGTAATCGGAATACCGCCTATCAGGTGGGCCTTTACATCCTCGGGTTCAGGGTCAGGCGTGTTGTCCACATACCTGCGGATGTTCAGGTTGTAGTCGTTGTTTTTTATTTCCTGAAGGTCAACCAGTCGGGAATATTTGTCAATACTGAGTTTATGGGTAAAGACGTGTTCTATTTTTTCGATGTCTTCAGGGCGTAAGTGGTTTTGTACTTTCCCTTCGCCATATTCTGCATCGGCATTGATGAAGAGAATTTTGTCACGCAAGGCATCGGGTTTGTTTTTGTTAATCACAATCACGCAAGCCGGAATGCCGGTGCCATAAAACAACGCCGGGGGCAAACTGATAATGGCTTCGATGATATTGGCATCCACCATTTTTTGCCTGATTTCTTTTTCGCTTCCGCCACGGAATAATACACCATGCGGCATAATGGTAGCCATGCGTCCGGTTGTTTTCAAACTCGCCACCATATGCTGCACAAACATCAGGTCGGCTTTCTTTCCGGTTTCAGGAGCAAAGCCATACGAAAACCGTGTCAGGAATTTCATGGTGGCTTTATTGTAATTCTGTGAGAATGGAGGATTCGCTATAACAATGTCAAACTTTTTCCATGTAGCACCATCCAGAATCAAGGGGTCTTGCAGTGTATCACCGTTTTCAATGGTTGCCGAAGGGATATTGTGCAAAATCATATTCATTTTGCAAATGGCCCAGGTTGTACCCGATGCTTCTTGTCCGTAAAGGGCAAGGTTGCGGAAATCTTCACCCTGTTCTTCTACCCATTGCACCGATTGAATGAGCATACCACCCGAACCGCAGGTGGGGTCATAAATTTCCATACCTGCCTTAGGTTTCAGCAGCGTTACCAATAAACGCACTACATGGCCGGGAGTGTAGAATTCACCGCCTTTCTTTCCGGCACTGTCAGCAAAGTATTTTACTAAGTATTCATAAGCCGCACCCAGTAGGTCGGGGAACTCAAAATTGTCATTCACCAAAGCCGGCATGTTGGTGTTAAAGTGGTTAATCAGGTCAATCCAGCGTTGGTCAGGGATTTTGGTTTTGCCCACTACTTTGTTGAAGTCAATTCCTTTCAGCACTCCTGTGAGTATGGGTTCGTTGGCTTCTTCAATCTCTGCTAACGCTTTGTTGAGTGCTGCACCCACATTGCTTTTAATGTCTTTCAAAGCCGGATGAAACACCTCTTCTGTTTTGCCTTTGTCGTTGGTTATGGTTTCCGTCCAGCTGTCGTTCCACCTTGCCCGAATGGGAACAAAGAAAGTGTCTTTGTAAGTGGTTTTGTCCTCCAGCAGTTCGTTGATTTCTTCTTGTGAAAGATGGGCATATCGTTTCTTTATTTCATTACGTTTTTGCTCAAATTCATCTGAAAGTCTTTTCAAAAAGAGAATTCCGAAAATATATTCCTTGTACTCCGATGCATCCATTTTCCCTCTCAGGATGTCGCAAGCTTTTAGTAAAAAGCTTTCTAATTGTCCGAGAGTGATTTTCGTTTGTTTCATATATTCTGACGTTAATTTTTGGCTTCCAAAAATACGTTTTTAAGTCGGTTTGTTTGTATTGGTGCCTTGGCAAAAAATGGCTCTTTTGCAAGCTTGGGATGAGGGTAGGCTTCCCGAAGGGTCGGGACAGGTCGTGCGGCTTGCAAATGTGCCGTTTGTGCCGCTGCCATAAATTGAATTAAAAAAAATGTGCGGTGGGGAAAATAAAAAATACAGAAGGGTTGGCAATGAGTGTCGGCTTACTCGCTGTCTGTTTGCAATATGGTCTGTATGTCGTTTGTGACCTGTCAAAATGGTTTACTTTTTTATACTACCTGCCCATCCAAAATTGGGGCATTATCCTTCATCAATTTTTGACTATTTTTGGAAACAGATGCAGATTAAATTAATTGTCTCAATTTTGTGTTTACACAAAATATTTTATACTCTCCTTTTTTCTCGTTTTTAGTCGTCTGTTCGTTGTTGTCGTGTCGTTCTCTACGCTTGCTGGTAACGTTTTGCGGGTTTAAGAAGTTGGCGATTTCGGAGCACAAAACTGTCTGCCAGCACCGAACTTGAATAGAAGCACAAATCTCCAAGTTTGCACGTCACCCCGCCTGACGCAAAACCCGTGTTACCTGCTGTATTTCCTTCGGTCGTCATACGTTGTCCTTTAAAAATGTGATGATTTTCTCCTTACGTTTTTGAATTTCTTGCTTTGTCCAAGTCAGGTTGTCCTTAGTCATTTCTTGAATTTCTCGTTGTTGTGCCAAATGATTGTATGTCGCTCTTTTATCGGCAAAAGGCCTGTTACCAACTGAACAATTATGAGATTTTGAGATTAATAGATAGTTACCTAAACAGTCAATGTATTTTTGTTTAAATTCCTCGTCATACTCACCATAACCTGCCGCAACTGGATTTCCGTCTGTCGGTGTCTGCGGTGCAATGTGTTCTATTTCTGGACTAACGATTCTGTCAAAACGAGTTGGTGAATAACCGCTTTTACCTTGTGCTTCTAAATGGTTTTCGTATTTCCAAAGAAGATACTTTGCTGTCGAGTGTGGGATTGCTCCCTGAATTGAACGTTCAAATTCTGTGTCGTTCCAATATGCCCACCACCAAGAGTCGCCACCAGTTTTTTTCATCCAGTCTATTCTGTCAATGATTGGTTTAATGTCGGGTTTCTCTTCTGTGAAATTTTGGAAAACATCATTTAATCTTGAAGTAATGTCGGCTCTTGTTCCAATTAAACGATGTCGTAAAATAATTGATTCAAGTTTACTGCAAAGTTGATTTATCGTATTTGTCGGTAATCCGAATTTGTATGCCTTGATTACAAAAGGAATTGCGATTCCAATTCCTCCAAGTGTTATAAGTGAATGAACTTCAAATTGTTCTCTCTCGTCTTTTCCGAAGAATGTTGTTAGATGTTCAAAGCTGATTGCTAACGAATGAGTGAATGATTTTATAAATGGTATTGGATTTACGTCTGAAAGTAGTTTGTTGATTTTTTCAATTGCGTTTGATTCCCAAAGTGAATTGAAATGAACTCTAAGTGTATAAACCAAAACATCATCTTCATTGATGTTGTATTCTATTGATGAAATTGATTTGTATATTTTTTCAAATCGGTTTTTGATTTCTTCAATTAGTGATTCCTTTTCTTCTCCACCATAAAGATAAACGTTGAACATAAATTGAGCTTTGATTATTTCCAAATTTGAAGGTTTCTTACCTCTGTTGTTTTGGAAAATAAACATCTGTATAGCTTCCGATTCGTCCTTAACCAGGTGTGTTGTGCAAGTAGCATTTTGAACTGTGTTGAGCATTTTTAGCAAATAGGATTCGTCCTTATTTTCTAATTGCGAGGTAAAAAAATCAAATGCGTTTACAATTCTTTTTGCGGATGCAGTTTCAAGTCCGTTCTTATCTTTTTTTGTTTGGTCAATTACATAATCTTTGAAAAGTTGCTTGTCATATTCAACTGTTTCAAAACGATAAGTTGAATTTCGTTTGATAATGTCTTCAAATGTTTCTTGTTCGGTTTCGTTTAAAGGTCTGATTTGCTTAATTCGAGCGAACAAAGCCGAAAGAAAAATGACAATTGTTGTAAGTCGCTGTTGACCGTCAATTACTCCGAATTTATTAACTTCCTTTTCTTCAAATAAAAAGTGTCCGAAATAGTATTTTGATTTTGTTGCGCTTCGATTGTAGTCTTCTAAGTCAGACAGAAATGTGTTTACTTGTTTAGGCGTTTTACTACTTTCAAATTCTGTGTCCCAAGAATAAGCACGTTGATAACTCGGAACAAAAATTCTGTTCCCTGCTAACATTTGTTTGATTGATGTTGATGCTTCCATTTCTAAATATGTCTTTCGCTAATTTTTTTGAAGTTTTTGTCATATGTTCCTAAATATTTATTCTTAATGAAATTGATAGTTGTTCCCGCAGCACTTTTAAAGTCACCAACTGAAGAACTATGAACTTCCTTAATTTTCTTGAAACTTTCATCATATGATGCATAGTAATTGTTTTTTAAGAAAACCATAAAGTCAAGTCCAAAACCACAAAGTTCTCCAACAGAAGATGAATGTGCTTCTTTGATTTTTTTGCCGTTACTATCAAAAACTTGATAATAGTTGTTTTTTAACTGTACATCAGAAATTGCCATTTTATTTAAGTTTTAATTTTTATTGCCTACTCTGGTCGGTTTTCAGCTTCCCCGTTTTCTGCAAAGTTAGAATGTCAGTCCATCAAAACGTGTCGTTGTCTTGTATGGTCGTCTTTCTAACATAGCAGGTAACTCGTTTATAACCTTACCAAAAGTAAATATACATCTATTTTGGGTGTATAACAGTACTTTTTGTAAGGTTTATTTGTACGAAAATAATTATTTTTTCACAAATCATATAATACTCCCCAAAATTAAAACCCCTGGTTAAGTGTAAATTGAATAACTTTAAGCCAGTGTTATATTGAAAGCAAAGAGACAAAAACATGCAGGAGCCTTTAAGGCCAAAGTGGCCATTGAAGCAATTCAGGAAAGAGAGACTTCCTGCTGATACGTGGATTACATTATCATAAAAAGAAAACTTATTTTTGTTAACCTGTGGTCTAAAAGAAGGGAGTAGTTAAGAGAATGAAAATAATTTTTAAATTGGTGCATTTTCAGATTTTCAAATTCTTTACAGATGAATAAAATGGTTAAAAGAATTATTTATTGCATATCAATATGCTTTTTATTATCCTGTAGCCACAGCGATTATAAACTGATATTACACCGAAAAATTCCTTATCCTCAGAGTAAATTTATCAAAAGCTTTTCTTTCACTGGTGAACCTGTCCGTTATCCTGGCTCGGGCTCAGATATGCACTGGTACACCTGGGGAATTGATGATCATATTTATATTGTTGATGATGATGGCCAAAACTTTAACGGTTATACCAACTATGCACATGTTTTGCGTATAAAAGGTATTCCGCCCCATCACACATTGGAAACAGTTACCGATTTTGAAAATTACGATTTTAGGGCTAAGATTCCCTACAAACTTTATCGCCGCTATGTAGACGGAATTCTTGCTGTTGACTCTGTTTTATATGTTTGTATCTACGATTACGACTGGGAAATTCCCGGCAAGGTATATGATTTTGATGATATGCACCGCAGGGCAAAATTGTATAGCGCCTGGGAAGGTTTAACCGAAGATCAAATAGAAAATATGAGTTTTGTTGACGGTTTTTCAAAAAATGGAGGCATAGCCGGAATAATTGCTTCATACGATTTTGGAAAAACCTGGGTTAACATTCCAGATACAAACACGCCTCAATTTCTGGGACCACGATTTGCTGGAATGTCGTTTCTAACATGGGGACCTGGATATAGCAATACTCCTGCCGAGTTGGGCGACTATGTATATGGCATTTCAAATGATGGCAATTGGGAATCGGGAGATAATGTATTTATGGCAAGAGTTCACAAAGATAGTGTTCTAAATAGAAATGCTTGGAGCTTTTTTGTATCGCATAACAATATGAAATCGGAATGGACAAAACTTGAAGATGCCGCACAGCCCATATTTACAGACTCCGGTCATGTAGGGCATCCTACTATGATGTACAATCCCGCATTAGACAGATATATTATGATGATATACAGCGATACCATACCGCATAGAATGAATGCTTCCCGCGAAGAAAGAGCAAAATGGGACAAGGCTTCTGAATTACAAATTTATGAGGCACCTACCCCATTCGGTCCTTGGAGCATCTTCTACAATGAAGTTCCCTGGGGTGGAAAAAACCATTCCTGCTATTTAGGACAAATGCCTGCAAAATGGCTCAATAACAGCGGCACTGCTGGATACATTATGTTCGCAGGTGATTATGCTGATGCTAAGCACGAATATTACGGATTGATGGTGCAACCTTACAAATTAGAACTTTTTAAAAAAACCATGTCAATTTCGCTTATTGTTTCCAAATTGGGAAAAACTAATCGAGTTCGCGGAAACAAACAGAGAAATCAACAATAGGTGCTTGTGAATTTTCATTTCATACACTTTTTTAATACTAATCATGTTCATAATTTTTGTTTATTTATTCTGGCGAATCAGGAAATAGCACACAACGTGAATGTATATGCGTAATTGCGGGCTTCAAGGCGCAAACGTTCAAGGTTGCACTGAGGTTATTTTCTTGCACAAAGCTTGAATTACCCCCTAAAACCCCGCAACTATAGCATATACAATGTTGGCAACAGTATAATACTACCCAAAATTAAAACCCCTGGTTAAGTGTAAATTGAATAACTTTAAACCAGTCTATTGAAAGCAAAGAGACAAAAACATTAGCTTCGCTGAGCTCCGTCAGCAAGCTGCCCTCGGTTCAGGAGCCTTTAAGGCCAAAGTGGCCATTGAAGCAATTCAGGAAAGAGAGACTTCCTGCTGATACGTGGATTACATTATCATAAAAAGAAAACTTATTTTTGTTAACCTGTGGTCTCAAAGAAGGGAGTAGCTAATAAATACCAGCAGATGAAAAGGAAAACAGTGATGCTTATAGCCGGATTGCTTGCTTTGGTCCTTGCGGCAGAGGCACAGATAGGAGGCAACAGCACCTATGGGTTTCTTAATCTTACCCATGCTGCACGGATTGCCTCGCTTGGGGGGAAAACAGTGGCCATCAATGACAACGACCTCAACCTGGCCATGTATAACCCTTCCTTGCTGAATGCTTCCATGCATAATCATTTTGCCCTGAATTACATTGATTATTTTGCCGGCATTCATTTTGGCTATGCTTCTTATGCTTACCGGTACGATGAGAAAAATACTTTTGCTGCCGGCATCCAGTACATTAATTATGGCACTTTCGACAAAGCCGAAGCCACCGGTGAACTTACCGGGAAATTTTATGCCGGCGAAAGTGCTTTATGTCTGATGTATGCCCATGCACTCGACAGTAATTTTTCTTTGGGTGTTAATTTCAAACCTGTGTATTCTACCCTTGAATCTTACACGTCTTTTGGCCTGGCAGCCGATGCAGGTATTCATTACACTGATGATGAACGCCTGTTTACCGCTGCCCTGCTTGTTCGCAATGCAGGAACACAAATTAAACGCTATACGCCCGTGAGCGGCTATGAACCTTTGCCTTTTGAGGTGGTGGCAGGATTTTCCCATAAAATGAAATATGCCCCTTTCCGTATTGTTGTTACCGCCCAGCAATTGCAACGCCTTCGGTTGACCTATGTGGATTCTGCCAAGGCACAGATAGACCCTCTTACGGGACAGATTGTCAGGCCTTCCCGGATGACTGACCTGGCTGAAAACTTTATGAGGCATGTGATTCTGGGAGTGGAATTTCTCCCTTTTAAGAATTTTTATTTTCGTGTGGGGTACAATTACATGCGGCGCAAAGAACTTCAGATTCCCGAAAGGGTGGGGGCAGTGGGTTTTTCATGGGGCTTCGGCCTACGGATAAGAAAAATCAACCTTGCGTATGGACGTTCCTCATATCATCTGGCCGGAGGCACCAATCATTTTACTCTTTCGCTTAATCTTTCCGAGTTTTATCGTAAAAAAATAATTTAAATTTATTAATAAATAAATCACATTAATCACTCCAATTATGAAAAAAAGTATGCTTATCCTTCTGGCAGCGGTGTTCCTTCATGCTTTTTCCCAGCAAAGCACTGCTTTACCCGTCAAATGGGAAGAACTTACGGTACCCGATTTTGTTAAAGCCGTTGAAAAATCAGGGAAAGTGTGTATTGTGCCGATGGGAATCATTGAAAAGCACGGGCCTCACCTGCCTCTTGCAACAGATCTTATCATTGCCCGTGATCTCTGTGTGGAGGCAGCGAAAAAAAATTATGTGGTGGTGTTTCCTGAATTCTACGTCGGGCAGATTGATGTGGCCCGTCCCCAGCCCGGCACCATTGCCTACAGTCCCCAGCTGGTGTGGAAAATACTCGAGGAAACCTGCGACGAAATAGCCCGGAATGGTTTTGATAAAATCATTCTGGCCAACTGGCATGGTGGCAATATTTCCCTCCTGAATTATTTTGCCCAGACCACCCTTCATCAAAGAAAAAACTACTCGGTATATTTTGTGCCTTTCATTTTTTCTCTTCTCGACAGTATGCAGCAAAAACAGTTAAAGAAATTCTCGGCCGGCATCCCCGAATCGGCCATGGGCCATGCAGGAGCCGACGAAACGGCAATGATGCTGATATCACGTCCCGATCTTGTAAAAATGGCAAGGGCCAGTGATGAATCAGGCAAAAATCTCAACCGCCTTAATAATGTTCCCGATGTAAAAACAGGGATTGACTGGTACGCCTGCTATCCGAACCATTACTCAGGAAATGGCTCACCGGCTACAAAAGAATACGGAAAAGCACTTTGTGATGCTTTTGTGGATAAACTTATTCAGGTCATTCAGGAAGTTAAAAATGACACCCGGCTTAAAGAATTGTATGAACAGTTTTACAAAGAATCAGAAAATCCCCTGCAAACTTTACCGAGATAGATTTATTTTGTTTGTAAGACTTGCCTCATTGATGGGGTTCCCGCCTGCCTGGCTGATAATACTGTCCCCTGGCATGGATTTTTAAACATTTTTGTTTTCAGGTCAACAGCATTGTTTTTTTATTGGGAAAATTATAATTTGCAATACCGGGTAAAAAAATACAAATCTCAATAAACAATTTTTAAAAAAGACAGTCTATGAAAAATTTGTTTTTGTATTTACTCCTGATTTCGCAAACTATTTTATTTTCCCAGAAAGGACTTGACAGAAACACCATTTATCTTTTGATTAAAATGGATGATGTGGGGATGTGTCACGCTGCCAATCTGGGAGCAGAAAAAGTTATGCAAACCGGCATGCCCGTCAATGCGGGATTACAGGTTCCCTGTTCCTGGTACCCCGAAGCCGTGGAACTGGTAAAGAAATATCCCAATGTGGCAGTGGGTCTGCACATGGCCATCAACGCTGAATGGAAGAATTATAAATGGAGACCGGTTGCCGGTTTTCAAAATGTGCCTTCGCTGGTGGATAAGCAGGGATATTTTCATCACGAAAACCTCTGGTGGTGGAAAGACAGTATAAAAAAAGAAGACCTTGAACGGGAACTGGCAGCCCAAGCACAGGCTGTAAAACTTTCAGGAATACAGGTGGATTATGTAGAAGGACACATGGGCTCCTCTCGAACCACTCCGATGTTTATGGAAGCCTATGAAAAAATTGCCAAAGAATTCAATGCCATGATGACCGGCTATAATGGTGAAAAACGGTTAAGTTTCAAAAATACCACGTATGAAGAAGCCCTCAGAGAAATCCTTGCTAAGATGGATACGTTGAAAAAAGGCAACATTTATTTACTTACCATTCATCCGGGAGCAGTAACTGATGAGATGAAGGCCCTGGCACTGGATGACAAAGAAAGTCATCAGGAAAGTATAGCCAGAGAACGCGACATTGATGTGCAGGTCATTTGCTCTCCTGAATTCAAAGCCATGATTGAAAAGAAAAAAATTAAAGTGATCAATTACCGGGAAGTGAAGGAACTGACAGGGATAAGTTACGCCAGGCCATAAATTTATATAGAATGGATTTGAATAAAAAAATTAGCTATGGATTACTGGCAATGACATTGCTGGTTTTCTTCTCATGTATCCGTAAAGGGGAAACTGTATTGTACGAAGAGCTTACCCCTTCAGAATTTCGTAAGCGACTGCAAAAAGCACCTGTGGCTTATCTTCCGCTGGGAACGCTCGAGTACCATGGCGAACATCTTCCGCTGGGAACCGATGCACTGCATTCAAGAGGTTTTTTTATCAATCTTGCACGCAAAGTTGGGGGAATTGTGATGCCTGATATCGTTTTAGGCCCTTCGTGGTTTACAGGAAAACCTATCGATACACTTATTTCCATTCATTGTACCCCAAGTCCCCGGACGGGTAGCTGTTACTGGATTGCCGATTCTGTTTTTCACCTTATCCTCGACAATCAATTCCGCCTGTTGTCGTTGGCAGGATTTAAAATAATTGTCGTTCATGGACATGCTCCTTCTGTCATCTATGTTGAGCGGCACAGACAGGAATGGGAAAAGAAATATTCCATCCGGCTGGTTCCTTACTTTATCTACCGTGATAATGGGGAGTTGGGATATAGTGGGCATGCCAGTGTGAACGAAACTTCCTTGATCCAGTATTATTATCCTGCGCTGGTAAAAATAGATTTGATTACGGCCGATACTTCTGTTATCCCTTATGGAGTATGTGATAAAAATCCGAGAGGCATTGCTTCTGCAACAATAGGAAAAGACATGGAGACGAAGCATACGGCCATCCTTGCAGACAGCATCAGGAAAATATTAAAACAGTTCTGATCATGGAACGGAGAACTTTTCTTAAAAAAGCCGGCATTGGAATTACTGCCAGTCTGACAATGGATCCCGGAATGTTGCAGGAAACAGCAAAAGAGAGCCTCTTTTCTACCTCTGGCGATGAAATTATTTTTTTCGATACCTGTGTTCGTATTGGAAACAGCCGTGCCCCTGACCCTCCCGGCAATGCGGCTGATGTAGTTTCACTCGAAGCCATGATGGAACGCCACAATATCCGGTTTGCAGCCGTAGAGCATGCTGTAGCGATGGAAGCTTCCCCACGTTTGGGACAAAAACTGTTGTCGGAAAAAATTGCAGAAAAGTCATTTTTGTGGCAGGCCCTTCACCTGATGCCGGCGGTGAGCCCACGAATCGAAAAAGCCTATACCGATCCCCGGGAGCTGATTACCCTGCGGGTAGCTCTTGGCCGTGTGGATGCCAAAGACTTTTGTCAGGGACAGGGTGACAAAGCCATGTTTGGCCCGGTACTCGACGCTTGCTCACGCATTTCGTTGCCTGTGTTTATTGATTTTCGCAGGCAGGGCGATGTTGCCACTTTCGATTTCGGCATCTGCGAACGGTACCCCCGAATACCTTTTGTTATCGAAGGTTTTGGTGGCTATCCCATGCACCGGGTTTTCTGGTGTCTGAAGAATTATCCGAACCTGTATTTGTCCACGGTTGAATTTCGCTTATTCAACGGTGTCCGTTTTATTTGCGATGAGATTGGCGAAAGCCGCCTTATCTATGGAAGCGACTGGCCAGCCCGGTCGATGGGCATGTCGCAGGGAATGGTATTACTTGCAGGAATTAACAAAGCCCAACGGGCAGCCATTGCAGGAGGTAATTTTCTTCGACTTCTTGATGTGGTTAAAAAAGAAGGGAGTAAATTATGAAACCCAGAGGAGCTATCATGGAGGCTTTCCTGAAGGGGGGACCCATGAAAGATTTTGATATTATTGATTGTCATGTTCACCTGGGCCCTGCTTTGTACATGCATGTTCCTGATTCTGGCCCGGAAGGGATGGTGAAGGTGTTGGATGCGATGGGTGTATCAATGGCGTGTGTATCACATTCCGTCGGGATGGTGAGCGACTGGAAAACAGGAAACGACCTTTTGATAGAAGCGGTTAAACAATATCCATCAAGAATCTGGGGATATACTTTTTGCAATCCGCGTTATCCTTCGGAAATTCAGAAAGAGATGCAACGTTGTGCTGCAGCAGGACTCCAGGGATTAAAAATCCATCCCGACTTTCATAAAACACCAGCCGACTCACCTTTATACGACGTTGTGTATGATTTTGCCCTACAGGAAAACCGGCTGATGCTTTTACACTACAGTTCATCTCCCGGACCTTACGCCGGTGCTTCGCTTTTCAGAAACGTTCTGAAAAAATTTCCAACACTTCGCTGCATTATGGCTCACAGCCTGCCTGACACTACAGCAGTGGATACAGCGGTGGAGTTTTTTGGAAAATATGAAAATGTATACTTCGACTTATCTAATGCTTTTCAGCCTGGGGTTATCGAATATGCATGTAAAAAACTTGGGGCATCGCGCCTGCTGTATGGTTCCGATGGATGCTGGGGTGCTATGGAACCACGGTTGGGCCTGGTGTGCTGTGCCAGCATCGACGAGCAGGAAAAGATACTTATAATTGGAAAAAATATAAAAAGTCTTATTAACGTATGAAAACATTTTTAATAATTTGTTTATGTTTTGTTTTTTGCCACCCTGGTTATTCCCAGCGTTGTTATTCAGTGTATTCTGATTATCCGGGAGGCAATGGATTGATAGAAAAAATATCGGGCGATACGCTTTATATGCGTGCTGACCTTCGCGACACAGAAGGCGACTGGTTTTACTGGAATTTTGGAGTTAAAAATGCTGCCGGAAGAACGCTGACTTTTGTATTTACCAGAAACAACCGTTTTACCGATCAGGGGGTTGCCTTCAGCACCGACCAGGGAATGTCGTGGCAATGGCTTAACAGCAATGCGTTTATTACCCGTACTTTTAGCTACACTTTCCCTTCCAACGACGAAGTCCGTTTTTCCATGTCGATGCCCTATACACAAAAGAACTGGGAAAATTTTATCACTCCGTTGCTCTCCCACCCCCTTGTTACCCCTGATGTTCTTTGCACTACCCGTAAGGGGAGAAAAGTGGAGATGTTATATATCAACAAGGGAGCAAAGAATATACAATACAGGGTGATTTTTACTGCCCGTCACCATGCCTGCGAAATGATGGCAAACTATGTCATGGAAGGAATTATACGAAGTCTCCTCACAGCACCTTCTCTGCAATGGCTCAGGACCAGGGCAACATTTTTGTTTATTCCCTTCGTTGACAAAGATGGTGTGGAAGATGGCGATCAGGGGAAAAACCGCATTCCGCGTGACCACAACCGGGATTACAGTGACAGCAGCATACACATGGAAACAGCTGCGTTGCGGAAATTTCTTCCTGAATGGGAAAAGGGAAAACCATTGATTTCGTTCGATCTGCATTGTCCTTACATCTATGCTGCCCATGACAGGGACATCTATATTGTTGGTTCACAAATAAAGGAAAATGCCATGGAACAGGAGAAATACCATGCGTTGATCAATTCCATCATAAAAAAGGATACTGTTAATTATAAAATAGGGTACCTGCCTTTCGGAATACTATGGAACACTGGAGCTAACAACACCCGAGGCAGAAGTTTTTCATTGTATTCATCGGAAGAACTGAAATCAGTGCTGGCAGTTTCTTTTGAATTTCCCTATGGGTCATTTTCAGGTATCCCGGTGAGTAGGGAATATTACCGCCTGGTAGGAAAACACATTGCTTTTGCCCTCCAGCAGTACTTGAAAGACACGAAAGCCCCTGCAAAAAAGAAGGAATTGTAAATGGGGCGGATTAATAAGGCCATGAAAAGCTGTTTTTGGAGGCATTGAAAATATCAAAAAAATTTTTTGCAGGTATATTGATAAAAAATGATGGACAAGCCGGTAAGCACTTTCAGATATTCAAAGGCAGGAAGATAAAAATCAGATTAAACGGCAAAAAGGATAAAAAAAGATGTGGCACCCAGTTCTCTGAAGTGCCACCCTTTCGCGTTTTAATTAGTAGTTAACAAAGCTGAGTTAAGATGCTGGAACAAAAATAAGGGGTAATGACGATTCTCACGGGTAATTATCTTTCATTTTCAGGTAATTTTATTACATGATTCATAAATAATTGATATTCAAATCTATAAATTGACACAAAAATCATTTTTATTGCATAAAAGTAAATATTTTTATTCTCAGAGAGCCTGTTTGAAGGGGAAAAAATTGTGAAAACTGAACTTTATGGCGATATTTTTTTATTTTTTCAATGCTTTTGATGCTGGTTTGATAAATTTAAAACACATAAATTTTCGATTATATTTGTTTAGCAATGAGCAGCAAAAAAGAATTTTTTTGGAAATGTTTTTTATCCACCATTGTCTATAATGAAGTTTTCGGGCATATAGAGATTTAAAAAATATGAGAAAGACCTTTGTATTTATTGTTGTTGTGGCACATGTGCTTATTTCGTGTACTTTGGTTGAACAGCGCAGGGAAACTATTTTGAAATATCTCAGTGCGATGCCTTCCAGGAAAGATCACAGGGTCATTTCCGGTCAGTTTATAGGGTGGGGTGAAGATGCTACGATGAAAGATGTCAGTGAGATTTACAGAAAATCAGGCAAATGGGTTGGTTTTCTTGGGGCTGACTATCACTGTCTGAAATATGACAGGCATCACTTTTCGCATGTTGCACTCCAGACTAATATAGCTGTTACCAATAAAGTAATTGTTGACTACGGAGTGAAATTTGTTTTTTTCTCTCAGCACCTGAACAACCCCTTTACCGATAGCTCAGCCTGGGATACCACGGGCAATTTATCCTTTCTTCTGAAAGATGGGGAACCAAAGCACAGGCTCGATCTTCAGCTCGACTTCATGGCTTCGGGATACAAGGAATTGGAAAATCACGGGATCGTTATTTTCCTTCGTCCCTTCCATGAGATGAATGGAAGCTGGTTCTGGTGGGGAAATAAAGATTCAGTCGCGTTTATTGCCTTGTGGAAATATGTGTATGATTATTATACAGTGAAAAAAAATCTGAAGAACCTGATCTGGTGTTACTCTCCATGCCTCTGGCCGGTGAAATACCTGACGTGGTATCCCGGTCCTCAATATGTTGATGTCATTTGTATTGATGCTTATACAGACATCATCCATCCATATTTTGACGAGGCCTACCGGCAATTGACAGCGTTGAATAAACCCATAGGACTTGGCGAGTTTGGCCCCTGCGATGCATCCGACTGGGAAGGCAAAAAACCCTGTTCGTTTGATTACGACAGGCTGATTAAAGAAATCAGGCAATATTATCCGCAATTTGTATTCTTCATGACGTGGGACCAGCACTGGGGAATGGCCCATCATAATAAGATAAAAGATTTGCTTAAAGATGAATGGGTCGTAAATAAGGATGAGACGGAGAAGTGGTGAAAAAATTTTTTATGGAGAAGGGAATAGAGGTCAGATAAACACTAGTATTCTTTCGTGGATCTTTTTGTGATATCTTTTTTCCAACGAGTAAGCTCTGGGCGGTAAATCATCATTTTGGGATTTATTTTTTCGTTTTTTCATGATATTCTACTCGCATCCCCATTTTTGTATTTTTTCTTAAAGTATTGATTATCAATTTCATTTCCGTTTTTAAATGCTTAAAAACATGTAATAACGAAAGTAAATGGTTAATAGTGGCTAAAGGAGGTCTGGCAGGTTTATGTTTGCTGTGTCAATTGACGTGAGGCGGTATGAGTGCGCAATCAA
>Ga0272448_1003039_pt1 | contig 20359 bp, 14 predicted proteins | sample YNPCB0191_FD_202220 | JGI IMG/M metagenome (GOLD analysis project Ga0272448, IMG submission 202220) | Hot spring sediment microbial communities from Yellowstone National Park, WY, United States - YNP-CB-019-1 | ecosystem: Environmental > Aquatic > Thermal springs > Hot (42-90C) > Sediment... | reverse complement strand
CCACGCAGAATACAAAAAATTTGGAAACGCTGGTTGATAGAAAGACAGCAACGGATTACCTGAAAGTGGGGCAAATCGGTATTCCTTTCTTACCTACGGCAGGTTCTGGAAGTCCTGTGGTCAATCTGGAAGTCATGCCTCCTGATAATCGTATTGTTCTCCCCAAAATAGGAAAAAATGTTCCGATTGTCGAAATTCCCGATACCAATTTGATCGCTCAGAATTGGAAAGGATTGGAAGAAGATATTCAAACGGGATTAAAAATGGGAGTCGTTCATTATCCCGGGACAGCTTTACCCGGCCAAGTGGGAAATTTCTTTGTGACGGGACACAGCTCCTATTATTTTTGGGAACATAGCAAATATAAGGATATTTTTGCTCTTCTCCCTGAAATGGATATCGGAGATCGTGTGGTGGTGTATTACAATCAGAAGAAATATACCTATGCAATTACGGATAAAAAAACTGTTTCACCATCCAATACAGAAGTATTGCGCCAAACAGATGATAAACGCATTACAATGATGACCTGTGTGCCGGTTGGAACAGACCTCAACCGCTTAATTGTCGTCGGACAATTGGTAGAAACTAAATAGGTTGACAAAATTAAAAAGAGTTTTTAATTATAATAATTTATGCTATACTACTAAGGCATTAGTTCTTTATCAGTTGTCTTATGAAATCGAGAGCACTCAAAGGAAATATATGCTTAGAACATAACCAAGAGGAGATACCTATTCCCGATGAAGAATTGGTCCATCGAGAGATCACACAGGAGGTTCGTAATAAGATGAGAAGATTAGGGTTGGATCCGGAAGAACTTATATTCTAGTCAAGGAACATAGGACAAGGAGATAAAAAAGAGGAGGTTTTTCCAGTAAACCCGTTGTAAAAAACAGATAAATATTGTATCATAAAAAGAAGTTTATTTTTTATAAAATAAAAAGATATGTTTCAACTGTACAAAATTGATATTGATGTCTCTTCTGAATATATTGCTATGATCAATAAGCGTGATGCGGAAAAATTGGAAGTTCATCCGGGGGAACGGGTGGAGATTTTTCCTTCCGATGCACCGAATCGCGGTATTGTTTGTGTGTTGGATGTGTTAGAAAAAAATAGTCAGGATATTGAGGGCGATGTAGATCTTAGCCTTGGTCACCTCGGTTTATATACCAGAGCTTTTGACGCTTTGGGATTAAAGGAGGGTGAAATGGTTGATGTGAAACCACTGCCCCGTCCAGCATCATTTGAATATGTGAAAGCCAAAATGGATGAGGGGAAAAAATTTACGGATGAAACGCTCTATGCCATCATTAAGGATATGGTGGATAATAAATATTCTCAATCGTTGATCACCTATTTCCTTCTGGCTTGTGCTACGAAAGGATTAGATGACGATGAAACCGCTTCTTTAACCCGTGCCTTAGTCAACACCGGGAAAACACTTCATTTTGATGATCCTATTGTTGCTGATAAACATTGTATTGGTGGTATTCCGGGCAATCGCACAACACCTATTGTTGTTGCTATGGTGGCGGCAGCCGGTATTCCTATTCCCAACACGTTTACCCGATCTATCACTTCTCCTGCCGGGACTGCCGACACACTGGAAACCTACTTAAAAGTCGACTTGAGTCTGACGCAGATGGAGAAGATGGTGAAAAAAGTAAAAGGATGTCTTGTATGGGGAGGCGCCATAGATATGGCACCGGCGGATGACATTATTATTCGTGTGGAACATCCTCTCAATATTGATAGTGAAAGCCAGATGATCGCTTCTATTTTAGCCAAAAAAGTAGCGGCCGGAAACACCCATTGTTTACTGGATATTCCTATGGGACCTGCCGCAAAAGTAAAAACACAGGAACATGCGGATCATTTAAAAGAACGATTTGAATCGATTGCAACAAAGCTGGGTTTGAAATTGAAGGTGGTCATAACGGATGGAAGTCAGCCTATTGGAAACGGTATTGGCCCGGTATTGGAGATGATGGATGTTATCAAAGTATTAAAAAATGATCCGACTGCGCCGAAAGATTTGAAAGACAAAGCGGTGTACTTAGGAGGCCTCTTATTTGAACATATTGGAAAATGTAAAGCGGGAGAAGGTTCTGCTTATGCTCTCCAACTTCTGGAATCAGGAGCGGCAAACCAAAAATTTGAGGAGATCCGTAAATTCCAGGGGGCGCGGGAACTTCCCGCTCTTTCTGAAACCTATTTTGATTTTGTAGCAGAACGAGATGGAACCATAAAAAGCATTGATAACAAGGTTATTGTGCAACTGTGTAAACTGGCGGGAGCTCCTATGGATATCTTGGCCGGGGTATATATTTATAAATTTAACGGGGAAACGGTGAAAAAAGGGGATACTCTTTTCCGCATCTATTCTGGGCATCCAACACGATTACATTATGCCGTTGAACATTTAGAGAAAAATACAGGGTGTTATGTGATCGAATAATGCTTTTTCTTTGCTATGAAAACAATACAAAAACAAAAGATAGATGTTCGTTCCTTTGTACAAAAGAATTATAAACCCTACACTGGGGATGATTCTTTTCTAGCCAAGCCGACAAAAAAAACATTAGCGGTTTGGGAAAAGGTGAAGAAACTTCTTGTGGAAGAACAGAAGAAAGGTGGAGTGCTTGATGTGGATCCGAAACATATCTCAACCATCACTTCCCATGCTCCGGGATATATTGATCGTAAAAACGAATCGATTGTTGGGCTTCAGACCGATGCACCTCTCAAACGTGCCATTAAACCTCGAGGCGGCTGGAGAGTTGTTGAACAGGCGTGTAAAGCGTATGGCTATGAACTTGATCCGATGGTTCAAGAGATGTATACCAAATATGCTACATCGTTCAACGATGGCGTTTTTTCTATCTATAAATATTGGAAAGGTTTTCATACCGCCGATGGTGAATTGTTCAGAAAGAAAGGCATTTTAACCGGTCTTCCTGATAATTATGCACGCGGTCGTATTATTGGAGACACAAGGCGTATAGCACTGTATGGGGTGGATCGATTGATAGAAGATAAAAAAGAGTTTTTGGCCCAGTATTCGGAAACGATGGATGCTTCTCATTTACAGCTGAGAGAAGAGATTTCCTGGCAAATCAAAGCATTGGAAGATCTCAAAACAATGGCAGCCGGATATGGATTTGATATCGGGAAACCTGCGACCAATGTGAAAGAAGCGATTCAATGGATCTACTTTGGGTATCTTGGAACCGTCAAAGAACAAGACGGCGCGGCGATGAGTATCGGACGACTGGATACGTTTATTGACATCTATGCTGAAAAAGATTTGCAAGCCAAAAGATTTTCGGAAAGTGAAATTCAACAGTTTATAGATGATTTTGTTATTAAACTTCGCATTGTTCGTCATTTACGTCCTCCCGAATATAACGAGCTATTTGCCGGTGACCCGACTTGGGTGACGTTGGCGATGGGGGGAATGGGACAAGATGGCAGACCGTTGGTCACCAAAACCAGTTTTCGTCTTCTGCATTCCCTGTATAATCTCGGACCTGCGCCTGAGCCGAATTTAACCGTCTTATGGTCCAATAAACTTCCTGAATCCTATAAAAAATATGTTTCTCGGGTTGCGATCGATACGTGTGCGCTCCAGTTTGAGAACGATGATCTGATGCGACCGTTCTATGGAGATGATTATGGGATTGCCTGTTGTGTCTCGGCGATGAAAATGGGAAAACAAATGCAATATTTTGGAGCGCGATGCAATCTCCCCAAAGCTTTGTTGTTAGCCATCAATCAGGGGAAAGATGAAATCGATGACAGCTGGATTGTGAAAGATATTCCCAAGCTCAAACATCATACCATTCTGGATTATCATGAAGTGAAGAAGGAGTTTTATAAACTGCTTGATTGGCTCGCGCAAAAATATGTGGAAACGATGAATGTTATCCACTACATGCACGACAAATATTATTATGAAAATCTGGAAATGGCATTGCATGATCATCATGTCTATCGATTTATGGCATTCGGTGCTTCGGGGATCTCTATTGTTGCGGATTCTCTCTCTGCTATCAAATATGCGCGTGTAAAAGCCATCCGAGATAAAAATGGAGTAGCGAAGAGTTTCGAAATCACAGGGGATTTTCCCAAGTACGGAAATGATGATGACCGGGTAGATAAGATTGCAGTGGAGGTGGTGAAAACATTCATTTCCAAACTGAAAAAATACAAGCTCTATCGGGCAAATGAACATACGTTATCGTTGCTCACGATTACTTCCAACGTGATGTATGGGAAACATACAGGAGCGACACCGGATGGACGAGAAGCGTTTACCCCATTTGCTCCCGGTGCCAATCCGATGCATGGGCGAGATACAAACGGTGCGATCGCATCCCTGAACAGTGTGGCCAAGATTCCGTATGCGTATTGCCGGGATGGGATATCGAATACGTTTTCTGTGGTTCCCAACACATTGGGAAAAACAGCGGATGAGAAAGTCAACAATCTGAAAGGGTTATTGGATGGATATTTCAAGAAAGGCGGTTTTCATCTCAATGTAAATGTCTTACATCGTGAAACGCTTGAAGATGCGATGAAACATCCTGAGCAATATCCTCAATTAACGATCCGTATTTCGGGATATGCTGTCCATTTCACGAAACTCACAAAAGAACAACAATTGGAAGTGATCTCACGGACATTTCATGAGAAGATGTAGGAAGTTGATATACTGTTTGCGTTGTTGAGCATGAAGGGGGCGAACATATGATTCTTTCTCTGGGATACATTGTCTATCGTATGCTCTTTTGCAGCATGGACGATGAGATACACAACAAAAAAACAGAGATTCCTTTTACGCAGGTTCCTTTATTTGGACATATCTGATTGAAAAAAGGATGTTGGTCTTTGTCCCTCTCTATACTCTTTCCTTTCTTTGTGATATAATCCCATAAGCGCTGTGCTTATGCTTCAACAACGAATAGCGAAAATCCATTCTTTTGAATCCTTTGGAACGGTTGATGGTCCCGGTATCCGGTTTGTGATCTTTTTTTCGGGCTGTCCTTTGCGCTGTATATATTGCCATAATATTGATGTGGTGTTGGATAAAAATGTTCCGACGTATACCGTGAATGAAGTCTATGAACGCATTATGAAAGAAAAAGAATATTTCATGTCTTCGGGTGGGGGAGTCACGGTATCGGGAGGAGATCCTGTTCTTCATGTTCCCTTCATCGTTGAACTGTTTACCAAGCTGAAAATGCACAAGATCCATACGGCGTTTGATACGTCTTTAATGACCACCAAAGAACATATTGACCGGCTTCTCCCTGTTACAGATCTTTTTCTGGTGAGCATCAAAGGAATTAATGATCATCTGCATAAAACGATAACAGGAGTAAGTAACCGGATTATCCATCAGAATATGTTGTATTTACAAACCAAAACGAACCATATCTGGTTTCGGTATTTGCTGCTTCCGGGCTATACCGATGGAGAAAAAGAGATCAATGACCTGATTCAATTTCTTCAGCCATTGCGGTATGAACTCCTGGAACTTTTGCCCTATCATACCTTAGGAGTATCAAAATGGAAGGAACGAAAACTTCCTTACCGCTTAGAACATGTTCTTCCTCCTTCCCAACAACATGTCATGCATATCAGGAAAAAACTGGAACAGGCAGGCATTACTGTGAAATGCGAGTATGAAATGGTATAATAGATATGAGTTGAACGTTATACCGTTTTCATGTCATAACGTTCTCACTCCACAAAACTCCGTTACCTTTACAACTTTATGACTTTATAACGAATGATGTATGTTTGATCAAATTGTCGAAGATATCAAAAACCTCAAGATTCAGAGCGCTATGAATATCGCCAAACGGGGATTGGAAGCGTTATGGGAACGTTCTGAAGAGCTGAAAACATCGGGATTTAAGGTGGAGAGTTTAGAACCGGCTGTTGAGATGTTGAAAGAGACAAGGCCAACAGAGCCCGCCTTACGTAATGTGCTCCGCTTGTTTATGAAAAAAATCAATCATGATCTCTCCAATAATGAAGCGGTTTATCATGAGATCATGACGATGATAGAAGCCTCATCGAAAAAAATTCAGGAATATGGATCCAATCTTATTGAAGACGGCATGATCGTTTTTACCCATTGTCACTCTTCTTACGTTGTGAATACGATTATTGAAGCAAAACTGCAGGGGAAAAAATTTGAGGTGTATAACACGGAAACGCGTCCAAAATTTCAAGGGCGTATTACGGCGCAGGAAATTGCTCAAAATGGGATTAAAGTACATCATATGGTTGACAGTGCGGCCTACCATGTTCTGAAGAAGGCGGATATCTTTTTCTTTGGTGCTGATGCGATCAATTCGTATGGAAATGTCTTTAATAAGGTGGGGACAAAAATGTTTAGTGAAATAGCAACCAAGTATAATGTGAAAACGTTCTGTATGACATCTTCCCTCAAGTTTGATACGGAAACGATCTTTGGGGTAAATGAAAAAATAGAAGAACGATCCGCTCATGAGGTATGGGATACGCAAGATCCGAATATTACCATCTATAATCCTGCTTTTGATGAGGTGGAAAAGGAATTCATTGATGCGATTGTATCCGAACATGGCGTGTTATCTCCCGAAAGCTTTGTGTCCACGGTTAAAGAGCAATACGCTTGATCAATGTTTGTTATGAACATCCTTCTGTAGCCAATCTATCGGCATGATGTGGGAGAAATGATGTGCTGATGCTGCAACCCGTAAGGATATTTTAGTTGCAATTCTTCTGATTGCACCATACAATAGGGGAGCTTCTTTTTTTGTTGGTATGTACGAAGAACGATCAACGATCTATAAAGACTGGCAACGGTTAGTCGTCTTGGGGGCAAAGTTACAAAAACACCCGTCCCATTTTTCAGATCGGATATTTATCGACTGCAAAGCAGTATTAGGTATCGTGACGCGTTTGCTGTATGGTCCGCCACTTCAAGAACAGCAAGAAAAAGATAAACTGATGCAAGATTTTAAAACGCATCTGCTTTTTTTACGGGAACATGTGGCGGTGTATTACACCGGAAAAAGCAAGGAAGATTTTTTATTGGCCTTGCACCAATTGGAGAGCGATATACTCTCTTTTGTATTCCAGAGAAAAAAAATTCTGATTTTGTATTCTTGTTTGGGAAATGGACATAATACTGCAGCAGAAGCAGTATATCAGGGACTTCAATATCAGTATGGGAAAGATTACGATATTGAGCTGATTGATTTTTTGCAAACCGCGAACAAATTTATGAATATGACCTGGAAGGCGGCGTATGATCTTACAGCAAAATTATCTCCCTCATTGTATCGATGGTTCTTTAATTATGGTGATAAAACGTGGCAGGTCAAACTGGTGAATTATTTGACCTCGCCGTTATTGATTACCAATACAGAGGAGATGATTGCTCAACATAAACCTGATTTGATTGTTTCCACTTTTCCCATTTGGGACTTTACGATCAAGAATGTTTGGAAAAAATATTCCAAACAAAATAAATACATTTCTATTATTACTGATTCTATCCGTGTGCAGAAGGCTTGGATTACGGGTGATGCTGATTATTTTATTGTCTCAAATGAAGATACAGCAAAGACCTTACAGAGTTATCATATCCCGGATACGAAAATTAAGGTCTTAGGATTTCCGCTCCGTTTATCGTTTTATGAAACACAAGATCGGAAAAAACTGATGCGGCAATATGGTCTTGATCCCAATAAAAAAACAATTGTGTATTCGATCGGGACAGGAGCGAAAAAGGAAGATTTGGATTCTCTGCTCTATTTGGATAAACGACTCTCCCCAACAGCAGTACAAATGATTGTTGCGTTTGGGAAAAACCAACTGATGAAAGAAAAATTTGATCGATTGACGAACAAACGATTGTTCTCCAAAACGTTTGCATGGACGAATGAAATACCGCTGTTGATGGATATGGCTGATGTGATGGTTACCAAGGCCGGAGGGGCGTTTGTGATGGAAGCCATACAGAAAGAACTGCCCATGGTGATTACGCGCGTATTACCCGGACAGGAGGAAGGCAATCTGGCACTGATGCAGCGGTATCATATCGGGACCCATGCGAAAAATAATAAAGCATTATTACAAGCTGTACAGCAGTATATGTATCAAAAAGATACGCCTCAGATGAAACAAAATTTCAAAAAAGTCAAAAAAGAAAATGCCACGTTTACTATTGTTTCTTTTCTTCACGATATTGTAGAACATGAAAGATAAAGATATTCGTGTAGGCATCATGTCGGTCACATATATGCCCAATCTCAATGGGGTCAGTATTTCGGTGTATCGGTTGACTGAAAATTTAAGGAAAAAGGGGATGAAAACCTTTACGGTGACAGCCAAAGTCCCTCATGTTCGCTATCCCAGCTATGTTTTGGCTCTCCCTTCTTTCCCAATGCCAAAGTCCATCTCACCGGATATGAAAATTCCCTATGCTGGGATATGGCAGATGTATCGTTTTTTTGTAAAAAATAACATTAATGTTCTGCACTCCACCGATCCTTTTCTGACGGCGATGATCGGAAGAATGTTGAGCAAATTGATGAATATCCCCCATGTCTATACCTTTCATACGCATTTTGAAACCTATGGGTATTTTAATTTCCCGGGGTATAAAAAGGTGATCCGTTCTTTATTAAAATCGCTCTGTAATCATACTGAACAAGTCACGGCTCCGAGTGACAAAATACGTCAATATTTGCTCGATCTTGAAGTGCATGTCCCCATCAAAACACTGATCAATATCCCCAAGATAGATCATTTATATCCGACGAAGAAAAATCCTGTACTCATGCAAAAATACGGTATTTCCCCCAACGATTTTGTGTTTATTACCTTTGGGAGAGTAAATAAAGAGAAAAGTCTTGATGTGGGGGTTCGGATGATGGTTCCGATTATTCAACAATATCCCCATGTCAAGTATGTGATTGCCGGATTTGGTCCTATGGAAGAGCCTTTAAAAAAACTGAGTAAAACGCTGGGGATTGAAAACCATATTATCCTCACCGGTAAATATGATCAGCAGGCATTAAATGATGTTGCTAATCTCGGAGATGCTTTTTTGTTTACTTCCCGAACTGATACTCAGGCGATTACCTTGCTCGAAGCGATGAGTTGTGGATTGCCAGTGTTGGCGGTCGATGATGACTGTGTCGATTATATTCTCAAAGACGGATACAATGGATATAAGCGGAATGAACAAGAGTTGTTACATTGTTGTATGCAAGTGGTGCACGATACAACCTTACTTGCCCGGTTGTCCAAAAATGCGCGCAACAGTGCTCTGTTGATGAGTGAAGAAAAGATCACTCGTGCTTGGATGAACCTCTTTAAGCAAGTGGTTGTGCGGTATATCAAAGAACACCAGAGCATTGGCAGAAAAAAAGGTTTGGCAAAAGATGTATTTGATCAGACGGTGCGTCGTATTTTGCATCCGCTGAGAAAATATACCTCAAAAATATTTTCTTGACGATTATCACGATTATGAGTTTGCAAATTGGTATTGTCGGATTACCGAATGTGGGAAAATCAACCTTGTTTAATGCGTTGACCCGTAGCCATGGAGCTCAAGTGGCCAATTATCCGTTTTGTACGATTGATCCCAATGTTGGGGTTGTTGAAGTTCACGATGAACGGCTACACCAATTGGCGCGTGTGTCCCGATCACAAAAAATTGTTCCCGCCATTGTTGAATTTGTGGATATCGCGGGAATTGTGAAAGGAGCCAGTCAGGGAGAAGGATTAGGGAATAAGTTTTTGTCTCATATTCGCGATGTGGATGCTATTTTGCAGGTATTGCGTGTGTTTGATGATGAGAACATCACGCATGTGGATGGGAAGATCGATCCCAAGCGAGATATGGAGGTGATCAATGCGGAATTGATTTTGGCTGATCTCGAGACGATTGAAAAACGAATAGGGAATGCGGAGAAAAAAGGAAAAGCGGGGGATAAATTAGCTTTGATCGAATTTGGCCTTTTAACAAAACTCAAGGATCACTTAGGAAAAGGAAACCTGGCTAGTACCTTGCATGTTTTAGACTCAGAACAACCTGTTTTGAAAGAGCTCCATTTGCTTACGGCAAAACCATTCCTTTATGTTTTGAATGTGCAAGAGGATCAACTTGCTTCTTTTGATGAAAAACAATATAAAGCGTTGTTGCATATCCCGGAATCAATCCCTATATTGCCTATATCTGCCAAACTGGAAGCAGAGATGGTAGAACTGAGTGATGAAGAGGGAAAAGAGTATTTAAAAAGTCTCGGCATAGAGGATACGGGTTTACATCGACTCATTCAAACGGCTTTTGAAGTACTCGGACTGCAATATTATTTCACGTCGGGAGAAAAAGAATCGCGGGCATGGACGATTCACAAAGGATGGAAGGCGCCACAGGCGGCAGGCGTTATCCACACCGATTTTGAAAAAGGATTCATCAAGGCGGATGTCGTCAACTGGCAGGATTTTGTTTCTTATGGAGGATGGGCAGGAGCTCGAGAAAAAGGCAAAGTCAGAACAGAAGGGAAAGAATATGTGATGCAAGAAGGAGATGTCGTCCTCTTTAAGTTCAATGTGTAAAATCTTTTTTCTGCCAGAGGATCAAGGAGTATAATATGATTGATATTCTATTATCTTTTTTCTATGTCTATACCAAACAGCATGTCTGCTCAACACGAAAATATACCACCCGATGTACCGGAACAAGGGAGGAAAGAGATTCGGGATAAAACCCGCCAAGATCTTGAAAGAGAAAAAATGAAACATGAAGTATTGAACGCGCTTCAGCGTGTAAAAGGATCAGAGGCACGTGTTCGTGTTTTTGCAACGCTGATGGATACGTATGGGGTGGATGCATTGGTCAGTCTCATCCCCGAGTTTGGGGATGCGGCTTCTTCTGTTCTTTCCGGCTTATACCTGTTATATGAGGCACAGCGTGCGGGACTGAAAAAGTCAGCCTATCTCAAGATTATTGGATTACAGGCGGCTGATGTTTTTGTTGGTGCTATTCCGGTGATTGGTGATGTTGCTGATTATTTCTTTCAGGCGAATAAATGGAGTGCTCGATTGTTTGTCCAAAAAACGGAAGAGCTGGTTGCTGAAGCTCGTGCTGCAGGGGTTCCCGAAGCAGAAATTGCCAAAATCACGGGGCCGGCGGAACGATTGCCTCAACTCGTTGATCATGCGATGAAACTCTTTCCTCCGAAAACGAAAGAACCGCAGAGATATGCAGTCTGATGAATATGCTTTTCTTTTGTTGTTCCCGTGTTATAATTTTACCGTTTATATATTTTAAAAAACATATGTCTGAAATATCTCTCACCGATGCAACGTTTGATGGTGAAGTGATACAATCCAAAGGAGTCGTTTTAGTTGATTTTTGGGCGGAATGGTGCGGTCCCTGTAAAATGGTTGGTCCTGTTATTGCTCAGATTTCCGATGAAATGGCAGGAAAAGTAAAGGTCTGTACATTAGATGTCGATCAATATCCGCAAAAGGCGAGGGAATATGGTATTATGAGTATCCCGACGATGATGATCTTCAAAGACGGTAAGATGGTCGATATGTTTGTCGGTGCTAGAACAAAAGAGGATATTGTGGGAAGATTGAATAAGGTAATAGAAGGGAAATAGTGTCATCCCGGCCTTCCCGCCCGTCCAGTAGGTGGGGATCCAGAATCTATTTTGGATGGATGCTGAATGACATTCACGATTGATAAGGGACCTTGATAATTCAAACGATATATGGCTAAAAGAGATTTCTATCCCGCTCTGTTTGACCTATCCCAAGATATTGCAGGAGATATTCCCGTGTCTTTGTTGCAGGCATGGATAGAAAGTCCCAAGACGGCAAAAGCGGCTGTGAAGATTCTTGAACCAACAAAAGTCACGGGTGTATCCGTCTCATCTGATTCTGCGGGTTTGAGTACATTGAGCAGAGAGAAAGGTTTGATAGAAGTTTTGGCTTATATTAGTCAGCCCAAAGAGGTTGTTTTTGGATTAGGGAAAGCTATTGGAGGAGAAGGTATTGGAATATGGGCAGCAGATAATACACAGATGTTTTATCCCGATACTATTTCAGTTGATACCATCCTTTCCATGCTTGTGGAAACACAGAAAAGGATTGCTTCTTATCCCGTCCATATCGGTATAGGAGCGCACTATGGCACTTTTTATAGGATTGGAGGAGGTCTATACGGAGTGGAGGCGGATTTTATTGAAAAGATTGCGGAGGAAGATACGAAAGGAGGCGAAATTGTTGTTTCTGAGCATCTCATCGAACAATTGCAGCATAGCACTCTCTTTCAATTCACGGAACGGGAAGACGGGCATAATGCTTTTTCTAAACTGTTCCGCGTCGAGAACGGGCCGGGAAATCCCGATTTAGAAATCCGTGATGATCATTATCCTATACCATATTCTGAAGATTTTTTTGAAGATATCCGTCAAATTCTTCCTCAGTCCCAGAGGAGGCAACTTGCTCTTTTGGAAGCGAAATATATTGTCCAGAAAGTGGTTGTTCTGATTGAACGGGAACGATTAGAAGAAGAGAGCTTGGAGGTCGAAATTCTGAATAATCTCTCGTTCGATACCCTCATGCATAAAACAGCGCAGGAACTGTTAGCGCTTTATCAGGGGGAGGATATTAAAACAGTAAGTTCTCTGGGAATTTATGTATTTGACGAAGCTTCCAGCGCTCTTGCTTTCGCCGAACATTTTCAGCAGAAACTGTTACAAGATGATGGGGTGCGGTCGAAAGTTGGGATTGATATGGGACCAGTAATTATTTTTGATCTTGAAAACGGACGAAAAGATATTGCGGGCAGTCCGGTCAATATTGCTTCGAAAATGGCTCAGGATAAAGGAGAGTTTGGTCATCTGTATATCAGTGCAGCAGTAGCACAGAAAACAAAACCCGAGAAATGTACGCCATTTACCATAGAGGTATCAAACATAACACTTCATGGATTTGTGAGATGATGATATTTGTAGGGAAAGAATAGTATATACAGATACGGTATAATTTTTGTATCATCATCGTGCATCTTATATGAAAAAAGCAATACTGTATAAAAAGATAGGGGAGAACAATAAGGTGCAGTGCCTTGCTTGTTCTCATTACTGTATGATTACAGAGGGTAAGAGGGGTATTTGTCAGACCCGGGAAAATAAAGGAGGAAAATTGTACGTTTTGACCTATGGAAACATATCCGCTCTGCATGTTGATCCGATCGAGAAAAAACCGTTGTATCATTTTTATCCCGGAACAGAGGTGTTATCGTTGGGAACCGTAGGATGTAATTTTCGTTGTTCCTTTTGCCAGAACTGGGACATTTCCCAATATCCGCAACAACATCATGGAGAGATTATAGGGCAAAACTATACTCCGGAAGAGATTGTTGATTATGCGCTTGCACATCATATTCCATCGATTGCTTATACCTACAACGAACCGGCTATTTTTTTTGAATTTACGTATAATGTTGCCCGATTAGCGCATAAGAAGGGGCTGAACAATGTATATGTTTCCAACGGCTATGAAAGTCAGGAGGCATTAGAGATGATTCATCCCTATCTGGATGCGATCAATATTGATCTGAAATCATTTCGGGAGAAGTTTTATGTGGAACTATGTGGCGGACATCTCCAGCCGGTGTTAGATACGATTAAACGGTGTAAAAAATATGGCATTTGGCAGGAAATTACGACGCTCATTATTCCCGGATACAATGATCATGAAGAAGAATTACGAGATATTGCTGAATTTATTGTATCGGTGGATCCAATGATCCCGTGGCATATTTCCCGTTTTTTTCCCCAGTATAAGATGATGGATATTTCTCCAACACCGTTAGCAACGTTAGAAAAGGCGTATGAAATAGGGAAAAAAGCTGGGCTTCATTATGTGTATGTGGGAAATATTGAAACGGGAAAATATGAATCAACCTACTGCAAACAATGTGGAGCAATGCTGATAGAGAGAAAAGGATATGAAGTTGAGATGATGTATGAGAAAGGAGGGAAATGTCCTAAGTGTCATAAACAAATAGGAGGAATCTTCTCAAGATTGTCGATGTTTTGATTTTGATCATTTTTGGCAAAACAAAACTATTTCAGCAGAGGATCAATATAAAAAACGAACAATAAATTTATACAACAAGACCACAATATCAAAATTTGTAAAAAGTATTGACAATGGCTTTCATACGACTTATTTTTGGGGTGCATAAAAAGTAAAAAAACAAAATACTACTTTTTTGCAAGTAGAACGATGAAGACCTCAAACGCATTCATCATTCACTCCCCAATAAAATATCTGACTGAGATGAGAACCTTTTGGCTCTCATTTTTTTTGTCTTTATTGGGAAAAAAACAAAGAAGGGTCATTTCAGTTCTTTCCTTCATGAGGATAATCCATTATTGGAATCTCATGATTATTCTTAACTTTGATGCCTAAGTTTTCATTATTGAAGCATGAAAATGGATCTCTTCTCAATATACTTATTTATTAACTTCTATGCTCTATGAAGAAAACAATGATCCTCGTCGGTATTATTTTACTTATAGGGTTGGCTGTTATGTTGCAAAAAACGTATACAGGAAATGCCACCTCTGTCAATTCAGGAATAACGAAAAATACAAACACCGTTTCTTCTGGCTCACCCGTGACAATGTCTGCTATTGCGCCTTCGGGAGTGAAAAATCCTGCATGCACGGATAACTATCAAACATGGTCAAGTTCAACAGTTTACAATCAGAATGCAAACTGGTCTGTTGGGTATATGAGATATTTACCCGGAACAACCGGAGTCATTTTTCAGGATATTAATGGAGATGGATTGCCGGATTATATTTATCATAATAAAGGAAGTGCATATGTGAATCAATCTAGTTCGTGCGGTTCCTTTTATGATGGAGAGGAAACCTGTGTTTACCTTAGTAATGGGCATGGGTGGTCTATGGCGTATAAGTGTTATGCTAAATGTGAGCAAACAGGTGCTTATCCTTACGTATATGTGATGAAATACTATGGTGATTGTGCGGGATAATTTTATAATGCTTTTATTTTTTTACCATAACCACGTATGAAAAAAACCATCATTATTTTCTCCCTCATCCTCGGGATCAGTATCGGACTGTTTTTGAAAGACGCCTTTGCTGGGAACGTTACGGCACAACAGAAAGGTTCAGCGATCTTATCTACCGGAACATCACAAAATGGTGGAACAACATTGAGTACCGTGGCATCCAGTATAAAGAATCCAAGATGTTTAGATAACTACCAGTCTTGGAATACCTCCACAACCTATAATCCGAATAATAACTGGAGTACGGATCTCATCGATTCGCAATATTTAAATCCAGCATATTATACTTATCCATATCATTCCATTACCCAGGATATAAATGGAGACGGATTGCCGGATTATGTATATGTTTCTTCGTATTCTTCTGGTGGGAGTATGTGTGGTACTCAAATTTATATACCAATAAGTACTTGTGTTGGACTCAATAATGGACATGGCTGGACGATTGTGTATAAATGCGTTGCTGTTTGCGATACAACGGTAACGCCCAATGTGCTCCGATTTTATGGAAACTGTGCAGGTTAGAAAATCTATACCCTAACGTGCAGAACCATGATCAAATATATCAAACAGTTTGGCATCATAAGTCTCATTCTCATTTATGGGATGGAATTAGCTATTCCGCCACCTTCGGTCTATGCGACACCAAAGGTTAAAAAGGAAACGACGACAAACAGTCTGGTGGCACAATCTGTGGAAGTAATGAAGAATGTCATTGAAACAGCGGTCAAACAAGCAGCAGTGAATAATCATGTTCTTAAGAATCAGAAATCCCCTCAATTACCCCCGGATCCTAAACCTGTTTCCGATCCTCCGACGGATCCATCTGCGGATAAAACAACAGCTGACGTGAATGCAACCGATCCCAATCCAACTCCTGTCCCCGCTACCCCGTCCCCCCCCGATCCTTTTACAGGTCTTAAAGGGCTCAAAGGTAATTTTGATACCGATCTTTTTACGGGAGGAGGGACATTCAAATATCCTGTTGAAATACCCTCGGGTAGAAACGGGATGACACCATCTTTATCTCTCAATTACTCAACATTTAATACACGACTGGATAGTATTGTGGGATATGGATGGGAGATGAATAACAGTTATATCTATCGGAGCACAAACAAAGGAACGGATAAACTCTATACAGAGAATACGTTCACATCATCCCTGTTTGGATCAACGGAAGAACTGGTTTTGACCGACAGCGCGACAGGAGAATATCGCCCTAAAGTGGAAGGTTCTTTTATGGTATATCATCTTCAGAACAATTCCTGGACAGCTACAGATACGAAAGGAGCGCAATATCTCTTTGGTTCAACGGCTTCTACACGTCAGGATAATCCAACGGACACCACAAAAATATATAAATGGATGCTGGAGAAAATAACGGATACAAATGGGAACACGATGACATTTTCCTATACAAAAGATCAGGGACAAATCTATCCCGATACCATATCCTATACAGGGAACGGTTCGGATCCCGGCATCTATAAAATAAAATTCAATTATGCGCCTCGACCATATAGCGTAACCATGTATACGCCGTCTTTTGGCGTCACAACAGCGCAACGACTTTCTTCCATAGAAATACAAGTTAATCTCGGGAGCGGTTATCAAACAGTCTATGCATACCAATTGACGTATGATGATACCGATTCCAAGGGGTTGTTAAAGACAATCCAACTTGTGTCCGGTACGCAAACTCTGCCGCCTACGATATTTGGATACACCAGCGCGGGAAATCCACAGTATCAGCCAACGGGATTGTTAGCCTCCATTCAAACCCCCTATGGAGGAATAACAACAATTACATACAAACCCTCGACACAGTATCGCACCACAGCAGGAGGAATTTCGAATAGTAAACTCCCGTTGAATTCGCACGGTAGAGACGGTAACGGTGAAAAATACACCTTCAGACACACCGAAAACGACCATGTATTCCTATGAGGGCGGTCATTACTATTTTGATGTGATGGATAGTTATAAACGGGAATATGCAGGATTTTCCCATGTTCAAGAAATTGACCCTTTAGGAAATAGAACAAATCTCTATTTTCATCAAAGCGAAAATGCGCCGGACGAAACCAGTATAGGGAAGTATCAGGACCATATCTCCAAGAAAGGGAAAATATTTAGGACAGAAGTTTATGACGCGGGGAATCATCTGTACCATGTTACGATCGATAAATGGGATAAAACGGATTTGGGGAACGGGCGCAATTTTCCTTTCAAATCCCAATCTGTCACGTTGACGTACGATGGGGGATCGGCGCATCGCGATACGGCTGTAACCTATCAATATGATATGTACGGCAATGTAACACAGGAAAAAAACTGGGGTGAGGTGATGGCGAACAATGATGGGACATTCACAGATATTGGTAATGATACTGTCATAAAACAGATTGTGTACGCCTTGAATACAAATGCTTATATTGTTTCTCTTCCTTCTTCCCAAACGATCACGGATACATTATCCCATGTGTTACAACAAAAAGTTTTCTCCTATGACAATCTTCCCATGGGACAAGTACAAAAAGGTAATCAAACAAAACAAGAAGATTGGCTCAATACGGAGAATCGATATATTGTGACCCAAAAGGGATATAATAGTGTTGGACTTGTCATATCCGTCACAGATGCGAGAAATAAGACAACAAATATCACGTATGACTCTTATAACCTCTATCCCTACCAAACAACGAATCCCAAAAACCAAACGACAACAACCACATATGATTATGTTTCAGGAAAACTCAAAGAAACAATAGATCCCAATGGTGCAAAAACAACGAATACCTATGATCCGTTTGGAAGGCTAACGGAAGTCAAGGTAAGCGATCCCGCCAACATATCCGCACAGAAAACTATCAAAACGATTCAATATTTCGACACATCCTCCCCTTTCAAAGTCGTGTCAACAGACTTTAACGGTCAACCGGGGAATACAGGACATCCTACGTATAGCTACTACGATGGATTTGGGAATCTCCTCCAAACTCGCACGGTAGCCGAAGGAACGAATCAATATACAGTTACTTCCACGTTCTATGATGAGAAAAACCGGGTAAAAAAACAACTTCTCCCTGTGTTTGCAACAGGCTCTGCCTATGCTGCACCCAATATGTCCTCCCAGGGAAATTCTTTCACCTATGACGCACAGGACAGAGTAGTGGCTATTACAAATGCCTTGGGAACAACTTCAACGGTGTATGACAAATGGACAAAGACGGTTACGGATATGAATGGGCATGTTAAAAAGTATTATTTTGATGCCCGTCAAAATCTTGTTCAAGTGGATGAACATACTGGCTCTGATATCTATGTCACACAATATAGCTATGATCTGCTGAACCGTTTAACGAAGATCACTGATGCAGAAGGAAACGTCAGAAATTTCACGTATGATTCTCTGGGAAGATTACTCACTCAAGATATGATCCATCCAGCGGGAGCAGAAAACGGAACGTATGGTATCTGGAATTATATCTATGATGACAACGGGAATCTGATAACCAAAACGGATCCTAACGGGCAGGTGGTCAACTATGTTTATGATGATTTAAACCGTCTCTTAACCGAAGATTTCACAGGGCAAGAGGGAACAGAGGTTACGAACGAATATGATGTGGGAACGTATGCCATAGGAAGATTAGATAAAATTACTACGCCAGATCTGGTAACCGCCTATTCCTATGATATTTTAGGGAGGACTCTTTCCCAGACACAAACGATAGACGGACAAAGTTATATCACTACTACTTCGTATGATCTTTTGGGGAAACCGTTAAACATAACGTATCCTAACAGTACAACGATCTCCTATGTCTATAATAACGCTTATCAACTGAATCAAATTCAAACAGGGACAGGTTCCCTCGTATCGAATATTGATTATGCCCCAACAGGAAGCATATCTGTTATTGCTTATGGGGACAATTCTGAAACATCAAATACATACGATTCCAACCAACTTTATCGTTTAACCCATAAACAAACGTTATCGGGTACAGGAGCGATTTTGCAAAATATTGATTACACCTACGATAACGTTGGCAATGTATTGAACATAACCGAGCATGCGGATACAAGTCTGAAGAGAACAGCCATCTACACGTATGACGATCTGGATAGACTGCTCACCGCAACATTAACCAATACCGGAAACGGACAGGATGAATCCCTGACATTTAGCTATTCCCCTACAGGAAACATTCTCAACACCTCTTCTCTGGGGGATTATGTGTATGATGGGACCAATAATGCCAATCCGCAGGCCGTAACGCATATAGGGAACAAAACATATAGTTATGATAGAAATGGCAATCTGGTAAGCGTTACAGAGCCTCAGATCATGATGGATGTTGCCTGTTTACCTCGTCCTCTGTTTCCTGTAGTAGTGAGACCTGAAGCGGGATCAGGAGCCTTGATCATCAATGAAAATGAGACAGCATCGGGAAGTGTTATTGCTCCTATCTCACGAGATGGTGGAGCCAAGATTCTTCCTATTTGTCATCCTCGTCCTCATCCGAATAAGTTTCTTTCTTATGATTACCGCAACAATCTCGTTCAATCCACCTATTATAATCGAACCGTAGAATATACGTATGATGGCGGAAGCAACCGAATCAAGAAATATGAGCCGGGAACAGGGAATGAGACATTGTATTTTGGGGATTATGAATTAGAGGGCAACTTTGATGGAACGATATTTACCCCATCACTTCAAAGAATCAATGTGAATATCAATAATACGCAAATTGCTTCTATTGAATATGATCTTTCCACAAGCCTGACTCAAACGATCTATCATCATACCGATCATTTATCCGGAAGTAGTGTAGAGACGGATCCAACGGGATATGTACTGGAGCTTCAGGACTATTATCCGTTTGGCTCTATCCGAGTGGATGATCAATTTATGAGTTACAGGAACAAGAAGAAGTTTACGGGAAAGGAGCTAGATACAGAGAGTAACTTATATTACTACGGAGCGAGGTATTATGATAGTGATATAGGGAGGTGGATATCGATAGATCCGGTTTTAAAAATAGAGTCGTTGCAAAAGAGTCTGTTACAAAATCTGAATAATCCTCAAAGTTTGAATGGATATTCGTATGTCCTCAATAACCCCCTTAAGTATATTGATCCCACAGGGGAAGTAACAGCTGGCTGTAGCAATCCAGGAGAATGTACCAGCAAGTTTTTTCAAGG
>Ga0272448_1003035_pt1 | contig 20369 bp, 13 predicted proteins | sample YNPCB0191_FD_202220 | JGI IMG/M metagenome (GOLD analysis project Ga0272448, IMG submission 202220) | Hot spring sediment microbial communities from Yellowstone National Park, WY, United States - YNP-CB-019-1 | ecosystem: Environmental > Aquatic > Thermal springs > Hot (42-90C) > Sediment... | reverse complement strand
CTCCCAAAGAAGCGCAAGACCGCGGCGATCGGTTCCTCCCCCCTGAGAATGTTGTTGTGGTCGGCCGTCACCTTCTGGCCGGCCACGGTGATTTCGTCGAACTGGATCATGGCTGCCGTCGTGCCCCGGGGCCCATTGCACCACACAGGGGCCGTTACAGGGCTCATGCCTGGGAACGGCCTCTTTACCGGCTCGACCACATCCAACCCCAAGGCCCGTGCGAGGTGCTCGTTGGTGGTATTGGCAAGGGTCTGGTCTCCGATAACCTGGATGAAAAGCACGTCCTTTGCCCTGTGGGAACCGGGGAGGTTCTTCTGGAGCACATAGGGGGCGAACGTGAGCGGGTCGGCCTTGTCGAATATCTCCTGGGCAAAATCGAGCATGCCGTAGAATATGTCGGCAATGGGGATGCCCCGGAGGGCTTTGATCACCGAGCCTATCACCTCGAAGGCTGTTGTCCCCGGCGCTATGGCCTCGTAGCGCGTCACGACCTCTGTGAGGTTCCCTGCCCCCACGTAGAGTGCCGCCCCTTGGATGCCGTCTTCGAGTGCCAGAAATGCGGGCGAGAGAATACTGCCCAGCGAGTTCCCGATAAAGAACATCCTGTCGGGATCGACCCCGAGAAAGGCGTCTGCCTCCGGCCAATAGAAAAGATCGGGGGCGGCCAGACTCGTCCGAATCGCCCAGGCCAGCGTCATGAGGTCTGCCTGTGTCTGCCGCATGTTGTCCCTCCCGCACTGGAGGTCGTCGAGCCGCAAGAAAGGTATCCACGGCATGAGTGTGGTAGTCGCCCTGCTGCCGTGCTCCACGATATCGATGGCGATCGCGGCAAAATTCGAGGAGGCAAGGGCCTCGGTGATGTGATACATCGCCTCCTTCGAGTCGTTGATGCCGTGAAGGAAGATCACCACAGGGGCAGGGGTCTGCACGGATTTCTTGGGGAGGGAAAGGAGAAACTCGAGAGGGACGCGCGGGGCGAGCTCTGGATGGCTCCAGACCAGCTCCGGGTCCCAGACACCCTGCCTGTTCCGAAAGTCAGGGGCCTCTACGGTCCCCTTGACATACAGTGCCACCTCTCCAGAGGCTCCTGGAGCGGTCGTGCCGGGCAACGTGAGAGACGAAATCTCTACCCTGGGCGGCGATGCCTGGTACTGTCGGGCCAGGTAGTCGCGTATCGCGACAAGCTCATCGGTCAGGTTGTCAAGCGACCTGGTCGTGTAGGGGAGAACCAGGGCAAGATCCCCGGGATCGAGGGGGAGGGCCCGCTGCGGCGCCTCGAGCCACTCGAGGACCGGCCGTATCGTCTCGAAGGCACGGCGGCCCCTTTCGCCCTCGTCGGCCTCTCCATCGACTATCTTTCGAAAGGCTCGAGAAGCCTCTGCAGGGGCCCCCTCTCGATCGGCGAGACGTCTCGTGACAACGAGCGCATAGCGCCGCTCGGGCTCGAGCGGGTAGAGCGGCATCACCTTGAGGAGGAAGCGCGGCGGGACCTGGAAGGGCCCGAAGGGATCCGGTTCGATGAACAGAGGCACGCAGCGATCGCCCCCGGCATCGAGGTCTATGAGAAACAGGGGGCTCAACGGCGAGGCGGCCTCCTCGGGGCTGCCCGGGAGCGTCTTCTCGTCAGGGAAACGACTCACGGGCAGGATGAACCGCGGGTACAGGCCGAACCCGTCCATCGTGTCGAGTTCTTCTGCAGGGACATTCGGAGGGACGAGCCCGTGTGGGATCCTCGCCCGGAGACCTGTGGGGCTGGAGTCGTCTGGGACCGTCTCGACGTTCGACGGGAATGGGAAAAGGTCCGCCTCGCCCACCGGGTCGAACAGAAACTCAGGCCCGCCGCGGTCGGCCTCGGAGGTGGAAAACCTCGTCAGGACCTCGACAGACCCGGCTGATGGGTCCGCGGAGGCCCTCAGGGCCCCTAGGCCTCGAACCTCGTAGGTGCTCGAGGCCGCAAACCCCTCAAGCGGGTCGAGCACAAGGGTCGACCCCTGGAAGAGGAGCGTCTGTCGCGAGGGCACCTGATGCCCTCCACGGAAAATCTCTATCGAGAACGCCCGGGCCTCGGCCGGCGAGAGGCCTCTGGAGAACCGCACGATGACGAGCGAGGTCACCGGTACGGCCTCTGAACCCATGTGCGGCAGGATCTCCTCTATCGAGGCAGTTGCCGGGCCGGCACGGCCGGGGCCTTCGGAGTCAGTGCCGCACCCCCCGTACAAAAGGAGAGACAACCCTGCGGACAGGAACAAGAAGCACTTCGTGCGATTCGTGGGTCTCATGGCGCATTCCTCCTCGGGCGGATTCCAGGTGATGCATGCAGTGCGCGTTCTCTCCGTGGGGATAAGAGGCCCCGGCCTATATAGATTGTTTCCCGCCCCGATTTCAAGTAATGTGTTAGGCGTTTTTCTCGATGGAAGGGTAATCCTGCAGTGCCGAGCCTTACCACCGCCACGCTTCGCTTTGGACATGCCCGCAGAGCACCTGCCGCAGCAGCGGTTCTCAGGGTGGCCCTACTAGCCGTACCGGCACTCTCGTTTTGTGCGGCCTTGGACCCCGAACTCGCCTGCGCCCAGCAGGCACTCAGGCGAAATGCGATCGTCGAGGTGGTCGATCGATGCAAGTCGGCCGTGGTGAATATCTCGACCGAGACGTACGAAAAGCGGCCTGCCAATCCTTTCATGACCACACCCAGGGACCCCTTTTTCGACGAGTTTTTCGACCGCTTCTTTTCTCCGCAATGGGAACAGAGGGTTCCGCGGAGGAGTTTGGGCTCGGGTGTCGCAATCGACTCGAGAGGGCATATCCTCACCAATCACCATGTCATCCTGGAGGCCTCCAGGATACATGTCACGCTGGTATCGGGAAAGGAATACGAAGCCGATCTCGTAGGCACGGACCCTGGCTCCGACCTCGCCGTGCTCAAGATCCCTGTGAAGGAGCCCATCCAGCCGATCCCCATCGGCAGCTCTGCCGACCTGATGATAGGCGAGACCGTGATTGCGATCGGGAACCCCTTCGGCCTCTCCAACAGTGTCACAACGGGCGTCATAAGCGCGCTCAACCGCTCCGTCCAGGTGGGGGAACAGGTCTACGAAGACTTTATACAAACAGACGCCTCCATCAATCCCGGCAACAGCGGCGGGCCGTTGCTCAATGTCCTGGGCGAGCTCATAGGGATCAACACCGCAATTTACAGCGAGGCACAGGGCATCGGCTTCGCCATCCCCTCGGATCGGGCGCGCCGCATCATGGAAGCGCTCGTTACCTACGGCGAGGTCTTGCCGGCATGGTTCGGGATGGAGGTAGAGGACATGCCGAGACCCTCGGTGCGCGCGCATGACAGGGAGGGCCGCGGCGGTGTCCTGGTGAGCGAGCTGTACCGAGGCGGGCCTGCGGAGTCGGCCGGCATCAGAGTGCACGATATCCTCGTAAGGGCGGGCCAGACCCTCCTGGAACGGAGCGACGACTACTATGATTTTCTCCAAAAGACCACTGCAAACGACACGGTCGTCTTCCAGGTCGTCAGGGACGGGAGGTCCAAGGAAATACCGGTTCGAGGGATCACCCTTCCTGACGAGCTGGTACATGCGTACTCCTTCAAACGGCTGGGCCTGAGAATAGAGGAGCACCCTTACTCCTCGCCGCTCCAGCACGATATTCAGGGGGTCGTCATCGCACAGGTGAATCCTCGGTGCGAGGCCGGAAGGATCGGCCTGAGAGCAGGGGACGTGCTCCTCAAACTCAATGACAATCCCGTACCTACCCCGAGGGACTACCGGAGGGTGTTCTCCAAACTCTGGCCCCGAAAACACATCACCCTTCAGATTCTCAGGGGCAGATTTCTGTACTATGTGACGGTCAACCTGCGGTAGGCCTCGTGTGCGCGGGCGAGGTTTTTCCAGACAGCTGGTTGATTTTCTTGAAAGAGGACTTATTTTTACAGCACCGGTTGTGCCTTTCGGCTTTTTTCTTTGACATCCCCGCCTCGAGAACCGTTTCGATGAAGCAAAAACCCCTGCTTTCGAGCAGGAAGAGAAGAGCACTCCTCTACGACAAGAAGATCACTCGGGAGGAACTGATACGCCACGGTGACGCGTTTTTCGACCATGGACGTTACGTCGAGGCAGCGGAATTCTACGGCAAGGCGCGCCACACCGAGGGGATGGATCGCATACGGGCCCTGGCAAAGGAGACGGGTGATACGTTTCTGCTCGAGATAGCCTCCAAAGACCCTTCCTGCCCGGACGGGGGCGATCCCACGGTCTGGGAAGCGGTGGGCAGAAAGGCCTTGGAACTCCAAAAATATTCCCACGCCGTTCGGGCCTTTCGGAAGGCTGGCAACGAAACGTTGCTGGAGGAAGCCCAACGGTTGCTCAAGGGAGTGACTCACAGTGGCAAAGCGTGACTATTACGAGGTACTGGGCGTCACCAGGGACGCCACCGAAGAACAGATAAAAAAGGCCTACCGAAAATTGGCGCTTCAATACCACCCGGATAGGAACCCGGGCGACAAGCAGGCAGAAGAGAGGTTCAAGGAGGCCTCGGAGGCATACGAGGTGCTGCGCGATCCGGAGAGGCGCGCGCTCTACGACCGGTACGGGCACGAGGGTTTGAGGAACAGCGGCTTTCAAGGATTCACCAGCTTCGAAGAGATCTTCAGCAGTTTCAGCAGCATCTTCGAAGATTTCTTCGATTTCGGGCCTCGCCGCAGGAGAAGCCGCACAGGGGCGCAAAGAGGGGCGGACCTCAGGTACGACCTCAGCATCAGCTTCATCGAGGCAGCCAAGGGCGGGACCAAGGAGTTCAGTCTGGAAAAAGAAGAACCGTGCGACGACTGCAACGGGTTGGGGTACCCATCGCATTCACCCCCGCAGCAATGCGGTCAGTGCAGGGGCACCGGCCAGGTGCGTCATTCTCAGGGGTTTTTCACCATCGCCACGACCTGCGGCCGATGCGGCGGGAGCGGGATGGTTTTCACCGAGGTGTGCAGAACGTGCAAGGGCCGCGCGCGAGTGTACAAGAGAAAGAACCTCTCCATCAAGATCCCCCCCGGCGTCGACACGGGCAGCAGGCTCAGGCTCGTGGGTGAAGGGGAGGCAGGGGTTCGAGGCGGACCGCCGGGCGATCTCTACGTCGTGCTTCACGTCCAGCCGCACGAGTTTTTCGAACGGGACGGGGAGGATCTCTTGTGCAAGATACCGATCTCGTTCACCCAGGCAGCGCTCGGCGCCGAGATCCAGGTCCCCACACTCGACGGCACCGAGAGGCTCAAGATACCGAGGGGGACTCAAACCGGCGAGGTCTTCAAGCTCAAAGGCCACGGGGTGCCTGACCTTCGCACAGGCCGCAGGGGCAACCTTCTCATACAGGTGATCGTCAAGACGCCGACCAAGCTCACCAAGGAGCAGGAGGAGCTTTTGAGGGAGTTGGCCAGATTGCAGGGTGAAGAGGTTCAGGCAGGGGGCGGCGAGGAACAAAGCGCCTATGCCAAGGTCAAAGACTATATCAAAAGAAACCTCATGTAAAAAACACTGAAACAACGGGCAGTTGTGAGGGGCGGCGGCCGTCGGACCTTCAAGGAGGGAAAGGGATGATCGAAGTCGAAGGGCTCACCAAGCGATATGGCGATGTCACTGCCATCGAAAACGTCTCGTTCCGCGTGAACAAGGGGGAGATCGTGGGCTTCCTCGGGCCCAACGGTGCCGGCAAGACAACGACGATGCGCATCCTGACCGGGTTCTTGCCCGCCACAAAAGGCAGTGTCAGTGTGGCAGGGTTCGACATGTTCAAGGACGGTATGAAGGCCAAGAAGAAGATCGGGTATCTCCCCGAACACCCCCCGCTTTACACTGATATGAGCGTCAATGACTATCTCGAGTTCGTCGCCAAGATCAAGGGGGTCCCGAGGAGCTCGAGGCCCGATGCCGTTGCACGGGTGGTGGAGACGTGCGGCCTTTCGGATGTCCAGGAGGTGATCATTCACAAACTCTCCAAAGGATACAAACAGCGGGTGGGCCTTGCCCAGGCCATGGTGCACGACCCCGAGGTGCTCATACTCGACGAGCCGACCATCGGGCTTGACCCCAAACAGATCATCGAGATACGGCAGCTCATCAAATCGCTCGCCGGCAACCACACCATCATCCTGAGCACCCACATCCTCCCCGAGGTCAGCATGATCTGCGAGCGGGTGCTCATCATAGACCAGGGCAGGATCGTGGCGGACGATCTCCTGGAGAAGCTCACGGCGACGATGAGCCTCGAGAGTGTGTTCATGAAGTTGACCGCGGAGGACGTCCAATGAAAAACACCATCCACATTTTGGGCAAAGAGCTGCGCTCCTATTTTGTGTCCCCTGTCGCCTACGTCGTGCTCACAGGATACGTGGTGCTGACGGGCTGGTTCTTCTTCAACCTCCTCATTCAGTTCAACAGGATCCTGAGCATGTACGAGATGTTCAGGCGGCCGGACATCGTCATGCAGATGAACCTCAACGACATGGTGATGACGCCGCTTTTCTACAACATGACCATCGTCCTGCTCATCATGATCCCGCTGATCACCATGCGGCTGCTCGCCGAGGAAAAAAAGCTAAAGACAGACGAGTTGCTCCTGACCTCGCCGATATCGGTCAATGCGATCGTCTTCGGGAAGTATCTCGCCTCGCTGTGCTTCTTTCTGGTGATGCTGCTCCTTACCTCGATCTACCCGCTCATGCTCTTCAGCTACGGTTCCCCTCCCCCTGAATCCGGGTCGATCATCTCTGGCTATATCGGCCTTTTCCTCCTAGGGGCGTCGTTTCTCGCCGTGGGCCTCTTCTCCTCCTCGATCACCGAGAATCAGATCGTGGCCGCTGTGATATGCTTTGTCGCGCTCCTTTTGTTTTTCGTCATAGGGTGGCCCTCTGAAACGCTCGGGTCCACAGGGGGCAAGATACTCGACTATCTGTCGCTGATCGAGCACTTCACCGACTTCTCCAAGGGCCTCATCGAGAGCAAGCACATCGTCTACTTCCTCACGTTCATCACCTTCGCCCTGTTTCTTACCAAGCGCTCTGTCGAATCCCTGAGATGGAGGTAAGATACACATGAAAAAAACGAGTCAGATTGCGGGACTCTGCGGGATCGTCCTGTTCCTTTTCGGGATCGTCGAATTCCTCTTCAACGGCCGGAGCTTTACCTTCTTCACCTATGCGCACGTGGGCGCAGGCATCGTCCTCATCGTGCTTTCCCTGGTCTTCAATCTGGGGGGATTCCGGAGTGCGCTCACGCAACGCTCCACCCGCTACAGTGCCAACGCGATCCTTTACACGGTGATTTTTCTCGCCATTCTCGTCCTCCTCAACGTGGTCTCGAACGCCCACTCGTGGCGCAAGGATCTGACCGAGGCCGGCATATTCAGCCTCTCGAGCCAGAGCAAGAAGGTCTTGGACAACCTCAAGGCGGACGTGGAGGTCCTGGCCTTCTTCCAGGAGGGCAAGGGGAGCAAGCTCGAGGACCTGCTCAAGAACTACGCCTACTACTCGCCCAAGTTCAAATACCAGATGATCGACCCCGTAAAACACCCTGAGACCGCAAAGGAGTACGAGGTCACCCAAACGGACATTATCGTCGTCAAGTGCGGCCCCCGGAACACCAAGATCACTGGAACGACAGAAGAGGACGTAACAAACGCGATCCTCAAGGTGGCCAAACAAGAGCAAAAGAAGGTTTATTTCCTCACCGGCCACGGCGAGCGTGACATCGACGACCAGAACGAGCAGGGGTACGAGATAGTGAAGAAGTCCCTGGAGAACGAAAGCTATCTCGTGGAAAAGCTCCTCCTGATGACAAGAAAGGACGTGCCCGAGGATTGCGCCGTGCTCGTGGTGGCCGGGCCCTCGAAGGCATTGGAACAGGCAGAGCTCGAGGCAATAGGGAGGTATGTCGAGAAGGGGGGGCACGCACTGTTTCTCCTCGATCCGGCGTCGGCACCGGGCATGGAGGACTTCCTCAAGAAATGGGGTGTCAAGGTAGGCAATAACGTCATCGTGGATCAGGTCTTCAGGCTCTTCTACGGCCCGTCCCTGGGGGTGGATCCCCTCGTGGAAACGTACGGGTCCCACGAGATCACCCGCGATTTCAAGGGCCAGACCCTGTTTCATATGGCCCGGTCCGTGGAGCCGGCAAGCGACCTCCCCAAGGACGTCTCTGCTGTCAGCCTGGTGAAAACGAGCGATAGGAGCTGGGCCGAGACCGACCTCGAGAGATTCTTCAAGAAGAGCGAGGTGAGCCAAGGACCTGACGATATCAAGGGGCCGGTCTCCATAGCCGTGGCACTGTCGATAGACGTGGCAAAAGAGAAAAGCGAAAAGGAGCACACAGAGGCCCCTGACGAGGAGGGTGCCGGCCGAAAGGCAAAGGTCGTCGTGGTGGGCGACTCCGATTTCATCGACAATCGCTATATCACAAAGGTGTTTAACGGCGACTTCTTCCTCAACACCATGAACTGGCTCTCCGGCGAAGAAGCACTGATAGCGATACGGCCCAAGGCACCGAAGGGGTCGAGAGTCGCAATGACACCGCAACAGACCAGGGACATATTCTACCTTTCTGTGCTCATTCTTCCCGAGGCCCTGCTGCTTCTCGGATTGGGCATATGGTGGCAAAGGAGGTAGGAGAGGATGAAGTTCCGCACGACACTCATCTTCGCGCTGATTCTCGCCGCGCTCGGTGTCTATGTGTATTTTTACGAGTACAAGAAGCCCCAGGAGAAAACAAAGAAGGAGGAAGAGGAGAAAAAGATCCTCAAGGTGAACTGGGACAAGCTCAAGGGGCTCACCATCACGAACGCCAACGGCAGCTTCGTGATCGAAAAAGTCAAGGTGAAAAAGGGGGATGCTGAGGTCGATCGGTGGCGCATAAGCAGTCCCATCCAGGCCGATGCCGAAAATGCCTCAATGGACAGTTTGGTCACCACGCTCAAGAACCTCAAGGTCGAACGGGTCATTGCCGAGGAGCCCGGGGACCTGGGGCCGTTCGGCCTCGGTTCGCCGAGGATCAAGATAGGGGTCCTGCTCGCCGAGGGGGACCAACCGCCCGCGCTACTCGTCGGGAACAAGAGCCCGGTAGGCTACAACTGTTATGCGATGGTGGAAGGTGAAAAGAAGGTTCTTTTGGCTGGAACGGATCTCGGGACCCAGTTCGACAAGAAGCTCTACGATCTCAGGGAAAAGAAACTGTTCGAGTTCGGCCGCGACGACGTTGAAAAGATCGCCATAGTGAAGAAGGGGGAGCGGCTCTTCGAGCTCGAAAAGAAGGGCGAGCGGTGGGACCTCGTTTACCCGCTCGCAGCGCGCGCCTCGGAGACCGAGGTAAACAAGATCGTGAATAAATTGACAGGGCTGAGGGCAGAGACCTTCGAGGACGAGACAGGCGCCCAGGACCCCCGCTACGGCCTCGAGAAGCCGGAGTGGAGGATCGACGTGACTCTCGCGCCAGATCATGCACTGGCGAGCCTCAGTCTTGGGAAGGCCTTCAAGAAGGATTCGAGCGGCTATGTCTACGCCGCCAGGACCGGCACGCCAGCCGTGGTGAGCCTCAAAGACGACCTCGTTTCCTCGATCGACAAGAAGGCCCCGGAACTCAGAGAGAAAAAGGTCCTTCCTTTCAAGAGCTGGGAGATCCGCAAGATCGAGATCGCCTTGGGCGATGAAAAGGCCACCCTGGTCAAGGACGAGCAAAGCAAATGGAAATGCACGTCCCCTGTCGCAGCGAGGGCCAACGCGAGCAAGGTCACCTCGTTTCTGACCGCCTTGAGCCAGCTCGAGGCAAAGGAGTTCATCTCCCCGGCGCCCCCTGCCGACTCGCGGGGCCCCTACGGGCTGACCAAGCCTCTTGCCGCCATCACCCTCTACGAGAAAGAAGACAAGAAGGTAGGTACGGTGCGGCTCGGGCAAGGAGCCAAGGCCGAGCAGAGGTTCTATGCCGATACCGAGGGGGGGGATATCGTCTGCGAGATACAGGCCGATTTCATCAATAAGGATCTGCCCAAGAAAGTGGATGAATTCCGGGAAAAGCGGTTCCTCGATTTCTACAGATACCAGGTGGCGCGGATCGACGTTGCGGACGGCGACTCGAAGGTGGCGATCGAGAAAAAGGGAGGGGCCTGGAAGCTCCTCAAACCGCACTCGAGATCCCTCGAAGACAAGGATGTGGACGGGCTTCTCAGCCTTCTTTCGGATCTGGAGACCGAAAGGTTCATGGCAGAAGAGGCGCACGATCTTTCCCCGTACGGACTCGACAAGCCCGCAATAACCCTGACGCTCGCCAACGAGAAAGGCGACGTTCTGGCCACCCTGGCCATCTCTTCCAAGGGTCCGGAGGAGATACCGAACACCTTTTACGCAAAGGAGGCCAAGGACCCCTGGGTCGGCCTGGTCAAGGCCGACAGCAAGAAGAAGATCCAAGAAACCCTGGCCTCTTTGGCCAAAAAGGGCTGACGCGCTTGACTCCCATGGGAGAGATGATTACTTTCCAGTCACTTAGAGATGTATGCCCGAACGGCGGCATCGAGACCTAGGCAAACTGCCTGAATCAGGGAAAGGAGTTGACTCTCATGGGAAAGATAATCGGTATCGATTTGGGAACGACCAATTCCGTCGTTGCAGTGATGGAAGGCAACGACGCCACCGTGATCCCGAACGAGGAGGGTGGCAGAACGACCCCCTCTGTCGTCGCCTTCACCAAGGACGGGGAGCGTCTGGTCGGCCAGGTGGCAAAGCGACAGGCCATCACGAACCCGGAGAATACCGTCTACTCGATCAAGCGGTTCATGGGGAGACGCTACGAAGAGGTCACCGGCGAGATCAAGATGGTGCCCTATAAGGTGATCAAGGCCCCCAACGGCGACGCACGGGTCAAGATCAAGGAGAAGGAATTCAGCCCGCCGGAGATATCCGCACTCATACTCCAGAAGCTAAAAAGGGCGGCTGAGGACTACTTGGGAGAGAAGGTCACCGACGCAGTGATCACCGTGCCGGCCTACTTCAACGACAGCCAGAGGCAGGCGACCAAGGATGCGGGCACTATTGCGGGGCTCAACGTCAGGCGGATCATCAACGAGCCTACTGCCGCTGCCCTTGCATACGGTCTGGACAAGAAGAAAGACGAAACCATCGCCGTGTACGATTTCGGCGGCGGCACCTTCGACATCTCCATTCTCGAGGTCGGCGACAACGTGGTGGAGGTGAAGTCGACCAATGGGGACACCCACTTGGGAGGCGACGATATAGACCAGAGGATCATCGAGTGGATGATCAAGGAGTTCAAAAAGGACCAAGGTATCGATCTGAGCAAGGACCTCATGGCCCTCCAACGGCTCAAGGAGGCAGCTGAAAAGGCCAAGATCGAGCTTTCATCCACACAGGAAACCGAGATCAATCTGCCGTTCATCACGGCCGACGCCTCGGGCCCGAAGCACCTCACCATGAAGCTCACCAGGGCAAAGTTCGAGCAGCTCGTCGAGGATATCATCCAGAGGACCGTCGAGCCGTGCAAGATCGCCCTCAAGGACGCAGGCCTGAGCCCCAAGGACATCGACGAGGTCGTTCTCGTGGGCGGCTCGACCAGGATCCCGCGGGTCCAGCAGCTCGTCCGAGAGCTTTTCGGCAAGGAGCCGAACAAGAGCGTCAACCCTGACGAGGTGGTGGCCGTCGGCGCGGCGATCCAGGGCGGGGTGCTCGCCGGCGAAGTAAAAGACGTACTGCTCCTCGACGTGACCCCGCTTTCACTGGGTATCGAGACCCTCGGTGGCGTGATGACGAAGCTCATCGAGCGGAACACCACGATCCCGACGAGAAAGAGCGAGATCTTTTCGACCGCAGCAGACAATCAGACCAGCGTCGAGATCCATGTCTTGCAGGGCGAGCGCGAGATGGCGGCGGACAACAGGACCCTGGGCCGATTCCACCTCATGGGCATCCCACCCGCACCGAGGGGAATCCCACAGATAGAGGTCACATTCGATATCGACGCAAACGGGATTGTCAACGTTTCTGCAAAGGACCTGGGAACGGGCAAGGAGCAGAAGATCACGATCACCGCCTCGAGCGGTCTGAGCAAGGACGAGATCGACCGGATGGTCAAGGACTCCCAGCTCCACGCTGAGGAAGACCGAAAGAAGAGAGAGAGGGCGGAGACCCGTAACCAGCTGGACAACCTGATCTACGCCACCGAGAAGACCCTGAGGGAGCACAAGGATCAGCTTTCGGATGCCGATCGACGGCCCCTCGAGGACGCCCTGGAGAACGCCAAGAAGGTCCTCGAGCGCGGCGACACCGAGGAGATGAAACGAACAATCGAGCAGTTGACCCAGTCATCTCACAAGCTTGCCGAGATCATGTACCAGCAGGCCTCCAAGCAGGCGGCAGGCGCCAAAGAGAAGAAGGCGCAGGCCGGCGGCGGCAAAGGAGGCAACGGGGCCGGCAAGGCGGACGAGGATGTGATAGACGCCGAGTACGAGGACGTGAAATAGAAAAAGAGGCGGCACGCCTTTGACTTTTCGAGACGAGTCTGCTTTCAATGAGGTGTACGCGCAGACTCGGAGGAAGGAGCCGATCGATGGGGAATACATTGAAGACCACCCTGCTGTTGGGTCTCCTGACAGGGATCATCCTGTGGTTCGGGGGGTACCTCGGAGGCCAGAACGGGATGGTCATTGCCTTTGTCTTCGCGCTGATGATGAATTTCGGCGCCTACTGGTTCTCGGATCGCATCGTCCTGGCAATGTACAGGGCCAAAGAGGTCGACCCTTCGCAGGCCCCGGAGCTCTACCGCATGGTCGAGCGACTTGCGCGTTCGGCGGGAATCCCGACGCCGAGGGTGTATATCATCCCGTCAGACTCGCCCAACGCCTTTGCCACCGGCAGGAATCCTGAGCATGCCGTGGTCGCCGTCACACACGGCATACTCAAACTGATGAACGACCAGGAGCTCGAGGGGGTTCTTGCCCATGAACTCAGTCACATAAAGAACCGCGACATCCTGATAAGCTCCATTGCGGCCACGCTGGCAGGCGCCATAATGATGCTCGCCAACATGGTGAAGTGGGCGGCGATCTTCGGCGGTGTGGGCAGGGACGATGAGGATCGTGGCGGGGGTGTGCTCGGGTTGATCGCCATGGCGATTATCGCGCCCCTGGCAGCAATGCTGATCCAGCTGGCCATTTCGAGGACCAGGGAATTTCACGCTGACGCCACCGGGGCCCGAATCGCAGGCAACCCCTACGGGCTTGCCAGGGCGCTCGAAAAACTGGGTACGGCCACCCAGCGGATCCCCCTGGACGCCAACCCGGCGACCTCCCACATGTTCATAGTCAACCCCCTCTCTGGAAAGAGTCTTTTGACCTTGTTCAGCACCCACCCGCCGCTCGAGGAGAGGATCAACCGACTCCTCGGCAGAGGTTAGATCAGGAGACCCCCGATGGCCGAAAAAGAAAAGGGATCGTCCGAGCAGGAATTCCAGGTCAAGGACCGCCGCCGTTTCACCGGGGACGGCGAGCGCCGGCCCACCCCGGAAGGCCCCTCCTCGGCTGGCCAGGCGCACGGGGCCCCAGAGGGTTCTTCTCCTGATCGGAGTTCCCAGACTGCCGGGCGAGGCGAAGACACGCGCAAGGACAAGGACCCGGAATCCCGCTCCGCGCCACCACGCGATCTCCCTGAGGTCAATTTCTCGACCTTTATCTTCTCGCTCAGCAGCTCGACCCTCATCCATCTCGGGCTGGTCCCTGACCCTGCCACAGGGAAGCATACGGTAGACCTTCCTCTGGCCAAGCAAACCATCGATATCCTGAACATGCTCAAAGAAAAGACGCGAGGGAATCTCACCCAGGACGAAAGCAAGCTCATGGAGAACCTTGTCTACGATCTCAAGATGCGCTATGTGGAGGCGGTGAAAAAACACCCTGCTTCCTGACAGACACATCCTGAAGTCCCTCTTGTTTCCCTGAGAGATACGCAAGAACCCGACCGAGAACCCTTTGCCGGCCGTCCGGAGCGTTCGGAAACAAGCGCTACCCCCACACAGAGGAGACCCTCCATGCCAAGGATCGTGACCTCGAGGAAGGTGACCATAACCGCCGCGATCATCTTCGGCGTACTCATCGGGATCGTCATCGCGGCCCAAACAGATATTGCAAGCCGCATCAGCGCCTTGCATCTTTTCGGCGAGGGTAGCCAGGGCAAGGCGCCGGCTGAGAACCCCGCCCCCACAGCGGCGGCCCCGCAAGAGTCAGGACCTGCCTCGCCGACGAGGGTCGTCTCGCTTCCTGATTTTACTCAGCTTGCCGAACGCTCCTCCCCGTTCGTTGTCAATATCAGCACCACTCAGGTGATCAAGGGGCGTGACATGTGGCGCAGCTTCAGATTCGGGCCTCAACGACCAGGAGAGCGTTTCGGACCCCCCGGCGAGCCTGACCCCTTCGAGGACTTTTTCGACAAGTTCTTTGCACCACATGGGGATATAAAACGCCAGAGCCTCGGCTCGGGGTTTATCATATCGGCCGACGGGTATGTGCTCACGAATTACCATGTCGTCAAGGACGCAGAATCGATTACTGTGATCCTCTATGACGAGTCCGAACACGACGGCACGATCGTAGGCAGAGATGCCAAGACCGACATCGCCCTCGTCAAGATCGACTCGGCCAAGAATTTCCCTGTGGCCCCTCTGGGCAATTCGGACGCCCTCAAGGTCGGCGATTGGGTGCTCGCCATAGGGAACCCCTTCGGCCTCAAGTACACGGTCACGGCAGGGATCGTGAGCGCCAAGGGCAGGGATATCGGGGCAGGCCCGTATGACGATTTCATTCAAACCGACGCCTCGATCAATCCCGGCAACAGTGGGGGCCCCCTGATCAACATGAAGGGCGAGGTCGTAGGGATCAATACCGCTATTGTGGCAGGCGGGGCAGGGATAGGGTTCGCGATACCCATCAACATGGCACAACAGGAAATCCCGCAGCTCAAGGAAAAGGGTCGCGTCAACCGAGGCTGGCTGGGCGTTCTCATACAGCGGGTAACCCCGGAGCTAGCGAAGTCGTTCGGTCTCGATCACCCCGAGGGCGCACTGGTGGCTGAAATCTCCAAGGGAGGGCCTGCAGAAGGTTCGGGCCTGAAGGCAGGAGACGTGATCATAGAGTTCCAGGGGGAAAAGATACACAAGTTCAACGACCTCCCTCGACTCGTCGCCTCGACACCCCCTGGGACCGAGGTGGAGGTCAAGGTGTTGCGCGAGGGCAAGACAAAGACCTTTAAGATCAGGCTCGGCGAACTGCCTGCCGAGGAGACACTGAGCGAGTCGGCAGGGGGCGGCGGGGGTGAACTCGGACTACAGCTTCAGGAGGTCACACCTGAGCTGGCCAAGGCCTACGGCCTCTCGAGCACCAAGGGGCTCGTCGTGACCGACGTGGACCCGGACGGGCTCGCAGCAGAGGGCGGCATTCGGAGGGGCGACATCATTGTCGAGGTCAATCAGAAGCCCGTAACCACGCTCCAGGAATTCCAGAAGGCCGTGGCCGCCACCAAGAAAGGCCAGATGATTCTTTTCCTTGTCAAACGCAACGAAGGCTCTCTGTTCATCGCCATCGAGAAGAAGGAAAAATAACAGGCCTCTTCCGATCCTCATCTGCTTGTCACCGCCGGGCTTTTGTGCCGGGGCCTGAGCCGAATCTCGCCCCAAAAGGAGACGCCTCAATACACCTTCTCGAGGCGAAGGGCGATATCGTGGACAAAGGCCGGCACCTCGATTTCTGTAGCACCGCCGGCAATGAGGAGTTCCGACTCGGCGACCATCCCACCGGTTGAGGTATCGATCCAGCGTGCAGTCCATCTGCCGTCGGGCCGCCCGGTGATCAGAACGCGCGAGCCATTAACGACCCCTGGATCGGGATGGTACCATTGATGCCGGCTGTTCTTGATCCAGGCCAACACGACGTCACCCCCGCAGAGGCTGTAAACAGCAAGACCCTTGCCGGAGCGAGGCACCGGCTGCGCGCATCCGCCCTCGAAGCCTCCCCTGGGGAATCTCAGGTCGCCGACAAAGGAGGAAACAGGGCCGAAGTGGCCGTAGAGCCCCTGGGGGTCTATCAGATTGTCCCACCACCATGTCATGCCGGTCCCACAGGTCTGAGAAAAAATACCTGACCAGAGCATATCGTGGATCGCAACGGATTCAGGATCTGCGGCAAGGGTCTCTTCAGGCCCCCGGAAATCCACACCTGCCTCTGCGATGAGCACCGGTTTGCCGTACGATCGCGCCATCTCGGTCATTGCCGGGAAGATATCGGCAAGAGGTACCGGGAGCCAGCCTATTGAATAGAAGTGAATCTGAACGAGATCGATGTCGGGCAGCTCCCACAAGGGCCCGTACAGCGCAGAGCCAGTGAGCAGGTTCACTATGGTCGGGGTCCCACTCAAGCTCGTAGTGACGAGCCTCGGAAAAGGGTCGAGCGATCGAAGGGTCGCGGCCATCTCTCGGTGCCACTCGAGGAGTTCCTCCATGGTCGGCTGCTCCACGAGGTCGACCTCGTTCCAGAGTTCCCACGCCAAGATATTCTGCGAATAGCCCCACCGGGAGACGATGTAGCGCAGCCGCCTTTTGAACAGTTCCTTGGCCTCGGTGGAGGTGAAAAAATCGCGAGGGTTCGCGAGAGGGCCTCCGCAGGCGGCATTGTAAGGGTTGTCAGCCCATTCGGAGTTGTGGATGGTGGAGAATGGGCCGTGGTTCTGGATGCACAGCATGGCGTAGATGCCCAGCTCCTCGAGGCGATGTATCACATAATCGAGCTGCCAGGCGCGATCCAGCCTCCCCGTGTAGTTGCCGAGGGTAGTCCCCAGGATGGTGCCCTGCTCGTCCCGCTGGGTCCACTCGAGCCCGAACGCCCAACTTGGCATCCAGAGCCGCACGTAATTGACCCCCTGGGAAGCCAGCTTGGCCAGCCAGTCGTCATAGGCAAAGGTCCCGCGACCGTCATACCAGCAGAGATTCTCCCCCACCGCAAAGTAAGGCGTCCCGTCGTCGAACTCGAGATAATGGGGGTCTTCACTGCTTACCCTCACGAAGCCGCGGCGGGAAGGGGGTGCGGGTCCGGTCGCGAGGAATCGAGAAATGCTCGAGGTCTCCGCCCCGAAAGGGGCCTTTCTCTCCCAGTACCAGTGCCAGACCCCTTCCTGGACAGGGGTAAAGCGCACCTGCCAGAAAAGGTCTCCTGTTTCGCTCAAACGTTCATACCCCTGCACCAGGTCCCTCCGGTACTCTCGCGTCACGTACGCAGGGACCCTGAAGGTCCTTCCGTCCGGGGCCTCGAAGACACACTCGATCGATACATGAGAAGGGTCGAACGGGTTCTCCACGTCGACAGGGGTGTCGATCCACGCCTCGAATACCCCCCGCACGGGTACAGAGACCGCCGAGACGATGCGTGCTTCCTCATCACCGGCACGTCCGCACCCAGAGACTGCAAGGAGGGCCCAAAGAACCAAAAGACCGAACAAAGAGGCCAAGGAGGCCGGCATAGGTTCAGGCATGGTGAGCCCTGCTGCTCGACCCCTTGACGGTGAAACGATAGTCCACATTTGCGGACCTCCGACAGCTCTCCATCTACCAAGAAGGGCGGCTTTACAGCCGCCCTTCTTGTGTGTCTCGTTTCTTGGTTATTGCCTGGGTAGGCGCAATCGCGATCCGAAGAAGACTACTGGGCAGTCCCGCATGCACTATTGCTCGGCGTGCTCTCTTTATCCGTGCCTGGCTCGAACACCCCATTGGAGTTACAATCGTTCCAGGCCGAGACCACATAGCAGTACCGTGTATTGCGGACAAGGCCCGTGTCCGTGTAAGTTGTCGTGGCCGGACCCACCGAGGCCCTGAGCAGCAGTTTGCCCGCTTGGTCATAGTAAATGCGGTATCCTCCATTTGGTGGGGGAGTTCCAGCCAACCAGTCAAGCCTCACAGAACGTCGCCCGGCGGTGGCCTTGAGCTGTGCGGGTGGGCCCGGCGTGTCACAGGCCGGCGCAGGGGGTGCTCCCCACGTGGCCGATGCCATGACAATAGGCTCTGCCATTCCGGTATTGAGCCACGCCTCGAACAAGTTGACGCCTTCCTGAGCCAGAAACGGGTTCTGCCCATCGTTGGCAAGGAGAAGAAACTGAATGTATTCCCAGCTGGTGGGCTGGTAAAGAAGATCTATGGTGGCATACGAGGCGCCTACCGGAGGATTGAGCGAAATCTCGTCCCAATAGTTGTACGTTCCCCCTGGTCCGGGGTTCCCGTATTGAGAAGCAGGCACCGGGAGGGCATTACGTTTCCGTGCTTCGTCGTACCGGAATCCGTACGGAGGTATCCGATTGTCCTTGGCCACATGATTGTTGAGCACGAAATGGAACGTTTCGTGATACGTCCCGGGAGCTTGTGCTGCCAGCTGACCCAATGTGTACGACGTCTCCCCGGTCTGGCGGTCAAAACTCAAGGGTAATGAAGCCGGATAACCAAGATCGAGAAGTTGTGCGGCCCACTCCTGGGTCATCGCGTAGTGAGCCTCGTATATTTTCGTGTAAGGATCGTCCGGAGAGAGGATCGTTCTCACTTTCATAGCCTTACCTTGGATAAAGACATCCAGCCAGCCATATTCACCGTCCTCGGCGAGAAGGTTCCCGGAAGGACCGTACCATTTTACGTTGATCCACATGCGCCTTCCTTCTGGATACCCTGAGATCAGTTTGTGGCCCGTGTGGTTGACCACTTTGAGCATGTTGCCCGTAACAGAAAGGGATGCTGCCCACTTGAGCTGCTGCTCTGCACGGCTCTTCCCTGCTAACAGGGCTTCTATCTGGACTGCTGTAAGGCCGCCACCCAGCCGCAGAGTACCCTTACTGTTCTGGTAAAAGATCGCGTCAGGCATCCAATAGTTGCCGCCGGTCATATCGTGAAGTGGAAGGTCTGAACGTACGGGCGTGCCTGCTTTATTGCACCCCTGGCCTGTCGTAGCTCTCATGTGGCACGTCTGACAACTGAAATACCTGGGCGTTCCGTCCTGGTAGTTTCCCTTTGCTGCATTGTAGGCCATCTGGATTGCGCCCGAACGTAGATCTGCAGGAAGACTCGTGTAGGCGGAGACAAGCGTCTGGGAAAGAAGACCGGCCTTGAATTCACTGAACGTTCTCTCCACGATTCCGTACGTGAAGGGAAGGTTGTTGAAGGCTGCCTTTTGAGCGAGGGGCGCACCAAGAACCCCACTGGCAACCACCGGATCCGCAGTAGCCTGTCTTCCATTGTTTGGTGCAAGGTCCCCGACGGCAGGGTTGGACACATCGTGACAGGATCCGCAATAGTCAGTCGAGCGGTGAAACTTGGACTGGAGGCTCTGGTGCTTTGCCGCAGCGTCACTGTAAGGTCCCAATTTTTCTGAGCCACCCCACAAGGAAAGCATTCCGCTTCCATAGTAACCTTCGCCGGTTGTCGTATCCCTTGCAACAAAGGGACGGTTCATCACACCCAACCACTCGGAGTTGTTGGTGTTGGTCATCTTATGGCAGGCGTCACACTCCACCCCGTCCGCATCCCTGGAGGTCAGAGAGGAACCCTCAGTAGGTATGGAACGGCCAGCATACCACCCTCCTGTACTATGGCAGCGGATGCAGAGATCCCCGGAACCACTGAAGTCCTGTTCGGCCACCGCCAAGGTGGCCCAGAAAATAGGATCCCTGCCCGCATTGGCCATCATACTGCCTCGCCAGTTGAAGGCCGGCTCGACGGCCTTGTTGTATCCTCCGTGACAGTTATCGCATTTGTCAGGGCTTTCGAGATTCTTGACCTCGCCTGGCTGGGTCCCGGGCTGCTGGATCTCGTTCGGAACGACGAGTGCAGCCAAGGCATAGGCAAAGACACCGAGACAGGCCAGCCCAAGAAGGGATGAAACGGTACGCCTCGTGATGAGTTGCCCGCACCTCATGATGAATTCCTCCCTCAAGGTCAGATCGTGGTTCCAATCGTTTCAGAGGATTAAATAAGATTCATTACTGATTATTGTAGGATCAGTGGGGCTATACAGTCAACAAAAAACAGAGAAAAGCTCATGATTCGCTCTTTGGGCCACTTGAACTTCCCAAGATGCTTCCTGTCTGGGTGGTATCAACTCCTCGTTCTAACAGGCGGCGCTTTGTGGTAGTCTCAATGCGTTCGCCCGACTGACAGCGTAACAGAGGGGAAAAACATGCTATGAAGATCGGCCACTGCAATAACCCGAGGAAGAATATCACCGAGGAAGTCAGGTGGATAGGCGAGAACGGCTTCGAGTTCGTGGACCTCTTTCTCGAGCCTGACCGCGCCCTCCCGGAA
>Ga0272448_1003034_pt1 | contig 20376 bp, 16 predicted proteins | sample YNPCB0191_FD_202220 | JGI IMG/M metagenome (GOLD analysis project Ga0272448, IMG submission 202220) | Hot spring sediment microbial communities from Yellowstone National Park, WY, United States - YNP-CB-019-1 | ecosystem: Environmental > Aquatic > Thermal springs > Hot (42-90C) > Sediment... | reverse complement strand
CTGGACGGAGAGCGCCAGGTCATCCGACTCCAGGAGATGGCGTGCGATGCCCGCCTTCCGGCTTTCGTCGGGGGCCGTACTGACGGCGTAGAGGAGGACATTGGTATCAACGAAGCGCATGGCGATCGTGAACCTTATCGCGCCGCATGCGGTCTCCGGCACGGAATCTCTTGATGGAGGAGAGCACTTCTTGTTGAAGGCGCTTGCGCCGTTCGAAGTCGGATTCCTCTTTGCCGAGACTCACGAGAAACTCTCGGACCAGGGCAGAGACGGAGGTGTCGCGCTCGGCCGCCTTGATTCGGGCCCGCCGGTAAACCTCGTCGGGCAGGGATACTGTGATATTTTTCATGTTTTCACAATTTCACATAAACACCGCCATGTCAAGCGACAATGTTCCGCTTGAGCCGCCGGCACGCTGGAAGGCGGTACGAACGGGCAACGGGAACGGCCCCCCCCGGTTTCCCATCCTGCGGGCGGCCGGCCGTGGTCCTTTTAGGGAAACGGGAGGCGCAGAATGGCCGGCGCGATCTCCTGCAGCATCCGAGGGTCTCAAGGGGCGCGCCGGCGGAAGCTCGCCTGCAGCGTGACCTGCCGGCCGCCGCGCTCGACGACGAACTGCGCCCCGTCTCCCCAGCGCTTTTCCGAAATCAGGCGGTTCAGTGTTTCCCGGTCCGTTATGGGGATCCCGTCCATGGATACGAGGATGTCCCCCGTCTCGAAGCCCGCTTGTTGCCCCACGGAATCCTTGGCCACGGAGATCACCTGCCGGCGCTTGCTGTCCCGGGCTTCCGTGGTGGCGATCCCGAGGTCGGGATACAGGGGGTTCTTTACGGGAAGTATTCCCCAGACGAAATCCGCATAGGACGCCCGGACGGTCTCCACGGGCCGGTTGCGGTCGTCCCGCACGGGTATGGGAATGACGGAGGCGATCGCGCCGTCGTACCACTGCCGTGCCTGGCGCTCTATCCCGAGCCCGTAGGCCGCATGGCCCGAGCCGATCAGCACCACCATGACGGCTCCCTCGCCGCCGTGCTCCCGGAGCGCGCGCACGGCGTTGTGGGCCATGGCGGCGTCCCAGGTGCACTGGGCGTCGAACATGGCACGCCACTGCGCCGCATCCATGGAGGAATGCATGCCCTCGCCGCTTTCCAGCATGGCGCGGAACAGTGCGAAGTGCTCTTCGCTGTCGCTGTCGATCTTCGGGGGCATATGCGCGGCTTCCTCCGGCGTCAGATTCTGCAGGCCCTTCTTGCGCACGGCCGAGACGATTTCCCGCGGCACGTTGAGCGCGAACATGGGGATATGGTTCTCTCTGGCGAACAGGAAGATGTCGCGGTAGTAGTTCCAGTGATAGCCCCAGTTGCCGTACCAGCGCGAAAGCTCGATGAAGCCCTTTTCCGTGAGCAGCCCCTTGGCCCAGTTGTCGAGGTGCGGCTGCTCCGTGTAGGGATACATCTCCAGCCCGACGAGCACCTTGCGGCCGGCTTTGTGCAGCTCCTCGAGGATGCGCAGCTGGACGGCGTGAAACTCCATGCTGGTATGGCTTTCGCCCACGACGACGATGCCGGCGCGCCCGAGGCGGCGCGCGAGCTCGGCCGGACCGATATGTTCCCCGCTTGCCGAATCGGTGACGGCGTCGAGCGCGAGCGGCACCTCGCGGCCCTTGCGCACCGGATCGCCGATCTCGAGATGCAAAACACGTTCCTGGGCCGCGCCCAGCGGACAGAGCAGTAGGATCAGAGCAAGCGTCATTCGATACATGTTGGGCCTCGCAATCCGCCGAGGTGCGGACCGGTCATCCGAACACCCCATGCTCGCGCAATATCGCGAATCCGATACCGAAGAGAATGATTCCGCCGAGTGTTTCGGCATAGGGCTCCAGGCGTGCGCTCGCCGACACGAAGCGCCCGATGTGCATGCCGACGGCGGTAAAGGAGGCGGCCGTGAGGCCGATGACCGTCACGGCCTGCCATATCGAGGCCCGGAGCAGCGAAAGGCTGAAGCCGACGGCGAGCGCGTCCATGCTGGTGGCCAGCGAGAGCATGACGAGCGAGACGCCCCTGGTCGGATCCCGCCGCTCTTCCCTCCCTCGGCGTTTTCTCCGGGACTCGGCGAGCATCTTGGCGCCCACCAGGGCCAGCAGGCCGGCGGCCGCCCAGTGGTCGACGTTTTCGATCAGGGAATGCAGCGATGCCCCCAGCCCCCAGCCCGCCAGGGGCATCAGGGCCTGGAACAGGCCGAAGTGAAACGCCAGGCGCAGCGTCTGGCGCAGGCTCGCGACCTTCAGGCTCAGGCCCGTGGCCACCGCCACCGTGAATGCATCCATCGCCAAGGCGACCGCGGTCGCCGGCAGAAGCCAGGCACCCATGGAAAAGATTCCCCCGGTTGCAACGGTCCCGGGGTTGCCTGCCGGCCCCCCGGCGTGCAGGGTGCTAGATCGTGGCATCGAAAGCCGCGGCGGTCAAGTGCCGCTCGATCCGCGCCGCGCACGCCGACCGCAACCGGGACAAGGAGCACGTCGGACGGTCGTACGACCACCCGCACGTGATCGTGCTCGACTTTCACATGTGTCAGATCGCGAAGCTGGACCACGGAATGTCGAAGTACCCGGACGCGACGGGCTCCTTGCAGCGCTCTCGGGAGACCGCCCGTGCCTTGCGGCCGCCATGGGTGGCTGGGGGCGTGGATAACGGCTGGACTTCGAGGAAATCTCGGTCGAGCAGCCGGCGCATCGGATCAACGTGCCGACCGGAAGTTCCTCGGACCCGGAGTACATCCCTTACGGGAAGGCCTGGCGGGATGGTTTTGAAGACGTGACGTGCCGTCTCGCCGACCCGGGCGAAACCCGGCGCGGCGCGGGCTGCCGGGACATCGTGGATCTATACTCACTGCTGCGCAGGATCATCGACCGCCGGCGCACTCGCCGATCACTTCCTGCGCGCCCCGTGTATATTGGGTAATGCCCCGTGGAAGAACTGCTGTCCGCTTCAATTCGTTCCGCAGAATCTTCAAGGAGCTTACTGTGGCTGCTCCAATCTGCACCTGCCTGAGCAACAAGATGTACAAGTGCTCCATTTGCAGATGCTCCCCGTGCAGGATACACACTCGTAGCAATCGGAGCCGTTCCAGCGACACTCCTGATTCTGGCATGGACCGGAAAGGATTTCGCCATCTTCGCAATCCTCACCCTGCCAATCAGGCACATGCAATATCACTGGCAGCTCCTTTGCAGATTCCGCAAATATTGCTGGACCATGAATTCTTGCATCTATCCGGTCATCGAAGAGTACTTCAGTTATAAAGATCTCGAATCGAAAGTGCCCGGATGGGTTGCCGCCCACCGACTCGAGTATCTTTTGTCCCGATACTATCGGGAATGCTATGAACCGTTTTTCATCAGGCGCCAAGGCTGCTCCCAAGAATGGGGTCTCTCCATAAGCCAGGGTTACCCTTGGCGCTTCGGGCAAATGCAGCCTCCATCCTATTCGAACTGCCGCCACGGGCTTATCCGAACGGTTCTTGATCTTTACTCCGCGAACGACAAACTCTCCATTGATGATCTCGCTCTTGACCAGGTACACGTCAACGATCGGCTGCTCAGCCTGGAGTACGGGGCCGGCGGAAATCATGACGCCGGGCGGCAATAAATGCCGGGGTGAGCCGTCGCCGTGCATATATGCAGAACCGCCAATAAGGAGAAGCACGGTTGCAGCGCCGTATGCGCATCTTCGTCCCTTCATGATTTTGTCCTTGCTGAAAAGACCCGCGAGAGACACTCGCGGATAGCCATTGATTTTTCCCCTACTTGAGGAGCATAGTTGTTTTTAATCTACTTCAAGAGTGTCGCCAATGTCAAGAGGTTTTCCTCTTCGGCGGATGATGTCCTGAATGCTGCAGGAAGACCCTCGGTCTGCGGGTCGGCTTATTGGGCTGATAGGATATTGTGCGGGCGACGGGATCACTCCAGCCGCCTTAGGAAGGGAGCGACCCGTGCAGCATGAATCCTGGCCCGCATTCGACCAGGGGTCGCCGCGGGCCCCAAGGCGAGGAGGCAAGGAGCAGGCAACCCGGAAAGCGCCTGCCGGCGCCGCGGATGAAGCGCGCTTGGTGGACATCGGCGGCGCGCTTCATTATACTGGCCGGAGGTTGCGGGCCGGCGATGACCAATATCGTTCAGTTTCCCCTGGGCACCCCGCGCGGAGCGGGCTTCGAGCGGGTCAAGCCCGTCTACAGCGTCCGCGAGATCAGCCGGCGCTTCGGCTTGGGCGAACATGTGATCCGGCGCTGGACGCGCGAGGGTCTCATCCGCACCGCCCTGTCGGCGAGGGCGGGAGAATACCGCTACGATTTCCAGGCGCTCACGCAGTTCCGGCGCGTGCGCGAGCTGCGCAACAAAGGTCTGTCGATCCGGCAGATCGAAGCGGAACTCCGGGGGCAGCTCAACCTGTTTCCGGAACCGCCGGGCCGCCTCATTTCTCTGCCCCCGCGGCTCAGCCCGTTCGAGCAGGCATTGCTGCTGCATGAGCAGGGCGATCCCGGCGCCGCCGAGGGCTACCGCCGCGCCATCGAAAAAGGCGAGTGCGTCTGCGACGCCTATTGCAATCTCGGAATACTGGAATTCGAAAAAGGCAATCTGCCGAAGGCGTTCGACTGCTTCACCATGGCCCTGCGCCACGATCCGCGCCACTTCGAATCGCATCTCAACCTGGCGCATTTCTATTTCGAGTGCGGCGACCTGCGCCTGTCGCGCCTCCACTATGAGCTTGCGGCAGAGATCGAGCCCGGCTTCCCCGACCTCTATTTCAACCTAGGCTTGGTGCAGGCAGTCAAGGGCGAATTCGAAGAGGCGATCGGTATCTTGAAGCGCGCCAAGGATTTGAGTTCTGCGGACGAGCGCGCCAAGGTCGAGGAACTCCTGGCAAGCATAGCGAAGATCCTGCGCTCGCAGCGCCCCGATTCAGAATAGCCGCCGTCACTCACGGAAATAAGCCTTCCGTTTGCGCAGGCTGCGCAACCATGCCCCGCCATCCTCCGGTCGCATCCTGCAGTGCCGGGGCGCGGCCGGCCTGTTGCAGAAATTTGACAAGATCAAACTCAGATTTTATTAAAGCGGGTGCAATAAAAAGATAGGGAAAAGGAGGTGAACGATATGAAACTGATTCCGTGGAGCCAGAGGAGCGAGTCGCCGGCGCGTATTTGGCCGGAGACCACCCGTTTGTTCGACAGGATTTTCGAGGAGTTTTTCAATGACCGTCCGCTCCTGTCCAGCTTCTTCCAGGACAGGTTCGGCATGGCCGTACCGCCGGTCGACATACTCGAGAAAGACGGCAATCTGATTCTCAGGGCAGAGCTTCCGGGCATGAGCGAGAAGGATATCGAGCTGAAGCTCGAAGGGAATGTCCTCACGCTCAAGGGGGAGCGCAAGCTCGAAAAGGAAGAGGACAGGCAGAACTTCCACAGAATGGAGAGCTTTTACGGGACCTTCAGCCGGTCCTTCACTCTGCCCGAGACGGTCGATCCGGACAAGATCTCTGCCGATTACAAGAACGGCATTCTGACGGTCACCGTTCCGCAGAAGCCGGAAGCCAAGGCTCGCTCCATCCAGGTCAAGGCGAGCTGACCTCACGCCCGGGCTTCCCTCTCGGGTCGGAAGCCCGGGCGCTCTCTTTCTGCCGGAACGATTCTCCCCGCATTTTCATTGCCCATGACGCGGGCGCCCCTTGCAGGCCGTGACTGCGGGTCGTGTCAGGGCGTCAGGCCGGGCCTTCCGATCAGGTATCCCTGGCCGTAGTCGACGCCGAGCGATACCAGAGTCCGCAGCTCATCCTCGGTCTGGATTCCCTCGGCGATGACCTTGGCGCCGATGCCGTGGCCCAATGCGATGATCGCGCCGACCATCTGCTGGTTGACCGCGCTGGCATGCACATCCCGAACCAGGGCCATGTCGATCTTGAGGTAGGCCGGGGTCAGGCGCGCGATGGTTTCCAGTCCCGAGTATCCCGCACCGACGTCGTCGACGGCGAGCGACATGCCTAGTTCCGTGAAGTAGGACATGGCGTCCTGGAAGAGGCTGTAGTTTTCGATTACCAGCTTCTCGGTAATCTCGATCACGATGCGATGCGGGGATACCCGAGCCTGCTCGAGGAACTTGATCAGGTGCTTGCCCTGAAACTCCGGGTCGCGGATCGTGACCGGCAGCGTGTTGATGAAGATCTTGGCGTCGGGGGGAAGGCGCTTGGAGGAAAGCAGGGCCTTTCTTCTGCAGAGCCGGTCGAGCTCGACGAGCAGGCGATGCTCCTGGGCGATGGAGAACAGGGCATCCGCCATTTGCGGATTCGCGACGTCGCCGCCCCGCGTGAGGGCCTCGTAACCCAGGATCTTTCTGTCCTCGATGCCGACGATCGGCTGGAAGGCGGTCATGATGCGCTCGGTGAGAATGACTTCCTGGAGCTTTTCCAGGGTCTCGAATTCCTCAACCTGGCGGCGCACCGCTCCGTATCGGATGGCTTCCTGCACGGCGCGCGCAATCTGGCGCGCGGGATGCATGATGGGATTGTATACGGCCAGGCCCTGCCCCACGTCGATTCGCGGAAGCGACTTCAAATAGGGCAGCGCTATTTTCGCGAGCCGGGGCACGAGATCGGACGTCAGGCGCCGGCGGAGAACCCTGACGTCGGACTGGAGCATCGGCAGCGCGTCTCTTCTGTGATCGGCGAACAGGACCAGGCGCAGGCCGCGGGTTTCGTCGAGCGCCGGTATGTCTTTACTCCGGAAAGCCTTGCCCTGATTTTCCGCCACCAGCTTGAACAATTGATCGCGCACCTCCTGGTAGGTGCGCGATCCGTATTGATCCTCGATGACGGAGAGCGGGGAAAAGTCGAAGACCAGCACGCCGAGGCTTCCCCTGCTTGCCAATTGCCCGGCCAGGTCGGGAAGCTTGCGGTGATAGCTCGCGAACGGTTCGGTCATGGCATGCCGGAATCCGCTCCGCGCATCTTACCATAAATAGGGACGCTCACCATTATTCAAAACGGTGAGCGTCCCTATTTTGAACTGGTGGGCGATCCTATTTTGCGGGGGCGGGCGGCGGAGCGGGCACCTCGGCCTTGCCGGCGCGTTTCATCCAGGCGAAAAGACGCGCCGGGCTCCACTCGCGCAGGTCGTCGAAGTAAGAGTAGACGACCGGCGTCACCAGCAATGTCAGCAGCAGGCAAAGGAGCTGCCCCCCGATGATCGTCACGGCCATGGAGGATCTCGAACCGGCACCCGCGCCGCGGCCGAGGGCGATCGGGATCATGCCGGCGATGATGGCGATCGTCGTCATCAAAATCGGGCGCAGCCGCACGTGATTGGCCTCGATCAGAGCCTCGTGGCGCTCCATGCCCCGCCGCCTCAGGGTATTGGTGTAATCCACCTGGAGGATGGAGTTCTTCTTGACGATTCCGAACAACATCATCATGCCGATCGCGCTGTAGACGTTCAGGGTCATGCCGAAAGCCATGAGCGCGAGCAGCCCGCAGGGCAGGCTGAGCGGCAGGGCGGTCATGATCGTGAGCGGATGGATGAAGCTGTTGAACTGGGATGCGAGCACCATGTAGATGAAGCAGACGGCCAGGATGATCGCGAGGACGAAATTGTCCGAGGCCTCATCCAGCGTGCGGGCGCTGCCGGTGAAAACGACCTGATATCCGGGCTTGAGGTGCATTTCGTCCACCTTGGTGCGCGCGGCGGCGATCGCTTCGCCGAGCGGGATCCCTTGCAGGTTGGCGCTCAGCGATATCTGCCGCTGGCGGTTGTAGCGGTCGATCGAGGCGGGCCCGTTCTCCAGTGTGAGCTGCGCGATATCGCTCACGCGCACCGCCCTCTGGCCGGTGCCCGGGACCAGCAGCTGCCCCATGGTGGCGGGATTGTTGCGGAACTGCTCGTCCAATCGAAGCTTGACCGCGTATTGATCGTCGCCCTCTTTGTACTTGGAGATCTCCTCTCCGCCGACCAGAGTTCTCAGGCTGGAGGCCAGCGAGTCGATGGAGACGCCGAGATCCATGGCGCGCGCGCGGTCGATGTTCACCCGCAGCTCCTGCTGCGTGGGTTCGAAATTCGTGTCGGCGTCCACCACGCCCGGGATGGTGCGGATCCTCTCGAGCAGATCCGTCACGTAGATCTGCAGCTGTTCGATCTCCGGTCCCTGAACGAGCAGGTTGAGCCGGTTGGATCCCGGCCCGCCGCCGCCGCGGCCGCCGCCGCCGCTCGACGCGCCGGAAATATCCGTGCCGCCCGACACGCTGATGCGCGCGCCCTGGTACTTGCGCAGCATCATGCGCGCCTGCCGCATCAGTTCCTGCTGGGAAACCTTGCGGCTTTCGAGGGGCGTCAGTCCCACGTAGAAGTTGGCGCTGCCCGGATTGACGTTGGCGAGCACCGTCTCGACTTCAGGGAAATTCCGCAGGTCGCGCTCGATGTCGCGCACGTACTCGTCGGTGCGCGCGAGGCTCGTCCCTCGGGGCAGGCGGACATTGACGCTGAACTCGCTCTGGTCGTCGTCGGGCACCAGCTCCTTGCCCACCCTGGGGAAGAGCATGACGGCCGAAATCGAGACCGCGGCCGCAAACAGCATCATGAGCGGCCGGTGATGCAGCGCCCAGCGCAGCATCCCGCCGTACACATGGTCGATCAGCCGGTAGAAGCCCCGGGATTTCGAGCCCTGCCCGTGGGCCCGGGCGTCGCGGGGCCGCAGCCATGAGGCGCACAGCGCCGGCGTCAGGGTGAAGGATACGAACATCGAAAGCAGGATGGCGCTCGCCGAGGCGATACCGAAACTGAAGAAGTAGCGGCCGACCTGGCCCGTCATGAACGCCACGGGGAGAAAGATCACCACCAGCGACAGGGTGGTGGCCATGACCGCCAGCCCGATCTCGTCGGTGGCCTTGGAGGCCGCTTCCCTGGGCGGAGCTCCGCGCTCCTCGACGTAACGGAAGATGTTTTCCAGCACCACGATGGCGTCGTCGATCACGATCCCGGTCGCCAGCGACAGCGCCAGCATGGTCATGTTGTTCAGGGTGAAGCCGAAGGCCTTCATGACCGTGAAAGTGCCGATGATCGACGCGGGAATCGCCAGGGCGGCGATGAAGGTGGTGCGGATGTTGCGCATGAAAAGGAAAACCACCAGGCTGGCCAGCAAACCGCCGAGTATCAGGTGGCGCTGGATCTCCTCGAACGAGCGGCGGATGAAGCGCGACTGATCCCGTATGGTCTGCACCCGGATGTCGGACGGCAAGGTCGGCTTGATTTTTTCCAAGCGCGCCATGACGTCGTCGACGACCTTCACCGTGTTGGTGCCCGACTGCTTGCGGACCATCAGCGAGACGCTGGGGCGCCCGTCGAGGCGCGCGATGCTGCGCGGCTCCTCCACGGTGTCGACCACGCGTCCGATGTCGCCGAAAGTGATGACCGAGCCGTCCCGGTAGGCGATGATGATGCGGTTGAAGTCGTCCACGCTGTGGACGCGTCCCATCGTACGCAGCGCTATCTCCGACGGCCCGGCGATGAAGGTTCCGCCGGGGATCTCGACGTTCTGGCGTGCGACCGCGTTGCGCACCTGATCGACGGTCAGGCCGTAGGCGTACATGCGGTCGGCATTGAGCAGGAGCTGGATCTCGCGCCGGCGCTCGCCCATGAAGGTGACCTCGCCGACGTTGTTTACGGTCTCGAGCGCCTGCTTGATCTGCTTGTCGACGATCTCGGTGATCTCTTTCTGCGATCGCTCCCCCGAAACCGCGATGGTGAGGATGGGCGCGGCGTCGGGGTCCATCTTCTGGATCGTGGGGGGCAAGGTGTCGCGCGGGAAGCCCGACACGACCGTGGCCACCTTGTCACGCACGTCCTGGACGGCGGACTCGATCTCGCGCTCGAGGACGAACGTGATCGTGACCCGGGAAGAGCCCTGGTCGGAAGATGCCCGCAGCTCGTCGATGCCGCTGATGGTGTTGACCACCTCCTCGATCGGCTTGGTGATCTGGCTTTCGATCTCCTCGGCGCTGGCGCCGGGAAGGCGCGTCATCACGGTCACCATCGGATAGTCGGTCTTCGGCATGAGGTCGAGGCCCATCTCGCGGTACGAGGCCAGGCCGAGGACCACCAGCGCGACCGTCGTCATCACGGCGAAGACCGGCCGCCTGATACATACATCCGGCAGCTTCATCATTTCCCTCCATCGCCCCTGCGCGCGCCCGGCTTCCTTTCGGGCCGGCCTTCGGGAGGCGCGGCTTCCGCGGCGGCGCCGGTTTCCACCTTCATCCCCGTCGCCAGCTGGTTCAGGTTGCTGGCGGCCAGCAACTCGGTCCCCTGCAACCCGGAGGTGACCTCCACCAGGTCGCCCTGGCGGGCTCCGAGTGCGACCACCTGCTGTCGCACCGTGTTGTTCCCGTCGATCACGTAGACGGTCGAAACTCCCGCCAGTGTCGAGATCGCCCGCTCCGGAACCGCGAGCACGTCCGTGTCGAGCCTCGTGTAGATCACGCCCTTGGCGAAGAAACCCGGCTTCAGGCGGCGCTCGCGGTTGTCGACCAGGATCTCGACGGCGAAGGTCCGGGTGGCCTGATCGACCGCGGGACTGATATAGGCCACCTTGCCCTGGAAGCGCGCTTCCGGCAGCGACTCGACCCGGAATTCAGCCGGAAGGCCGGGGCGCATCACCTCGGCGTAGCGTTCCTGGACCGCCGTTCTCAACTTGAGCGGGTTCATCTGCACGATGGTGACCACGGGCGTGTTCTCGCGGATGAATTCGCCGGGCTGGACCAGCCTTTCGGCGATCGAACCCGCCACGGGCGCCCGGATGACGGCGTCGTTCAGCTTCTTGCGGGCCAGCTCGAGCGCCGCCCGCCGTTCCTGCAGCGTGGCCTTGAGGCTCTGCACGGTCTCGAGCGCGGCCTGATAGGCCGCCTCCGTCACCTTGACCCTCGTCTGCACCGTGTCGAAATCCGCTTGCGGGACCAGGCCCTTCTGCATCAACTGCGTGGTGCGCTGCAGCTGCGCGCGCGCATCGTCGCGGTTGGCGATGGCGGTCCGGACGATCGCAATCTGCTCGTCCGGCGGCGGCTCCTTGTAGCGCACGCCGTCGATGCCGAGCTGGGCCTCCGTCTGGCGCAGGAGGCTTTCCGCGCGCTCGAGGGCGATCTGAAGTTCGCGCGGATCCAGGCGGACGATCGGCTGGCCCACCTGAACCTCCTGGCCCAGCTCCACGAGGACTTCGCGCACGACACCCGGCGCCTCGCTGCTGACCCTGGCCTGGCCGGGGGAAACGAGAGTCCCCGCAAGCTCGACTTGGCGCTGAACCGAGATACGCTGGATCCCGACGGTTTCCACATGGACCGCCGGGCGGTTGGCCGCCTGCCCCTTCTCGGGCCTGCCCTTGCCGCGCCCGGCGCCTGCCGCCGCAGAATCGGCCGGACTGCCGCCCGAGCCCGCGCAGGAAAGCAGCGCGAGCGCCAGAAGCATGGACGTCGAAAGATACAAAACCCGAAGGATGAACTTGTTGGCCGGTGCGATCATGTTTCCCGTCTTTCGCATCAGTGCTTGGCGCAGTACGCCACCCCGGCGCACCTGCGCATTATTAATCATACGCCGCGCCGCGCCTTTAATTTCGGAAAAAAGCCCGAGGTCCCCCGCCCGCGAGATCTCAAGGCATCTGCAGCACTCGCACGATAATTGCTCGCGCATGATATGTCAGACGGCTTCACGGCTACCCGCCCGAAGGGTTGCGCTCCGGAGCCCGATACCCGTATAATTCCCTTGCTGCTCGGATCCGACGTGACCGAGACGGCGAGTTTCAGGCTGAAACCCCTGATCGGGGCAAAGCGAGGGCATCTTACTCGAAAGGAGAAGAGAGCCGTGAGCGTCGCCGAGCCTCCCCGCGAGAGAATCACCGTCCGAACCCTGGCCGACAAGAAAGCGCGCGGCCGGCCGATCGCCATGCTGACCGCCTACGACTACCCGACGGCGCTGATTCTGGACCGTGCGGGCGTCGATGCGATCCTGGTGGGCGATTCGCTCGGCATGGTCGTGCTGGGATACGAAAACACGCTGTCGGTTACCATGGAGGAAATGCTCCATCACTGCAAGGCCGTCGCCCGCGGCGCCCGCTTCGCCCATCTGGTCGGCGACATGCCCTTCCTTTCCTACCAGGTGTCCGCCGCCGAAGCGGTACGCAACGCCGGGCGCTTCCTGCAGGAAGCGGGGATGCACGCGGTCAAACTCGAAGGCGGCCGCGATGTGGTGCCTGTGATCGCGGCGATCACGGCAGCGGGCATTCCGGTGATGGGGCATATCGGCCTGACTCCGCAAAGCATCCACAGGCTGGGCGGCTGGAAGGTGCAGGGGAAATCGGCGGCGGCCGCAAGGCAGCTCCTGGATGAAGCCCGCCTGCTCGAGGACGCCGGTTGTTATGCGATCGTTCTCGAGGCGATCCCCGACCGGATAGCGGGCATGATCACGCAGAGCGTGGGCATCCCGACGATCGGCATAGGGGCGGGCGCCGATTGCGACGGGCAGGTGCTGGTGACGCACGATCTTCTCGGGATCTACGATCGCTTCACCCCCAAGTTCGTCCGCAGGTACGCCGAGCTGGGTGCCGCCATGGAACAGGCCTTCCGCAGTTTCATCGACGACGTCGCCGCACGGCGATTCCCCGCTCGCGAGCACTCCTACGGCATGGATCAAGGGGAGCTCGAGGCGCTGCTCGGCCAACCGGGAAGCAGGAACCGCAAATGGCCCGTTGTGGGCAGAGGCCGGAAGTCCGTTGAGTGAAAAGCCGCCCGATCTGACGATCATAGGCACGGGAGCCATGGCCTGCCTCCTGGCCGCACGGCTGGCTCCGGTGGCGCGGGTGACGATGGCCGGCTCCTGGCCCGAAGGGCTGGCGGCCGTGCGCAGCCGCGGCATTCTGGTCGAAGGAGCCGGCGGGCGGCCGCCCGTCAGAGTGGATGTTTCGGCCATCGCGGAGGCATCGGGGCCGGCGGACCTGGTGCTGGTCGCGGTCAAGTCATGGCAGACGGCGGCGGTCGCGCCGCACGCGGCGCGCCTGCTGGCCGCAGGCGGGGTCGCGCTCACGCTTCAGAACGGCCTGGGCAATCTCGAGATTCTGGGCGAGCGCGCCTGCCAGGGCGTAACGTATCTCGGCGCCACCCTGCACGGGCCGGGAAGGGTCCGGCCGGCGGGCACAGGGACGACCTGGATCGCCGGGCCGGAATGGATCGTCGGCCTGTTCCGCCGCGCAGGACTGGCCGCCGAGCGGTGCGCGACCGATCAGGCCGAGGGCCTGCTCTGGGGCAAGCTGGCCGTCAATTGCGGCATCAACGCCCTGACGGCGATCCTGCGCGTGCCCAACGGCGAGCTGCTGCGCTTGCCCGACGCAGAGACCCTGCTGCGCGCGGCCGCCGCCGAATGCGGCGCGGTGGCCGCGGCCCGGGGAATCCGGCTGCCCTTCCCGGACCCGGCCGAGCGGGCGTGCCAGGCGGCGCGGCAGACGGCTGCCAATCTTTCTTCCATGCTCCAGGACCTGATGCGCGGGGCGCCGACCGAATGCGAAGCGATCAACGGCGCCATCGTCGAGTGGGGCCGGCGCCTGGGCGTGCCCACGCCGGTCAACGAGCTACTGCTCCGGCTGGTGCGCGCCGCTGCCGGGCGCGGCGGTGCGCCCGCGCAGGGAGGATCGGAAACATGCTGGTCGTCACAGGCATCGATGACCTGAAACGGGCGCGTGCCGCGCTTTCCGGCACCTTCGGGTTCGTGCCCACGATGGGCGCCCTGCATGAGGGTCACCTGGCGCTCGTGCGCCGGGCCGCGCGTGAATGCGACTGCGTGGGCGTGAGCATATTCGTCAATCCCGCGCAGTTCGCTCCCGGCGAGGACCTGGATCGTTATCCGCGCAATCTCGAGCGCGATCTGCGGCTGCTCGAGCCGCTGGGCGTCGACCTCGTGTGGGCGCCGGCTGCCGAGGCGGTCTATCCGCCGGGCTTCCAGACCTGGGTGACGGTCGAAGAGCTCTCGAAAGGCCTCGAAGGCGCGGTCCGGCCCTCCCATTTCCGCGGCGTCGCCACCGTGGTGGCGAAGCTGTTCAACCTCTTCCGCCCCGACCGGGCATATTTCGGGCAGAAGGACGCGCAGCAGGCGGCCGTGATCCGGCGGATGGTCGCCGATCTGAACTTCCCCGTCCAGATCGTGGTCTGCCCCACGGTGCGCGAGCCGGACGGACTGGCCATGAGCAGCCGCAACGCCTACCTCGACCCGGAGGAGCGGCGCGCGGCGGCCGTGCTCTACCGGGCGCTGTGCGCGGCGCGCGCTCGCTGGCAGGCGGGCGAGAGGGACGCCGAAGCCCTGCGCGCCGCCATGAGGGCCGTCGTGCAGGCCGAGCCGCTGGCGCGCCTGGACTACGTGTCGGCCGCCGATCCGGAGACGCTCGAGGAGCTGGGGCGTGTTACGGCCGGCGCCCTGCTTTCTCTGGCCGTCCGTTTCCGCCACGCGCGCCTGATCGACAACCTTCCGCTACCCCCGGAGGAAACGGATGCTGCTGGCTGTTGACATCGGCAACACCAACATCGCCCTCGGTCTTTACGATGGCGCGCGCCCCGGACCGCGCTGGCGCCTGGCGAGCGATCAGGCGCGCATGCCCGACGAGTACGGCATCACCCTGATCCAGCTTCTCCGGCACGCAGGGCTCGAGGCCGACGCCGTGCATGCCGTGGCCATGGCTTCGGTGGTGCCGCCGCTGACGAGCGCGCTCGAGCAGGCCTGCCGCGCCTACCTCGGCTGCACGCCCTGGATCGTCGATGCCGGCATGAAGACCGGGGTGCGCGTGCGCTACGACGATCCCAGGCAGGTGGGCGCCGATCGCATCGTCGACGCCGCCGCCGTGCTGCGGCTCTACGGCGGGCCGGCATGCATCGTCGATTTCAGCACGGCCACCACCTTCGACGCCGTGACGGCCGACGGCGACTACCTCGGCGGCGCCATCGCCCCCGGGATCGGTATCGCGGCCGAAGCCCTCTTCCAGAGTGCGGCCAAGCTGCCCAAGGTGGAGCTGCGGCGGCCGCCGGCGGCGATCGGCCGCAACACGGTGCACTCGATCCAGTCCGGGCTGCTGTTCGGCTATGTGGGCCTGGTGGAAGGAATGGTGGCGCGCTTCGCCGCCGAGCTGGGCCCGGAGATGAAGGTCGTGGGAACCGGCTGGCTGGTGGAGACCGTCGCCCGGGAGACGGCCGCCATCCAGATCGTGGCGCCGTGGCTGACCCTGGACGGCCTCAGAATCGTCCATGAGATGAACGCCGGCGGCGATGCGGCCCGGCGCAGGAAACCCGTGCGGCACTGAGCTTCGGCCGGCCTATCGGCCGAGGCAGCATTTCTTGTACTTGCGCCCGCTGCCGCACGGGCAGGGATCGTTGCGGCCGATTTGCGGTCTTGCCGGCGGGACCGGCACCGGCTCGGCCTGCCGCTGCCGCCTCTCCCATCCGGATGCCAGCCCGGGCAGGTGCGGGCGGGCGTGCGCGAAAAAGAGCTTGAAGCCGGCGCAGAGATAGTTGAGCCCGGGTTCGCCGTCCGGCGTCTGCAGGAAGCGGTCCTTCGGGCAGCCGCCGTTGCACATGGCGCGGAAGTCGCACAGCCGGCAATAACGGGGCAGCGAGTCGCGCTTCGCCCTGCCGAAGGCTATTTGGGCGGGACTGTCGAGCAGGTCGGCCAGGTGGGCTTCACGGATGTTGCCCAGGCGGTGTGCGGCGTCGACATAATGGTCGCAGCTGAAGAAGTCGCCGTTGTGCTCCACCACCGGGATATCGCCGCAGGTTTCGCGGAATATGCACAGCGAATGCTCCAGGCCGCGGGCCGGCCGGGACGCCTCATCGAAGATCTGCACCATGATGCGGCCCGTGTCGCGCCGTATCCATTCGTCGAAGATGGTGCACAGGAACGCGCCGAAAGCCTGCGCCGGCACGGTCTGGGGGCTGACGCCCCCGGGAGAATTCGGGTCCTTTTCGACGACCGGAAGAAATCCGACGTACTCGGCTCCGATTTCCTTGAAGAATCGGTACACCGCCGTGGGGTGCCGGACGTTCCAGTCGTGCACCACGCACAGGATGTCGCATGGAACCCGGTAGCGCTGCAACCGCTCGAAAGCTTGCATGACCTGCCTGTGGCTGCCCTCGCCGCCCCGGGTCAGGCGATAGCGGTCGTGCATCTCCGCGGGGCCGTCCAGGCTGAGGCCGACCCCGAAGCGCTCCGCCGCCAGGAAGCGGCACCACTCCTCGTCGATGAGGATTCCATTGGTCTGGATGCCGTTCATGACGCGGCGGCCCGCGGGCAGATGCTTGCGTTCGAGCGCCGTGATCTTGCGGAAATAATCCAGCCCGAGGACGGTGGGTTCGCCGCCGTGCCATGAGAAGGCGACGACCGGACCCGGGGAGGCTTCGATGTGCTGGGCGATGTAGCGTTCCAGCAGGTCGTCGGGCATGCGCAAGAGCCCCGGCAAGGGGTACAGGTCGCGCTTTTCCAGGTAGTAGCAGTAGCGGCAATCGAGGTTGCAGAGAGCGCCCGCCGGCTTGACGAAAACCTGGAATTCCCGGGAAACCGTTCTCACGAGCCGGTCGTGCCTCCGTGGTGTCCGGCCCGGAATTCTCTTGTCTGCCGGACCGTCCGGCGTTAAGTATAAGCCATCCGGAAGCGAGGCGGCACATGGCAACGAGGCGGCATGCGTGATGCCGGCCGCGTGCCGCCGAGCGGCATACAAGGAGGGCTGGCAATGAACCGTAAGATGGCGGATCTTCACCGTGCCTACCGGGAGGGAGCGATGACCCGGCGGGAGTTTGTCGACCGGCTGGCCGGACTTGCGGGCGGGACCGCAGCCGCCCTGGCACTCCTCCCCGTTCTCGAAGGTCGCCGTGCGCAGGCGCAGATCACGCAGGAGAACGACGAGCGCCTCGCGATCGAGCGCGTGGAATACGAAGCGCCGGACGGCAAGATGATCGGCTACCTGGCGCGCCTCAAAGGGGGCGGCAAGCACCCGGCCGTCATCGTGATCCACGAGAATCGCGGGCTCAACGCGCATATCCGTGACGTCGCGCGCCGCATGGCCCTCGAGGGCTTTCTCGCGCTCGCACCCGACGCCTTGTCGCCGCTCGGCGGAACGCCGCCCGAAGAGGACAAGGCCGCGAAAATGCTCGGCAGCCTGAATGCGGCCGAGACCGCGGCGCGCCTGGCCGCCGCCGTGCCCTATCTGGCGCGGCACGCCGAGTCGACGGGCAAGGTCGGCGTGGTGGGCTTCTGCTGGGGCGGCGGTATGGTCAATCGGGTCGCGGCGGCCGGCACGACGCTCAACGCCGCGGTTTCGTATTACGGGGCGCAGTTGCCCGCGGCGGAAGTGCCCAAAATAACGGCCCCGCTGCTGCTGCACTATGCCTCCGAGGACCAGCGCATCAACGCCGGCATCCCCGACTTCGAAGCGGCGCTCAAGGCGAACGGCAAGATATACGAGATCCACATGTACGAGGGCGCGCAGCACGCCTTCAACAACGACACCAACGCGGCGCGCTACAACAAGGAAGCTGCCGAGCTTGCCTGGGGCCGAACGGTCCGGTTTCTGAAGAAGTACCTGTCGCCGTAACGCCCGCGATTCGCTGCCGGCCGGATGTGGCGAGGGGCTGCATGTCGGGGAAATCGCACACGGGAACAAGTGGCCGGCCGGGCGCAATCCCGCAGGCGGAATCGCCCGTGCGGCTCCGGCATGCGGCGCTCGTTCTCGGCATCGCCCTCCTCTGCTATGTGCAGACGGCCGGGTACGGATTCGTCTGGGACGACAACCAGCAGATAGGCGCCAACGACCGCATCCGCAGCTTTTCCCGCCTGAAGGAAGCATTCGCGGAGCCCTTCTGGGCTTTCCACGAACCCAAGCTGCGCGGTCACTATTACCGGCCGCTGCAGACGCTCGCCTATATGGTCGGCTACGCCGTGGCCGGCCTGGATCCCGCGCCTTACCACTGGCTGAACATCGTCCTGCATGCGCTGGCGGCGCTGGCGGTCGTCTGGCTCGGATGGGAGGCGACGCGGTCACAGCGGGTTGCCCTGTGGGCCGGTATGCTTTTTGCCGCCCATCCGATGCATACGGAGAGCGTCGCCTGGTGTGCCGGGATCACCGACATCGGTTGCGGCCTGTTCTACTTTGTCGCGCTCGCATGCCTTATGCGCTCGGCGCGGCGCGGGACCCTCTGGGGATGGCTTGCAGGCGCGGCCTTCCTGGCGGCGCTGCTTTTCAAGGAAACGGCCCTGACCCTGCCGGTCGTGGCCGTTGCAGGCTACTGGATGCTGTATGACCGGAAGCCCGGAGCGCACCGTAGCCTGAACTCGGCACGCTGGCTGCCGCTCGCGCTCGCATTGGGCGCCTATCTTTCCCTGAGGATTCACGCTCTCGGCTCGTTCGCCGCCAAGGCGAACGAAATCTCGCTCGCTCTTTGGGATCGACTTCTGACGCTGGCCTACCTGGCGGGACTCTATCTTGCCAAGCTTCTCCTGCCGTTCGGGCACAATGCCTATCGCGTGTTCGAGCCGTTTTCCCGGATCGAGTCGGCACGCTCGATCCCGCCTGTGGTGTTTCTCTTGCTCTGCGGCGCGCTGGTGGTGCGGCTGCGGCGGGAAAGACGGCTCGCCTTTTCCGCTTTGTTCGTCCTGATCTCCCTGGCGCCGGCACTGAGCCTGGAGAGCGTGGGCCGCAATGTCTTCGCCGAGCGCTACCTGTATATTCCCTCGGCCGGATTCTGCCTTTTCGCTGCCTTTCTGGTCGAGGGGATGGAGAGCAGGCTGGTTTCGCTGCGCCTCCGCAGGGTGCTCGCAGGAGCGGCCGTGGCGGCGTATGTCGTGCTTGTGTGGATACGCAATCCCGTGTGGCGCGACGAGATGACCTTCTACACCGCAACGCTCGAGACTTCGCCCGCCGCGGCCATGATGCACCAGAACCTCGGGGTTCTGTACTACCGCGAGGGGCAGCCGGCGGCCGCGCTCGTGGAATTCGAGGCGGCGCGCGCGAGCGCCGAGCGTGCCTTCATTCGCTCGGTGCGCGACAAGCGCGACGCACTTCTGGGGATCGCCACATCCTGCTTGGCGCTCGGGCGCCTGGAGGATGCCTGGCGGGCTGCAGCCGCGGCGCGCGAGCTCGATCCCGAATGCCAGCAGGCCTGGTTCATCCTCGGCGGCGTGCGGAGCCGCCAGGGCCGGGATGCCGATGCAGAGCCGCTGCTGGCGAAGGCGGTCGAGCTCGCGCCCTCGGACGCTGCAGCGCGCATCAACCTGGGGAGTGTCCTTCTGTTTCGCGGGAAGCGCGCCGAAGCCGAAGAGCAGTTCCGCGCCGCCCTGGCGCTCGAGCCCGGGTCGGCCCCGGCCCGCCTCGGCCTGGCCATGTGCCTGGCCGCGTCGGGCGATCAGGACCAAGCGCTGCGGATCGTGCGGGAAATCCTGCGCGAACAGCCCGGGAACGCCGACGCCCGCCGCCTCCTTGAGCAGATTCACGGGAGCGCGGCGAAGGCGCCGCGGCTGCCGTAGGGTGCAGTTGCAGCCACGGGCCTTTCGGCGTTTCACCGCAAAGATAATACCTGAAAGGGAAGAGCGCACCCTTTTAGGATTTAGCTCGCTTCGCCTGCCGACTTTGTGGGCCAAGGGGCAAAGGGGTCAAGGGGCAAAGGGGAACGGCTGTCGCTCACGAGGATCACTGCCGAGGTGCCATGCGCTGCTGAAAACAGACGTCACAACAACTCGGAACCCTTTACCCCCGTCCCCTTGGCCCCTTAGAAGAATTGCCAGGAGTTCACCTACAACCCATGCAGGGTCGATAGTTGTGCAATTTCCGAGACGTGTGGCGGGGATGCCGGCAGCGGTTCCCGCTTGTCGATCTCGGGAGTATGATGGCCTCGCAGGATACGAGATGGATTCGGGGCCGGAAGCGGGAGTTCGGCTTTCTCTTGGTCGGAGTTATCGGACGAGGACACGCTTTCAGGGGAGGGACCACAAGGATGAGAGCATGGAGGATTGAAGTCATCGCGATAACCGTGTCGGCAATGGCGATACCGGCGGCATGGGCGGGCGCGCAGGAGATTCCGGCCGGGCGCGTCGCATGGATGCAGCTGGCAGCGACTCCGCCGATGGGATGGAACAGCTGGAACAAGTTCGGCTGCAATGTCAGCGAGACGTTGATTCGAGAGATGGCCGACGCCATGGTGGCAAGCGGCATGAAGGATGCCGGCTACCGCTATGTCGTCATCGACGACTGCTGGCAGGTGAGCCGCGATGCGAGCGGCAACATCGTGCCCGATCCGCAGCGTTTCCCTTCGGGAATGAAGGCGCTGGCGG
>Ga0272448_1003033_pt1 | contig 20376 bp, 23 predicted proteins | sample YNPCB0191_FD_202220 | JGI IMG/M metagenome (GOLD analysis project Ga0272448, IMG submission 202220) | Hot spring sediment microbial communities from Yellowstone National Park, WY, United States - YNP-CB-019-1 | ecosystem: Environmental > Aquatic > Thermal springs > Hot (42-90C) > Sediment... | reverse complement strand
CTTGACGATTGCTATCGATCTTATCAGGCAGCATACATACGATGGCAGGAAAATTGTTAAATATTCATCATATTATATTGCATAGAAACCCTAACCGATGACAAATGGAATCGAGTTCTGTTTGCATGGGGGTCGAGTGCATCACATAAGCTAATTTAGATTAGAGTCATGGATGAGATCTTGAGTCCGAGGTAGTTAATAATATTAGAGAGTAAGTAGCTTGAATTCTCAGCGAATGAGTTAGCCCATCTGAGCTGTGTGAACCTTGCCATTTTTGCTTTTGGATTGAGCCTTCGGAGCAGCAGGTATAGCCTTCTGCTCACGAGCAGTGTGAGTATCGCAGTCCATATCAGCGCTTCGATGACCATCGGGTTTGAAGTGGGTACGAGATCGAGAGCGTATTTGCTTTTGAGTTCTTGAATAGGATCTCCACCCCCCATCTGGCGCTGTAGAGTTTTGCGATCTCCTCAGCGTTCAGCATCTCTGTCAAGATGTTAGTTATGTAAAGGTGATACTTCTCCTCATCCTCATTGTAGACTGCAACCATTCTGAACCTTTTGGTATCAGTCGCTGCCACGCCGCGGTATGCGCGCGCAATGTCCCGAGACAACTTAGAAAAATATATACGTTTTTAATGTTAACAAAATCATATGTCACTGCGCGAAAATCAGCGGACATTTTTGGTACTGCTTCTGGGGCTGGTGCTGGGAAGGGCTTTAATCTTCGCGGCGGCGAATGGTCAGGGAGACGGAAACGCCAATAATGGAACTAGTGGGGGAGACGCAATCACTTATGCAAGCATGCTATTTGTGATCCTGCTGCTCTTTGCTTTCGCAAGCCTGCCCATATTATGGAACATCAAGGGTTATTATGACCACCTCAGTCAGATTCGAGATCTTCTGGATAAAAGGCTGTCATCTAGCTGCAATCAGGCGGAGCTGGTTCAGCTAGTAAAAGATGCCCTTGCTGTTCAGTCGAGCGGGATGCAGGGTGTGGCGAGAGCCACCATGGCCCTAACCCTGTCTGTCATCCTAGGCGCTGCGATATTCCTGCTTATCGCCAACCCTTGCAACTTAAACGCTGATAACGCGGCACTCACAATGTTAAAGGATATCCTTCTTGCGCTGACCGGTGCCATCTCCTCCATAATCGGGTTCTACTTCGGCGGGCGTGCCACACAGAACCCAGTGGATGGAGGATCGCAACCCACTCCAGCGCCTGCAAATAACATGCCAGTTATTAAGGAGTTCAAGACTGATCCAGAATCGCCAGCCAAACCCGAAACGCCTGTGAAGCTGAGCTGCAGTGCGACCAATCCGTCCGGCGGTTCTCTGCAGTACAAGTTCGAGGTCCTAGACAAAGATGGCAAAAGGATTGATGGCACTCCAGGCTATCAGAATCAGAGCGAGTGGACGTGGAACACCAAGGGCCTAACGGATGGCAAGTACATACTCTGCGTCTATGTGAGAGACGGCCTGCACGCCGATATTACTGGATTCGACAGCAGACAAACGAAGGAGTTCGAGATCAAAACGTGAGACAACACCCCCACCCCCACTTTTTGATAGGTGCGGGCAGGGCGCAGACTCCCATTTTTAGGAGTAAGCCCGTACGAAAACTGTAAATGGCTGAGAGGGCTGGTAAGCCGGTTGAACAGGTTGACGCAACGTATACATCACAGCTCTGTTCAGGTTGTGGTTTTCTCGTGCCAAATCCGCTGAAGGATCAAGTCCATGACTGCCCGAATTGCGGGCTGAAACTGGATCGAGATCATAACGCAGCTTTGAACATGCTCACCCTCGGACTGAGGGATAGAGCCTGTGGAGATACTGGATAGCCAGATCTATGAAACCTTCGACTTGACGTAGAGGGGCTTCGACAACAAGTCGAAGCGCAGGAAGCCCCGCTCTTCGGGGCAGTAGTAAGTCACACAAGCATACGGCCTAACTCTCTGTGAAGTTAACTTTATACTCGGTTCCGGCTTTGATTAGGACAGTTTCGATCAACCTGCACAGGAGCTTGCATGATTAACGAAGTATCCTGCCAGCGAGCACCGATTCCTGGCAGTCCAGTCGGTGAGCAGGGGCTGCGACCTCCGATTAAGCGGGAGCGAGAGGCCATGATTTAGAGGTGGCTGATGATGATGGTGAACCTCGGCGGAATAGTGCCCCTATCCACAGTCGACTGGCCCGGGAGGGCATCTGCGGTGATCTTTCTCAGAGGGTGTCACTTCAGATGTCCGTTCTGCCAGAATGCGGAGCTTCAGAGCGGATGGACGCCAGTGGAGATCTCAGAGCTGATGGATCGCCTGTTTCCCAGAAGGGGCGCAGGCCAGAGCATACTCCATGAGTTCAGCGGATCTCTGCGCATCGACTCCGTCGTTCTCTCGGGGGGCGAGCCGCTCGCGCAGAGGGAGGCGGTCATTGCGATCGCAGGGGAGGTCGATGCACGAGGCCTCGATCTGGGGGTGGAGACGAACGGTTACCATCCGGAGACCCTGGAGGCACTGATATCTGAGGGACATCTGTGCATGGTCTTTCTCGACATCAAGGCAGCCCCCAGAGAGGATGCGTACCTCAGGGCCACGGGGATCAGAGACGCCCTCCCGCGGGTTCTCAGGAGCCTGGATCTCATTGTGGAGCACGATATACCCTTCGAGATAAGGATCACGGTCTTCCCCGGAATGCCCTCGGAGGATGAGGTGAAGGAGATCTCCGATCTTCTGCAACGCGTGAAACCCCGCTCCCTGGAATCTGTCGTCCTCCAGCAGGGCATACCTCCGTGCGGCGAGTTCGAGCCCGTCTCTGAGGAGGATCTCCGAAGGCTCGCGCAATCGTTAAAGTTTAACACCAGGATCAGATCCCTTAGGAGGAGCGTTCCTTGAGGATCATCGGGTTCGTGGGGATGCCCGGCTCCGGAAAGAGCGTGGCATCTGATGTGGCTAGGGAGATGGGCATCAGGGTCGTGGTTATGGGTGACGTGATCAGAGCAGAGGCAAGGAGAAGAGGCCTGGAGCCGACAGATGCAAACCACGGGCGTGTTGGGGATGAGCTCAGGCGATCCGAGGGGGAGGACGCGATCGCGAGAAGGTGCCTGGAAGGTGTGGACAGAGATGAGACGATCGTGGTCGATGGAATAAGGAGCGGTGCAGAGGTGGCGTACTTCAAATTGGCAGCGGATCAATTCCACCTCATCGAGATATTCACCCCTCCGGAGCAGAGGCTGATGAGAATCGCGGCCAGAGGCAGGCCTGACGATAAGAATTGCGAAGATCTCTCTGATGCACTGAAGAGGCGCGATGCCCGGGAGCTCGGCTGGGGAATGGGCGAGGCGATAGCTGCAGCCGAGATGAGAATATGCAATGACTGCGCCCTCGATGAGTTCAGGGAGCGCATCAGGGCGGTGCTGGAAGATCTCTGCAGGTCTTGAACATCCCGAAAAGCACGGCTTCCGCCATCGTCAGCACCACTGACGCCCGCAAGGCTCTACCGGTGCGGCCGATGAGGCTCTGATTGCCAGCTCCACTCCCGCAAGTTAAATATGTTTGCAGCCAAAAGAATCCTGGAGGTGAGATTGAATGTGCACAGTTGGAGGCGGCCCCGATCTCGGCGCGATTGAGGAGGGTATGTCCGCCAAGGATTACATATGCTTGGACTGCGGAAACAAGTTCAAGGGGATGGGCAAAAGGCCGATGTGCCCCTCGTGCAAATCCAGGAACGTAAAGCTTGAGAAATGAGGATCAAGATCGGAGACGATGAGATAGCGTACCTTCGTGGCAGCACAGGAACGCTCGCGCTGGCCAGGACGCTTGGCAGGCATTTCTTTCTTGAGACCGAGCGGGAGGAGATCGTTTTATTCACAGATGCGAACGATCTGATAGTCGCATCGTCATTCGGCACCGGTGAGACCGTTGAGCGGGGGCTGAGATGCACGATATTCCACATCCGCGAGCTCGGCTCCCCTCTCATCGTTCTCCCGAAGGGACACCCCGCCTCCCCGCGGCTCAGGGTGGTTGTATCTGTTGGGCGGAGGACGCGCGTGAGCTGCAGGATACAGCCAGGAACCCATCCGGAGCAGGATGTGCTCTGCGGATCTGAGGAGATGGATGGTGTGGAGATTCATGGAACAAACGATGGCGCAGAGCTCATCGGGTTTGATGGAGAGGTACGCATAGAGAAGCTATGACGCTATCAGCACGCCGCATTACATATGAGACGGATGTGGACGTTCGCATCGATCTCCATGGCAAAGGGGAGGCCGAGGTCTCCACAGGCGTCGAGCTTCTAGATGACCTGCTGAGAATACTCGCAGCATCCGGGCGTTTCGATATCGGAATAAAGGCCAGAGGCGATGCGACCGGAGATCACCACCTTGTTGAAGATGTCGGGATAACACTTGGAAGGTCTCTCTCAGCAGTGAAGAGCGGCACCGGCAGCGCGATAGTGCCGTATGGGGACTGCACCGCTCTGGCAGCAGTGAGCTTTGGCTCTCCCGGCCTCAAAGTTATCATGAAGCTCTCCTCAAAGAACATCGGCGGAATGGCGCTGGAGAACCTGGAGCACTTCATGAGGTCCATGGCATACAACGGATCGTTCACCCTCCACGTTATCACAGACGGCGGCGATGACATGGAGAAGATCGTCTCAGCGATGATGGCCATCGGGGCTGCGCTCAGGAATGCGATAAAGGATGGCGGATTTGATGAGATAAATCCCTAAAGAGATTCTCTGTTCGCCAGTTGCTTCCACCCACTGAGCGTTTTCTCCGTTATTTTAAATTCCGCGACTGAGAGCGTCGTGTATCTCTGACCCAGGCCGAAAGATGGAAATCCTGGATTTTCGAGTCAGAGACAGCAGAAGGATTGCAATCACAGATGCATGAGTCCGCATATTTGAATTTGAGGGATGTGTGGCGAACGATGCTGCCTGACCTCAGCTGCTCCTGAGGGATGGCTGGAGTTCTCGCCATCCCGCACCAGGAGGTATTATGATGGATATCGTGGAGGTTCTCAGGGACGAGGGTATAACAGTCGATGATATTGTCGCGACCGCTCTGGAGCTGTACGTCCCGCATCCGGGCGTCGAGACCCGCGAGAAGGCGGATGCTGTTTTCAGGAGTGAGCTGAATATCGCGCTCTCAGATCCGAACCTGGCGCTTCTCATATACGCGGGGGTTCTTCTGGAGGAGAGGGGAAGGATGAAGATGCTCCCGAACCTGAGAGGAGAGGACTACGAGAGGGATCTCACGTATCTAATAGCTGATGAGGTGCTGGGCATGAGCATAGCGAAGTACATCGGAGGATACAAGGGGACGTTCGAGTATGTCAGATATGATAAGGCAAAGCCCGGGATCCTCGCCAGGCTCGGCCCGTTCATGGATGATGTGATCGGCGGCCTCATCGGGGGAGTCTCCTCGAACATGTACACAAGGGCGGGATTCTGCTGAGAGATCTGCTCTTCGCAATAAGGTCCGGCTTCGGCTTCCTCTCCACGATACCTGTGGGTATATCCATGGAAGGGATCGAGGCCCTGATGAGGCATGTCTACGTATTTCCACTCATCGGGCTCTCCCTGGGCATGATCTTCGCAGCCGTGGCGTATCTCATCGGCCTGTTTCTTCCCCGAGATATCAACGCGATCTGCATAATGATCGCGATATACTGGGTATGTGGCATAAATCATATAGATGGCCTCGCAGACTTCGGCGATGGGGTGACTGCGCACGGGAGTCTTGAGAAGAAGATAAAGGCCATGAAGGACGTGAACCTAGGATCTGGAGGGGCTGTGTTTGTGATACTGGTTCTCCTCGCGCTCTTCTCCGCGATCAGATCCATGGATCATATGCTTCTGCCCGCCGCTCTTGTCGTCTCAGAGATCTCAGCAAAGCAGTCGATGCTGGCTTTTGCAGCGTTCACAGAGCCGTTTCAGGCAGGCCTTGGCCAGATCATGATAGACAGGACAGGAAAAAGGGAGTTCCTCATGGGGCTGATCATCTCCTTAAGCGCATCAGCTCTGCTGCTGAAGACAACCGGAATGGCCATGGTGATCGTCTCTCTCATTTCAGCGCTATATCTCGCGCGCGTCTCGAGGAGGAACTTCGGGGGAGGATCAGGCGATGGCATAGGCGCGTCGAATGAGATCGGGAGGGCCGCAGCGCTCTGCGCAGCCCTCGTGCTGGGGGTGAGTGGCTGGACTGTGTGGTGATGGCCGGAGGCAGGGGCACACGTCTTGGAATGGGCGAGAAGCCGATGGTCCGGCTCTTCGGAAAACCGCTGATCGATTATGTCGTCTCCGCCATAAGACCATCAATCGCGAGGATAATCGTGGCCACGAGCAGTGCCACACCCGAGACGAGAAGGTGGTCTTTAGAGAAGAATCTGGAGGTCGTGGATACCTCAGGATCGGGCTACATCCCCGATATGATCGAGGCTGTGGAAAAATCCGAGATATCAGGGCCTGTCATGGTGGTGATGGCGGATCTTCCTCTCATCAGAGAGGAGATCATAAGAGAGGTTATTGATGCGTACAGCTCCAGACCGGAGCCCGCGCTCTCCGTCCATACCCCTCTGAGCCTCCACAGATCTCTCGGCAGAAGGCCTGACGTGATCTTCAACTACCTGGGCCAGCTCATTGTGCCGGCAGGCGTGAACATCCTCACGGGCTCGAAGATCTCAGAGGAGCAGGAGGACTTCCACCTCATCATGAACAGAATCGAGCTCGCGATCAACATAAATACACCAGAGGATCTCAGGATCTGCGAGAGCATCATCAAAAGACGCATGGAATCGCAGGGTGATATGGATTGAATGGGGACAGCATCAGCATAGATGGAGAGGTCTACAGGATCTCCGAGCTTGAACTTCTCACAGGCGAGAGAAGCCCGGAGAAGGCCAGGGATTACATACTGCTGCTCGCAAAGGTGCTGCAGAACCCGATGAGGCTTCCTGAGCTGCTCAGGGAGTTCTGCACGCTGAGAAACACGCTCAGTGATCCTGAGAAAGAGGAGCTGCGCATGGCTCTCCTCAGGGTGCAGATAGACAGCGAGCTCAGGATGCATGAGGACATCCTGCGCTTCCAGCAGAGGCGCTATGTGGCCCAGGTGATCGAGATACTCATCTTCAAGGAGCTCCTGCTAGCTCCCAGGGAGATCGAGGGAGATCTCGAGTGACTGCAGATCCCAGCATAAGCTCCTGATTTTATGATCGAGAGCTCATCCAGGGGACATGCTGATGGGCATAATTCGCTTGTTTTTCCTCGGGGCGCAGCGCACAGACCAAGAGAACTTTTTTCATCCGGATGCTTATTTGGGATTATGGGCCAGTTTGTTGTAACTCCAGCTGCTGGAAAACGTCTGATCGCCAGGGCTGTGGCCGCGCATCCTGCGGTCCTTGAGGCTATGCGATCCGGCACAGTGGTCATCGTAGCAGGCACCACTAACGGTTACGTGGCTGAGGAGCTGCTAGAGCTGATCGGCCAGAGGGACGGGTTCTCGAGGCACAGATTCTTCAGGGGGATCACGCTTCCTCCATGGATGAAGACCAGCGAGACGGGCCGGCTTCCGGATGAACGCGACTTCCCAGGGGATGTGGTCATAACCAGAGGAGAATGGATGAAGGGGATGACTCTCTTCGATGTGGTCGATGATCTCTCAGAGGGCGATCTGATAATCAAAGGCGCAAACGCTATCGATCTCCAGAGGAGACAGGCTGCGGTCCTCATCGGGCATCCGCGGGGCGGGACGATCGTGGCCGCGCTCCAGGCCGCCGTTGGGAGAAGGGTAGGTCTGATCTTACCTGTGGGCCTCGAGAAGCGTCTCGATGCAGACCTCATGGATCTCTCGCGCAGGTTGAACGCACAGGGATCGAGGGGCCTACGCCTTCTCCCAGTACCGGGGGAGATCATAACAGAGGTCGATGCGATACGCATGCTCACAGGCGCAGAGGCAGAGATCATGGCCGCTGGCGGCGTCTGCGGCGCGGAGGGCAGCGTCTGGCTTCATGTCCATGGAGAAGGAGAGGAGGCTGCCTCAGAGCTCATCAGATCGATAGCCTCTGAGCCGGCCTTCGATCTCTGCTTGTAAAAATTGTATGCAGAATTTACCCCGCAGCAGAGCCAGTACAGATGGGTTGGTACACGTGAGGTTTTTCCCGGTGGTTGACGATCCCGCTCTCATCGTCGAGGGCGCACAAAGGATCATGGTGGTTGCGGATGTGCATCTTGGCATCGAGTATGAGATGTGGCTGGGAGGCGCGAACGTTCCAAGCCAGACCCGAAAACTGCTCGATCGGCTTCGAGGATTGATCGATGAACAAGAACCGAAGAGGCTGATCGTGCTCGGAGACCTGAAGCACAACGTGCCCAGAACGAGCTGGCAGGAGAGAGTCGAGGTGCCGAAGTTCATCGAGTCGGTCTCAGAGATCGTTGAGGTTCTCCTGGTTCCTGGAAATCACGACACTGGCCTGCGGGACCTGGCGCCGGATGCTGAGGTGTGCGAGCCAGAGGGTGTGGTGATCGACGGCATCGGGTATTTTCACGGCCACACCTGGCCCGACCCGGAGGTGCTCTCCGCCAGAAGCCTCATCACAGCGCACCTCCACCCATCTGTGAGGCTGGTGGATCCCCTGGGAGCATCGAGGAGCGAGCGGGTCTGGGTCAGGGCATTCTCGAAGGAATACAAAAAAGAGATCGTGGTCGTGCCTGCCTTCAATCCGCTATGCGGCAGTCTTCCGCTCAACGAGATGGAGGATGAGAAGGGGCCGCTGATGAAGCTCACGGATCTGAGATGCTCCAGGATATATCTTCTCGACGGAACATATCTTGGTAGGCTTGGAAAGATAACTGCAGCTCAGAGACGTGAACGCCTCCCTCCTAAATGATCTCCGCACTAGAGGTTGTGATGAAAAGAGATGAGCAAGAGAGATGATCTCATATGGCCAGACCCTTCGCGTACGCAGGCAAGCATCCGGAAATCGGCCATACGAACTCCACATCCATGAGCCGTTCATCCCAGGAGCTAAGCGGGAATCTGTCGATGTTTTTTCTCTCCTCTCCGCTAGGTATTTCATACGCACTGCATACCTCCTGGCAGGTGTGATCGCTGTAGTAGTTGCCCTCGCTGCCGCTGTCCCACCTGTTCTTCCCGTAGTACACCGAGCTATCTGATGCGCTCTGTCTGTTATCGATCATCGCGTTATGGTAGAGCATGTTGTTTATGCTGTACATGTCCAGACTAATGCCCACTCCATTCATAACCACATAGTTGCCACGGAAGGTGTTGTTTTCAGAGCGGGATACGTCCACACCTACTGCGTTATTGTGCACAATGTTACCGATTACCATGTTATCCTTTGATCTCTCTACCCCCACGCCCGCGCCGTGGTTATTACCTGCATTGTTCTTATGAACTATGTTGCACCTGCTCTCGTCTGAGATGATGATACCGCTCTCTGCATTGCTGTTGACTGTATTGCTTGAGATCAGATTGTTTGTTGCACGCTCTGTTTTTATCCCAAGACCGTTTCCCTCGAGGCCGTTTCCGGAGATGTTGTTCTCGTACGACTCTATGACCTCTATGCCGCACTCTCCGTTCCCGTAGATTGTATTGCCCTCAATCACATTCCCTCTAGACATGTTCAGCAGCTCTATCCCTGCGCCCCGGTTCGTTGAGACGTTGTTACTTGCGATCAGGTTGCTGGAGCCCTCGATCTCCATTCCATCATGGGCGTTCTCCAGAAGCGCATTGCTCTCCACTACATTACCATCACCATATACTACGATGCCACAATCGTCATTTGCATCGATTCTGTTCCACAGTACGGTGTTGTTGCTGCCCCAGATCTCGATACCCACAAGACTGTTTCTGGTGATGCTGCTGTTGATTATGCTGTTACCGGAGCCCGTTATCACCACGCCAGAGCCCACGCATCCACTCACATTGCAGCCCTCGATCCTGCTGCCGTTTGACCCGAGGATTATTCCGTCTCCACAGATGGTGATGCCACTGAGTATCACGCCATCAGCAAGTATCCTGATTCCACCATCGATTACCGCATTTCCTGGACCTGTGATGTTCACAGTTTTGTTGACTATCAGGCTCTCGTGGTATATTACTGGATAGAGATAAATGGTATCTCCATCAGATGCCGAACCGAGCGCATCTCCCAGAGTCCCGCTGGGCCGAACCTCGACATCTGCAGCATTCGCGAAGTGAACAAGCGGCAGAGCGAGCATCATGATGAATATAAGGGACCTCATGATCTCACCCGCTCAGGTCGGACTTAAGTCGGTCGTCCATATAGGCGCCATTCAGGTTGGCCTTTTTTAGCGATCTCAGCGTGAACTCGTCGTACTCAATGTTGCGCAGGCTCGACCCGCTCAGATCAACGTTCGTCATCTCGACCATGTGCATTGTCACATCATTCAGCACAGCCCCTGCGAGGTTTGAGTTCGTGAGGAATACCGTGTCCATCTTCGCCTTCTTTATCTGCGCCCCATGCATATCGATGCCCCTGAGATCCAGATTGAAGAGCGATGTCTTGTAAAGATTCGCGCCGCTCAGGTTCACTCCTGTTGTCTTCACAGAATCCAGCACCACCTCTGAGACGTCCGCGCCTGCAAGGTTGGCCCCGCTGAGATCTGCGTAGCGCATCTTGCAGCCACTCAGATCCGCATCTCTCAGATCTGCCTCTGTGAGGTCTGCATAATCCAGGCTGGCACTTCTCAGGTTTGCGCCGGTCATTATCGCCCGCATCATGTATGATCGAGTTAAATCAGAGCCGCTGAGATCCGTGCCCGTCAGATTCGCTCCGTAGAGCTCAGCCCTGGAGAACTGGCTGTTACTGAATCTGCCGTTGCTGAGATCCGCCCAGCTCAGATGAGCGCCGACAAAGTTCGCATGGCTCAGCGATGCACCGGAGAAGGCCGTGCCTGTCAGATCCGTACGGAAGAACCTCGTGCTCGTCATCTCAGCATCCCTCAGATCCGCATCGTCCATCATGGCCTCTGTGCAGTCTGCCATCGTCAGATTTGCGTTGACAAGGCTGGCGCCACTAAGCCGTGCGTTCCTTAGCTTCGCCCTAGATAGATCTGTGCCGTTGAGGTTCGCGCCGCTGAGATCAGCCATGCTCAGATCCGCGCCCTTCAGCGACGCGCCCTCTAGGTTAGCATTCACAAGCCAAGCAGATCTCAGATATGCTCCACTCAGGTTTGCACCCCTCAGATCAGCGCCAGTCAGATCCGACTGGTTGAGATGCACCCCGCTTAGATCCCGACCGCGCATGTCAGAGAGGCGAAGATCTGATCTATCGCAGATATCCAGTGCATATGCAGTGCTTATTAAAATTATAATAATCAGTATCACTTTATAACGTGCGCTCATAATACCTCCTGGGCATGTGAATGGCCTCTGGCGCTTGGGGCAGATTTGTGATATCATCAAATCAGGCGTACCTCCACTTTGGATTCAGAGAATCGAGGTATTTTATGTCGGGGAAGCTGTACGGCGCTTTGTAGTAGCTGCTGTCTGTAACAACGCCGTAGTAGCTGTCGACTGCAAGCCACCTATCACGGTTATCAGGATCTTCAACGATTATCCACAGATGTCCCTGGTTCTCAAACCCGCTCGGGTCGTACATGTACTTTATGTTATACCCGAACTCTGTATAAATATTTGCCAGCTTCTGGGAGCCATCGTAGCACATCCCCAGAGGGGTTACAGGAAACATCGTAAGTCTGCTCACAGATTTGATGAACTCCTGATTTTTTGTCATGTTGTAGGATCTGTCCTTCTGGATCTCTGTGATGGGTATCACCTGCATGATTCCCGTGCTCTTCGGAGGCTCTGTCCAGAGATCTGCCAGTCTCGGCGCCCCTCCGTTGGGCGTGAGGTACACGACCTTACCGCTGGGAAGCTTGACGGTTACGTATGATCTCTCAGGGGTCGCATCGTATCCATGGGAGACGAGAAAGAACGCGAGGTCATTTACGGTTATCCCGATATCCTCATAGCTGGAGATCAGCAGCCATAGATCATTGACATCATCTGCGGATGAATGGCCGATGCTCAGCAAGATCAGCAGAAAGATGCACATCGCACAGCTGCTTAACTGCACCTCGGCCATCCCAATAATACCGTCGGTGGCCTGTATATATTATTACCCCCTCTGGGGACTCCTGTCACATCCTCCATTCCCCTGAAGGGGGTCTTCTGCTCGATTTCCTGTAATTTCTGGATACCATCGATCTGCTTCAGCTGGCTCAATCCTCACTCGCTCCTCAGAGCCTCGATCGGATCCAGCATGGCCGCTCTGTTGGCAGGGTAAACTCCTGCTACTATGGTGGAGAGGGCTCCGAAAAGCATCCCTATGAGCATCGACTGTATCTTGATGGCGGATGGCAGACCTGCAAGCGATCCTATGGCAAAGGATACCGCTATTCCGAGCGCTATCCCGATGATGCTGCTGACAACCCCAAGCAAACCAGCCTCCAGCAGGTACTGTAAGCGTATATCCCGCGTTGTTGCGCCGAGGGCCTTCATGACCCCGATCTCGCGGACCCTCTCCTTCACGGTGAGCATCATCACGTTTGCGATGCCTATACCGCCAACGACAAGCGATATCGCGCCGATTCCTGCAAGCGCGTACTTGATCATGCTCAGTATGCTCATAAGGGATGAGAGCATATCCCTCGCTGTCGTTGCATCATATGCCTCGTCCTTGTGGTATCTCTCCAGATCGAGCTTTATCCGGTCGACCACCTCATCGACGCTCTCAGGATCGTCGACCGTGACCTGGAAAGTTCCATAATAGTAGTTCTCCCTTCCAAGAAGCTCCTTCATGGCCTTATGCGTGACATACATCTGGGTGTTGATGTTACCCGCTCTTATTCCTGAGGATTCCTCCTCCCTGAGAACTCCCACAACCCTGAAGTCCATGTGGCCATCCTCGTAGTACACCCGTACCCTGTTCCCGGGCGATATCTTCATTCGGAAGAGGCCGTTGGCGACACCGCTGCCTATTACAATCGATGTGTGATCAGATTCTGTGAGAAATCTGCCCTGCGAGATCTTCGATTTGAGATCATGCTCCTTTTCCGGATCGATTCCTATCAGAGTGGCGGATGCGTTCTTATCCCTGAAGCTGACTATCACTCCTGCGGATGTCTGTGGCGCCACGTTTTTGACTCCAGGTATATTCTCGAGGAGCTTTGTGTCCTTGTCTGTGAACTTTGCTGGCTCCTCAGGGCTCCTGGCCGGCGGCCCTCCAAAGCTGAATCTGCCTGGAATCACATGTATGATATCTAGGTCCAGTGTGCTGAACTGTGATGAGACGCCGGAGTAAATCCCCTCTCCAACTGAGAGCATGACCACGATGGCCATCACACCTATTATTATGCCAAGGCTGGACATCAGCGTCTTGAAGCGATCTGCCTTGAATCCTATCGATATCAGATCCAGGATGTCGTAAAGCTTCATGTTGCAGCTCCTGATACTAAACTTTCAGTCTCTTTCTCCTGTAGATGTAAGCAGCCGGTATCAGGAGCAGAACAGCCACGCCAGCAATCACAAGGTTGTTCCGCTTCGGCTCGACTCTTGGAGGTGAGTATCTTGTTTCATATACTTCAGACTCATGCCAGGTCTCGCCGTTCTTGAACCTTGCCACAAAGCTCAGGTTCAGGGGCGCATTCAGCTCTGTCTGCCCCATGGCATCGACCTTGAAGCTGATGGTGAAGACCTCATCAGGGTCCATGGTGCCTATGTAGTACTCCTCGGGCGAGAACCTGACTCCATTCGCAGACGGAATTATTGTAACAGCATTCACCTTGTTCTCGCGGGGGTTGGCAACGTTGAGGTTGACGGTGCCCAAGGTCGTATCCTCTGCCCGTGTCAGGGAGACAGCAGCTGGATCCACCTTCACAGGTATCGTTCTGTGGATCGTTATACCGTCGTAACCGCCCTGCACCTCAAAGTCAAGAAGATGTGTGCCCCTCGTGGCGTTATCTGAAGCCCTGATCTTGTAGTAGATCGTGACCCTGTCAGTGGGGCCGATCATCCCGAGGTTACGGTAATCCTTTGTGAGAACCCCGATCATATCAGTGCCTGTGAGCCGTGTGGCGTTGAGTGGGGTCGAGATGAGCATGCTGTGCGCCGATGTCCCGGCGACAGATTCGCCGCCGGCGCCGTAGTTAGCTGCGCCGTTCTCCAGCTCTATGGCGATAACCGCATCATCTCCAGGCATGAGAACCGCCGGCTCCACAGTTGAGTGTATGTTCACAGGCATGTGGTATATGTAAGCGGAGGCGCCTGATGACATCAGCAGCAATGAGATCATCAATAAAATTCTCATTATGATTGCTCCACAGATGACTGATCAAGTATTCTGCCGTCCCTCATTCGTATAACTCGATTGCAGTACTTTGTGATCTCAGGGTTGTGCGTGACCATTATTATCGTCCGACCTTCCCTGTTCAGACCGCTCAGAATCTCCATCACCTCTTCGGTGCTCTTGAGATCGAGATTTCCCGTGGGCTCGTCCGCGATTATGATCTCAGGGTTGTTTGCGAGCGCCCGCGCTATCGCGACCCTCTGCCTTTCTCCACCGGAGATGTTTTGCGGGCTGAAATCTGCCCTATGGGACACGCCCACGGATTCCAGCAGCTTAAGCGCTCTGGATTTCCGCTCATCACGTGGCAAGCCTTTGAGCATCATCGGCAGCTCGACATTCTTGAGCACGGATATTCGCCCGATGAGGTTGAACGCCTGGAATATGAAGCCTATTCTGTCTCTTCTTATCATCGCGAGCTCCTCCTCAGATGCCTTGCTTATATCACGATCGAGAAGCATGTAGGTGCCTGCTGTTGGTCTGTCAAGGCAGCCGATGATGTTCATCAGCGTCGACTTCCCGCTGCCCGACGGCCCCATCAGCGCCAGAAAATCTCCTGACTCTATGCTCAGGTTGATTCCCTTCAGCACGGGAAGCTCTGCATCGCCCGTGATGTATGTCTTTCTTATGTCGCTGAGCGATATCAACCTCATAAACCACCACGGATTTCACAGGACTGTTCATGGGATCATGCGGAACGATAAATAAACTGTACACTGATCGAACGTACGGTGAACGTACAGGTAGTTCCGTTCCGCAGTAAAGGCCACCTGCGCTCTCACGAAAAACTCAATCCACGATACATGCGAGAGTCTGACAGAAACTGCTGCTGTGTTGGATGACTTTTCCAGAATTCCATCCCTAGGCGTCGATTCTTGGCTAATTTCCATCTTTACCCCTAACGGCCTTCTGTTACGAATTTCAGGACTTATCCAACAGAGCAGAAACTGTCATCAGAGCGCGCGATTCCGGTCGCAGCCTGCAAGATAATTTCAGCTCGGAGTCGGACCACCTTATCCGAGCATGAGAGCTCTCCGATCAGTTAAAGATTGCGAAATACGCGAACAGCATTTGGTCTGGAGTCCGTAGCGCTCAGGTCCAGATGAAATCTCATGGCTTGAGCCGCCTTATCTCCACGTATTCCACGCCGTCATCGCTGTATGCGAATACCATCATCTTGCGCACGCTGTGTGCCAGACGAACCGCTCTGGAGAGCACGGGGAGGTGGAATATGTGATCCTCTCTCACAGTATGCACCAGGTACTCTGAGTGCGTGCCCCTCTTTTCCGCATCGACGCTCTTGTACACCCTGAAGTGTGTGCCGAACTTGAAGCCTGTCTTCACAACGAGCTTCCTGTCCCTCAGATCCCTGTAGACCCGGTACTTCATATCGAAGTCCCCCTCGATCTCTGAGGCCCTTTTCATCAGCTCCTCAAGCGGGACAGGAGCGCCTGATCGGTCAACGAGCTGGATCATGCCCCTCTCAAGAAGGTAGGCGGTCTCAACAAGTGAGAGCTGGAGCCTCTCTCCGATCATCTTTCCATAAAAGCCGTGTCTGTGCAGCCGCTCAGATGCCGCGGGATCCCAGAGCACAACCCTGTCGTCAAGAAGCGTCGCCTGCCCGCCAGGCTCCGCAGCCTCTGTCCGGCCTGCGGGATTCGATTCCCTCACCTCATAGTATGTTATATCGCTCTCCTCATCGACAACCGCGAGCATGAGCCGTCTCCTCATCTGGCTGGAGAGCCTCAGCGGCTCAACGATCCTCTCCAGAGGCAATGGCATCCTCTCAGAGACAACGAGCACATAGAACTCTGCAGGCGTCTTCCCCGGGTGACCGCCGCGCGGGTAGACCCTGAAGTCCGGTATTCCGGGCTGGACATAGTAGCCCCTCTCCCTCAGGTCCTTGTAGACGACATACCTGAACTCGAAGCCCTTCTCAGATGAGGATGCGAGCTCGAAGAAGCTCCGGAAGCTCAGGATATGCCCATCAGCCTCGATCCTCAACCTGGATCTGTCGAGAAGATATGCGGCCTCGACGAGCGTCAGCTCAAGCCCGTCCTCAAGAGGCCGCCCAAAGTAGCCCTGCTCGTAGAGCGCCTTGATAGCATCTTTTCCGAGATGCACCCTTCCCGACTCAAGCCTTCCGAGCAGCGGCTCCTCTGACATGCTCAGATGCTCAGCCTGTCCGGCCATATGCCATGGACCACGCCGATGGCTCTGTCCACGGTCTCGTGCACATCAGCAGCGGGGTAGCCGCATGAGAGCATGTACGCTTCCACATGGTTTGGCACAGCGATCGACATCTGCTCAACCATCGAGACCGTCTGCATGATCGTGTAATCGCCGAGCTCGAATGGTATTATCGCATCTGACACGAGAAGCTCGAATATCTCCGGGGATATTGGCCTCTCAAAGCCTGAGAGAAACGCCTCGAGTATCTCGCTCGTCCACTCATGCCGCCTTCCGCCCGCGTCCTGGTAGGGTATCACCACGACCTCGCGCGTGCTGGCGAGCCTCTCAACGAGATCCTGTGGTGTCGGGTGCCCTTTGAAGATCAGGTTGAGGAAGTTCGTGTGCGGTATCGTCGTCGGCACCTTAGAGGCGCGTATCGAGAACTTCACGTCCTTGAATATGGTGCCCGCATCAGCCCCCTGATGCCCTGCACCCCTTCCGAACTGTATGGCGCTTGGCGATGCGCGCACGACCGTGTGCGGATCTCCGTGTCTTCTGTCGATATTTCCGATCATGCCGCATAGCCCTAGAGGTCGCGCGGCATATGCAAGTCTGCTCAGGCCTGTCGTGTTGCAGCTCGTGCATTGCACAACCTTCGGCTTCGCCTTAAGAAACCTCTCGTAGTTCTCAAGCCCGAAGAAGAACTCTCTCCTGAGATCCTTCCTCACATCATCTGTGAGCTGGAAGCCCTCCTCCTCGAGCCCCTTCTCCAGCTCATCCCTGTGGGCTCCGCCCATCAGCGCCACGAAGCAGCCATGCTCCAGCCCTGATTTGAGGTACGGCAGCTCCTCATCCCCAGGTGTGCCGATCATGACGAACTCGGAGCTCTCGAAGAACTCCCTGTATCCTCCCTCCAGCTTGAATCCCGCGCTCTCCCATTTCGCTCTGTCCTCGTCGCTGCTGGCATACGCCCTGACACCGCAGATCCTGATCATCTTCCTCAGCATCGATACAGCTCTGGCGTGCGGTTTTCTCACGAGCACATTTATATCGCCGCCGATGCCGGCTGCCTGCTTAACGGCATGCAGGGCGAATATGGTCCTCTTGCTCTCCGTGCCATCAAAACCCACAAAGCCAGCGTTATTCTTCAAGTACGATCACTTCCTGTGCGGTGTTGAGAATGCACCATATTTAAGATTTCTTGGAAGGATTTGTGTCATCCAGAACGCAGGTTCTTGGAGCGCATGACTCAAACAACACGCTCTCCTGCGGCCAGGCTTCTCAGAGCGGATCTGAATTCCTCGGCGCGGAGCCTCAACCGCCTCCTCAGAGATGCGTCATCGGATGATACAGCCACGATGCAGCCCATCCATCTTCCGCCCTCCAGGCCAGCGTCGTGGAATACCAGAGGATGCAGCTCCACGCACTCAGGAAACGACAGGCTGTCCATGATGTGCCAGCTCATCGCCACCCAGCCACGATCCTCAGCCTCTTTTAGAAGCTCGATGGCCCTTTCGTGGTCCTCCGGGTAAGGAGGATCGATGAGCAGAAGACCAGGTTCGCTTCTCTTCAGGAGGTTCATGACCCCAGCGAAGCCATCACCCAGATGGAAATGCGCGTCAGGGCAGCTGCTCCAGCTCTTTTCGACGTCCTCGCTGACGTCCCAGAGCTCCGCCAGGACTCTCCTGCTGAGTGCTCTTCCTAGCCTGAGGACGATCTGTGCTGAGCCAGGGTACCTCAGGAGCCGATCCGCATTCATCTCCTCCAGAACCGCGAAGTACGGGCTCTTGATCCATGATCTCGCATGCCAGCACCTCCCTATCCCACCCCTCCATTCTCCATCAGGGGCAAGCCTGTACTCAGGGTACCCGACGTGCGATTCTGCATATACCAGGGGATCCGAGATGGAGAGAAGATACGCAGCAGCCTCTGATAGCAGAAAGTGCTTCCAGAGATCGCCTGCGTTTCCTGCATGCTCCCTGTGGTCGTAGGTCATCGGCATATCTGAAGGGTCTCTCAGGGAAGCTATATCTTCTGTTCGATAAAGTGAAGAAGATTGCACGCCGGTAATCGGGCCGGTAATCGGTATGCTGCAGCCTCATGCCACTTTTGTTGATCCAGTCCCCCTGTACGTTAGGTCCGCCAAAACGACCTCAGCAGAGGGCACATCCAGATCTATTCTCTTCTCCCTGGTGCCGCGGAGCCGCTGCGAAGCTCTCCCCTCGCCAGCGACGCGAATATGCCGATGAAGCAGAGCACAGAGAATATCGCAAAGACCACCCTGCTGCTCTCTATCAGACTCGAATATGTGTCCGGGGTTATCTCGACCCTACCCATGTAGATAGCGAATATCACCATCGCCAGGCTCATGCTGAGCATCTGGCCCAGAAGGCGCATTGTTCCGAGGGTTGCAGATGCTATCCCGTAGTGTTTCCTATCAACAGAGCTCATTATCGCGTTTGTGTTTGGTGGCGTGAAGAGGGCCAGCCCAAATCCAAGGAGGAGAAGCGCAGCTCCGATGAACCACACCGGCGTTCGCTCACCAAGAAACACAAACGGCACAATACCGAGCAGCGTGATGATCATGCCAGCGGATGCAACAAGCCTCGGCTCGATTCTGTCGGAGAGCCTGCCGGCAAACGGGGAGAAGATCGTCATCATCAGCGGCTGTGCGAGGAGCACCAGCCCAGCACTCCTTGGATCAAGCCCCTTTATGTACTGCAGGTAAAGGCTCAGCAGGAAACCTGTCGCGAAGGTAGCGCTGTAGTTTATGAGCGCCGCGAGGTTTGAGAAGGCGAAGACACGATTGGATATGAAGAGCCCGACCTCGAGAACAGGGCTCTCTGCCCCAGTTTCCACGTACAGGAACAGTATGAGCCCGGCCAAGCCCGCGATTGTCAAAAAACGGCCGGCGCTGGAGGGTAGCAGCGACATACCGTACACAAGAGCCATGACGGAGATGCCGTATATCAGAGATCCGGTAAGGTCGAACCGCTCACCCCTCGCATCTGCCCACTCCTCCCTTAGCTTCAGCATCAGTAGTGCAAGCGCTAGTGCTCCGAGCGGAACCGTTGCCGTGAACAGGCTTCTCCAGCCGAGGTACTGGGTCAGAATCCCGCCGAGGACGGGGCCAAGTGAGAGTCCCAGGTAAACAGAGGCTGCATTGATCCCGATAACCCTGCCGCGTTTTCTAATCGGGAATACAGAAGTCAGTATCGCGACCGCAGTGCCGAAGATCATCGCAGCTCCGATCCCCTGCACGAATCTTGCGGCTATGATCATGCCGGCGGACTGTGAGGCGGGCGCGAGTATCGACGCCAGAGTGAAGAGCGCAATCCCGTAGCCGAAGATCCTTCTTCTCCCATATATATCGGCCAGACGCCCGAACGGCACCAGGAAGACAGCAGCTGCCAGAAGAAATGCGGTTGAGATCCAGCCGAGCATCACAGCGTCCAGAGAGAACTCACTGCCGATGGCCGGTAGCGCGATGTTCACGGATGATGACATGAAGGCTGTGAGGAAAGATCCGATCACGGAGACAACAAGGGCGCAGCTCTGTACGCGCTCTGAATCGCTATCTTCTTGGCGGACTCTCATGCTGATACCTGCTCAGGCGCACATCTGCATTTGCGAGGATGTATTGCTTTTGGTTGGCACTGCTAGATGTCGGGCGTCTCGACCGTTTCGTTGAATCCCATCGTTTGCGAGGATGTATTGCTTTTGGTTGGCACTGCTAGAGGGGCACTGCTAGAGGTAACATCATGTAGCTGTTAAATAATACAAAGACAAGTTTCAGTGAGTCGGCGTCATACGGGCCACGTTGAGAG
>Ga0272448_1003032_pt1 | contig 20378 bp, 20 predicted proteins | sample YNPCB0191_FD_202220 | JGI IMG/M metagenome (GOLD analysis project Ga0272448, IMG submission 202220) | Hot spring sediment microbial communities from Yellowstone National Park, WY, United States - YNP-CB-019-1 | ecosystem: Environmental > Aquatic > Thermal springs > Hot (42-90C) > Sediment... | reverse complement strand
GGCAGGTGACGGGCGATTTCTTCGTCGCGCTGACGGGCATAAGGGGTGAAGTCCTCTTCGGCATAGATGGCCGTAGCACCCGTTTCGGCGAGCAAAGATTGCAAAACCTCGAGCGGTTTGCCACGGCGAATGACCAGGTATGAGCGGCGCTGGCGCAGGTTACGGTCGAGGGCGTGCAGGCCTTCGTAGAGGAAGTCCCGCCGGCGCGGGGAGGCAGAGTCAAAGCGCGGGTCGAGGATGAAGACGGGGATCACGGAACCCGCTTCGAGCGAGGCGTGAAGCGTCGGGTTGTCTGTCAGGCGTAGATCGCGGCGAATCCACCAGAGGGCAGTCATGCGGCTTGCTTCTGCCATTCCTCGCGTTTGCGGCGGTATTCGATGATGGGCAGGTCGCCCTGGATGAGCGCCTCGCCGATCTTCAGCCCGCTGATTTGCGGCTGGTGGGTGACGACGACGCGGCGGTCTTCGTGGGCAACGCGCAGGTTGAAGGGCATGGCGAGTTTAGCAACCAGATTCCCCAGCCCAGGCAGGCGCAGGAAGCGCTGGTGGAAGCGCAGGTAGAGCAGGGTGTGGGTCTCGTCCACCGGGACGAAGGCGGCTACGATGCGCACGTCAGGGCTGATGTAGTTTTGCCACAGGTTGGGCATGATGAATTCGAGATGGACGCTGGTGGCGGATTTGGGCGAGAGTTCGCTCGGTTTGCGCGGCGGAGTGCCGTCATCGTGGCGGTTGAAGACGTAGGTGTAGAGCATCTTGTCGCCGCGCCATTCCACCAGCGGACCGTCCACGAGGGTGCGCCCGCCGCGTCCGATGGTTTTGCGGTGGACAAAGGGCAAATGCACCACGTCCAGTTGGTTTTCGATGACGCGCGAGTAGTGGGCGTCCCAGGGGTCGTGCGCCGAGGCGTGGTAGAAGGTATCGTCAATGTTCTCGAAGAAGAGCGGGGGTTCGAGATCGGCGGGCGGATTTTGTCCCCACCAGACCCAGATATAGCCGTGCGCCTCGTAGGTGGGATAGACGTTCAGGCGCAGGGTGGCGGGGATGACGCCGCCGCGCCCGTTGGCCGGAACGTGGACACACTTGCCGCTGGCGTCGTACTCGAAGCCGTGGAAGGGGCATTGCAGGTGGTCATCTACCACCTCCCCCAGGCTGAGTTGCACGCCGCGATGCGGGCATTTGTCCACGGCGGCGTGGACCTTGCCAGAAGAATCGCGCCAGAAGACCATTTTCTCGCCCATGCGCGTCACGCCGATGGGCCTGTCGCGGACTTCATCCGATTCGAGCAGAACGTACCACTGGTTGCGAATCATGAGAGACTCCTTGTCGAATAGAGCGCGGATTTCAATTTCAATCGTTTGCATTTGCCACTGCGGACGGGATGACTGTTGATTTGACCAGAATGATGCGCCGATAGGCAAACCAGACCGACCAGAGCAGGACGAGCGCGCAGAAGACGCCCGGGGCCCAGACTCCCAGCGTGCCGAGCAGGAATCCGCCGATGGTCGGGGCGATGACGCGGGTGACGGATTCGAGCGCGCCCGCCAGGCCGAGCGTGCCGCCCAGTTCGTCGCGGGCGACCGATTTGGTCAGCGCCGACTGGATGACGGTGTTCAGCACGCCGCCCGAAACCGCCAGCGGCAGCAGGACGACGAGCAGAGTCCACAGGTTGCGGGTCAACGCCCAGCCGACGAAGGAGAATCCCATCACCCACAGGCCGGTGATGATGAGGCTGTTCTCGCGGAAGCGTTTGGTCAGCACGCCGATCAGTCCGCCCTGGACGATGACCGACAGGAGACCGACGTAGGCCAGAACGTAGCCCGTGCGGTCGGAGGTCAGACCGATGGCCTGGGCGTAGAGCGAGAAGATGCTCTGGAAGAGCGAAAAAGCCAGTCCGTAAAAGAAGCGCAGGTGCAGGAGCGGACCGGCTACCGGGCGGCGCAGGGCAACCAGCAGCGCGCCGAGCGTGAACGGCGGACGCTGAATTTGCGCCGTCTCCTCGCGCCGCGCCAGCGAAAGCGACTCGGGCAGGAAGAGGGCAATCATCATCAGGTTGAAGGTCGCCACGCCCGCCGCCACAAACGCCGGGACGCTGTAACCGGCCTTGCTGAGCAGACCGCCGAGGGCCGGGCCGATGATGAATCCCAGCCCGAAGGCGGCGCCGATGAGACCGAGGCCTCTGGCGCGGTTCTTCTCGTCGGTCACATCTGAGATATAGGCCTGTGCGACGGTGATGTTGCCCGCCGTCAATCCGTCAAGGATGCGGGCGAGGAACAGAACGCCGATGACGAAGGCGTTGGCCGCAGAGGGCGCCAGCCAGCGCGCCAGCGCCTCGCCGAGGGGCGCGGCAAAGCCGAGCAGCAGGAAGCCGAGCAGCGTCCCGAAAACGCTGAGGAGCAGAATCGGGCGGCGGCCATAACGGTCAGAGAGACGGCCCAGGATGGGCGAACCGATGAGCGAAGCGGCGGCGTAGGATGCCACCAGCAAACCGACCACAGCCGGCGTTGCGCCGTACTGTTCAGCATAGTAGGGCAGCAGCGGCAAAATCAGGCTGAAGCCCAGCAGGTCAACGAAAACGACCAGAAAGATGGAGAAGAGACGTTTGTTATTCATTTGGAACCCTTTCAAGAAATACGTCTGCCTTTCCAAACCGTGCGGCGGGTCAGGGTTTGACCCAGCGAATGGAAAGCCAGCAAGATGGAACTCAAGACGATGACAGGCGAAAGCGGCAGGATCAGTGGATGCATTCCGCTCATTCGTACCACCATGCCCCAAATCAGCAAGGTCAGGACGACGGCAAACAGTGCAGAGGAGAATGTGGTGGTCGATCTTGCCGTCCAACTCCAAAAGAGCGCCAGCCATGGACCCAGAAAGGCAATCCCCAGCCACAGCCAGACGAAGATATAGGTCAGCAAACGGCGCTCAAAGACCGAGAACAGGTTTTTGCCGAAGCCGGCAATGGCGTCTGCCGTTGAGTGGTACATCTGACAAAAGACCTGTCCGCGGCCGGGCAAAAGCAGGAGGCGCAAACCGCGTTGTGCCGCCTGCCGCGCCAGCGCCATATCTTCGACGACTTCATGCCGCACCGCGGCGTGACCGCCCGCCTGTTGATAGGCGCTGCGCCGCCAGAGCATGTGCTGACCGACCGCCGCCGAAAGGCGCGGCCAGCGTACGCGGCGGGTGAGCCAGAGGGGAAAGTGGCTGAGCAAGGCCCAGGGCAGCAGCGGCACGGTGAGCATTTCTGCCAGGGTGCGCGTTTCCTGCTGCGGTAGGGCGGAGAGCAGGTCGGCCTGGTGCGCCTGCAAGGCAGCAACGGAGTGACGCAGCATGATCGGCGCGTGCCAGGTATCGGCGTCCACGAAGAGGAGCAGGGGAACCTCCGCCGGGACGTTCTCGGCCAGTTGATGACAGGCCCAATTCTTGCCGAGCCAGCCTTGCGGCAGCGGTGCGCTCTGCAGGACGTGCAGGCGCGGTTCCGCAGCAGATAGTTCCGCTAAAATCTGGGGCGTGGCATCGGTAGAGGCATCGTCCAGCACCCAAACGCTGAAAGCGGGGTAATCCTGCGCCAGCAGGGAGGTGACACAGCGGCGGATATTGGCCTCCTCGTCCCGCGCCGGCACGAGGATCGCCACCGCAGGCCAGTTCTGCGGCGCAGGAGAGTTTCCCAATCGGGGCAGTGAGAGCCAGTTCAACAACGTGTTCACAGCAATCACGGCCAGATACAGTAGAATGCCTCGCAACTGGCTATCCCATGTCAACAGCGACGCAAGATCAGCCATGGCTTTTTCCCCTGAAAGGCGGCCAGAGCAGGGTATGCCGGTAGCCGGCCCAGATCATCAGGGCACTGAAGGCCCACAAGGCCAGGGCTTCCCAGCCCCAAATGCCGGCCAGGAGAAAAGGCAGAAGAGCGAACAGTGCCAACCCAAGCGTCCAGCCATCGCGAAGGCGCAGGCCAAACATGCCCAGCAATAGCATCGAGCCAATGATCAGCGGACCCTGCCACAGCGTCAGGCCGGCCCAAACGGCCAGCAGGGACATCATCCCTTTGCCGCCGCGCCCGCCCAGAAAGGGCGAGAAGCGGTGACCCAGCACCGGCGCAACGGCCACAGCGACCAGCGGCCAGCCGCTCCAGTTCCAGGCCCAGCGCGCCAGGAAAACGGGGAGAAACCCTTTGGCGAAGTCCAGCACTATCACAGGCAAGCCCAGCCGCCACCCGCCTGCTTTCCAGGCGTTGGTCGTGCCGGGGTTGCTGTCGCCCACGCGGCGCGGGTCAACTCCCGCCAGGTGTCCCAGCCAGACGGCAAAGGGCAGGCTGCCCATCAGAAACGAGACGAGGATCCACAGAAAGGTCATCATGCTCCCAGTGCCTTGGCGGCGAGCCGACCGGTGAGCAGGGCAGTGGGCACGCCGGTGGGACTGTAGGCCCATTGCCCGGCCTTGACCACGTGCGGGAAGGCCGTCTTGGGCGCGTCGTTGATGCGTAGCAGGCTGTGGGTGACCGGAATTTCGTCCTCGAATGACCAGCCGACAATCGCGCCTTCGGAACTGCCAGCAGTGTTGGCGATGGTGATGGGCGTGGCGGTGAAGCGGAAGAGAATCTTCGCCGGGTCGCGTAAGATTGGATAGACGCTTTCGGCCAGTGTGCGCACCATGCGGTCAGCCACAGCCTCTTTAAATTCCTGATACCAGCCATCCTCTTCAACTCGCTTCACCAGGTCGTACTCAAACAGCGTGCTGATGATGAGACCGGTCTTGCCTGGCGGGGCGGCGTTCGGCTCTTTGAAGACCGGGATGGAAATTTCGTAGGTGTTCAGCGCGGTGAAGCGATCCAGCCAGGCGAGCACGTCTTCTTTGCGGGTTTGCTGCCAGTTGTTCAACATGCGGCGCAGTTCGGTGGTGTGAATCTCGCCCAGGCCCTGCCGGGAGGGGGTGTAGAAGAAGTGTCCGTGCGAGATGCGGCGGAAGGTTTCGGGCGGCTCGTCCACGCCCAGATAGACGGTGAAGACCGAGTCGGCGCCGCGGTGGGCCAGGATGCGGGCCTTTTCGGCTTCGATTGCGGCGGTTACCGCTTCGGGCAGGCCCTCGGTTTGGGCGATGCGGTAGAGCGTCTTCAGGTCGGCTGCCCAGGCCAGGTCGGTGTAGCGGTACTGTTCGCCGCGCTCATCGGTCACGATGCGCTGCGCCACATCCAGGCCGGTGACGCGGGTATTCAGGCGGATTTCCACGCCCAGTTCTTCGGCTTTGCGCGTCACTTTTTGAGCCAGTTGACCGACGCCGCCGCGCGGGTAAATATAGTCGGTGTACAGGTAGAAATAACTCAAGGCGAAAAAGGCCGGCGTGCCGCGGAAGAAGTGCTGCGCCACGATGTCGCGCAGGGAGCGGTTGGGGAGGCGCGCTGCCAAAAACGGCTCGACGGGTCCGCGCATGTGACCGATGGCGTAGAGCGTGCGCAGGAACTTGAACATCCAGGGAAGATAATGCTGGAAGAAGTACTTCCGGTCTTCAAACAGGCCGCGAAAGGCCGGGTTGTCCACCGCATAGAGGATTTCCATGTCTTTCATCACCTTGCGCACAATGCGAATCAGGCGTTCCACCTGGTCGGCGCTTTCGGGGTACAGGCGGGTGAGCATGGCGGCGTAATCGGCCAGCGCCTGCTGTCCTTCCACGTGGACGAACTGGTCTTCCACGCCGACCGTGACCGGGCTGGGGACGCTCTCCATCTCGATGCCCAGTTCCTGCAGCATGGGCGAGATGATGCCAGTGTCAATCAACGCCCGCACGCCGCCCTCGAATAGAAAGCCATCCTTTTCAAAGGTGCTGACCAACCCGCCGCATTTCTCGTTCTTTTCAAGCAGCAGGGTCGAGCGACCCGCGCGCGCCAGATAGGTGGCGGCTGTCAATCCGGCCATGCCGCCGCCAACAACAATTGCATCGTAGGTTTTCATGCCAGCCTCCCAAGTTTTAGACTGATGTCCCAGAGTTTTTCAGCCGCCTCGCGGTCTTGCGCCGGGGGCGCCAGTTCTTCCTCGGTCGTAAAGTGGAAGAATTTGTCGGTCACGCCTTCCAGAGCGGGCGAAACGCCGAGATAGTAAAGCGCCTGCGCCGAAAGTTCCGCCGACTGCGACAGCCTATCCACGATGTTGCGTTTGAAAAAGCGATAGAGGGCGTTGTTCTCGTGTCCCGTGTTGGTGCGCACCATGCCGGGGTGCATGGCATTGACCGTCACACCGGAGGGCGCCAGTTCTTCCGCCAGGAGGTGCATGGTCAGAATTTGCGCCAGTTTTGCCGCGCCATAGGCTTTCAGGCCGGTGTAACGTTGTTTTTCCCATTGCAAATCATCGAAGCGCAAGCCCCAGACGGCGAAGCGGTAGCCTTCGGAACTGACGAACAGGATGCGGCCATGGCCGTCCCGCTTCAGTTTTTCTTTCAGCAGGTGATTGATGACAAACGGCGCCAGGAAATGCACGGCGAAGTTCGTTTCCAGTCCGTCTGCGGTTACAGTGCGCCTGGAAAGATACAGCCCGGCATTATGGATGAGCACGTCAATCGGTTCCTGCCGCGCCGCCAGCGCCTGCCCCACGCGGTGCATGGCTTCCAGCAGGCTCAGATCGGCCAGAATGTAATCACAGTCGGCGCCAAACTCCTGCCGCAGGCTGGCGCACAGGGCTTCGGATTTTTCGGCGCTGCGGTTGACCGTCAGCAGGCGCGCGCCGCGGGCGGCGTAGTAACGCGCCGTGTGATAGCCGATTCCCGCGGTCGCGCCGGTAATCACCACCAGGCGGCCCGTAAAATCGTCTTCGCACCGCGCCGGAAGTTTGCGCATGTTGCGCATCATGGCGGCGACATTGGCCCATTTGTATTGTGGCCAGTATTTCAGCAACGCTTTCCAGGTTTCCTGCATATCAGCCAAACACCTTCCGCATGAATTTTCGATAGAGTTTGTTCCACACGGGGATATTATCGAAAATATCGCCCCATAAGTCGTAATAATCGCGCTGTTCGGCGATTTTGCCTTCTGCATTCAACGTCAATCGGCTGGCGCCGTGAACAACCGAAGTGCGCGTGTTGCGGAAGAGAATGGTCATTTCCCATTCCATGAAAATTACATTGCCCTGCATCATGCTGTGCAAAACCGCCATGCGCAACTCGCTGGAACGTCTGGTTAGCCGCTCGACCATTTCGCTGAAAGGCTGGATGCCGTGAATTTCTTGTATGCTGTCGGTGAAGTGAATGTCTTCGGCGTAATACGGCAGCAGGTGCGACCAGTCTGGCCGTCCCGATTCGTTGTACACGCGTAGCCACAAGTCTGTGAGTTGCGCCACATCGCGGATGACAGATTCGGACGTTGCAGTTGTCATGCAGAAGCGCTCCTTGCCAGTGATGAGATTCGAATCATTCTTGAGCCTTGAAGCGATACGCTTCCTGATAATGAAGTTCAAACTCAGGCGTCTGACCGGTTTTGGTGAGATTCTCCCAGCCCACGCGCAGCAAGCCGAGCAACGGCGTCCAGGGTTTGAAGAGTTTGACCTCCACAAATTCCTTGCGCTGACGGCTGACTGCCTTCACCAGTTTCTCGGCGGCAGATTTGGGCGGCTGGCCCAGGAAACGCAGCACAAAGCCGAAGTTCTTCAGCATTTCTTTGCCGCGCTCGCCGACCACGATGGGGCTGGTCAGCATGTCGGTGGTCATCATGCCGGGGCTGAAACCCAAAATTTTCACGCCGCTCCCTTTGAGTTCTACCGCCAGGCTGCGAGTGAAGGAGGTCACCCAGGCTTTGGTCGCGCCGTACAGTCCGGTGGGCGAAGCGGGGCGCAGGAAGCTGCCGTTGCCGTAGATATTGACCAGCATCCCCTCGCGGCGCGCGGAGAAGTGCTGCATCACCGCCTGCGTACAGCGCAAAACGCCCAAATTGTTCACCAGGAACATCTCCAGCGCATCCTGCGGGTTCATATCCAGCATCATGCCCGCCGCGTTGGAATAGCCCGCGTTGTTGACCCAGATGTCAATGCGCCCAAACTCGCGGATGACATCCTCCACCAGTTGGTAGATTTGCTCTTCGCGGCGGACATCCAACACGAATCCGCTCACGCGACCCTTGGGCTGGAGACCGTTTAAGGCGCGTTGCAGCGCCTCCTGGCTGCGCCCGGTGATGGCGACGATGGCTCCCGCCTCGAGCATGGCTTCGGCGATGGCATAGCCAAAGCCGCGCGAGGAACCGGTAATGACGACGACTTTATCTTTCAGTTTCATGCGATCTCCTTATCACCAAAAACGCGGAATCAACACCGGCGTGTTCTTTTTGTACTCTTCGTACTCCGCTTGCCCGCCCCATCTGGCGTCGGCTTTTTTCTCCAGCAGGGGGATGCCGCTGACGCGGGTGAGCAGGAAGGCGACGAACAGCGGGGAAATCAGCGCCACCCACTGCCAGCCTTGCAGAACGGGCAGCGTGATGATGAGAACGCCCACCCACAGGAGAATTTCACCGAAGTAATTGGGATGCCGCGAGCGTGACCACAATCCCGTGCGGATGAACTTGCCCCGGTTCGCCGGGTCGGCGTTGAAGCGGCTCTTTTGGGCGTCGGCGATGACCTCGATGCTGAAGCCCGCCAGCCAGACCAGGAAGCCGATCAGGGCGAAGAGGTCCAGGTCTTTGCGCGTCGCGGTGGTGATGCCAATCAGCGCGGCGGAGGCGGTGAACGTCACCCACAGGGCTTGAATCGTCCAGGCGTTGAGGAAGCGGATGAAGGAGGGCTTGATCTCATCGAAGCGGTCGTCCTTGCCCGCCTTGCGGATGCGGCGGAAGAGAAACGTCCCCAGGCGTAGCGCCCAGACGATGACCAGCGCCGCCAGCAGGAGGGCGCGGGCGTCCAGAGGAAGGGTGTAACGGCTGTAACAAAGCGCCACACCTGTGACGATGATGTAGGTAAGACTGCCTGTCAGGTCATAAAACTTTTCGGTCTGGAAGAGATAGGCGGGGATGAACGCCAGCCACTGAATGAGGAAGGCGAGGACAACGACCAGCCCAAAGACGGGGAAGCCGCCGAGCGTGGCGCCGCCCTGACTGCCCGCCAACGCCATCAGAAAGCCGAACAAAATCAAAACAGGAAAAGCGATCAATGACTTGTGATCGGTTGTTTTCATGGAAGTTTTCCTTCTATGTATTACCGCTCAACATTTGCGTCGTTCGTGCAAATCTGTAGGGCGATATTCCTATCGCTTTTGGTTGCGGAATAAATTCCGCGTTACGCATGTTTTTTCAGGCAGAAATTACGCCAATTGGTAACAACCTACCCACTATCCATCCCTTGTCATTGCGAGCCGCCGCAGGCGGCGAAGCAATCCCCTTGCTTGCCGGGAGATTGCTTCGCTACGCTCGCAATGACAAGAGGCAGAGGGTTCTCCATTAGCCATGGTAGGTAGTTACGCCAATTGCCACTACGGGATGATTTTCCGTTTGGGTCAGGCGAGGAGTTTTTCGATCCCTTGACAGATGCGTTCCCGGTCTTTTTCCTGCAGCAGGCTGTTGTATTCAATCGTATCCACCAACCGGTAAGCGCTTTTTTCAAAGAGCGCTCTCATTTCACGCCCTGCGGCGCCAGCCCATCCATAAGACGCAAAGATGAGAAGCGGTTTGTTGAAATTGGCTTTATGGATCATTTCCTCGATCATCTGCCGCATGGGAGGATAAATTCCCCCCTCATACGTGGCGGTTGCCAGGATGACCGCCTGCGCATCAGGCAGGGTCCCAATGAAATCCGCGAGAGAGGTGCGATGGTCATCTGTGTAACGGAACACTTCTACTTCCAACCCTCTGGCCTTTAAATCCTCGATCACGACTTTTATCGCGCGTTCTACAAACCCATACATGGAGGTGTAACTGACCACAATCTTTCCCGGCTTGACAGACCCTTCGCCCCATTTCTGGTACGCGTCATAAATGCGCTCAGGATGTTTACGCCATCCAAGCCCGTGAGCCGGTAGGATCATTTCAGGTTTCAGTCCCCGCGCCTCCAGTTGGGCAAAGTTCCTGGCTACATAGTCTTTGTAATGCCCGATGACGGTGGTGAAATACTTGCGCGCCAGCGGCAGGAAATCTTCAACCTGCTGTTCATTGTCATCCATGAAGTCTTCAGGAATTCCGTAACCGCCGAAGATGTCTCCGCTAATCAGGTAATTCCAGTCTGTGATATGCGTCACCATCGTTTCCGGCCAATGCAGCCATGGAGCGGGGATAAATGAAAGGGAATGCCCGCCAAATTCGAGTGCGTTGTCCTCTCTGACGGTTTGAAAATTGGGCGTCAGTCCATACAAGTTGACGAGCAAGCGTTTGGTAAACGCAATGCCCCAGACGTTGACTTGTGGGTCTACCTTTTGTAAAACAGCCGGCAATGCGCCGCTGTGATCGGGTTCCATGTGGTGGATGACGATATGTTTGATTTCCTGCGGAGCGACCAGGCTGAACAGGGCCTCCAGGAATGAATCGGCGTAGTCTTCTTTTACGGTGTCGAATAACATTGCGCCTTCTGGCGTTTTGAGCAAGTAGGCGTTATAGACCATACCCTCGGGAATTTCCCAAATCCCTTCGAAGTACTTAATCTTGCGGTCTTCGACGCGCAGCATATAGAGCTGGTCGTTGACGGGGTAAATCTTGATGTCTTTCATAGTCTCTCCTTAAAGGGTGATCAGCGCGTTACGCATGTTTCCCCAGCCAGAATTTGCGCCAGTCGCCTTTGCTGGATTGCAGGGCAAGGAAGGCGTAGAGGGCGCCGGTGAAGAAGCCGAGCGTCATCATGGCGATTGTCCACAGGATGGCAACGGCCAAGGACTTTTCGCGGTAGATGATCCACATCGAGAAGAGCGTGAAGCCCACGTACAGGTCCACGAGTGAGACGATGCCCCAGGGCATGGACAGCAGTTGACTGCCTTCGCCGGAAAAATTGCCGGCGGTGAAGCCATTGAACAACACGGCGGCCATGGCGAGGACGCCAAGCAGGGAAATGAGTTTTGCGATTTTCATAAGATTACTCCTTTTGTGTGTGGTCATTGGGAGCGAACGTTAGCGAGCGAAGCAATCCCCATATTGACGAGGAGATTGCTTCGGGCAGGAAGGCGCTGCCCTCGCAATGACAGGTGTGCTTTTATGACCAGAGTAATGCCCACCACAACCTCGGTGGCGAGGCGAGTGCTCTCCCTGGTTGAGGTGCATGGGGACGAGGGTGATGCCATATTTTGCCACGATGGAGAGGGGGGCAAGTCGCAGGTGTTGTCGGTGACGATATAAAGGCTCATACTTCCTCTTTTTTTTCTTATAAATATGAGAGTAATTATCTTGATTGTACAGGAATGTCGCGATTGTGTCGAGATATTGTTCAACAAAACTTGACAAAACAGGAACATCTGGCAAGCCATGGCCCGCGGACGTACTCGAAGCGCTTTTTTCCGGCGTGGGCATGGAGGCTCACGAAAGCAAACTCTGGCTATGGGTAGGACAGGTTTTCGAGCCGAGCCTGTCCCGATACGGGCGTTCGTAGCAGACTTTCTGTCTGTTGGGGTGTCCTGGCGGGGGATATCCGCTTCCCTCTCAAGGGGCAGGCGAGGGTTGATCTTTTTCTCCTACCTTGCCAGCGCTGCCGCGCAGGCGATGCCACAGATGTTTGGTTTGCTTTCTCCACCAGCGGAAAAAACGCCTCCAACGCCGCGGCGCTGTGGCTGTTTCGGGCGGACGAATGGGCCAGGGATTCTGATCGAGCATCTTGCGCAGCGCATACGTGCCAATCAGTTTCAGGCTGGAAAGAAGAGGCGCAGCCAGCAGAAGGCCAACGACCCCCAACATGCGCGCAGCCAGAATCGCTGTGATGAGGATGGCCGCCGGGTGAACACGCAATGCCTGCGCCATAATGCGAGGGGTGATCAGATTGTTGAAGATTTGATCGAGCAGTATCGCTGTGGCTACCACCAGAGTCGCGTGGAGCAGGGGTGAAAGCCCCCAGGGGTGAGACGTCTGGAAAAGCGTCACCAGCCCAAGTGTGCTCCAGGCTACCGTCGGGCCAATGTATGGTACGAACGTCGCCAGTCCTGCCAGTAACGCCAGCCAGACGGCATACCGCACGCCAAAGAGGCTGAGCAACAAGATGTAAACGATGACCGTCAGGCCGAAAATGAGAATCTGGCCGCGCAGAAAGGCGTTCCAGATGTGACGCAGTTCCTTGCCCAACTGTTGAAAGTCCTGGCGATAGCCGGGAATATCCAGAGGGAGGAACGAGAGTTGCAATCCGCCGCTTTCCAGGAGAAAAAAGTAAGAGACGATGTAAATAAAAGCCAGCCAGCCGAGGGTGGATGCTGCTCCGCTGGCCAGCGCGCCGACCAGATTCCCAACCCGGCCCAGCAAAGGTTGGGCCCAGTCCAGCAAAGTCTGACCGATGGTATTCCAGTTCAGCGCTGAGAAGTCGAGTTCGAAAGGCCCCAGCCGGTAAACTTCGCCGGAAAGGCTTTCCAGAAAAGAGGGCAGCGCCTGGAGACTGTTTTGGATGGTTACGATGAGCCCCTGCACCTGTTGGATCAGGCCCACGCCGCCCAGAATCAGCAAGGCGATGACCACCATCAGGAATATCAGGTAAATCAGGTTGACTGCTCCCCGCCAGCCTAACGGCGTATGACGTTGCAGGAACGCCGCGATTGGATGGAACAGGTAGGCGAGGATAAAAGCCATCAGCAACGGCGCGAGAATGGTGTGGAAGCGGACGATCAGGGCGCCTGCGATCGCAACCCCCGTCAGGGCTACGATGAGTTTCGTCATACCACCCCAGCGGGGCGAAACAGGAAGCAGCTCCTCGCTCACAATTGGCTCCTGAGAGAACGGTTACGGCAAGTCATGGGTAAACGCGTTTAATGGTGCGCGGGAAAGGAATGGCCTCGCGAATATGCTCAATGCCGCACAGCCAGGCGACCGTCCGCTCAATGCCCATGCCAAAACCGGCATGCGGCACCGACCCATAGCGGCGTAGATCAAGGTACCAGCGGAAGGCCTCCTCAGGCAGCCTTTGCTCGCGAATCCGTTGTAAAAGCAACTCGTAACTGGAGATGCGTTCTGAACCGCCAATAATTTCACCATACCCTTCCGGCGCGAGCAAATCCACCGACTTGCATATCTCCGGCCGACCGGGCCAGGGCTCCATGTAAAACGCCTTGACCTGGGTGGGATAACCGTACACGAAAATCGGTTTCTCGTAACGCGCGGTCAGTTCTGTTTCATGGGGCGAACCGAAATCAATTCCCCACTCGAAACGCAGCGCTTCTTTCTTCTGAGGATCGGTTTCCTGGTCATACAACGTTTGCAGTATGCTGGCCGCCTCATCGTAAGAAAGGCGCGGGAAGGGCGGTTCTATCTTTTCCAGACGCGCCAGGTCGCGTCCCAGGGACTTTAACTCCGCCTGTCGTTCGCGCAGCACCCGCTTGACGATGTGCGTGACGAATTGCTCTTCGATTTCCATCAACTCATCCAGGTCGCAGAAAGCAATTTCCGGCTCCACCATCCAGAACTCGGTCAGGTGGCGACGGGTCTTGGATTTTTCGGCGCGGAAGGTGGGGCCGAAGCAGTACACTTTGCCAAAGGCCATGATGTTGGCCTCGTTATACAATTGCCCCGACTGGCTTAAGTACGCTTTCCCTTCGTCAAAATAATCGGTTTCGAAGAGCGTGGTTGTGCCTTCGCAAGCCGCTGGCGTCAGGATCGGCGTATCCAGATTGATGAAACCGTGTTCGTCCAGCCACTCGCGCACGGCGGCAATGACCGTAGCGCGCACGCGCAGAATCGCCCATTGACTGGGCATGCGAATCCAGAGATGGCGATGATCGAGCGCAAAGTCCGGACCGTGTTCCTTGAGCGCCATGGGGTAATCTTCGCTTGCTGTCTGCACTACCTGTAGCGCGCGCACCCCAATCTCGTAACCGCCCGGAATGCCCGGAGCGCGCCCATCCGCGCGTACCAGTCCGCTCACGATGACCGAAGACTCTTGCGGCAGATGCGCGATCTGATCAAATACCGCTTCTGGTAAGTCGCCCTTAAAAGCCACGCACTGCACAAAACCGCTGCCGTCACGTACCAGCAAGAAAACTAATTTGCCTTTGTCGGTGCGGTTATAGACCCAGCCGCGCACGGTCACTTCCTGGCCCGTGTAACGGGCAATATCCTCAACGCGAATCAAAGTGGACATGGCCGCCTCCTGAAGGTGGCACCCATCGGGTGCCTGGATTTACCGCCAACGTTAAATCATGGTGAATGTTGTTCGGGAAGCGCAAAATACCTCTTGTCATTCTGGTATATTGTACTATACTACGTTTGTAACTACTCAGCCATGCCATGGCGAGCCGTTTTTGGGCGAAGCAATCTCCCCTTTATCAGGCTACATGGACCACCTGGGGATTGCTTCGTCGCAAAGAACGCTCCTCGCCATGACATCCACAACGGTTTTGAGACAGGGCTGAATAGTTACCTGCGTTTGTATCAAATCTCTGTCTGGAGGTGCACTATGGTAGAAACGATGTTTCAGGAGCAAGAAGCCGATAAGCCTCCCGACCCGCGCCCGCGTTCGGCGGGACCATGGCGGGTGGCGGTTTTGGCGAACATTAAGGAGCGCGGCAAACCCCTACCGCCTGATGTTCCCCCTGACGCGGGTGCTGATTTCGACTACATCGAAACCGTAAACAGTATTCGGGCCGCCATCGAGAGCGATGGCCATCAGACGGTTTTTATTCCGGCTGACCGGGACCTGCCTTATGCGCTCAAGGAAGTCCGCCCGGATATTTGTTTTAATATCGCCGAAGGGTTGGGAGGAGATGCACGCGAGGCCCAGACGCCGGCTTTGCTTGAGATGCTCCGCATCCCTTACACCGGCTCACGCGTGCTGACCAATGCTATCGCTCTGGATAAGACACTGACCAAACGCATCTGGCGCGATCGTCGTTTGCCGGTGGCGCCTTTCCAGGAATTCACCTTTGGCGATGAGCCGCTACGACCGGAATTGCATTTCCCGCTCTTTGTCAAACCAGCGCGCGAAGGAACCGGTATGGGCGTGGATGCCAATGCCGTAGTCCATAACGAAGCTGAATTGCGGGAACGCGTGGCCTATATCATTCGCCTGTATCGGCAGCCGGCGCTGGTGGAAACGTTCCTGCCAGGACGCGAGTTTACCGTTGGCGTTTTGGGACGTCCTGATGCGCCATTCTATTCTCGTCATCCAGAATGGTATGAAGCCGATGGCTTCCATCGCTTCCCGGTGCTGGAACTGGACAGCACGGTCTCGATTACCCCAGGCATTTACAGCCAGATCGCAAAATCGCAGGCAATCGGCGCCGAGGGGGCGCCGCGCTATCTCTGCCCCGCGCCGATTGACCCGGAACTGAAGCGCAAGTTACAGCATCTGGCTTATCGCGCCCATGTCGTGCTGGGCGCGCTGGACATTTCGCGCACCGATATCCGCCTGGATGCCGAAGGGCAACCACGCCTGCTGGAAATTAACCCCTTACCAGGCCTCACGCCGGATTACTCCGACCTCTGCCTGATGGCAAAGACGGAGGGCATCTCCTATGAGGATTTGATTCTGGAAATTCTGTACCTGGGGGCCTCGCGCTGGGGCATGATGCCGCCGCGTGAGGTATTCCTGCCGCGCCGACGGCGCGTTACCGCTCCCTTAGGCCTGGTGCCGGCCATACGCTGAAGAAGACGCATCAATGCAGGAGGCGAGAGAACCAGTTCTCTCGCCTTTTCTTTTCTCCCTGCCTGTCTGGCATGGCGATGAGGATGACCGTAATATTGTCATGCCCGCCGCGCTGACAGGCCAGTTCGACCAGACGCCTGGCCGCCGCCTCGAGGTGCGCGGCCAGGTCCCTTTGACCGCCGTCAGGCCGCAACAGGCGCGCAATCTCCCCGTCTTCTACCTCGTCCGTCAGACCGTCGGTGCAGAGCAACACGATGTCTGCAGATGTCAGCGGCATTCCCTGATTCAAACGCGCCTGTGTATCGCTCTCATCTTTCTTCAACCGTAAGCGCACATCCACCTGAGGCGGCTCTGCCGATCCCAGATAGCGGCGGATGACATGATAATTGGGATGGCGGCGCGCCGAACCGGCATCCAGGATGCCTTTCTCAATGGCCTCTTGAACCCAGGTGTGATCTGTTGTCAGACGGTACAGTGTGTCGCCACGCAGGAGATAAATGCGCGAGTCGCCAACGGAGGCCGTGTACAGACGGTTGCCAAGCACCAGCGCGCAGGCGCAGGTCGTGCCCATGCCCAGGCGCTCCCTGTCGTTGGCCTGCCGGCTGATTTCTTGACTGGCGGCCTGAACCGCGTATTGCAGGGTTTCGAGTGGGCGCAGGCCATCACTGATCGCGACGAGATGAGTAATCGTGTTGACGGCAACCTCGGCGGCGATCTCGCCCGCGCGGTGACCACCGATACCGTCAGCCACAACCGCGCAAAGCACGGGCGTGGCATCCTGCGGTCCCCGCTGATAGGCCGTCACTGCAAAACGGTCTTCATTTTGCTTGCCGCTCAGGCCAGCGTGCGTCTGAACGGCGACGTGGAGATGAGCGCGTGCGCGTGGGATCATAGGTGTTACCGGAAAAGGTGGGGTGTTTTCCTGATCGTTTGACGGCGTAGAGTGAACCGATAAATGTAGCGGCCAAAATGAATTAAATCGCCCTGCTGGAGCAAACGGGGTTGTTCGATTCTCTCAAAATTGACCCAGGTGCCGGCGATAGAATGTTCATCCTGAATGTAAAAATGCTCGCCTTCCCGCTGGATGATACGCGCGTGCAGGGGAGCAATGGAAGCGTCGTCCAGAACGATCTCGGCTTTGACCGGATCGGAGCCGAAGGTAACTTCTCCCATCAACGGGATTGGCGTGGCTGTGAGGGGTTGGCCGGCCTCGTTCACGCGTATCAGGAACGCCGGGGCATGGCGCACCGCGGAACGGGACGCCGGCCGTCCTGCCCGGCTGGAAGAGCGCAGTTGGGTCGTCTGAGTGGGGAAAGCGCGCGATCGCCTTCGCGGCAAGGCCAGATGACGCAGACGGACGCCGCTTAGCACGGCAATCAACGCCAGGCCCACGCTGAAGACGATGATCCCGATAATCCAGCCGAGATGCTGTCTGACCCAGCCGCCGGCCGGCTGTACCACGATCACCGTGACTGGCACGGCTGCGCTGACGCTCGACAGGCCGAGCGAGTCGACGGCCTCCACTTGAAGGAGATGTTGTTCTGTTTTCGTGTAGCGGCTCAAGTCCCAGGAAAAAGTATCCCAGGGGGCGGCTGTGTTCTGGTCGGTAATCTGCCCATCTACGTACAGAATCGTGCGCATCAGCGCGCGCGGGTGACCATCGGGGAACTCAACGATGATTTTCAGGATTTGCGAGGCAGGCATCATCAGGGCGGACTGACATGCCTTGCCAGAGGGACACTGCCGCACGATTTGAACCGGCGGTGAGACCAGAAAGGCACGGGGAGGCTGGACGTTCAGGTTGAAGGCCAGCGGCGCGGTGGTGTAGGTCTGATTCTGATGCGAGACGGATACGGTCAGTGTGTGGTTGCCCGGCGTGGTGATGGCAGAAGCATAGGTGAGGCGGTACGTGCGTCGCAGCGGGGCCAGATATGCTTCCACGTCGGGCAGGGTTTCCTGACCGGAAAACGTGGCAAATTGACCACCGCTCTGAATGGCCAGGTCTTTCAGTGCAGTGGCGCCGCTGGTCGTGAAGTATGCCGCCGAGCCGACAATCCAGACGTGCACCCGGATGTGAAGCGCGGCGGCCTGCGCGGTCAGCGCTTGCAGAGCGGTCATTTCCTGACGCGAGGCAGGCAGGTCGCTGACGAACAACACCACTCGTTTCATGCCTTCTTCGGGCAAAGGTTCGCCCGCGACGGCCAGCGCCTGAGCCAGGGTGTCTAGGGTGGGCGTCAGTTGTTGCAGAGGCGGCTGAAGTGAGGCGAGAAAATCGCGAAAATCCTGACGGCTGGACAGGTTCGCCGTCGCGTTCTCCGCGTTCGTGATGACCCGCAAATCGTCCTGAACCGCGTTGTCCTGTTGCTTTGCCCACTCTTCTAGTGCGAAAACGATTTTGTCATAGCGCGAGACGCCCCGTTTATCGCGTCGCGCAAACTCAGGGCCCAGGTTGAGCGCCAGAACAAAGCGCACTCCGGGCTGAAGTTCGGCCAGCGAGAGCAGGGGGCGTGGTTGATTATCCTCCAGTATGGAAATTTGCTCGGCTTTCAAACCAGCCAGGATATTCCCGGTCTCATCATAGACATCCAGGCCGACCTGAAGCGTGGGAAAGGAATCGGTATTCAGGGAATAAATCTCGGCCCGACCGCTGTTTTCGGCCCGCGCCTGGGTGAAGAACAAGAGGACCACAAGGGGAAAAAGACAGAGAGTCTTCCTGGGCATGGAATGCCGTTTCCGATTATCCATGCGACGCGTCCGGGTATCCCTGGGTCGGTTTCATGAAGTTCGAGGTGTAGGTCCAGAGCCCGCCATGCTGTTGGATGGGAGCAAAGCCGGCGGCTCTGGCGCGGCGAGCGGTTTCCCAGGGAAAGGGGTAATCGGGGTCAATGAACTCTTCGGTAATGGACAGGATACCATTGGATTGGAGCACGCGGTATAATTCGTCGAAAGCGCGCGGTTTGTGCGGAATCTCAGCCATCACACTGACGGCAAAGGCGCGGTCAATGGTGTTGCTGGCTAACGGCAGCGCCTCGGCGTTGCTGACGCAAATCCTGACGTTCGTCACGCCTGCCTCTTTCATCCGCTGCGCCAGACGAAAGGCCATCTCGATCTGGATATCTACGGCAATGACCACCCCCTGCGGCCCAACCTGGCGAGCGGCTTTCTCGGTGAACACGCCAATGCCTGGCCCAATTTCCAGTACGCGTTCGCCCTGGCGGAAGTCAATGTGCGCAGGCACGTGACGCAGGTACCAGCGACGGAAAGGATGGTTCAACGCCCAGCTGAACGAGACCGGGCACGGCGCAGCAAAATGGACCAAATCGGCCAGACGGGAGACAATCTTCATCCCTATCAGCCAGAGGAAGATCAGGCTCAGGGCAAGAAGCGTGAGCAGGCGAACGGCCACAGCATACATTGTAGCATAATCGCGCCGTGGACAGGACGACTTTCCCGTCCGGTTCCTGGATAGCGCGTGGAACAGGAGTAACGGTGAAAACCATTTTCCAGGTCATCACGGGTGTTTTCGTGGGGCTTCTCGCCGCCGGTTTGTTCTGGTTGACGACCTCGCCGCCGCGCGGCCAGCCGATCACACTCTTGCCGACGCCCACGCCGGCGCCGATAAAGGTATATGTCAGCGGGGCAGTCATGTCGCCGGGTGTGTACGCACTGCCGCCAGATAGCCGCGTTCAGGATGCCATTGAGGCGGCGGGGGGATTGATGCCCGATGCCGCTCCGGAGCAAATCAATCTGGCTGCGCCACTTTCGGATGGGGCGCAGGTTAACGTGCCCCATACTGCCACCAGCGGTCGCACCACTGGCGGACGCATCAACATCAACACCGCCACGGCTGCCGAACTGGAAACCCTGCCGGGCATTGGGCCGACGACGGCCCAGAAAATTGTCGAATATCGCCTTCAATACGGGCCTTTCCGTACCATTCAGGATATTCAGAATGTGCCCGGCATTGGGCCGGCGACGTTTGCCAAGATTCAAGATTACATTACGGTTGGGCCATGATTGACCATTTCGGATTCCTGGCGCCGTTCTATGATCGCCTGCTCCCGTATCGGGAAGATGGCTTTTTGCAGGAACTGGCGAATCTGCCGCAGCGGGGAAAGATTCTGGATGCCGGCGGCGGCACTGGCCGGGTGGCCAGCACGCTGGTCAGGGACGGTTTGCAGGTAGTGGTCATGGATTTTTCGTTCAAAATGCTCTCTCAGGCTGCCGCCAAGGGGTTGAGGACGACCTGCGCCGCGACGGAGCATTTGCCTTTTGCGCAGGATACCTTTGATCGTATCCTGGTTGTTGACGCCTTTCACCATCTCGCTGATCAGCGTCAGACAGCCGTTGAACTCTGGCGTGTGCTTCGTCCGGGCGGGAGGATTGTCATCCTGGAGCCGGATATTGAGCGGCTGGCGGTGCGGGTACTGGCGCTTGGCGAGAAACTGGCGCTGATGCGCAGTCACTTCCTGCGGCTGGCGCAAATTCAGGTCTTGTTTCCTTTCGAGGGCGCGCGCCTCAGCGGCAGGAAGTATCGCTATCAAATTGGCGTAGTTATCGAAAAAGTCAGGTGAAGTCGGTTGCGCGCGCCTGCTATCTTTGCTACAATGACGGTGTTGAGCATGGTGGATGCTCGATTACCAATTTTCAATCTTTCGAAGGAGGA
>Ga0272448_1003028_pt1 | contig 20399 bp, 16 predicted proteins | sample YNPCB0191_FD_202220 | JGI IMG/M metagenome (GOLD analysis project Ga0272448, IMG submission 202220) | Hot spring sediment microbial communities from Yellowstone National Park, WY, United States - YNP-CB-019-1 | ecosystem: Environmental > Aquatic > Thermal springs > Hot (42-90C) > Sediment... | reverse complement strand
CTGAAAGAAGACCTCATAGACCCCACCTACCGAATCAAGGAGAATGGAGTATGGAGCACCCTGTTCTATCCCGCAGGAACCTACCATTTGAATGGGCTGGAAGTCCTCCGGATCGTGCGCAGTCGACACTTCTCTTCCGATTTTGGTCGCTCGGAACGACAGCAACAGATCTTGCAATCACTTCTAAAGAAGTTCAAATCCTTCAATCTGGGGAATGTATCTACCCTTTACCAATTGATTACAGTTATACTAAAGTATATAGACACAAATCTTTCCCCCATGGAAATTCTTGGGTATATTTCTCGGGGGGAATCTCTCTCTATTTCGGGGTCTATCGTTTTGAGTACCGATAACGTGCTGTATGCGGACTACGAAAATCTGAGGCTTCAAGGGCTACGGGAAAACGAGGTGGACGAACACTTCGACAAGGGAGCCTTCATCCTCCTTCCCCTGGAAGACGATTGGGACTTCCTGAAAAAGTATATCCGAAACTTTCTGGAGGCTCACTAGGGAATGGCAAGGTACTACTGGATCGAAACCTATGGCTGCCAGATGAACAAGGCAGAATCCAACAGCCTGGTCACACAGATGGCTGAGCTAGGATGGGTTCCCGCTTCTTCTCCCAAAGAAGCGGAAATGATCATCCTCAATACCTGTTCCGTTCGAGAGACGGCGGAAACCAGAATCTGGGGTCGGATTGGGTACTACAAATCCCTCAAACGAACCCATCCCCACACCCTCGTTCTCATGGGATGCATGGCCGAACGGCTACGGGACAGACTGAAAGAAAAGGAGCCTGCAGTGGACCTGGTGGTGGGCACTTTTCAGAAAGGGGCTTTTCTTTCCTTGCTGAAAGCCCCCCATCGGGAGTCCACGAAGGATTTCCCCCTGCAACCAGAGGCCCATTACCATTTTTCCGCGGGGCATTATGTAGAGGGTGAGTTCAAAGCCTTCGTTCCCATCATGCACGGATGCAACAATTTTTGTTCCTACTGCATCGTTCCCTATGTACGGGGGAGGGAAGTGTCCCGCGATCCCCGGGAGATCTTTCAGGAGATAGATTACCTACAGAAGCGAGGGGTGAAAGAAATAACCCTCCTGGGGCAAAACGTCAATTCCTATCGGTACGAAACTCCGGAAGGAATCGTCGATTTTCCCCTTCTTCTCCGGGAACTGGTGCACCGTTTTACGGGCATTCCCTGGATCCGGTTCCTCACCTCTCACCCCAAGGATCTTTCCCAGGAGGTGATCGAATGCCTGGCCCTCTACCCGCAGCTCTGTAAACACCTCCATCTACCGGTGCAGCATGGTTCGAATCGAATCCTTCGGTTGATGAATCGTAAATATGATCAGGAGGGTTACCTCCGTCTGGTGGAAAGATTGCGCAACCATGTTCCTTCGATCTCCCTCACCACCGACATCCTCATAGGATTTCCCGGCGAAACAGAGGAAGATTTCCAGGCCACCTTGGAACTGATGGAGACGGTACGCTTCGATGATGCCTTCACCTACTACTACAATCCCCGGGAAGGCACGGAGGCATACAAACTCACCGATGATGTCCCCCTGGAGGTGAAACTGGAACGACTTCAGGCTGTGATCGATCTTCAGAGACGGATCGGGAGGGAAAACAAGAGAAGGCGGATCGGCAGCAAAGTTAAAGTACTGGTGGAAGAAGTGTCGAAAATGAAGAGTACCGAACTACTTGCCCGCACGGAGAGGGATGAAATGGTGGTGCTTCCTGGACCACGGGAATGGATCGGTACATTCCGGGAGGTAGAACTCCTCTCTTTGAGAGGAAATACCTTCAGGGGGAAGGATACGGAATGGGTAGACTCCTAGTATGTACACTCAGTGCTCTCCTTCTCTGCCAGACCTTCCTTCCTGCAGATCCGTTGGCAGAGGCGAAAAAGGCAGAACAGAAGGGAGATATCGAGGGAGCCCTCACCGGATACACCCAATGGGTAACCTCCCAACCGGCTCTGGACCGGGAAGTGGACACTCTTTTTCGCACCCTCGAGGGAATACCCGATCTACAGATCGCTATGAAGCTCCTCGATGTATCACTTCCAAAATTGAAAGATCCGGTGAACCGAAGTCGGGCGTTGTACCTGCAGGCTTCCCTCTGGGAACGGATGGGAGCCTTTGAACCGGCACAGAGGGCCTACTACCTAGCCTATCGAACCCATCCTGCTCCCTCCTCTTTCCCCTATCTCCTTCGTTCAGCCCATCTTCTGTTCGAACTGGGAGAGCTGGAAGAAAGCGAAAAACAAACTAGATTCGCCTTGAGTCAAGCCGAGAAACCCGAGGATCGTTGGGAAGCACAATTTCACCTGGCCCGGATCTTCGCAGTCACCCATAGATCCTCCGATGCCTTGACGGTAGGAAAACGCCTTTTGGAGGAATCCGCTTCTTACGGGAAGGATTCCCAGGCTTTACTCTATTTCCTCTATACGGTAACGGAGACTCTGGGTTTGAAGAAAGAGCAGGCAACTTACCGTGAGGCGTTGGAGAAGAGCGGAGGGTTGCTGAAAAATTTTGTCTCCCCCGACGGAAAAACTCGAATCACTCCTTTACCCTTACCCTCTCTTTTCTTCAGTGACGCCACTCTCCCCGTCGCTTCTGATACGCCTCCTCCCCTGACTCTTCGAACCATAGAAGGGACTGGGATGGAAAAGGTGACGAAATCTTCCCCTCCCCCTAGAGCTACAGGGATCCAAGTAGGATCTTTCTCCCAAAAGGAGAATGCGGAATACCTTGCAAAAGACCTGCGGACTCTTGGGTTCCCTATTCTCGTGAAGCAAAGCCAGCGGAAGGACGGTTCTTTCCTCTATCGGACCATCGTACCCCTTCCAACGGATCCTTCCGAGAATCCCCAAACCGTACTGATCAAATTGAAAGAACATGGGTTTGAGGGATTCTTTATTTTCGAAACCAATGGAGAGTAACCCTAGTTCCCGGTAATCTGGTACAACCTGAGAGCCTCACCGGGCTGTTCTGTAACTTTCGATACTCCCACTTGCACGGGTGTGAGGGTCAGGCTTCGCATGATTTGCGGGCCTTTTTTTTCTTCTTGCAGTACAAGGCTGTAGGAACGCAAGAATTCCACCAAACCGTTTGGTTTCAACGCTTTCAATTCCAGGATAGTATATGCCTTAAAAGAGTATACGAGAAAAACGCCTGTGAACCTCTTTTCTTTTTCTACAAGGACGAAAGAGTTCCCCTGGAACGTCACCTCCATACCCCCTTCGTTCTTGAAAGTTCCTTCCAGTTGGATAGGGGAGAGAGCGATCCTGGGGGTTCTTGCGGTGATGTACCGATTCTGCAGTTCCTTGCTGAATTTTTTATAGGTACTGCTCCAGGTATCATCGATGCTCCGTACCTGCAGTTCCACTGTATCCATTCCGAGTACGGAGAGGGAAATCTGCTTCTGTATACTGGGGATCGCTTCGTTATGGGCGTTGATGAACAACCCCTTATAGATGGTTCGATAGGAGGAACGCCACACGAGGATCTCTTGCATTTCATTGTTGTAGAAGACGATACGTCGGGAGAGGGGATCGAAGTACACCATCTCTTGCTGCATGGTAGCGGGCGCATTCTTCACATCCGTACTGATCCGATACCAAGGACCGGATAGGAACTGTTCGAAGGCTTCGGCATCCTTGGCGAAGAGTTCTGCCAACTGTTTTTCTGCCTGGATCTGGCCGGGAACTTTTTCCTGTCCGCCCAGCACATAGCGTTGTTCCCTCTGATTCCAGTAGTAGGTAAACTTGATAAGATCCATGAAGTTGGAAGATTCTGGATCGCGGTTGAACACGAAGATGGGAAAACTAGGATCGTTCTTCTGGAGTAACCGATAGGCTTCCGATCTTGGCTGTTCCTGAATCTCGATGGACCCGGTGGAAGATTTGGAAAAGATCGAAGTGTAGTACAATCCCAATCCCTGCGGGGGAAGTGTCTTTCGGAAAATATCCAGGGTCTGTTCACCCTTGTTGTTCCTTCCCATACAGATGATCTCGGGCACGTGGTCCCCCAGGATGTCTGCCGTATAGAGGGTGAAGTTGCGATTGTTGGTGGCCAACGTCTTTCCTATCCACACAGGAACATAGGTGTTGCGTACCGTATCGAAATCCACCACCATGATCTGGATCTGGTCTTGAGGGTCGCTTTTCTTTTTGAAAACGATGATCTGTTCATCCAGCTGATCGATATCGAGGTTCGTATCCAAAGCCTGAATGACGTAGTCATCCCCCTGAAGGGGAACGAGGATTCTACTCTGGACGGAGTTCTCTTGGAGGAATCCCTGCCGGTTGCCAGAGGTTCCCTGGGGAGCCGTGGCTCTTGTAGGAGGTTGGGGGGAGGATGGCATCGTATTCTTGCCCGAACACTGGAAGAGAAAAACCGAAAGGGCAAGCAGGAGACTGTAACGTATCCCTTTCTTCATAGATTTTCGTATTGTACCCTCAAGTATCGATTAGAATCTATACCCCATCTTTGACAAGGAACGAATTTTTTGACAGAATACTGTATGGAATCCCAGAAAAGAAGCCTTTTTCAGAATCTTTCTCCCCTGGATCATCGGTACTATTTAGCCAACCGGGAAGCCTTCGAAGCTCTGGGGGAACATCTCAGTGAAGAAGCTTCTGTACGATACCTGGTGCGGGTAGAAGTGGCACTACTGAAAACGCATCTTGCCCTGCGGAATGCACTGGAACCGTCGCTGGAAGAACAGTTATCGAAGCTGGAGGTTTCCATTCCCCCCGACGAAGTCTATCAAGAGGAAGAAAAGACCCAGCACAACATTCGAGCCCTGGTAAACGTATTGAAACGGTATGTGCCGAAAGAGTTATCCACTCTGGTACATGCGGGAGCTACCTCGGCGGACATCCTCGATACCGCCATGGCCCTTCGAGTGAAAAACGCCCTCCGGAAAGTGATCCTTCCGAAACTTCTCGACCTGCTATGTGAAATGATCCAATTCATTGAAAGGGAGGATTCTACTCCCCAGGTGGGAAGAACCCACGGGCAGCACGCTGTTCCCATCACCCTGGGCTTCTGGATGGCAGAGTTTGCCTCCCGATTGGGCAAATCGGTGGTGGAACTGGATCGCCTTTCCCTGGACCTACGGGGAAAGCTCTCTGGAGCCGTCGGTGCGTACAATGCCCTGAGCCTGATGGTTCCAGACCCCCAGGAGTTCGAGCGTACCTTCCTCTCTTACCTGGATATCCGGCCTTCCGAATATTCCCACCAGTTGGTGGAACCGGAGTACCTCCTCCGGCTACTGCTGGAGATCAACATCGCCTTTGGGATTCTGGCCAACCTGGCCGATGATTTGCGGAACCTCCAGCGTTCAGAGATCGGGGAGGTTCGGGAAGGTTTTGCGAAAGACCAGGTAGGATCCTCTACCATGCCCCAGAAACGGAACCCCTGGAACTCGGAACACGTGAAGAGTTTATGGAAAGCTTTCTACCCGAGGGTGATTACCTTCTTCGCGGATCAGATCTCGGAGCACCAGCGTGACTTGACCAATTCGGCCTCCTCCCGGTTCATTGCAGAATACCTGGCTGGGTTTCTGGCCGCTGTATGCAGAATGGAAAAGGTATTCCGCTCCCTCCAGGTAGATCGATCCCGACTGGAAAAGAATCTCCGTATGGGGGGGGATGGAATCCTCGCCGAAGCGGCCTACATTCTACTAACCGAGGCTGGAGATCCGGATGCCCATGAGCACGTTCGCCTCTGTACCCTAGAAGCGGAAAAAAGCGGAAAATCTCTTCTAGAAACCTTACGGACTCATCCCGATCTTTGGGAAAGGCTGGAAAGCCAATGCAGCCGCATCCTGGGATTGAAACCAGAAGTGTTCTTTTCTTCCCCAGAACTGTACAGGGGGAAGGCTCGGGAGAAATCCCTTCAGATAGCCCGGATTACCAGAGAACGGGTGGAATCTGTGAAACAAAACCTATAGGAGGAGCCTTATGCATATAGAAGAATCGTTGAGTTACGATGATGTACTCCTGGTACCTTCGTATTCAGATTTTCTCCCGGGGGAAGCGGATGTGCGAACCCGATTGGTTCGGGATATTCACCTGAACATCCCCATCCTTTCCTCAGCCATGGACACGGTCACGGAAGAGGAGATGGCCATAGCCCTCGCCCTCGAGGGGGGGGTAGGGGTGATTCATCGGAACCTATCCCCCGAAGCCCAGGCGGAACAGGTAGGGAACGTGAAACGGTTTCTCAACTGGATCATCCACGATCCCGTTACCGTCGAGGAAGACAGGACTCTTCGAGAAGTAGAACTCCGGATGAAGAAGTTCAAAGTATCCGGCTTGCTCGTTCTCGACAGTGAAGGGAAACTTTCGGGTATCATCACCAGCCGGGACATGAAGTTCTGCACCGATTACGATCAACAGGTGAAAGAGGTAATGACCACGAACCCCATCGTGGAAAGGGGGGAACCGGACATCCAACGAGCTCTCGATACTTTCCATAAATATAAGGTGGAGAAACTTCCTGTAGTGGATGCAGAAGGGAAAGTGAAAGGTCTTATCACGGTGAAGGATATCGAAAAGCACCAGAACTTTCCCAAGGCAGCATTGGATTCTTCGGGACGTCTCCTTGTCGGGGCGGCGATTTCTCCTAGAGATTTCGACGTCCGTATTCCCCTCCTGTTGGAAAACAAGGTAGATTTCGTTGTGCTGGATACGGCCCATGGGGATTCGAGGAGTGTAATGGATGCCATCAGAGCCATCCGCAAGAAGTATCCTGTACCTGTCGTAGGGGGGAATGTGGCCACCGCAGAAGGCACGAAGCGATTGATCGATGCAGGGGCCGAGGCTATCAAGGTAGGGGTAGGTCCTGGTTCGATCTGCACCACTCGAATCGTGGCAGGCATAGGGGTTCCACAATTTTCTGCCGTACTTCAGTGTGCCGAAGTGGCCATGGAAAAAGATATCCCCGTCATTGCCGATGGAGGAATCAAATATTCGGGAGACATCGTAAAAGCCATTGGAGCGGGAGCTTCCAGTGTGATGATCGGCAACCTCTTTGCGGGATTGAAAGAGGCTCCCGGTAAGGAAATCATCTACGAGGGAAGGATCTTCAAACAGTATCGGGGAATGGGTTCCCTGGGCGCCATACAGGAAGGTTCGGGGGACCGGTATCAGATGAACAGCAGCGACGAAGAGCCCGTGCCCGAAGGAGTGGAGGGAAGAGTTCCTTACAAGGGGGCCTTGAAACCCTTCGTGCACCAGCTGGTGTCGGGTTTGAAGAAGGGGATGGGTTACTGCGGGTGCAGGACCATTGCTGAATTGCAGCGGTACAGGAAATTTGTTAAAATTTCTCCTGCGGGTTTACGGGAAAGCCATGCCCATGATGTGGTAATCACCCAGGAACCACCCAACTATTCACGGTAGGCAGGAGGAAAATAGATGCGATTAGTCGTCATTGGAGCCCAGTGGGGAGACGAGGGTAAGGGAAAGATCGTGGACTACCTGGCAGAGAACGCGGAAGTGGTGGTTCGGTTCAGTGGTGGTGCCAACGCAGGGCATACGGTGGTTACCGAACAGGCCACTTACAAACTTCACCTGGTGCCTTCCGGTATCCTCTATCCCAACTGCAAAGTCGTATTGGGAACCGGTATGGTGGTAGATCCGGAAGCGTTGTTCCGTGAGTTGGAAGAACTCTCCTCACAGAGGGTTTCCTGGGGAGGAAGGGTGTTCCTTTCGGACCGCGCCCATCTGGTACTTCCCAGGTATCGGGAATTGGACAAGAAACTGGAGGAGAATCGGCGAGTACCCATCGGCACCACGGGACGTGGGATCGGGGTAGCCTACTCGTTGAAAGCTTCCAGGGATGGAATTCGGGTGGCGGATCTCTACGATCCCACGATCTTTTCGAAACTATCGAAAGAGGATCGAGAGTACCTCCTGCCCTACAGCGAAAAACTGAAGCCCCTCGTGATCGATCTTGCCCGGTTCATGTACGATCATAGGAACTCGAAAGTGCTGTTCGAAGGGGCGCAGGGAACGTTACTGGATCTGGATGTGGGCACGTATCCCTTTGTATCCTCCGGTGTTTCTATCGCCGCTGGAGCGGCTATAGGAGGTGGTGTGGGGCCCAAAGGGATCGACAAAGTGCTGGGAGTGTTCAAGGCCTACTCCACCCGTGTGGGGAATGGCCCTTTTCCTACGGAGTTTCAAGGGGAGCGGGATGGGGAAATCGGAAGCAGAATCCGCGAGCTAGGAAGAGAGTATGGGGTTACCACCGGACGACCTCGCCGGTGCGGGTACCTCGACATGGTGGCTCTTCGGTATGCCTGCAGAGTCAATACCCTCGATTCCCTCGTTCTTACCCACCTGGATGTGTACGATGAGTTCGATGAAATCAGGGTTTGCGTAGCCTATGAAATCGATGGAAAGAGGGTGGAGGATTTTCCTTCCCAGATCGGTATGCTGAACAGTGCGAAACCCGTAATCCGTGTGTTCAGCGGATGGAAGCAACGGATCTCCCATTGTACCCGATTCGATGAGTTGCCGAAAGAAGCGCAGGATTACGTTCGTTTCATCGAACAGGAAACCGAAACACCCATCGACATCATTTCGGTGGGTTACCATCGCAACCAGACGATCGTTCGTAGGGACCCATGGACTGTATCCTGATTTACGATTTCGGCGGACAAACCTGCCAGTTGATCTCCCGGCGCATCCGGGAACTCGGGGTCTATAGCGAGATTGTCCCCCATGATTACGATCCTTCCCGGTTCCCGAAGCATACGATCAAGGGAATCATCCTCTCCGGTTCTCCCTATTCCGTTCGGGATGCCGATGCTCCGAAACCCCATGAGAGAGTCTTCCAGATCGGAGTCCCCGTACTGGGAATTTGTTACGGTCTACAGGTGATGACCGAACTGTTCGAGGGCAAGGTGGAACGACTGGAAAAGCAGGAGTACGGTCGTTCGGCTCTACAGTTCCTGGAGGCTTCCCTCTTGTTCGAGGGGGTTCCCGATGGGTTTGTCTCCTGGATGAGTCACGGGGACAGCGTGGCGGTTCCCCCTCCCGGATTTCGGGTGATCGCCGTATCGAAGGAAGGGATCCCTGCGGCCCTGGAGGATCCTGCCCGTTTCTGGTATGGGATCCAGTTCCATCCGGAGGTAACCCACTGCGAGTACGGAATGAAGATCCTGGAGAACTTCGCCCTTCAGATCTGTGGGGCCCGAAAAGAATGGTCTATGGAACGGTACATCGAAACCGTCCGGGAACAGATACGGCATCGGGTGGGGAACTCCAAGGTCCTGGTGCTCATCTCCGGTGGGGTGGATTCTACCGTTACGGGGGCCCTGCTGTTGAAATGCCTCGATCCCGACCAAGTTCATCTGATGTACATAGATACGGGTCTTATGCGGAAGAACGAAACCCAGGAGGTGGGAGAGAACCTAAGGAAGATGGGAGCCACCCACCTCCACATGATTGATGCGTCCCAGCGGTTCCTCCAGGCCCTTCGAGGGGTGGAGGATCCGGAGAAGAAAAGACAGATCATCGGCGACCAATTCATCCGGGTACAGGAGGAGGAAGTCCGTAAATTGGGAATCGCCGATGCGTTTCTCGCGCAGGGGACCCTCTACACCGATATGATCGAATCCGGGAAGGGGGTAGGGAAGAAGGCCCAAACCATCAAGAGTCATCACAATGTACGGAGTCCCCTGGTGGAGGAAAAGCGGGCACAAGGATTGGTGATAGAACCCCTGGAACGGTTGTACAAGGATGAGGTCAGGGCCCTCGGGAGGGAACTCGGTTTGCCGTCATCCATACTGAACCGGCATCCCTTCCCCGGGCCGGGTCTCGGAGTGAGGATTCTGGGGGAGGTGACGGAGGAAAAGTGCCAGATCCTTCGGGAAGCGGATGCGATCTATCTGGAGGAACTGAAAAAACGGGGATTGTACGACCAGATCTGGCAGGCCTTCGCAGTCCTTCTTCCCGTGCGTTCCGTGGGGGTACTGGGGGATGCGCGGGATTACCGGTACGTATTGGCCCTTCGTGCGGTAGTTTCGCAGGACGGCATGACCGCCGATGTGTACGATTTCCCTATGAAAGATTTAAAAGAAATATCCAGTCTCATCACCAATGCCGTTCCCCAGGTAGGAAGAGTTGTATACGATGTATCCAGCAAGCCTCCTGCCACGATCGAGTGGGAATAGAAAGTGTAAAACCCGAGGCAAACCGTCGATACTGTAGGAAAAGGAGGAATCATGAGTTCCTACCCCTCAAGGATACAAGAACCCCCACCGAAAGAGATGCTGGAATGGATACGGGATACTTTTCGCATGAGTCAGCGCTCGATGGGTTGGATGTTTCAAGTGCATCCCCAAACGATTCGTTCCTGGTTAGAGGGAGGTCCCATTTCGCGGCATAACAGGATGAAAATCAGAAAAAGCTACTATTTCTTGACTGGGAAACAGGATCCCTATGCGGGACTCCTCTTCTGTGAATCCTGCCATACCTGGAAAGAATCGAAGGATTTCAAAGAGGGAAGCGTGATCTGTATGCAATGCAAGGGGGAAAACCGCTGATGCCCATGCAGGTGGCTTTGATCGGATCCCCTCTAGGGAAGCATGAGTTTCGAAAACTCTATCTCAAGCTAAAAGAAAAGGGAATCCTTTCGTTTGCCATTGGATTGGATTCCCGGTGGGAAACCCATAAGGCTCGATTGGTAGAGAAACTTCGTTCTGCCACACATATAGTGATTCATCTGAGTCATGGGGGGGATTGGTTTCCGTTCCTCGAGGGGTTCGCTTCCGCTCGGAAGGGAGTGGCCTTTTTGCCTGCCCTTTCGACTGCCACTGAACCATCCTTCCCTCCATCCCGCACGGTCCTCCCCCTCTTTACCCAGGTGGAATCCCTCATCGAGTACTTGGCAGCGGAACAACTTCGACTCTCTAAAGAGGAGGAGAAAACTGAAGCGAGGGAATACATCGTGAACGCCGGAATCGGATTGTCCGAAGAAAACCTCGCCCTCTGTGTCCAAGAAGGGAAAGCCGACTTTGTCCGGAGGTTCCTTACCTTGGGGTATAGCCCGGATACCGTGAACTCCAAGGGGATTCCCCTCCTGATCCTCGCTATTCGAAGCAAACATCGGGAGGTGGCCCATCTACTGATGGAGGCCGGCTCGGATGTGAACAAAATCAGTGCCGATCGGGGAAGCTCGGCCTTGATGGAGGCGGCTGTCCAGGGAGACAGGGAAATGGTGGAAGAACTGTTAGATCGGGGTGCCGATCTAAATCTCCGGAGCAAGAATGGACAGACTGCCCTCATGCTGGCTATTGGGGAAGGGAAGAGCGACATTGCCCAGCTTCTCATCCAGCGAGGGGCGGATCTTGGGGCGGTGGATGCGCTGGGAATGACAGCGAAGAAGTACGCAGAATTGTTCAAGCAGGGGGAAACTCTTGCACTTATCGAGGATAGGTTGAAGGAAAGGATATAACCGTATGGAAACTAGGGAACTTAAACAACGAATCCAACTCTATCTGAAAGGGGAAGAGTATCCTTCCTTTCGCAAGGAGGTGGAAGATCTCCTCCAGAAAGAAGAGTGGCGTGAACTGCAGGACCGGTTTTACCGTGATCTGGAGTTCGGCACGGGAGGCATGCGGGGGGTCATCGGGGGGGGAACGAATCGAATGAATCCCTTCACCGTGCGCAGGGCAACTCAGGGTCTTGCGAGTTACCTGAGAAAGCAAAAACCCAGGGGTGTGGCCGTGATCGCGTACGACAGCAGGCGTTTCTCCGATATTTTTGCCCGGGAAGCGGCGAGAGTGTTGGGTTCCAACGGAATCCGGACATACATCTTTTCCACTCTTCGCCCCACACCGATGCTTTCCTTTGCCGTTCGGCTTCTCCGGGCAGATACGGGTATCGTGATAACCGCCAGCCACAATCCGCCCGAATACAACGGATACAAGGTTTACTGGGCAGACGGCGCTCAGATCGTTCCTCCCCATGACAGAGGAATCATCCAGGAGGTGGGGAAGGTGACCACTGGGATCCTTTGTCGTCCCCTGGAAGAATTGGAGTCCGATGGTTGGGTGTGTTTTATAGATCGGGAGGTGGACGAAGCATACTTCCGGATGGTGGAAACCACGGTTCTGCGACCCAATCTGTTCCTCGAGGAAGCGTCGACAGTGAAAGTCGTGTATACCCCCCTGCATGGAACGGGGACGTATCCCGTGGAAACGGTGTTGAAACGCTTGGGGGTTTCCGTCCAAACGGTTCCTGCGCAGCGGATGCCCGATGGAAATTTCCCCACCGTGCAGTATCCCAACCCAGAGGAAGCCGAAGCCCTTCACCTCGCTCTGGAATTGGGTACCGAATTGAATGCCGATCTCGTGATGGGAACGGATCCGGATGCGGACAGGTTGGGGGTGGCTGTGGAGGATAAGGGAAAGTTCGTCCTTTTGACAGGAAACCAGCTAGGCTGCCTTTTGGAAGACTATATCCTTTCCACTCGAAAAGAATCGGGCACCCTTCCCCGTAAACCTGTAATCATCAAAACCATCGTCACCACCGAGTTGCAGAGAAAGATCGCCGAACACTATGGAGCTTCCTGTATCGACGTGCTTACCGGTTTCAAATACATCGGGGAAATGATCCGAAGGTTCGAGGAAGAAAGGAGTGAGTACCAGTACGTGTTCGGAGGTGAGGAGAGTTACGGGTATCTGGTGAATACGGAAGTGCGGGACAAAGACGCCGTGTCTGCCGCGGTGATGACAGTAGAAATGTGTCTATACTACCGGAGCCAGGGCAAGTCCCTGTATCGGAGACTCCAGGAGCTCTTCTTCCAGTTCGGCCATTATCGGGAAGCATTGGTTTCGAAAGAGTTCAAGGGAGAGGAGGGGATGCGGCAAATGGAAGGGCTGATGAATGCCTTGCGCACCTCCCCCCCCGATCGGATCGGTTCCCGCAAAGTGGTAAAGATAAAAGACTACCTTGCAGGTTTGGAAAGGGATGCCGAGGGAAGGGAAACCGGGAAGATTTCCTTACCCCGCTCCAACGTTCTCCAGTTCTTCCTGGAAGATGAGAGCATTCTCAGTGCCCGTCCCTCGGGAACGGAACCGAAAATCAAGTTCTATATCTCCTGTTGTACTCTCCCAGGCTTGAACGAGCTAGAGGCGGAAAGAGAGTTGCACACGAAGATCGAAAGTATCAAACAGTTCGTGGACCGGTTGTTCACCGCACCTTACTGAGAACCTCCAGCATGTACAGGAGGATGTATTTTTTCAACGCTTCCTTGTTCCGGATTCTCTCCAAAGCCTCATGGGCGACGAGCTCTTCCGCAAGCTTCTCCAACCGTTCGGGGGTGGGAGCCTGGTACCGCTGAGCGATCTTGAGTTTGCGGAGGAAATCCCGCACGAGAGAGTTTACGTCTTCTACCAGGTTCGCCTTGGCTTTCGGATCGAGGAGGGTATTCCATAGGTTGATGAGCTCTTTCAGTTCCCGCTGTACATCTCCCTCCCCGTACCGTGCCTTCAAGGCTTCGATACTCTTTTGAAAATTCACCCTTTGAGCCCGCTCCGTAGGGGCAGTTGGTTCTGAAGGCCCTTCTTCCCCCTTGGAGGTGGTGGTGCCGAGGGTAATAGCCGTTTCCTCTCCAGTTTTCTTCGTCTTTTTGGGTTTCGGTTGGGAAGAATACAACCGGAGAAAAAACTGCACGATCTGTTTCAGGATAGGGACGGTTTTCCAAAAGGGAAGCCGCAGTTTGGCTTCTGCCAGAAGATCTTCCGGATAGAGGCGGAAGATCTTGGCAACGGGATGTATCTTCTTTCCTTTTCGATCGAGTACCGATTCGAGGAACTCCTTTTCCATGGGGTTCGGTTTTACCTGCTCCAGGATCAGAAAGAGAAGACTGAAATTCAGTAAACTATAGAATAGCGGGTCCAATTGCTTGAGAACGGATTGAGCGTACTCCTCGAATGCCTGGGGATCCTTCCACTCTTTCCTTTTTTCATCGGCCTGCAGAGCCTCGTACCAATCCTGCACGATACGGGCTCGAATCTCCCTAAAGAGGGAAAAGGACCTTTCCAATAGAAGTTTCGAAACCGTGCTCCTGGAAATGAAGTATTCTTTTTTGTCTATAGTCTTCACTTTGATGATCTCGGGTAGAGACCTGGGGTCCGCAGGAGTGGTTTGACGATCGAGGAACTGTTGTAGGGTAGGATTGTCGATTTTCTTTACCAGCGGGAACCCTTTGGAATCCTTGAAGGTAAAGATGTCATGAAAGGTGTATGCATAGGGTGACTTTTCGAAGTATCCCGACAGGGTCTTCAAAGCGGTTTCTGTTTCCCTTTCCTTGGTGGTCTTTCCCTTGTAGAAGATGGAGTAAGCCCCTATCAGATAGGCCGCTATGGCCAGGTCGTTCTCTTCCTCCAGCTTTTCCTTTTTTTCAAGTAATTCTTTCATAAGAAAACTGGTCGTTTGACTCCAGAACTGATAAATGAAGTCCGTGGGATTCATGAGATCCTGGAGGGTGAGATCGGGTTTTGTAACCACATTGATCATCTGATCCTTCAGGATCCGTTCCCGTCCCCGGAATAAAGGTACCAGCTTGTGCTGGATGTAGGTAGCGTTCTTCTGGTTCCGGAGGTATAGTCTGATTTTTTGCAAGGCAAGTTCCAGAAGCACTCTGGAAAGAAGGGGGGTGGTAACCAACAAAGATTTGGACAGTTCGGGAAACAGAATCCTTAGAATCCGTGGCGGTTGATGTTCTCCCAACTCGAGGTACGAACCGAAATCCTCCTTTACGTCTACAGGAACGAGGATGTCTGGAGGAAACAGGATGGAAAAACTTTGTTCCGAAGGGAAAGGAGTATCCCCTCGATTCTGCATGACCTTGTACCGTTGCTCGATCAACTCTCTGTAGAACTCGAGGAACCGTAGGGTTTTACTTCCATCCGGTTTCTGGATTACCTCTACGATCCCCTCTTCACCCAGTTCGGTGAGGAGGGGAGGCAGGTGTTGATCCAATTCATTCTTTACGGAAGCTAACTCTTTCAGTTCCCCTTCGTACCGCTCCAGGTATTTGTCTAGGATGGACCGAAAGGTAGCATAGGGGATATCCGGCTCCTGGGTCTTGTTGATGTATGCCTTGAGGAGTTTTCGCAATTCTTCTTTCTTACTCACCGTTGATCATACTAATGCGGTTTTTTCTCTTGGGCAATAGATTTTCTTCCCGATTGAATTGACAAATCGAGGGATGGACAATACACTTTCAACTATGAATCGGGGGACTTTTCTACTCGCTTGCAGTCTGCTTTTCGTTTTTTCCTGCACTACCCCTCGGCAAACTACTGTCCCGCCGCCTGCTTCACCTGCACCGACAGTTCCCTCACCCCCTTCACCACCTCCACCTCAGCCTCAGCCGGTGCCGGAACCGCCACCGGAACCCAGGAAGGAGCCGCCAATCCAGCCCACTCCCGAACCTCCTGCCCCGAAAGAGGTATCTCCCTCGAAGGTGGAAGATGTGAACGTGAAGATCACGCAGGAAGAATATAAAAAAACCTTTCAAGAGGTAGAACGAGTGATCGAGGAACTGAACTCCATCATCAAAGCGGGGGACTACAATCGGTGGGAACAGTACTTGACTCCCAAGTTCATCGCTTCGGTGATGGACCCTGAAAACTTGAAAAAGATCAATGAACAACCGTTGCTGAAGCGCAACAGAATCGAGATCAAGACCCTCCACGACTACTTCATGTACGTGGTGGTTCCCAGCCGGGCTTCCGTTCGGCTGGACGACTTGATTTTTACCGATCAGAACAAGGTGAAAGCCTTCATGTTCGTGCGGCAGGATCCTGTGCTGATCTATCAGCTTGAAAAAATTGGCGAAACGTGGAAAATTAGTGTATGGTAGCAGGGGAGGAACGTGTATGACAAAACGGAACCTATGGGTAGTTTCTGCGGTGTGCATCTTCCTGGTTGGGGCCTACCCCATCTTTCCACAGAACAATAAGGCACCCGCTCCTGAACGAGGAAGGGAACGGACCATCGAGGAACTGTACCTCAGTCAGAATATCGAGCTTCAAATCATCAAAAACCAGGCCCAATCCAACGATTGGGAGGTAAAAAACATTGCCATTCAAAGTCTCCGCGCGATGGCAGCGGATAAACGGATCAATGACGACAATCCAGGTGCTTTCCTTATCCTGGAGACCCTAGCCAAACAGGAACAGGGACCGAATACAAAAAACTTCAACCTCATCCGGAAGGATGCCTGCAATATACTGGGGGAAATCGGGGGGGAACGGGCTCAACGGATTCTTTTGGACGTGGTAATGACGGATACCGAACCCATGGTGCTGGCGGAAGCGGTGTATGCCCTGGGCCGTATCGGTAAGGACCCCAAGGGGGATGTACTGAACCGGATGATATGGGTTCTCCATAAAGAGAACATGAAAGCAACTCCGGACAACAATTTTGCCTTTGCCACCCTTCTATCTATCGAAAAACTAGCCAAGTCGGACGATGGAATCAAGAATCCCGAAACCCTGGGTGTGTTGATCGAAATTCTCGAGGCCAACTATATACGGGACGTGAAACTCAAGGCGATCGATGTAATCTATAAACTCCGAAAATAGTTTCCCATGACTGATCCGGAACGGAAGACCCTCGGCCGCGATTGGTATAAGAACTCTAGACTGTGGCAGGTCTTTGCTCCGTTAATGTTCGGTCCAGAACGGTGGGCACAGACACCCTCGGAAGTCGATGCCATCATCTCCCTGTTGGGCCTTAAGGGTACGGAACGGATCTTGGACGCCTGTTGCGGTGTCGGACGCCATGCTCTGGAGTTTGCCCGGCGCGGGTTTCCCGTTACAGCGGTTGATCTTAACGAGGATTTCATTCGGGCAGCGGAAGAAACGGCCACTTCCGAAGGGCTTTCGGTTCGTTTTTTCGTGCAGGATATTCGAGAGTTTCATCCTCCCCATCCTTTCGACGTGATTCTGAATCTGTACACGTCCTTTGGTTACTTCGAATCGGAAGAGGAAGACCTCCGTTTCCTGAAGCGGATGCGGGACTGCCTTACCCCTTCAGGGGGGTTGTTGATCGAAACCAAAGGTAAGGAGGTCGCCGCTAGGGACTTCAAAGATTCCGAATGGTACGAAGAAGAGGGGATGTACGTGTTGGCCCGCTACGAGGTGGAAGAAGACTGGACACTCCTCAAGAACCGCTGGATCCTGATCACCGAAGACAGTCGCTGCGACTACACCTTTTCCCAGCGGCTATACTCTGCCCGGGAGGCAAAGGAACTCCTTCTGAAAGCGGGTTTTTCCGAAATATCCGTATTTGGGAACCTACAGAAAGCCCCTTACGATACACAGGCAGAGACCCTTGTGATCCTGGCCAAAGCACTTCCTGCCTAGGGAAGAGTCCTGCGGGTATACTAAGTTTTTTTATTCGAAGAACTCATTCTTGCTCGAGAGAGTAGCGGGGAACCATAGTTCCATACGGGTTATTCCTGGCTCCGTTACGAGGGCAAAGGTGCTGCCCGGCATGCGATGCTTCAGGATGTAGAATAGAAACAGAAGGCCCAGCCCTGCACCTTCCTCGGTATCATGGGAATCCAGCAGGAGCTCGGTTACGCTTTGTATGCGACTGCTTCGGCTCTCTTTATCCAGAATCCGCAGGCGCTCGTAGTAGTGAAGAGTTTCATTGTTTTCCACTCCCAGAAGAAGACCCTTGGGTTTTAGGTGCACTTTCACTTTTACCCAGGAAGAGGAGTTCCCGAACGAGAGGGTTGCATCTTCCCGAGGGATATGGGAAGTTCCAAGTAAGGTTCGAAATTCCTCCATTCCCTTTCTATACTCATCCATGTTTTCGATATTCAGTCCTTTTTGCCGAAAAAAAGTGCGCTTGAGGTTTGCCTTGAATCCATTGGAAACCAACTCGTGGATGCAGAACAATATTTCTCTCTGGTACGGGCCGTAACCGGCAGCCTGTACTAGCGAACTCAGTTTCTTTTCCACTAGCTCACGGGCAGATGAAAGCGTAGGGGGAAGTCGAAAACGAATCTCTTTTCCCGCAAGAAAAAGTTCTAAGGGAGAGGTGTGCAATTTATTTTCCATGAATCAGCCCTCCCCCCCAAGACCTTTTCCCCGCATCGGAGTGCCCCCCTTTAGATGCGGCCTAGGAAACGGAGCAATCCCTCCAGGATCGTCAGTGGATGCGGCGGGCAGCCAGGAATGTAGAGATCCACGGGCAGAAAGGTGTTCACGCCATTGTTCTGTTCCGGATGATCCTTATAGGGACCTCCTCCGATGGCACAAGTTCCCACCGCGATCACTACTTTCGGAGAAGGCACCGCTTTATAGGTTTTCTCCAGGGCAACCTTCATGTTTTCCGTGACGGGGCCTGTAACGAGGATCCCGTCCGCGTGCCGGGGTGAAGCTACGAATTGGATCCCGAATCTTCCCATATCCCAGGCCAGGGTACTCAGTACATTGCAGTCTGCCTCGCATGCGTTGCACCCGCCGGCAGACACCTGCCTGAGTCGGAAGGAGCGCTTGAACTTCTTGGGAATATCCGTCGCCAGGAGTACAACTTGCGATTCTTGCCGCGAGGTCCTCTGCAGGGTTCCTACGGTTTCAGCCTCGGTTTCCTCCCGCGCCGGTAAAGCTACAACAGGGGACACTGCTTGACGGATGACCAAACTTTCCCGGTCCTTCGCGGCCAATCGGAACTCCTGGCTGAACTGAATCGTTCCGCGGGGACATGCTTCGATGCAGGCTCCGCAAAATAGGCACAAGCCCATGTCGAGCTGCAGTCTTTTATCCCTCATTGCCAGAGCATCCACAGGACAGGAGTCCACACAACGGGAACAATCGTCAGGACAGGGGCCGGGAAGGAGTACGGGCCTACCCAGGAACCGATCGGAGAGGGGAGGAGGGGAACCTTTCGGGTAACCGAGAGTCCTGTATCCCTGTTTGGTCCTCGCTTTCAGGATGGATAGCAACGGTGTGGTGAACATGAAGGATCCTCCTTTCTCCTAGAGGTCGTGCCCGCAGTAGGAAAGATTGAAACTCTTGTTGCACAGGGGAAAATCGGAGATCTCCCCCTCTCTCATCGCGTAGGCCAACCCGAACCAGTTGTGGAAGGATGGATCGAATACCCGGTACCAGGCGAACTTCCCTTCCTGATTCGTAGCAGCCAGGTGAACGATTTCCCCCCTCCAGCCTTCCGTAAGGGCGATACAGAAGGATTCGGGATCTAAAGGGAGGTGAGCTGACCCTAAATCCCCGGGGAGGAGGGCATCTTCCCCTGAACTCTCCTCCGGGATACTTTCGGTGATAAGGAAAAGGAATCGAAAGGATTCCTGGATCTCCATCCAACGGACATAGGCCCGGGCAAAGCAGTCACCCGTGGAATGGACCGATAGGGAAGGGGCTTGGGTTCGGTAGTAACCCCAGGGAACATCCCTCCTCGCATCGGTCGGTATACCTGAAGCGCGGGCAGCTAGGCCCACTAATCCCAACTCCTTAGCCGTAGCGGCCGGAACCACCCCTGTCCCTTCCAGCCTCGACCGTACCGAGGGGGTTTCGAAAAAAAGCTCGATGGCGGAAGAGGTGTCTTCCTCGATCTGTTTCAGTCTTTTCCGAAGGGTATCGAGCCGTTCTTGCTCTATGCGGTACCGCACCCCTCCTGGTCGAAGGAGGTTCCGCCCGAACCGGTTCCCACAGAGCAATGCGGTGAGGTTCAGTACGTCCCCCCGAATACGGCCGCAGTAACTCTGAGTGGGGAGAAACCCGATATCCCCCGAAAGGGCGCCGATGTCTCCAATATGGTTGGCCAGTCTTTCCAGTTCCAAGGCAATGGCACGGACCCATTCCGCATAGAGGGAGGGCTTACGACCTGAAAGCCCTTCGATCAGCGTCGCGTACGCTGTCCCATGGCCAATGGTCGTATCCCCGGCGAGGGTTTCCGCGTAGTGGATGCTTCGTCTGTGGGGCCCTCCCATAAGGGCTCGTTCTACCCCCCGATGCTGATATCCCAGGGAGATCTCGAGGTGAATCACTCGTTCCCCCTGGCATTGGAATCGAAAATGACCTGGTTCTATTACTCCCGCGTGCACGGGACCTACAGCTACCTCATGGATTTCTTCCCCTTCTACCCGGAAAAACTCGACTTTTCCCGCTTCACCCCGGTAGAACCGTATAGGTTTCAGCCAGGGATGCCCGTGGGGAATCATCCCCAACCGTTCTGCCAGATCCCGTTCGAACCAGTGCACACAGGGCAGATCTGGCGTGAGGGAGGGATAGGTTTTCTCTACCGTACTGGAAAGGACCTCCAAAGTTCGAGAGGCGGGATCCAGGAGAGCGCTGAATAACGTATATTCATATCCTGAAGGAACTGCCCATAAAC
>Ga0272448_1003022_pt1 | contig 20428 bp, 15 predicted proteins | sample YNPCB0191_FD_202220 | JGI IMG/M metagenome (GOLD analysis project Ga0272448, IMG submission 202220) | Hot spring sediment microbial communities from Yellowstone National Park, WY, United States - YNP-CB-019-1 | ecosystem: Environmental > Aquatic > Thermal springs > Hot (42-90C) > Sediment... | reverse complement strand
AATTCTCTTGGGCGAATCAGAGCCAGACTGGACCTAACGATTTCTGGAACAGTAGCAAATCCCGTTATCACCGGCGAGATTGACGCCATTTCCGGAACAGTTTACTTTCAGGACAGGGATTTTAATGTCATCAGGGGTCGTTTAAGCTTTTTTAATCCTCTGGTCATAGATCCGTATATTGATTTTCTAGGGGAAACCTACGTTAAAGACTATCACGTTTTGTTCAGTTTGTCCGGTCTGATCAGCAACCTGAAACCAGAATTTTCTTCATCTCCGTCTTTACCACAGGAAGAAATACTTTCCCTTTTAGCTCTTGGTGAATCCTACCAGAGGAGATATTCTTTTGATGCTGCTCAAATGAGCACAGCTTCTCTTATCTCCTACGAACTGGCTAAAAAACCAGAGAGTCTGCTGAGCCTGGATCGCTTTCGTCTGGATCCATTCCTGATGGGCTCCACTTCAGAATTAACAGCCAGGTTGACGGTGGGTAAAAGATTATCGAGAAATTTCTTGATTCTCTATTCCACCAACCTGGCTACCCAGAGAGAAGAAATCGTCAGGCTCGAGTGGGAACTTACTGGCGGTCTTTCTCTGGTAGCGATCAGAAATGAACTTGGGCGGGTCAGCCTTGACCTAAAAATCAGGAAAAGGTTTTAGATGAAAAAGCCAATACTCTTGCTTTGGTTGTGCTTTTTAGCCCTGTATAGCACAACTGCTTTTTCTTCAGATTCAGGTACCAGGATAAACAAATTAACCTTACTGGTAGATGGCCAGCCGGCAGAGCCTGAGCTGTTGAATATCACGGGTTTGAAGCCAGGTGATGATTTCAGCGAGATTGTGGTTGACCAGGCTTTAAAACGTTTATTAAGCACAGAAATGTATGCTTCGGGCGAAGCCTTCTGGGAACCAGAACCCCGGCAGGAACTTACTTTTAGCCTGGCCAAAAACCTGTTCGTTGGACGTCTTAAAGTTAATGCTCCAGCGGAGATAAAGGACAGGATCAAGAGCGAACTTGTCTCCCTAAAAAAAGGGAACATCTTTCACGAAAGTTCAAAAGAAAAAATAATTAATGACCTGGGAAAAATTCTGGCTGATGAAGGGTTCGTTTCACCCAAGATAGAGTTTGAAGTTAAAAGAGAGACTGGAACTGATCAGGTTGATGTTTACCTAAGAATACCAGAATGGAAAAGATTAAGCCTTAATCAGGTTTATTTTGAAGGAGCTTATGGCCTGGACCAGAGCAAGTTGCAAAAGATTATCAAGATCAAACCCGGTGATTTTTACCGTCCCAAGCAGGTAGAGCGGGGACTGGAAAGAATAAAAAAAGTTTATCAGAAACGTGGTTTTAAATGGATGGAGGTAACCGCAGAAAGGGATAACCTTAATCCTGCTCAAGGAACCGTTGACCTGCGGGTGAAGATAATCCCGGGAATCAGGATAAAAATTGAGATCAAGGGGACAAGTATATCCCCAAAAGTTTTAGAAAGTGTTTGGGAGCAAAAAGTTTTTGAAGAATGGGCTCTGTCAGAAGGTGAGGCCATTCTGTTAAAGCAATTAAGAAAAAAAGGCTACCTGTTTGCTACGGTTCGTTCCAGCCTTCAGAGGACGGAAGAAGAATTGCGGGTCGTTTATGAAGTGCATCCGGGTCCAAAACTGAGAATAAAAGAAATCGAGTTTAACGGAAATAACTCTTTTACGGCCAGTGAATTAAAAAAGAACCTGGGTCTGGCCAGCCAGTTTCTTTTTTTCCCTTACCTGAACGGTCAGGAACTTTATGAACTGAGCGATCGGATTAAGTTTTTTTACGAGACCCAGGGATTTCCTCAAGCGCGGGTGGCTCTGAATTATGTCCGGCGGGATGGCTCGGTTAAACCAGTTTTTTACATTGAAGAGGGACCTCGACAACTGATAAAAAGCCTGGAACTGCAGGGTGCCAGTTTAATTAATCAACCGGAAATAGTGAAAGAGCTGGAGTCCCGTCCTGGGAAACCTTTTTATCGGCCGACTCTGCAGAGAGATTTAGAAAGGGTGAACCTTTTTTATCTCAACCGTGGGTTCAGGGGGACACAATTAAACCTGGAAGCTACACCGGATAAAGACAACAACGTTAACGCAGTGATCAAGATTGATGAAGGGAAAAGATACCGGGTGGAAAATATTTTTGTTACCGGGAACCGCTTAACCAGCCGGCGGTTAATTCAGAGGGAAATACGCCTGAAGCCCGGGGATTGGGTGTCTTACCAGCAGCTTCTGGAGACCAAACGGGGACTGGATGGTTTAGGTGTGTTTTCCGAAGTCAAAATTGAGGAAATCCCGGCTGCCAGCGATTCTCTGAGTCTTTCTGTTCAAATTAAAGAAGGCGAACAGAATTTTGCCGGTTTGGGGCTTGGAGTGGAAACCAGAGAGGAACTCAGGTCAGCGGTTTTGTGGGAAAACGAATTCAGGCCGAGAATTACGGCTGAGTACGTTAGGTACAACTTATTCAGGAATGCCAGCCAACTAAGCTTTGTTGGCCAGTTTTCTCTGGCTGAGAAAAGACTGTTAGTCACCTGGCAGCAGCCCTACATATTCGGTCTCAAAATGAGGACTTACCTCAGCGGTTACCTTGAGAAGGAGGACCGCACCAGCTTTAGCTACGAGCGCCGTGGTTTCATCTTGTCCACCAGGAGAGGGCTGCCAGCTAACTTCAACCTGTTGTTGTCTGCTGGAGCCTTGCGGACACGCCTGACGGATTTGAGAATTGCCGAGTCTGAAGTGGAAAGAGAACGATTGCCTTATTCGATTGCTTATGGCTCAGCCACTGTGATCAAAGACAGGCGTGATGATACTTTTAATCCCAGAGAAGGTTATTTTTTCAGCCTGGCCGTCGAGCGGGCTTACCCACTTTTGCATACGGAGTCAAACTTCAAGAAATTGTTTGGCAAATACCAGTACTTTTATCCTCTGGCAGCGAATGTCGATTTCTATGCTTCTGTCCGTTTTGGACTGGCTTACGGTTTGGTGCCGGTGCCAGAAAGATTTTTCGGTGGCGGAAGCAATTCTTTCCGGGGGGCTGGGTTCGAAAGGTTGGGGCCAGAAGATCCTTATTCTGGCTTGCCACTTGGTGGGAAGAGCATTTTCCTGTTAAACATGGAAACGAAATTTCTTCTGACCAAAAAGCTGCCAAATCTCTACGGAGCAGTGTTTTATGATGTTGGTAACGTTTTTGCTGAGCCAAGAGACTTTAGCTTCTTCGAGTTGAAACAAGCCGTGGGTTTAGGGTTGAGGTACAGGACCCCTCTCGGCCCCATCAGGTTTGATGTGGGCTGGAATCTGAACCCGCCCAATGGTAAGTGGCAGCCGTTATTTTTTCTGACCATAGGGAATATGTTTTAGGTTGAGAAGATGCAAGCTAAGAAACGAATCATGGACAGAAATTTTAAAGTTTTTCTGCTCCTGGTGGCTTTTCTGTTTTGGCCAGGGCTGTATTCATATGCCGGCCAGGTTCTGGTAGATTGTGTGCTGGCCATGGTCAAGGAGAAACCTGTAACTCTTTTTGACTGGAAAATTGTAAAATCCTTTAATTTAATTTCTGAATCACAAGAAGGAATCTATGAAGGCCAGAACGAATTTCTTGAAGCCTATGTAGACCAGATTTTAATTCTTGAACTCGCGCGAGAACAAATTAAGATTGAGGAAGAAGAAATTAAGCAGGAAATAATTAAGTCAAGAACAAAAATTGGGCCTGAGAATTTTGATCAAAAATTGCTAAAGCTCGGGCTTTCTGAACAGGACTTGCGGCCCTATATTCAGGGCAAGTTATTGTTTGATAAAGTAATTGGCTCAAGGTTCAGTCAGACATCTTATGTTTCTCTTAAAGAGATTGAAGAATATTACCAGAATGAATATGTGCCACAGCAGAAAGCCAGGGGGCAAACTCCTGCCGAGTTGTTCCAGGTGCTGGATGAGCTGGAGAGAAAGTTACAGCGGAACAAAAGAAAAAAAGAAATCAAGGGATGGATGGAGGAGTTGAGGCAGAGGGCTGATATAATTATCAATCAAGATTGTTTAAAGAAAACTGAGATACAGGAGGAAAAATGAAGAAGAGAGTTTTCCTTTTTCCTGGCCAGGGCTCTCAACAGGTAGGTATGGGCAAGGATTTTTTTGAACAGAGCTCAGAAGCCCGGCTAATTTTCGCCCAGGCTGATGACCTCCTGGGGTTTCCGCTATCGAGACTGTGCTTTGAAGGCCCGGAAGACCAGTTGCGCTTGACCGCCAACACCCAACCGGCTCTTCTGACCGTCAGCTATGTGGCTTACCGGCTGCTTGCGAAGAGACCAGAGGTGGCGGCCGGACATAGCCTTGGAGAGTATTCGGCTCTGGTCGCGGCAGGAAGTCTGAGTTTTGCGGATGGACTTCGCCTGGTGGCCAATCGTGGTCGCTATATGATGGAAGCCATGCCGCCCGGAATTGGAACTATGGCCGCTGTTCTTGGCCTTGATTATAAGACGGTAGAAAACTCTCTGAAGAAAGTGAGCAAGGGGCTGGTGCAGATAGCTAACTGGAATTCAGAGGAGCAGATTGTCATCGCCGGCGAAAAAGAAGCCGTGGCTGAAGCCCTGGAAATCATCAAGCCCCCGCGTTCAGTTTATCTTCAGGTCAGTGGCCCGTTCCATACTTCCCTGATGAAGCCAGCGGCCGATAGATTGCTGAATGATTTGAATAAAGTTGATATAAAAGCCCCAGAGTTTCCGGTTATTTCAAATTACACCGCCAGAGAAATGCATACGGCAGCCGAGGTCAGGGAATCTTTGAGCCAGCAGGTTACGTCTACCGTGCTCTGGTATCCTTCCATGCAGCGGCTGGCGGAACTGGGAGTCGAGGAAGTAGTGGAACTCGGACCCGGAAAAGTATTGACCGGTCTGTTAAAAAGAATGACCCGTAACTGGGGTAAAATTCCAGAACTTTACAACATTGAAGATATGTCTTCTCTAGAAAAATACCGGCAGGCTTCTTCAGGTGGTTGATTCTGATAAAACTTTTTTTCCGTAACGGATAAAATATTCTACCGCAGAAAAGAGAGCCATAATCACGATCAGCCACAAGCCAAGGCTGTGAGCCAGGCGGTAAAGAAATCCCAGGTAGTGGGGACCAAGTATCAGAATGGCGATGGTGACGGTTTCCAGAATCATCTTTAATTTTCCCCACCCCGAAGCTGGAATGTTATAACCTCTGGATGAGGCGATGGCTCTAAACCCGGTCACGGCAATTTCTCGTCCAATGATGATGATGGCCATCCAGGCCGGGACCACATGATTTTCTACCAGAACAACCAGGGCAGAAGTAATAAGCAGCTTGTCGGCCATGGGGTCCAGGAGGGCCCCTATCACTGAGGTCATCCTTTTTTTCCTGGCCCAGAAACCATCGAGCATATCAGTCAGGCAGGCAAAAGCAAAAAGGACAAAAGCCACTATTTCCTGACCGGCGAATTTGCTCAGCATGACCACGATCAAAACTGGCACAGAAATCAGTCTCAGGACTGTCAGGAGCATTGGAACGTTCATCTTGAAAAATCCTCGACTTTATTCAAAATTTTATACTAAAACTAACCAGGAAAATTGTCAATTAGTATGTTAGAAGCTGATAATATGTTGCCAAAGGGGGAACTGGTATAATATAGTTTAATTCAAGAGTGGGCCAATGACCAAGACAAATGATTCTCTGACCCCGATGATGGAGCAGTACCACCGGATTAAAGCCCAGCACCGGGATTGTCTGCTTTTCTTCCGCCTGGGCGATTTTTACGAAATGTTTTACGAGGATGCCCAGGTGGGATCCTCGGTTCTCGGCCTGGCGCTGACTTCCAGACAAAGCGTACCCATGTGCGGGGTGCCCTACCATGCCGTTACTTCTTACCTGTCAAGGCTGCTCAAGGCTGGCTACAAGGTAGCTATCTGCGAGCAGGTTGAAGACCCGAAGCAGGCTAAAGGAGTGGTCAGGAGAGAAGTAATTAAAATCCTGACTCCGGGCACAGCAGTCGAGATTGATAGTTCAGACCGGGAGGAAAGCTTAAGCGTTCTTTCCATGTTTGTTGATAACAATAGGTGGGGGGCGGCTTTTGCCGACCTCTATTCTGGCAAAATCAGCGCTTTTGAAGGTGAATTTAAAGACAGAAAAATTCTTGAAGATGAGCTTCTGAGGTTTTCGCCAAGGGAAATAATTTTCCCTGCAGATCAGGAAAGTAGCCTAAAAAAAGTCCTGGAAAACGCTGACCTTTCCGGTCTGGCTCTAAGCCCGACTGAACCCTGGTATTTTGATTATGCTCAGGCCCTGAGCAATCTTTTAGAGCATTTCCAGGTTGCTTCACTCCAGGGCTTTGGCCTTCAGGATAAATTTCTGGCCATTTCTGCTTCTGGCGCTCTTCTCTATTATTTAAAAAGAAACCGCCGTGAATCAGCGGGTTTCATCAGGAAGCTTTCCTCGGTGGCTGCTGAGCAGTTCATGGTTCTGGATTCAATTGCTGTGCGGAACCTGGAACTGGTAAAAAACTTGAGAAATGGCCAGGTGGAAGAAACACTCTTGGGCGTGATAGATTTCACGGTCACTTCACCGGGGCTAAGGCTTCTTAAAAGTTGGCTCCTTCACCCGTTGCTCGAGAGCCAGCAGATTGAGCGACGCCTCGAAGCGGTTCAGGAAGGGGTGCAAAAACCAGTTCTGAGGCAGGAAATCAGGAACCAGTTTAAAAAAATACTGGACCTTGAACGCTTGGCCACCAAGATATCTCTGGCGGCAGCTAACCCCCGAGACCTGGTGGCCCTAAAAAAATCCCTTCAACCCCTGCCCGAAATACAGCCTCTGCTGTCCGGCTTTTCAGCTTCTCTTTTCCGGGAACTCGGGGAAAGGTGGGATAACGCTGAGGATGTGGCCCAGCTTATTGACCGGGCTATCCTGGACGAACCGGCTTATCTGTTGCAAGAAGGCGGAATTATTAAGGAAGGCTTCAACGGAGAACTGGACGAGCTGAAAAAAATAAGCCATTCCGGCAAGAGTTTCATAGCTCAGCTGGAAAGGAAGGAAAGGGAAAGAACTGGAATAACCTCACTTAAAGTCAGGTATAACAAGGTTTTTGGCTATTATATTGAGGTAACCAAGCCCAACCTTCACCTGGTGCCAGAAGATTACGAAAGGAAGCAGACGCTGGTTAATAGCGAAAGGTTTATCACTCCGGAACTTAAAGAATATGAAGAGAAGGTATTGAGAGCCGAAGCCAGGATGAACGAGCTGGAATATGAGCTATTTCTTCAGGTTAGAGAAAAAATTAACCAGGAAGTTCCAAGGCTGCAGCAGATAGCCATGAACGTGGCTGAGCTGGATGTTATCCTGAGCCTGGCCGAACTCGCCCATCAAAGGAATTACTGCCGCCCGGTCGTGGACGAAGGAGAGGTAATAAGCATAACTGGCGGGCGGCACCCGGTGCTGGAAGTGGTGCAGAAGGATCCTTTTATTCCCAATGATACTTACCTGGATTCCACTGACCATCAGATTTTGATAATAACAGGTCCGAACATGGGCGGGAAATCTACCTACCTGAGGCAGGTGGCTCTGATCTGCATCCTGGCTCAGATGGGTTCGTTTGTTCCGGCCAGCGAAGCCCATATCGGGCTGGTGGACAGAATTTTTACCAGGGTAGGAGCCACTGACTACCTGACTGCCGGTCAATCAACTTTCATGGTGGAAATGGTAGAGACGGCTAATATCCTGAACAATGCCACCAACCGAAGCCTGATTCTTCTGGATGAGGTCGGTCGCGGCACAAGCACTTTTGATGGCTTGAGCATTGCCTGGGCCATTGCTGAGTACTTACATGAGTTAGAGTGTCTCAGGCCGAAAACTCTGTTTGCCACGCACTATCACGAACTCACCGAATTAGCCCTAAATTTTCCTCGCCTAAAAAATTATCATGTAGCGGTAAAGGAATGGCAGGACCGGGTGATATTTTTAAGGAAGATTCAACCAGGCCCGTCTGATAGAAGCTATGGTTTGCAGGTGGCCAAACTGGCTGGTCTGCCTGAAGAAATCATTAAACGGGCCAGGGAGATTCTCTTTAACCTGGAAAAACAGGAGTTTGATGATCAGGGCCGCCCGCGCCTGGCCTATCATCAATTTAACCAGAAAGATAAAGCCCAGCTCTGGCTGTTTCCCGATGATCAGGAAAGAGCCTGGCTGGAAGAAATAATAGGAAAGATAAAAGAACTGGATCTGGAAAACATAACACCTCTACAGGCTTTTCATTTGTTGACCAGATGGAAAGAAGAAATTAATAAAAAAAATTCAGAGCATAATTAAATGTCGTCGTCTTCTCCCTCAAAATCCAGTTCTTCGTCCTCTTCCTCATAATCCTCGTCGTAGTCCTCGTCCTCGTAATCAGCTTCATCTAATTCTTCTTTTCTCTCCTCGATGGCTTCTTCGAATTCTTCCTCATCGTCATAACGTCGGAGATAGTTGTTAGAGGTGTCGCTGTAACAGAGTTCAAGATAGTCATCTTCAATGACACAGAAGATAGACATTTCGTGAGTTGAGTGAAGGTCGCCGACCGACTCAATGATGTCGGCGGCTTTCTTAATAGCATCAAGTGTCGCCCAGCTGTAGATTTCGATTTCTTTCATGCTTAATTACTCCTCCAGCTCCAAAATATTTATTTTTTTTCTGTTGTCAAGTGCCAAGGTGTTAAAAGTCGGGGTCTAAATTTTAACTGAAATGCAATAAGTTGTTTTGAACAATAAAACGACCTGAAAACAGGGGCCCGCTTGAAATATGGCCTGATTGGAGCCAGCCGGCGGAATCCGTTTTATGTTTACGTCTATGAATTTTCGGGTATAATAATATAAAGCTAAGTAAATTTTAATCACCCAGTGATTGGTAAAAAAAGAAACAGATTTTCTTTTGTCTTGAAAAGATTGATAAAATTGCACTTATTATATTAAATGAACAGAAAAAGGAGGAATGGCTATGAGATGGGATAGATTGACCGTGATGTCGCAGGAAGCATTGCAGATAGCCCAGTCCAAAGCCATGGAACTGGGGCATCAGGAGTTAAAGCCAGAGCATCTTCTCTGGGGTTTCCTGAACCAGGATGGAAACATTATCAATAACTTATTATCCAAGATGGAAGTTAGCCCGGCTGAACTGAAAAAAGAGCTGGAGAAAATTTTAGAGCGATGGCCCAAGATGCAAGGCGCCAGAGAAATATATCTCTCAGCTGAGCTTTCTGAGGTGTTGGCCGAGGCGGAAAAAGAGGCTCAGAACCTTAAAGATGAGTACATCTCTACCGAGCACATTTTCCTGGCCATGGTCAGGCTTAAGAACCTGGAAATTGGTAAACTCCTGGCCAGGTTTCGCCTTAACGAGGATGAACTGCTTCGAGCCCTGATGGACATTAGGGGAAGTCAGCGGATTACCGACCCGGAGCCCGAGTCAAAGTACCAGGCACTCGAAAAATATGCCCGGGAACTGACCGCTCTGGCCAGACAGGGGAAGCTGGACCCGGTCATCGGCCGGGAAGAAGAAATTCGGCGGTTAATCCAGGTTCTTTCCCGGCGGACCAAGAACAACCCGGTCTTGATTGGCGAAGCCGGGGTAGGCAAAACAGCCATAGTGGAGGGGCTAGCCCAGAGAATCGCCAACGGAGATGTCCCCCAGTCGCTAAAAAACAAACGCTTGCTGACCCTCGATATGGGGTCCTTGCTCGCTGGAACCAAGTACCGCGGTGAGTTTGAAGATAGGCTCAAAGCCTTACTCAAAGAAATCAAGGAATCAGGCGATATAATTCTCTTCATTGATGAACTTCATACCATCGTTGGGGCCGGAGCTGCTGAAGGAGCGGTGGATGCTTCCAACATGTTGAAACCAGCTCTGGCCCGGGGAGAATTGCGCTGCATTGGCGCTACCACTCTCAATGAATATAAAAAATACATTGAGAAAGACCCGGCCCTGGAAAGAAGGTTTCAGCCCGTTTACGTTGGCGAGCCCTCGGTTGAGGATACGGTTTCCATCCTGCGTGGTTTGAAGGAAAAGTACGAGGTCCATCACGGAGTGAAGATAAAAGATTCAGCCCTGGTAGCGGCCGCAGTCCTTTCTAACCGCTATATCAGCAATCGGTTTCTGCCTGATAAAGCCATTGACCTGGTGGATGAAGCGGCTTCTCGAATCAGGGTTCAGCTGGACAGCCTGCCGGAGAACATTGATGAGCTGGAAAGAAGAATCACCCAGCTAGAAATTGAAAAACAGGCTCTGAAAAAAGAAAAGGACCCGGCTTCCAAGGAAAGGCTAGAGAAGATTGAAAAAGAGCTGGCTGAGCTCAAAGAACAAAGCAATGCCCTTAAAGCTCAGTGGAAAAGGGAGAAAGACCTCATTGACCAGATCAACAAACTTAAAGAAAAGGTTGATTCCCTGAAAGTAGAAGAGCAGAATGCCGAACGTCGCGGCGACCTGGAAAGAGTAGCAGAAATCAGGTACGGACAGTTGATTGAATTAAACAAGCAGATAGAGAAACTCTCAGCCGAGCTGGCTGAAATTCAGAAAAAAGGCAAGATGCTTAAAGAAGAGGTTGATGAAGAGGACATTGCCCAGGTGGTCAGTCGCTGGACCGGTATACCGGTGTCCAAGATGCTGGAAGGCGATGTCGAACGATTGATCAAAATGGAAGAGTTGCTCTCCAGGAGGGTCATAGGTCAGGAACAGGCGATCAAAGCGGTGGCTGACACCATCAGGAGAGCCCGGGCCGGACTCCAGGAACCGACCAGACCAATAGGTTCTTTCCTCTTCCTGGGACCGACTGGCGTGGGTAAAACGGAATTGGCCAGAGCTCTGGCTGAATTCCTGTTCAACGACGGAAAAGCCCTGGTCAGGATAGACATGTCTGAGTACATGGAGAAGCACTCCGTGGCCAGACTGATTGGTGCTCCTCCGGGATATGTTGGTTACGAAGAAGGCGGCCAGTTAACAGAAGCGGTAAAAAGGCGGCCTTATTCCCTGATTTTGCTGGACGAAATTGAGAAAGCCCATCCTGATGTCTTTAACATTCTGTTGCAAATTCTGGATGATGGCCGCTTGACCGATGGGAAAGGTACAACCGTTGATTTCCGTAACACCCTGATCATCATGACCTCCAACCTGGGCAGCCAGGTGATTAAAGAGCTCAGCCGTGATTATGAACGGATGGAGAAGGAGGTGCGCAGGATTCTGGAATCTCATTTCAAGCCCGAGTTTCTCAACCGAATAGACGAAGTCATCATCTTCAAACCACTTACCAAGGAAGTCATTTTCAAAATTGTCGACCTGCAACTGGACCTCCTGCGCCAGCGGCTTGAAGATAAGAAGATTAACCTGGAAATTACCGGGCCGGCGAGAGAACTTATTGCTGAACGCGGCTTCGACCCGGTCTACGGAGCCAGGCCACTCAAGAGAACCATCCAGAAAGAAATCCAGAATCCGCTGGCCATGAAAATACTTTCCGGGGAATTTAAAGAAGGGGATACAGCCCTGGTTGATCTCGGGCCTGGTGGCGAGGTGGTTTTTAAGAAAAAATAAAATCCGGGGAAAAGCTAATTGCTTATGAATAAGGAGATAATAAAATGAACTGGAAAAAAATGGCGGTTACCTTGACTGTTTTAATCATGTTGAGTCTGCCAGCCTATTCTAACGGACTCAACCTGAACGGGCTTGGGACCAAGGCCGTGAGCATGGGTGGGGCCTTTATTGGCCTGGCTGATGACTTCAGCCTGGCTTACTGGAACCCAGCCGGAGCTGCTTATTTAAATCGGCCGCTTCTCGGCACCTACATTACAGACCTGATTCCGACGAATTATTACTCGCTAACCATGCCTCCGGGTTTGAATGTAGAAGCCAAGACCAAGCTTTCGCATTATCTTGGTTTTATGCTCGCCTATTATCGGCCGCTGTCCAGAAACCTGGTCTTCGGTATTTCTGTCTACACACCATCTGGCCTTGGGGCTAACTGGAAAGGCGACGATCTTAAGTTGATGACTGGCAACGTGGCTTACGATTGGACGAGCAAAATTGGTGTTTTTACCGTTTCACCCCTGCTGGCCTGGAAGGTTTCTGACCAGGTTAGCCTGGGGGCAACTTTTAACCTTAATTATGGTATGTTCAGCTTGAAAAGATGGGCGGGCGAAGCTGAACTTATGCCAGGTTCTCTGGTTGACCTCGGTCAGTATGAGGAGAGCCTGCACGGCTGGGGAGCCGGTTTAACTCTGGGGTTGCTGGTCAAGCCAGCTCCCTGGGTAAGTGTTGGAGTGACGGCCAGAACGCCTTCAGTAGTGCATTTCAAGGGCACATCGTCCCTCTTTGTCCTGAGCTATCTTAATTACCCGGAGAGCTCCGAGGTGAAGAGGAACATGAAGTGGCCTTGGTTCGTGGGAGTTGGGGTGGCTTTAAAGCCGCAGGAAAAGGTCACTTTGACGGCAGATGTGCAGTGGACGGGCTGGAGTTCAATCAGCACCATTAAAAGTACTTTCGCTGACCCTATCTGGCAAAACTTGATGGCCATGGGTGGTGGCGATGAAATGACTCTTAACTGGAAGAACAGAGTTCAGCTTAGGTTTGGGGCTGAGTACCGGATTAGCGAACGTCTCTTTTTAAGGGGTGGAATTTATCATGATCCTTCGCCGGCTCCAGATGAGACGATGAATATTCTGTTACCTAATTTTGATTTTACTGGCTTGACCATCGGCTTGGGTTATGATTTTCGTGGGCTGTCGGTAAACTGGGGAATGGAATACCTGGCGGGGAAGAAGCGGGAAGTAACTGTAGAAGAGCTCCTGCTGGCCGGAACGCTGGGCCAGGCTATGCCCGGCAGCTACCGCATGCATCTACTGGTGCCGAACATCTCTGTGTCTTATAAATTTTAAGGCCAGGTATACAGGATTGAGCCTGAGAGGTAAACAAGATCTGTAAGTAATCAGGAAGAAAATTTAAGGCAAAAAAGCGAATTTAGAAGGTGGGAATGGCCAGGGACGGAATTGAACCGCCGACGCAGGGATTTTCAGTCCCTCGCTCTACCGTCTGAGCTACCTGGCCATCCAGTAACTCTTCGTCATCAATCTTAAATCTTTTATAAGTATATTTATCCAGAAATTAAAGTCAACTGCTGGAATAAATTTTTTTGACCGGGTGTCTTCTATCAAAACACCCGGGGAAGGCCAGGAACTCTGCCCTTGCCTGGACAGGCTGGGGGATTTGCCAGAGTTTATCCCAAATTGAAAACAGGCGGCAGCTGTGTTATTCTTTTTAGGGAGCTAATGGCTTTATGGATGAAAAAAAAATAAAAGAGTATCTCCTTCAGGAGAATGAAGAATTCAAAAGAATTTATGAAGAACACCAGGAATGTGAGCAGCAACTGGCCGAACTGAGAACTCGCCTCTTTCTGTTCGAGGAAGACCGGTTCAAGGAAAAAGAGCTTAAAAAGAAGAAGCTCCGGCTAAAGGATGAAATGTTCCGGATGATCGAGGAATACCGCCAGCGGATGAAGAATAATGAGTAAGCAAGAGAAAAGGCAGTTAAGAGTAGCTCTGATTGGCACTGATTCTTTGCGCGGTAAGGAAATAAAAAACCTGCTCAGCACAGCAAAATTTCCTTTAAAATCAATTGAATTTTATGACCCGGAGGTAGAGGAAGAATACAGCAAGCTGACTGAATTCAGGGAAGAGCCCAAGGTCATTCATCATCCAGATGCTCATTTGCTGGAAGGCCTGGACCTGGTTTTTCTGGCCGCAGACCGCGAAACCAACCGCCAGTTTGGCTATCTGGCCAAAGAAAAAGGCTACCGGGCTATTGACCTCAGCGAGAGCTTCGTTGATGATCCTGGGGTTCCGGTAGTGGTGGCGGGAATAAACGATTCCATCATTAAAGAAAAAGACCCTTCTGTTATTTCAAACCCAAACCCGGTCTCTATCCTGCTGGGTCACATTTTTTCCGCGCTCAGGAACAAACTCCATCTGGAAAAAGCGGTAACTATGGTTCTCCAGCCCGTTTCCGTCTATGAAAACGAAGGCATAGAAGAACTAGCCGAACAATCTTATGCTCTTCTGTCGAGTGCGAACCTGACCAGAAAGATATTTAAAGAACAGATTGCCTTTAATTTTCTTCCGGCTGTTGACCAGGCTCAAGAAGATGGCTTTTCGGCCCGGGAAAAGCAGATCAGGGAGGAAGTAAAAAGAATTCTTTCCTGGCCAGATTTTGGTTTTACGCTCTCGCTTGTTCAGGCCCCGGTTTTTCATGTGTATTCGGTGATGGTCTTTGTTGAAGTCAAAGAAAACCTGGGGAAAAAGGACTGGGAAACGATTTTCGGGGATAAAGGAATTTTTAAGCTGGTGCCGGATGGAGCTCAGGATCAGATAAGCAACGCTAAGGTGGCCGGCCAGGATAAGATTTATCTTGGCCATGTCAAAAAGGATGGCTCCATAAAAGGTGGCTACTGGCTATGGGCGGCGGCTGATAATCTGACTGTGGGCTCAGCCTTAAATGCCCTAAGGCTGGCCAGAAAGATGTTTGAGCTCGAATGAAGTTCCGACAGGGAGAAATTTAGATGATTCGTAGCATGACAGGTTTTGCCGAAGAAAATTTCAAAATCCGAACGCTGAGTTTGAAAATTTTCATCAAAACTCTCAACCATCGTTTTTTTGATTGGGTTTATAAGGGTGATAACCTGGGAGAACTGGAAAACCTCCTGCGGGCCAATGCTCAGAAGAAAATTATCCGGGGCCGCCTGGAAGTTCTGCTGGAGCTGGATTTTCTCTCTTCAGAAAGATGGGAATTCAAGGTTAACAAGCCCTTGTTAAAAAAAATGGTGAAGGATCTGACCCTCCTTTCGCGAGAAGTGGAACTGCCGTTCAACTTAACCGTAGAGCAACTTTTACGGGTTCCTCAGTTGGTGAGCATAAACCAGAAAGAATTGACCAAGGAAGAAAAAACTTTTATTCTGAACGCCTTTGATAAAACTCTCGATAAAATAGTGAACCAGAGACAGAGAGAGGGAAGGGAAATAAGCCGTCAGCTGCAGCGTCATCTGGAGAAAATCAGAAGATCTTTAGAGATAATTGAGAATATATTCAAAAAGCAACCGCACCAGCTGGAAGCAAAACTAAAGAAAAAACTGCAGGATTTGAATCATAACAGTTATTCGGAAGAAAGGCTTTCTGAAGAGGTGGCTTACCTGATGCAGAAATTTGATGTGGTGGAGGAAATAAGCCGGTTGAAGAGCCACCTGAGTTCTTTCCTTGAACTGGTTCAGCCCGGGGTAAATGAGCCGGTGGGCAAGAAACTGGACTTTCTGGCCCAGGAATTATCGCGGGAAGCCAACACACTTAATGCCAAAGCCCAGGACCTCGGCATCATTAAACATTGTTTGCTGATTAAGAACGAGATTGAAAGTATCAGGCAGCAAGTGCAGAATTTAGAATGAGCTTTTGCTAAAATTTGTCTGTGGAGGGAATGTCCGCCATGATTTACGTGGTCTCTGGACCTTCTGGCTGTGGTAAGTCCACCTTGATTAAAAATGTGCTGAGTGAAATAGCGGGCCTGCAGTTTTCCGTATCCCACACCACCCGGCCAAAAAGACCGAATGAAATTGAGGGACAGGATTACCATTTTGTTAGCCGGGAGACATTTGAGGAAATGAAACAGTCTGGGGCCTTCCTGGAATGGGCGGTGGTCCATAACCAATATTATGGAACTTCATGGGAAGAGATAAAAAATAAGGAAAAAACTGGAGACCTGATCCTGGACATCGATGTCCAGGGAGCCCGGCAGGTTAAAAAACAACTGGAGAAAGCTACTTTTATTTTTGTTGTTCCGCCCTCCTACCCGGAACTGGAAAAAAGGCTGAGGCAAAGGAAAACAGATTCTCCAGAAGCCATTGTTCTCCGGCTGAAGAATGCCAGACAAGAAATCATGGAATCGGATTTTTTTGACTATCTGGTGATAAACGGGGAGCTCCAGAAGGCTCAGGGAGAGCTCAAAGCTATCATCCTGGCCCATCGCTGCCTTTTTAAGGAGAGGCAAAATGAATTCAGGGAAATTATCAAGAGCTTTAAACTCTGGCCCTGAGCTAGAGTGAAAGGTATCAACATGAAAAAAATAGCCCTGGGAATTAGCTCCTCCATCAGCATTTACAAAGCCTGTGACATTATCCGCCTGTTTCAACAGGAAGGATACCAGGTACGGGTCATTATGACCAGGAAAGCCACCAATTTCATTAATCCTTACCTTTTTACTGCCCTGACTGGGGAGAGAACCATCGTTGAGCTTTTTGATGAAGAACAGCGACCGATTGAGCATATTTCTCTGGTAGATGAGGTGGCTTTGTACTTGATTGCTCCGGCTACGGCCAACGTGATTGGCAAGCTGGCTTCAGGAGTGGCTGACGATTTTCTGACTACCTTTTATCTGGCGACCAAGAGCCCAGTACTGATTGCTCCGGCCATGAACGAAGGCATGTTTCTCCATCCTCAGACCCAGGAAAACATCCGGAAATTGAAGTCCCTGGGAGTGGAGTTTGTGGAACCGGAAGCTGGATATTTAGCTTGCGGCAAGAAAGGGACGGGCCGGCTGGCTGCCTCCGAAACCATTGTGGTGCAAGGTTTAAGGCTCATAAGAAGTAAAGAAATTTTCAAGGATAAGGTCGTTCTGATTACAGCCGGACCTACCAGGGAATTTCTGGACCCGGTCCGGTTTATGTCTAATCCTTCTTCTGGCAAGATGGGTTATGAACTGGCCCGTGAAGCATATGAACTCGGAGCTGAGGTTATTTTAATCAGTGGTCCAGTTAATTTGAACCCGCCACCTGGTGTTTTTTGTGAAAAAGTGATCTCGGCTGACGAGATGCGCCAGGCTGTACTCAGACATTTTGACCGGTCCCAGGTAGTAGTCATGGCTGCGGCCGTGGCTGATTTCAAGTTTAAGGAAATATTTTCAGATAAGGTTAAAAAAGAAAAGGTTGGGCCAACCCTGAACGTCGAGAAAACGCCTGACATCCTGGCTGAGCTGGGAGAAAAAAAGAGAGAACAATTGCTGGTCGGGTTTGCGGCAGAGACTTCTGATACTCTGGAGAAAGCGGCTCAAAAAATGAAGCAGAAAAAAGTTGACCTGATGGTGGCCAATAATGTGTCAGCTGAGGAAGTCGGCTTTGCAGCGGAAGATAATGAAGTCTGGGTCATCTGGCCTGATGGCCGTAAAAAATTAATTCCTAAGCAGAGCAAGCGGAAAATCAGCCGGGAAATATTTTCTGAGATAGAGGTGCTGCTTGAAAGACAGAAAGGAAATACTTGAAACCTTACAAGAACTGGAGGAGCAACTTCGGTTTTATGGCGAGCTGGGGTTTGAGTTGGTAATAGATTCAAAAACAATGGGGGATAAAAGGGAGTTGAAGAAGAAGCAGGAAACAGGGCTGGGCTGGCCCCGGTCGTCTGAAGCTATTTCCAGCTCAGACCCAGAATGGCAGGCTGAGTGGGATAGATTAATAAAGCGCATCATGAACTGCACTTTCTGCCCCCTGTACAGGGGACGGACCCAGGCCGTTCCGGGTGAAGGTAACAGAAAAACCGAGCTGATGTTTGTCGGCGAGGCTCCAGGACGTGATGAAGACCTCCAGGGAAGACCTTTTGTCGGTCGGGCTGGGCAATTGCTGACCAGAATTATCCAGGCCATGGGGTTCGAGCGAGAAGAAGTTTACATAGCCAATGTTATAAAATGTCGGCCACCGGAAAACAGGACTCCGAAGCCGGATGAGGTTAAAGCCTGTTCTCCCTACCTGATAAAGCAAATTGAACTGATTAAGCCAAAGGTAATTGTTTCTCTCGGTAAAGTAGCTACCGATTTTCTGTTGCCAACCAGCAAAAGCATGTCCGAGCTCCGGGGTAATTTTGGGGAATTTGCCGGTATTCCGGTGATGCCCACCTTCCATCCTTCTTATCTGGTAAGGAATGAAGGTAACAAGGAAATTAAGCGATTGGTCTGGGAAGATATGAAGAAGGTTTTAAAACTTCTGGGTCGGTAATGGCTTTTTACTGCGAAGTCTCTTTTCCTCTGCCCCTGCTTCAGACTTTTACTTATCGTTTGCCAGAAAGCCTGGTGGACATGGTTGAAGTTGGCAGCAGAGTCCTCGCTCCCTTTGGCTCTCGCCAGCTTACAGGATACGTCCTGGAAATTAAACATCTCATAAGGGAGCCGGATTTTAAGGTAAAAGAGATTATTGGTCTTAAGGGAAAAGATCCCTGGTTTTCTGAATCTTTCGTTTTCTTTATCAGAGAACTGGCCAGAAGAAACCTGGTGGCTCCTGGTCAATTGCTAGACCTGGCGGAAATGTTTCAAGAACCAGAAAAGAAGAGGGTCGAAGTTATCCTCACAGCCGCAGGTCAGGCCAAACTTGACCGTGGCGAAATTAAGAGCAAGAACAGAGAAATTCTTGAACTGCTGAAGGGCCGAAGCCTGTCTCCAGTGTATTTGAAAAGAAAGACTGGTCTGAAGAACCTAAATTCGTATCTTCAAGCATTAAAAAAAGAAGGCCTTGTTGAAATAAGAGAAAAGCTGGTAAAAAAAAGGAAGGCCGCTTCCAAGAGGCAACTGAAAAAGCCAGCTCAACTCCAGCTCCCCTTAGACCTGTCAGAAAACCCGGAAAACAATATAATAATAAAAAAAGTAAGCCAGAAGGAGCCAGGCGAATTCCTGGTAGCCGGTCCCTGGCCAGAAAGAGCTAGGTATTTTGTCGAGCTGATAGGCCACCTGCTTAAGCAGGATGGGTACATATTTATCCTTGTACCAGAAATCCAGAGAATGAGGAGATGGCAGGAACTACTTGACCATCTTGAAGAACTGGCTTTGTTACACAGTCAGATTACTCCCGCCCAGTACCGGGAGGTCCTCGAACGAATCAATTCCGGACAGGCCCGCCTTATCCTGGGCACCAGGTCTCTGGTGCTGAGACCGGTTCAACCCGTGTCCTTGATTATTGTGGATGAAGAGCAGGATGAATTGTATCATCAAGCAGAAGGCGTGCCTTTTGATGCCAAGGAAGCCGCCAGGCTCAGAAGTGCTAACGAACAGGCTGTGTTGGTGTTGACTTCCTCTTGCCCTGAGGTCAGTTCTTACTTCAGACATTTAACCAGTGGTTCTTTGATTGATGTGACTCAAGAAGTGAGGAAATATGATGGCCAGATAATTTCTGGTGAGGCCGATAAGATTTTAAAAAACGAGCTTAAAGATGAGCTCAAAGACCAGGTAGAAAAGGGCAGACCAGTTTTTATCTATGTGAATAAAAAAGGGTATGCGGGTTATGTGCAGTGTGCCCGCTGCCATCATGTACCCAAATGCCCAAATTGCCAGATAGCGCTTTCTTCAGCAAAGCCAGGGAAAGAACTTTATTGCCGCTATTGCGGGGAGACTTACCCCTGGCCTGAACAGTGTCCAGTGTGTGGCCAGAAGATAAGAATTGGCCGGATTAAAGGCAGCCAATTTTTCAGGGAAGAGATGTCAGCGCTTTTTCCGGGAAGAAAAGTGGTAGTGCTTGAAGAGGGGAGTGAACATTTGAAGGAGGGGGCTATTCTTAAAGCTATAACTGGCCGAAAGGTGGCGGCCATAATTGGCACAAAATACTCCCTGCCTCGGTTATGGCCGGCTCGCTTTTCTATGGTTGTGGTGGTCAAGCCCGAGGTTGGTTTAACCCGGCCTGATTTCAGAGCTGCGGAGACGGTTTTTGAGGATATTTCTCAGGCGGCTGAGCTGGTCACTAATGAAGAAGGATCTCGGCTGGTGGTAATTACCGAAAGGCCAGAGGACCTGACCATCAGGCAGGCGACCTATTCCGATTATAAAGGATTTTATGAGCGAGAAATCGAGGTAAGAAAATTGTTGAATTACCCGCCTTTCTGCCCGCTGGTTAACCTGAACCTGAGCGGGGCAAAAATGCGCTCATCGGCCCGCCTGTCACGTGATTTGCTGGAGCAGATAGAAAATAATTTTCCCGAGGTCGAGGTCATCGGTCCGAAGGTAACCCGCCAGGCCTGGCATCGGGTTCGCAAAGAGATCTGTTTTTATTTAAGGTTTAGAGATGATCTTCAGGTTTTCAAATTTCTGGATTTTTTACACGATTTTAAACTGCGCCATTCTTCAGCTCGGATGAACTTGAAGACCTGGTCTTGATCAGTTTGGAAAAGTTTCCCGCCTCCTAAACAATTCTCAATTAAGACTTTTTATTCGTCGGCGTAATTCGCAAAGCGAACAGAAATGTAGCCAATCTGAGAAACCTCTTTGTTATTCATGTCGTGGCCGAAAAGCTCAATCTTGGCCACACATTCCAGCACTGAGGCGGGATCGCTTACCAGATCACTTAATGGTGGTGCTAATTTGGCTGAGTCACGCACAATCATGAGGGGGA
>Ga0272448_1003021_pt1 | contig 20432 bp, 15 predicted proteins | sample YNPCB0191_FD_202220 | JGI IMG/M metagenome (GOLD analysis project Ga0272448, IMG submission 202220) | Hot spring sediment microbial communities from Yellowstone National Park, WY, United States - YNP-CB-019-1 | ecosystem: Environmental > Aquatic > Thermal springs > Hot (42-90C) > Sediment... | reverse complement strand
ACCTCTTCTCAGCTAAGCCAATTTATGGATAATCAAAATCCCTTAGCTGAATTGGAACATAAAAGAAGATTATCAGCCACAGGTCCCGGAGGATTGACAAGAGAAAGAGCAGGTTTTGAAGTAAGGGACGTTCAACCTTCTCATTATGGAAGAATTTGTCCTATTCAGACGCCCGAAGGCCCGAATATAGGTTTAGTGGGGCATTTAGCTTCTTTTGCTAAAATAAATCCTTACGGTTTTATTGAGACTCCTTATTTTAAAGTAGAAAAAGGAAAAGTAACATCAGAAATTCATTATCTTAATGCCTACGAAGAAGAAAAATATAATATTGCTTCAGGTGGTGTTTCCATTGATGAAAATGGAAATATTTTAGCTGGAAAAATAGAAGCAAGAATAAAAGGGGAGCCGGGCGAAATTGAAAAAGAAAAAGTTGATTTTATTGATGTTAGCCCAAGTCAAAGCATTTCTGTCGCCACCTCGCTTATTCCTTTTTTGCAAAATGATGACGCAAATAGAGCGTTAATGGGTTCTAATATGCAGCGCCAGTCAGTGCCCTTAGTTTTGCCGGAACCACCTTTAGTTTGTACAGGAGTTGAAGAAAAAGTTGCCAAAGATTCTGGTCAAGTAATTATAGCCGAAGAAGATGGTGTTGTTGTTGGGCTTGATGCGAACCACATTGTTATAAAATCAGAAAACAAAAAAAAGCCGGGTAGTTGGCAGACAAAAAATTATGAGTTGAAAACTTTTATAAGAACCAATCAATACACCTGTTTACACCAAAAGCCAATAGTTAAAAAGGGAGATAAGGTTAAAAAAGGAGATGTGTTAGTTGACGGCGGAGGAATTTCTCAGGGCTATTTGGCATTGGGACGTAACGTCTTGGTGGCATTTCTTCCTTGGAGGGGAGGAAATTTTGAAGACGCGATTTTGATTTCAGAAAGGTTAGTTAAAGACGATGTTTTTACTTCAGTTCATATTGAAAGTTTTAGCTGTGATGTTAGAGAGACAAAATTAGGGCCAGAGATTACCACCTGTGATATTCCAAACGTTGGCGAGGAAAAATTAAAAGACCTTGACGAAGAAGGAATTGTTAGAATTGGAGCTGAGGTTGGGCCTAATGATATTTTAGTCGGGAAAATTTCTCCCAAAGGAGAAGCCGATTTAACAGCCGAAGAAAGATTATTGCGGGCGATTTTTGGAGAAAAAGCAAAAGAAATAAAAGATACCTCTTTATTAATGGAACATGGAAAGCGAGGACGAGTAATTGGAATTAAAATTTGGGAAAGAGACAAAGGTGCGAAATTAGAACCGGGAGTAATAAAAAGAATTGAAGTTGAGGTGGCAGAGATAAGAAAAATTCAAGCCGGAGATAAATTAGCGGGTCGTCATGGAAACAAAGGAGTAATTTCAAAAGTTTTGCCGGTAGAAGAAATGCCATATCTAGAAGACGGCACTCCTGTTGATGTTATTTTGAATCCTGTAGGCGTTGTTTCAAGAATGAATCTTGGTCAGGTTTTAGAAACTCACTTGGGATGGGTAGCAAAAAAAATGGGGTATATTGCGATTACACCATCTTTGGCTGGCGCTACAGAAAAAGATATAAAGGAAGAGTTAAAAAAAGCAGGACTACCTGAAGATGGGAAATCTGTTTTATATGATGGCAGAACAGGACTTCCTTTTTCAGAAAGAATTACCGTTGGCTACCTTTATATGATGAAATTAGTTCATATGGTTGAAGACAAAATTCATATGAGATCCATTGGTCCTTATTCATTGATTACCCAGCAGCCATTGGGAGGAAAAGCTCAGTTCGGCGGTCAAAGATTTGGAGAAATGGAAGTTTGGGCTTTAGAAGGATATGGAGCAGCTCATACCTTACAAGAAATGCTGACAATAAAATCTGATGACGTGCCAGGAAGAGCAGCGACATATGAAGCGATTTTAAAAGGAGAGAAAATCAAAGAGCCAAACATCCCTGCATCGTTTAATTTACTAGTAGCGGAATTAAAATCATTAGGGTTAAGCGTAGAAGTAAAAGAAAAACCCAAAGAAGAAACAAAATAGAAATTATTAGAAATTTGTATCCTTCGGCTGTGAAATTCAATAGAAATTTATTACAATAAATTTCGCGAGCGATAGTGAGCAAATTTCAATAAGTTTCAATAAATTTCTATTAAAATATGCGTGTAGCTGATTTAGAATCAATTAGAATAAAACTAGCCTCACCTGAGGATGTTTTGAAATGGTCGCATGGCGAAGTAACAAAGCCAGAAACTATTAACTATAGAACGCAAAGAGCCGAAAAAGATGGTCTTTTTTGCGAGAAAATTTTCGGTCCGGAAAAAGATTACGAATGTTATTGCGGTAAATATAAAAGAATTCGTTATAAAGGAGTAGTTTGTGATCGTTGCGGGGTAGAGGTAACAAAATCTTCTGTCAGAAGAGAAAGAATGGGACATATTAAATTGGCAAGTTCCTGTTCTCATATCTGGTTTTTAAGAGGAGTTCCTTCAAGAATGGGAATGGTTTTAGATTTATCTTCTCAACAATTAGAAAAGATAATTTATTTTGCAGCTTATATTATTACCAAGGTTAATGAAGAAAAGAAAAAGGAAACTTTGGAAGAAATTGAAAAAGAGTATAAACAAAAAACGAAAAATCAAAAACTAAAGATAAAAAATAAAAAAGAGTTGAATAAAACGTTAGAAGATTTAAGGGCAGCAAGGGACAAAGCGAAAGAAGAAGTTTTAAGTATTAAACCTTTGAAAGTTCTTTCTGAAATAGAATATCATAATTTATCGTTAAAATATGGAGAAATTTTTGAAGCGGATACGGGCGCCGAAACCTTAAAGAAAATTTTTGAAAAAATTGATTTGAAAAAAGAAATTGAAAAATTAGAAAAAGAACTTGAAGAAGCTGAGGGCGAAGAAAGAAGAAAAATTATAAGAAGATTAAAGCTTTTTCAAGGAATGTATAAAGCAGGTATTAGACCAGAGTGGATGTTTTTAACCGTTTTGCCCGTATTGCCGCCTGATTTACGACCAATGGTTCAATTAGATGGCGGAAGATACGCTTCTTCTGATTTGAACGATTTATACCGCCGAGTTATTAATAGAAACAATCGTCTAAAATATCTTTTGGAAATTGAAGCGCCTGAGGTTATAGTAAGAAACGAAAAAAGGATGCTTCAGGAGGCTGTTGACGCTTTAATTGATAACGGTATGAGAAAAGGCACCACTACCCAAGCCACTACCGGAGGCAGAAGATTGTTAAAATCTTTGGCTGACATGATTAAAGGAAAACAGGGGAGGTTCAGGCAAAACCTTTTAGGCAAAAGAGTTGATTATTCCGGCAGGTCGGTGATTGTGGTAGGGCCGGAGTTAAAACTTCATCAATGCGGATTGCCCAAGAAAATGGCCTTAGAGCTTTTTAAACCATTTGTCGTAAGAAAAATTTTAGAAAAAGAATTAGCTTACAATGTTAGAGGAGCATCAAGATTAATTGAAGCTGAGACAGATGAAGTTTGGGCGATTTTGGAAGAGGTAGTGAAAGATAAATTGGTTTTATTAAATCGCGCACCGACTCTTCACAGATTAGGCATTCAGGCATTTGAACCGGTTTTAATTGAAGGAGAAGCAATAAGAATTCATCCAATGGTTTGCAAAGCATTTAATGCTGATTTTGACGGCGATCAAATGGCAGTTCATTTGCCTTTATCTGATGAAGCACAAAAAGAAGCGAAAGAACTAATGCTTTCTATTTTTAATTTATTAAAACCAGCGACTGGCACTCCTATTGTTACTATTTATCAAGATATTGTTTTAGGTTGTTATTGGTTAACTAAAATAAAGAAAATTGATGAGCAAAAAGAAATTCCTGTTTTTGGGAGTCCCCAAGAAGCTATTTTAGCTTCTGAATTTGGCATAGTAAATTTAAAAGAAAAAATAAAAGTTAGAAATGTAAAAAATAGCAAAAAGAATGAATTTATTGAGACCACTGTGGGAAGAATTATTTTTAATCAGGTTTTACCCGACGATTATCCTTTTAAGAACGAAGAAATAAATGTGAAAAGGTTAGAAAAAATTGTTGGGGAGATTTTGGATATTTATCCCATTGAAAAAGTTGAAGAAACGTTAGATAAAATTAAAGAGTTGGGTTTTGAATATTCGACAATGTCTGGTGTCACTTGGGGAATGGATGACTTGGTTGTACCAACGGAGAAATCAAAAATTCTTGAAGAAGCAGAAAAAGAAGTTAATAAAATAGAGGAGCATTACAAAAAAGGATTGCTTTCCAAGGAAGAAAAAAGCAATAAAATAATTGAAATTTGGACAAAAGCTAAATCAGAAATTGAAAAATTGGTACCCAAATCTTTACCTCAAGATGGACCAGTTTTCCAAATGGTTGATGCAGGGGCGCGAGGTTCTTGGACACAACCAGTTCAGATGAGCGGAATGAAAGGACTGGTGATTAATCCGGTAGGTCAAATCATTGAATTGCCGGTAAAACATTCTTTCAAAGAAGGATTTGATGTTTTGGAATATTTCATTTCCACTCATGGGGCAAGAAAAGGAACAGCAGATACTGCTCTTCGTACTTCAACCGCGGGTTATCTTACCAGAAGGTTAGTTGATGTTGCTCATGAGGTGATAGTTTTTGAAGAAGATTGCGGAGATAAAAACGGGATAGAGGTTTCAAGAAAAAACGCAGAAGAAATTGGTCAAAATTTTCTTTTTAAAATTATTGGAAGGATAACTTTAGAAGACATTCAAGACCCAAAAACCAAATCAATAATTTTAAAAAAAGGAGAGATTATTGATTGGAGAGCAGGGGAAAAAATTATTGAGGCTCAAGTTGAAAAAATCAGGGTTCGTTCACCTTTGTCTTGCAATTCAAAAAGAGGCGTTTGCCAAAAATGTTACGGGTGGAACTTAGGAAATAACAAATTAGTTGAATTAGGAGAAGCGGTTGGAATTATGGCAGCTCAGGCAATTGGAGAGCCAGGAACTCAATTGACAATGAGAACTTTCCATACAGGCGGCGTGGCCGGCGGAGGAGATATTACCTTTGGTTTGCCTCGCGTTCAAGAAATTTTTGAAGCAAGAGTTCCAGGCGGAAAAGCAGAAATTTCTCGGGTGGAAGGAAAAGTAATAGATATTACTCCTGAAAACATCATCAAAATTAAAACTAAAAAAGAGGTGATTGAATATAAGGTTCCGGAAAATATGGCGATTTTAATAAAGCCCGGTCAAGTAATTAAAAAAGGACAGCAAATTTGCGAGGGAAGTTTAGATTTGCAAGAACTTTTCAAAACAACAGGGAAAGAAGAAACCGAACGATATGTTGTTAATGAGGTCCAAAAAATTTATTCTTCTCAAGGAGCAGTGATTCATGATAAACATATTGAAATAATTGTTCGTCAAATGTTTTCAAGGGTTAGAATTAAAGAAGTTGGTCAGAGTTCATTTACTACAGGAGAAATTGTAGAGAAAGCCAGATTTTTAGAGGAAAATGAAAACCTTAAAAAAGAAAAAAAGACGCCAGCAAAAGGACTTCCTGTTTTACTTGGAATCTCAAGAGTTGCTTTAACTGCTGATTCTTTTTTATCTGCAGCTTCTTTTCAAGAAACGTCTCGCGTGTTAATTAAGGCGGCAATTGAAGGCAAAGAAGATAAATTGCGAGGATTAAAAGAAAATGTCATTATTGGCAAACTCATTCCGGCTGGCACAGGATTTAGAAAATAATATTTGTTATAGCTGCAATAATTGCTATAATTAATCTGTGGCCAAAAACAAAAAAACAAAAAATCACAAAAAGAATAATATTAAAAAAGAAAAAAAACTCTTTAGGCTGACCTTGCCAGACGAAGTGAGACGTTCTATTTGGGCTGTTGTTTTTTTTGTGATGGCAGCAATAATTTCTCTTTCTTTCTTTGACAAAGCGGGGGCGGCAGGAAGAATCTTAATGAGAATTTTTCCCTTTTTGATAGGCAAAGCAGTTTTCGTTTTGCCTTTATTATTTATTTTAGGAGGATTAAGTTTTTTTAGCGAAAAATACAAAGGGAAATGGCCATTATTTTTAGCAATGTTATTTTTGTTATTAGGGATAGATGGTATTTTAACTTTAAACTTTTCCGAAAGTTTAAATCAAAAACCTGAAGGAAGTGGATGGTTGGGTTATTTGATGGCAAAGCCTTTATTATCCGCTTTTGGCTTTTGGGTGGCTCAAATTGTTTTCATTGCCTTGATTCTTACTGGAATTTTAATTTTCTGGCAATTTTTAAGACCTTTAACTTCTAAAAAAGAAATAAAATTTGAAAAAGAAAAAGAAGAAGAAATAAAAGAAGAAAAGACGCCTTTAATTAATAGAATTTTTAAAGCGGCAGAACCGGAATTTAAAATTAAAAAAGTGTTAGAAAAAGAAACTCCAACCGAAAAACAGCCAGAATTAAAAACAAAACCTCTTTCTGAAACTCCAAAACCAACCCCAGCCCTTTTTCCTTATGAACCTCCTCCTTTTGATTTATTAGAGCCTGACCGGCAAGTACCAAACAGTGGCGACATCAGGCAAAATTCAGCAATTATCAAAAAGACATTGCAAAATTTTGGCATTGAGGTAGAAATGGCAGAAATAAATATTGGTCCGACTGTCACCCAATATACTTTAAAACCTGCCGAGGGAGTAAAATTATCAAAGATAACAGCTCTTAGTAACGATTTAGCTCTTGCCTTGGCTGCTCATCCTATTAGAATTGAGGCGCCTATTCCCGGGAAAAGCTTAGTAGGCGTTGAGGTTCCAAATAAAATAAGAGCTCAAATTAGATTAAGAGAATTAATTTCAAATCCTAATTTTCAAAATTCTCGTTCAAATCTTTTATTTGTTTTAGGCAGAGATGTTTCTGGAACCCCGGTTTATGCTGATTTAGCCAAGATGCCCCATCTTTTGGTTGCCGGTTCTACCGGGACAGGCAAAACAATTTTTTTGAATAGTTTTGTGGTAAGTTTGCTTTATAAAAATTCTCCAGAAACATTGAGGTTAATTTTAATTGATCCAAAAAGAGTTGAATTTCATGTGTACGATGAATTACCCCATCTTCTTTGTCCGGTTATTTTTGATCCTCCAAAAGCAGTGGTTGCTTTAAAATGGTTGATTTCAGAAATGGAAAGAAGATTTGATGTTTTGTCTGAAGCAAAAGCAAGAGATATTGTCAGTTTTAATGAAATATCCTTAGGTAAAGAAGAACCTGTTTTGCCTTATATTGTTTTAATCATTGATGAATTAGCAGATTTAATGGCAGCCAAAGGAAAGGAAATGGAAGCTGGCATTGTAAGGCTAGCTCAAATGGCCCGGGCAGTTGGAATTCATTTAGTAGTTGCAACCCAGAGACCTTCAGTTGAAGTGATTACAGGATTGATTAAAGCCAATATTACTTCTCGCGTTACTTTTCAGGTTGCTTCTCAAGTTGATTCAAGAACAGTGCTTGATATGGCAGGAGCAGAAAAATTATTAGGCAGAGGGGATCTTCTCTTTATTTCTGCTGAAATTGCGAAACCTAAAAGAATTCAAGGAGCTTTGACATCAGATAAAGAAGTAAAAAGAGTAGTTAACTGGATAAAATCAAAAGTAAAAACCGAAAAAGCAGAAATGGAAATTTTTGAAAACCATTTATCCGAAGATTTAGAAAAAACTTTAGAAATGCCAGAAAATGAAATTGAATCTTTCTATGGAGAAGAAGATCCCTTATATGAAGAGGCAAAAAAAGTTGTTATTTCAGCAAAAAAAGCTTCGGCGTCTTTGTTGCAGAGAAGATTAAGAATCGGTTATGCCAGAGCGGCAAGATTAATTGATATTTTAGAAGAAAAAGGAATAGTGGGACCAGGAGAAGGGGCAAAGCCGAGAGAAGTTTATATTAAGACGGAAGGGGAAAACAACGAGAATGAAGGTTGGCAGAAAATCTAAAATTAAAAATTATCAATTAACATTTAACGCATTAAAGAATTAATTCATTAATTGATTAATTAGTAAATTCGTATTATTATTAAAAGAGTATGGCAAAGAAAAAAGAACAAACTGAAAAAAAAGACCTAACAGAGGCTATAGAAGAAATTAAGCAAAGGTTTGGAGAAGGAGCAATAATGAAATTAAAAGAAACAAGGCCAGTTAACGTTGATGTTATTCCTACTGGTTCTATTTCGTTAGATATAGCTTTGGGAGTAGGAGGAGTTCCTCGGGGAAGAGTTATTGAAATTTTTGGACCGGAATCTTCGGGAAAAACTACTTTAGCGCTTCATATTTTAGCCGAGGCACAAAAAGCGGGAGGAGTAGGTGCTTTTGTAGATGCAGAACATGCTTTAGATCCTGATTATGCTAGAAAAATTGGAGTTAATATTGATGACTTATTAATTTCTCAACCTGATTCTGGAGAACAGGCATTACAAATTGTTGAAACATTGGTTCGTTCAGGAGAGGTTGACGTTATTGTAGTTGATTCGGTTGCTGCCTTAACGCCAAAATCTGAAATTGAAGGAGAAATGGGAGAATACCAAATTGGCCTTCAGGCAAGATTGATGAGTCAGGCATTAAGGAAACTTTCTGGAATTATTTCAAAAACAAAAACAGTAGTTATTTTTTTGAACCAAACAAGAATGAAAATTGGGATAATGTTTGGCAATCCCGAAACCACTCCCGGAGGATTAGCCCTTAAATTTTTTGCTTCAGTAAGAATTGATTTAAGAAGAACAGCCCAAATAAAAAAAGGAGAAGAAATTATTGGCAACAGGGTTAAGGCAAAAATAGTAAAAAATAAAGTCGCCGCTCCTTTTAAAACAGCTGAATTTGATATTTATTATAATGAGGGAATTTCTTATTTAACCGATCTTTTAAACGTCGGTTTAAAATACGAGATTATAAAAAAATCAGGAAGTTGGCTTTGTTTTGAAGAGGTAAAATTGGGCCAAGGAATGGAAGCAGCTAAAGATTTTCTTAAAAACAATCCGGAAATTTTAAAAAAAATAAAAAAAGCAATTTTTGAAAAAATTTAAATTTTATTTACTGTAAGGTAATAAGCCCAAAATTCTTGCTCTTTTAATTGCTTTAGCTAGTTTTCTCTGGTGTTTAGAACAAACACCGCTCTTTTTTTTAGGTTTAATTTTAGCCAAACCGGAAATAAACCTACTTAAAATTTCAGTTTCTTTAAAATCAATTTCTTTAATATTTTTTTGACAAAAATAACAATTATAATAATTCATAGCTTCATAAAGCATTAATTTTCATTTGTTACGCGTTTTAAATTATTAAAATGGTATATCTTTTAAGTCTATTTCTTCTTCAATAATCGGGATTTCTTCTTGGGACGCTTCAACTGGAGGTGTTTCTGAAGATTGAGTTTTATCAACTGATTTTGGTCCCAATTGTAATCTTTCAGCAATAATTTCAGTTCTTGAGCGGGATTGTCCATCTTGCCCCTGCCAGCTTCTGGTTCTTAATCTGCCTTCAATCATAACGAGAGAACCCTTTGTTAAAAATTGGCTTGCTATTTCTGCTAGTCTTCCAAAAACAACGATATTATGAAAATCTGTTTGTTGTTGTTTTTGGCCCGATTTGTCGGTAAAAATTCTATCAGTGGCCATTCCGAAATTAACAACCAACTGGCCGCTTGGCAAGGCCTTGGATTCAGGATTACGGGTAAGCCGACCGATTAAAAAAACTTTATTAAGGTTCATTTAAAATTTCTTCAAGTTTTTGTTCAATTTTTTCTAATTCGACCTTTTTTGGTTTTGGAGTTTTTATTTTTCTAACTGGTTTCTTGGCTAAAATTTGAGGGATTTCCTTAAGCGGTTTTTTATAGGTGATAAAAAAACGTAAAATGTTTTTTTCTGTTTTTAATTCTTTTTCAACTTCTAATAATTTTTCCGGGGGTAATTTAAAGCTTAAAGACAATAAACAGACTTCAAGTTTTTTCTTGATTGGATAAGCAAGTTTTTTGATGGTCTTATTTATATTAATCAAAAGGCCACCTTTATTTTCAATTAAAAGTCTTATTTTTTCCTCCAACGATTGAAGTTCGTTTTCAGATAAATCCTGCGATATTAAAATATCTAGTTCGTATGTTTTCATAAAAATTTAGATTTTAAACTCAATTATGTCACCGTCTTGAACTATATAATCATGCCCTACAATTTTAATTTCTCCTTTTTCTTTTGCTTCTTTCCATCCACCGATTGCTACCAACATTTTCCAAGAAATTACCTCCGCTTTAATAAATTTATTTTCAAAATCAGAATGGACAACGCCTCCGGCTTGAGGCGCTTTTGAATTTTTAGATATCGTCCAAGCCCTTGTTTCTTTTCCTCCAGTTATGGTGTAAAAGGTGATTAAATCAAGGATATTATAACAAGCGGTTATCAATTGGTCAAGTTTAGTTTTAAAACCAAATTCTTCTTTTTCTTTTTCTGAAAGGTCAGACATTTCTTCTTCTTCTTTTAAATTCATCGCCAAATAAGGAAAATTTAGAGAAGGCCAACGATTTTCACTATTAACGTTTAAAACATAAAAGATTGGTTTTTGGGTGAGGAATTGATATTCTTTAATTTCTTCTTTTTCTTCTTGGGTTAAATTAATTTCAGAAATTTTTTTTCCTTGAGAAACAAAATCTTTTATTTTTACAAAAAGATTAAATTTTTTTAAGATTAACTTATCTTTTGACTTGATATCTTTTTCTATTTTTTTTATTAAATTTTCTACCGTTTCCAGGTCTTTCATTAAGAGTTCGGTAATTATAACCTCTATTTCTTTTTGAGGATTGATTTCTCCGAGGACATTTTCTATGCCTTCATTAAAATCTCTTACTACTTCTAAAATAGCATCACATTTTCTAATTTGTGCCAAAAACTGGTTTCCCAAACCCTCGCCCTTATGAGCGCCTTTTACCAAGCCGGCTATATCAATAAATTCAATTATAGTAGGCGTTATCTTTTCTGGTTTAACAATTTCAGCAATTTTGTTTAATCTTTCATCAGGCACATGCACTATACCAACATTAGGATGGATAGTGGTAAAAGGATAGGCAGCAATATCAACCGGTTTTTTAGTTAACGCTTTAAATAAAGTGGATTTTCCCACATTTGGCAAACCCACAATACCCACCGAAAAACTCATAAGAATATGCTATCATAAGATAATATGGAAATCAATACAGAAATTTTTAAAAATTACGATATTCGAGGAATATATCCAAGAGAATTAAATGAAAAGACGTCTTTTTATGTTGGTTGGGCCTTTGTTAAATTTTTAAAAAAGAAAAAGCCAAAAATTGTTATTGGTAGAGATAATCGTTTGTCTTCATCAAAACTTTTTAGTTCTCTTGTTAAAGGAATTTTAAGTCAAGGAGCTGAGATAACAGATGTTGGTTTGGTGACTACTCCGATGCTTTATTGGGCCTGCGCTTATTATAAATTTGATGGCGGCATGATGATTACTGCCTCGCATAATCCGCCAGAATATAATGGTTTTAAATTAGTCAGAGAAAAATCTATTCCTATTAGTAAAGAAAATGGCTTAGAAGATATTAAGAAAATAATTTTAAGAACCAAAAAAATAAAACAAATAAACAAAGGAAAAATAATAAAAAAAGAAATCATTGAAGATTATTTAAATTTTAATTTTAAAGCAGTCAATTTTTCGGTCTTTACCCCCTCTTTAAAAGTCGTTATTGATACTGCCAATGCCGTAGCCGGAGTTTTAGTTCCTTATTTAAAGAGAAAATTGCCATTTAAAATTTATTGTCTTTTTGAAGAATTAAACGGCAGATTTCCCAATCATCACCCCGACCCTTTAATAAAAGAAAACTTGATTTATTTACAAAAAGCAGTCAAAAATAAAAAAGCCGATTTGGGCGTCGCTTTTGATGGCGATGGAGATAGAATTTTATTCGTTGACGAAAAAGGAGAAAATATTTCTGGAGACCTTATCACCACTTTGATTGCCAAGACAATTTTGAAGAAAAAAAAGAGAGAGAAAATTCTTTTTGATATTCGTTCAAGCAATATTGTGAAAGAAATAATTAAAAAATCTGGCGGTATTCCAATTATGGGGAGAATAGGACATTCATTAATTAAAGAAAAAATGAGAAAGGAAAATATTTTTTTTGCCGGCGAATTCTCCGGACACTATTACCACAAAGAACATTATTTCTGCGAATGTCCTCTTTTTATTCTTTTTAAAATGTTAGAGATTATTTTTGTTGCAAAAAAACCAATTTCAAAGATAATAAAACCACTAAAAAAATACTTTCATTCTGGAGAAATAAATTTAAAAATTAAAGATAAAGAAAAAGTAATTAAAAAATTAGAGAATATTTTTTCAGATGGGAAGGTTTCAAAAATTGATGGCTTAAGAATTGATTTTAATGACTGGTGGTTTTTGGCTAGACCTTCTGGGACAGAAAACCTTTTACGGTTAGTTATTGAGGCTAAAACCAAAAAATTAATGGAAGAAAAGAAAAAAGAAATTCTCCAATATTGTTCTTTAAATTAGACCCATTTTCTTTTTTACTTCTTCCATTGTTGATTGAGCGATTATCCTCGCCCTATCAGCGCCTTTTTCCAAAATATTTCTTACATAAACTTCTCGTTGGAGAAGTTCTTTTCTTTTTCTTCGGAAGGGCTCCAATTTTTCTATTAAGAGTTTAACTAAAGATTTTTTAAAATCAGCATATCCTTTTTTTGTAAATTTTTTTTCAATTTCTTTAATATCTCTATCGGAAAAAAGACTATAAATTACTAATAAATTAGAAATTCCCGGTTTTTTTTCGGGATTATATTTTATCTCACGGCCGGTGTCTGTAACGGCCGACATTATTTTTTCTTCAATGACATTCGGTTCATCAAATATAGAAAGGTAACTTTGCGGTCCTAAAGATTTGGACATTTTTTTATTCGGGTTATCCAGAGCCATAATTTTAGCCCCGATTTTTTGGAGTTTTGTTTTTGGTTCTGGAAATGTTTGACCAAATGTTTTGTTAAATTTACGGCTAATGGTTCTAGCTAATTCCACATGTTGTTGTTGGTCTATTCCTACCGGCACAATTTCGGTTTTATATAATAAAATATCAGCAGCCATTAGAATAGGATAATTTAAAATCCCAGCCCCCGCTTTATCTTTAAATTGTTTAGCTTTTTCTTTGTATTGGGTCATTCTTAATAAATCTCCGATTGGTGTAATCGTACCTAAAAGCCAAGCCAACTCTGTATGTTCTTTTACTTTGGACTGAACAAAAAGAATTGATTTTTCAGGATTAATGCCAGCGGCTAAATAACAAACCGCAGCATCTAAAATATTTTTTTGTAATTCTGAAGGATGATAGGGAATAGTAATAGCGTGCAAATCAACAATAGAAAAAATACACTCGTTTTTTTCCTGAAGCGTTAACCATTGTTTAATTGCTCCTAAATAATTTCCGATATGGATTGCTCCGGTTGGTTGAATGCCGCTAAATACTCTCATAAATTATAAATTAAAAAAATTTTAAACCTCAATTACTACCGGAAGAATTATTGGTCTTCTTTGGGTTTTTGAAAAAAAGAATTGGCCGATTTTATTTCTAATTTCATCTTTTATATAAGTCCAATTAACTGCTCCTCCAGAACCCGCAGCTCGATCAACAATTTCTATTACTTTTTTTCTCGTTTCTCTTAATAAATCTTTTGATTCTCTTAAATAGACAAATCCTCTTGATATTATATCAGGAGATCCCTTAACTTTTCCAGCTATTCGATCTACAACGACAACAATTACAAACATACCATCTCGCGACAGCTGTTGTCTGTCTCTTAAAACAACTTCTCCCACATCTCCTATGCCTAATCCATCTACCATTATATAGTTTGACGGAACAAATTCTTTTTCTAAAAAAATATGGTCTTTTGTTAAGTTGATAATTTTTCCGTTTTCGGCCACTATAATATTTTTTTCAGGAATTCCTTGGAGTTGGGCAATTTCGGCTGCTGAAATCAACATTGAATATTGACCGTGAATGGGAAGAAAAAATTTCGGCTTCATTATTTCTAACATTTGCTTTATCTCTTCTTTTTGGGCATGGCCACCCGCATGAATATCCATCATTTTATAGTGATATACCTTTGTTTTTTGTTTTAAAATTTCATCTTTCATAATCTGGACTGTTCTTTCATTACCAGGAATAACCGAGGAAGAAAAGATTACCGTATCTCCTCGTTTTAATTTAATTAAGGGATGCTCTTTGTTTGCTATTCGCATTAAAACAGCTTCTGGTTCTCCTTGGGCACCAGTGCATAAAATGGTAATTCTAGAGTCAGGATAGTCTGCGATTTCTTTTGTTGAAATAAATGTGCCTTTTTTAGATTTTATATATCCTAACCTTTTGCAAATTTCAACATTGTTTTTCATTGAATATCCTTCAAGACAAACCTTTCTTTTGTATTTTTCAGAAAGAGAAATAATTTGTTGAATCCTATTTATTAAAGAAGCAAAAGTGGCGGCGATAATTCTTCCTTGGGAAGACCTAAAAATCTGTTCTAGGTTTTTTTCAATTGTTTTTTCAGAAAGAGAATGACCTTCTTCTTCAGCGCCGGTTGAATCCGACATTAAAAGAAGAATTTTTCTTTTTCCGATTTCTTGGAGTTTTTGGAAATTAGTTGGTAAATCATTAACCGGGTTAGAATCAAATTTGAAATCAGAAGTATGTAAAATATTGCCAACAGGTGTGCGGATAAACAATCCTAAATTATCGGGAATATTATGGTTTTGTCTAAAAAATTCAATTTGAAAAGGACCAATATTAATTTTTGATCCATCTTTAACTTCAGTAATATTCAAACGGGGCAAATTTGGAAAATCTTCCTGTCTTTTTAGAATTATTGCTCGGGTGAGAGGGGAGGCAAAAAACTCTAATCCTGGATGCCAAATTTTTTCAATTAAATAAGGAATGGCACCGATATGGTCATAATGGCCATGAGTAAAAACTATACCCAAAATATTTTGAGGATTTTGTTTTAAATGAGAAGGTAATGTATCGGACTGATTTGATGTTTTTCCTGTTATATACTCAATATTCGGGATAATATAGTCAACTCCGGGCATATCTTCTTCCGGCATACGAAAACCCATATCAATGATTAAAATCTTTCTTTGATATTCAAGAAGCATCATATTGCGACCAACTTCACCAAGGCCTCCGAGAGGAATAATTCGTAAATTATTTTGTTTTGATTGTTTAGTCATATATTAAAAATTTCCAATTTTCAATGAATTTTTAATGATTAAATTTTCAAACAGGGTTTAATTGATAATTGATAATTAATTCTTGGTGCGGACGGTGGGAGTTGAACCCACACGGGAATTTCTCCCCTTGGTTCCTGAAACCAAGGCGTCTGCCAGTTCCGCCACGTCCGCATTTTAACTTATTTTTTTCCAAATAAAAAACGAAAATTAAGCGGCATTTCTTTCAGCGGTTTTTCAAAGCGCAGCTTGGGGACTTTTTTGTAGTTTTTATTTTTAATCCAACCTGATTTAGTGTAGTAATAACAAGCACCATGATTTTTTTCAAACAATGTATAAATATTCTGACAATTTTCGCTTACCCAGTTTGCCTCTATTAATTCTTTTTTAGCAGGATTAATGGTGATATGGCCATATAAAGGAGGAACTATGACAAACTCTCCTTTTTTTGCTTTCACCGCATATACATCTTCAATTTGATTTTTCTTGAATTTTTGAAGCAAATAAATTGCTCTTCCTTCCAATACATAATAAATCTCTCCATATTTTTTATTATGTTCATGGCCCTTTGTTTTCGGAAATTCTATCCCTAGCATTTTTGGAAGAATAACAGTAATATCATATCTTAAATCGCCTTTCTTCTTGCCCTGTAGGAAGTCAAAGGATTTCATATGGGGTTTAATTCCCCTATACATATAATAAACTGGAAAATTTTTAGCACTTTTGAGCCACTTTTGGTCATAGAGAACTTCTTTTAAATCATATAAAAAACGAATGTCTGGATTTTTAATTTTCATATTATTTCCAAGCTCGTTTTATGTTTATATACCAATTTTCAATTCCGCTAAATCTTTCTGAAGGGTCAACAATCATTTTTGTTTTTATCCCCTTAATTTTTTCAGAAACAAAATAAATATAATCTTGGTTGTACAAAAATATTGCTGGAGCGTCGTTCATTAAAATGTTTTGGATTTTTTCCAAATCTTCTTTTCTTTTACTTTCATCAAGTGTTTGTCGCGCTTCCTCCAATAATTTATCTACGTCTTTATTTTCATATGAAGACAAATTTAAACCAGGGTCTTTCTTTTGAGACGAATGCCAAAAAGGAAATGGGTCAGGGAGAGCGCCAAAAATTTCCCCGAATAAAAGCATCTCATAATCCCTTTTTTTAATAACCTCTTCAATATTAGAAGGATCTATTTTTTTAATTTCAACTTCAACTCCTAACTTCTGCCACTGGTTTTTTAAAATAGAAGCAACTTCTAAAAGTGTTGGTTGGTTAACCGTAGTCAATGAAAACTTAAGAAATTTTTCTTTCTCGGAAGGCGCAAAGCATACCTCATTTAATTTTTCTCTTGTTGAGCTGCCAACATTTCCCGTTTCCTTTAAATTAAATTTTTTTTGGAAATTAATTACCGCCGTTTTTGTTTTTTCTCCAAAAACCCCGGTGATTTGGCCGTCAGGATAAATATCAGAAAATTGCGATAAACATTTTTGGAGTTGTTCAACCTCTTTTCCCTTTGAACCAACTTTTAAAGTGCTTTTAAAAGTAAAATTTATTATTTCATTTTTAATCACTTTTTTTCGTTGGCCATTTTCAGTCTCAACAAAACCTGCTTTTTCTAAAATTTCTTTCGCTTTTTCTATATTAAAATCATAAACAAAAGAAGACTCGTTTAATCCATAAAATTCAGGCAAAAGAGGAGAGTTTATAACTTTTCCTTGGCCCGAAAAGACTTTTTCTAAAATTTCTTTTTTATCAGTTCCATAATTTAAAGCCTGTCTTATCTCTTTTGTAAATTCATTATTTTGATTATTAAGATTGAAAAAAACGCTGAAATAACGAGGTAAAAACAAATGATAATCTAAAAACCCTTTTTCTTTTAAATTTAAGTTAATTGAGTTCAAAGCAAAACCTTGAGTCTTTTTATTTTTTACTGCTTTTATTAAATCATCTTCTGTTTCAAAAAAATAAAAATAAATTTTGTCTAAATAAGGAATTTTTCCATGATAATTTAAATTTCTAACCAATTCTATAGATGTTATTTCTCCTGACTCTCTTTTTTTTATTTCTTTCAATTTAAAAGGACCCGAGCCAATTGGTTTTAAATTATAAAAGGATAAAGGAAAATTTTCTGGAGAAATATTCTGCCATATATGTTTTGGCAAAATTTTAAGAGTAGTTGTTTCAAGAAAAGAATTATAAGGATTTTTTAATTTCAAACGAAAAACGCTATCAGAAATTTTTTCCGTTTCCACTCCTAACCAACTAATTCTTAAAGGACTTTTATAATCGGCGTTTTGGATAACATTAATAGTAAAAATTACATCGTCTGAAGTAATTGGTTTGCCGTCTTGCCAAAAGATATTTTCTTTTAAATCAAATTCGTATTCTTTTCCATCTTCGGAAATTTTCGGGAAATTTTTTACTAAATCAGGAACTATTTTACCGTTTTCATCGTATTTCATCAGTCCCGCATAAACAAGTTCTGTTAAATCCTTGTCAACATCGTTTGTTGGAGCATAAATTGGTTGGATCCATCTTGGTTGCCCTACAACTCCTTCTATAAAAAGACCTCCTTTTGCTGGTTTAATTTCAGTATTTTTATAATAGAAATTTATTAATAAAAAAAGAGAAGAAGTAAGGAATAAACAAAGAAAAGAAAAAAAGGCAATTCTTTCTTTCTTTGTTAGAATTTTAAAAAATTGGCCCCACCCTTTTAAAGTTAAAAGGCATTTTAATTCTTTAAAATTTAAAATAAATCGTTTCGGTTTTAGAAAACGGTCTTTATTTTTTGAGAAAAAGGCTTTTATGTTTGAAAGAGAAAAATGCATTTAAAAAATTAAATTCAATAAAGCCAAAATAATAAAAAGTCCGCCAAAAACAATAGTTAGCCAAAAAATTTTTTTCTGAATGCCACGACGAGTAGAGTAAAAACCACTTTCCTCCCCGCCGAAAGCCGATCCCAAAGCTTGTCCTCTTTGTTGTAGAAGGATAAAAATAATTAAAAAGACAGAAACGACAATTTGAGCAATTGGTAAAAATTTTTCCATATATTATATTTTATTCTTGGGCGACAACTCTTTTCTTATTTTGAGCATAAAATCCCAATAAATAATGAAGTAGCCACAAAATTAATGTTGTCCAAAAGAGAGGGATAATTCCTTTAATATTTAATTCCGGAAAAAAAATATCTACCGTCCAAATTATTCCCATATTAATAATCCAACCGAAAAGTCCAAGGGTTATTATTCTTAATGGCAAGGTAATTAAATTTAAAATCGGCTTAATAAAGAAATTTATTATACCAAAAAAACATCCAATTAAAAAGAGGTCTTTTATTTCTCCGGTAAAAATTACTCCAGGAACGAATCTAGTGGCTAACCAAAAGCCTAAAATTCCGGCAAAAATATGGAAAATTAATCGAGTCATAATGATAATCACTTACCTTTATCTTACCTTGGGTTCATCAATGCATGATCGTTTCGGTCACGCTTTTTAAATTCTTGTTTTCCTATTGTATCAAGATTTTAAACCTAAGTCAACTTCTCGCAATCTTAAATGGTATTTTTTGGCAAAGCGATGAGCTTCGTCTCGTAATTGTAAAATTAAATTAAAAATTTCTCGCGGTAAGCTTTTTAACAAAATCGCTTCTTTTTTACCATTGATAAATAATTCATTTTTCTTTTTTGCTAAGGCAACAATAGGAATGTTTAATCGATATTTTTGAATAACGTATTTTGCTGAGTAAAGCTGTGGTTTTCCGCCATCAACTAAAATTAAATCAGGATATGGCCACTCCGCGTGTTTAAAACGGCGTATTAGAATTTGTTTTATCATTACTACATCATTTGGTTTTCTGACATTTTTAATCTTAAATTTTCTATAAAAATTTTTATCAGGCCTACCATTAATAAAAGTAACCATTGCTCCTGTCGCGTTTTTACCTTGAATATTAGAAATATCATAAGCTTCAATTCGCGATATTCTTTTTTTAATTTTTAATAATTTTTTCAATTCCTCTTCAATTCTTTTATAGTCCCATAGATTAGTTTGTGGTGCTGTTGGCCCTAAGAAGATTTTTGAGTGGGCTAAGATTTTTTCCAAAGCCTCAATTTGGTCTCTAATTTTTGCCGCTTCTTCAAAATTTTGATTTTCCGAAGCTAATTTCATTTCCCTTATCAAATCTTTTAAAACTGGATTTTTCCCTTCTCTTAAAATTTTCATTAAATTTTTGGCATTTTTTTGGGAAGTCTTTTTTATCTTTAAAGAATCCAAAGATATTTCCTTAATAAATTTCGATTTCAAAAGGCAAGGAGCTAGACAGTAATTTAAATAATACCAAAGGCAAGGCCGATTTGGTATTACTCGACAAGATCGATATGGAAAAACTTTCCTCAAAATCTTTAGAGTTTGCTTCAATGCTTTTCCATCAACAAAAGGACCAATATAATCAATTTCCAATTTCCATTTTTCATTTTTCAATTTCTTTTGGTGGGTCCAAAAAATTCTAGGAAAATCCTCTTTTGTGATACCAACAAAAAAATAATTTTTGTCATCTCGCCAGACAACATTGTATTTTGGCTGATACTTTTTAATTAAATTCGCCTCCAAAATAAAGGCCTCAACTTCCGAATTGGTTGGAATATAACCTATTTTTTTAACTTCATAATTAGGTTGTTGAAAATGACTTTTTACTCTTTCTTGAATATTAATTGCTTTGCCGATATATAAAAAATTTTTTTCATCATAAAAAGCATAAACACCGGGACTTTTTGGAAGCTTATTAACTTCTTTATTTTTAAGAAGTTTAAACTTTTTCATAGTCTAAATTTAACTCAAAATTTTTAATTTTTCAAATAAAAAAAACAATGGTTCGAGGTTCAACCTCGAACCATTGTTTTCTCGTTTTATTTTTATTATTAATTTATTAATTTTTATTAATTTTTACTTTATTTTTATCATTTCCTTTATTTTATTCATTAAATCAATAATAGCTTGAAAAATAGAAGCTAACTGATTTTTCAAATTTTTTATCTTAAAAATAGCTGTGCCACAATGTGCATCACAGGTTGTTTTAGAATTAGTTACATAGCCATAACCGCCCCAATAAGAAGCGCAGCAATAAGGATAAGATGCTGTTGCGGTATTGGCTGAACCGCATTGGCAAGGCAAA
>Ga0272448_1003019_pt1 | contig 20442 bp, 9 predicted proteins | sample YNPCB0191_FD_202220 | JGI IMG/M metagenome (GOLD analysis project Ga0272448, IMG submission 202220) | Hot spring sediment microbial communities from Yellowstone National Park, WY, United States - YNP-CB-019-1 | ecosystem: Environmental > Aquatic > Thermal springs > Hot (42-90C) > Sediment... | reverse complement strand
GGACCTGTCCAAGGGCCGGTCGGGCGGTCCAAGCCGGCTGGGCGCCCAGATATGGGGACAGACACGCTGTTCGGGGGCCGGCAGAGCAAATAGAGGGACAGGCACGATGTCCGGTATGCCGATCAGGAACGTTCAACGTGAAACGTTCAACTCTCAACTTTCAACGATGTGGCCGAAAGGGCGCATGCTGGGCGGGATATGGGGACAGACACGGAGTTACGGCTACACCTATCACTGGTTTTTTGCCTGTCTGCACTGTGGCGTCGCTATCTGCAGTGTCTGTATTCTTTCCCGGAGGCGTGAGCCGGGGGCAGGGGACGAAGTCGAAGCAGATATTTCCCAGCCCGGCGGCGCTGAGATTCCCGATCAACTGGCGCAGGTACGGCGTCTTTGGGCGTCAGGCAACTTTGGTTCCGACTGCGCCGGGCTGGGGAATATGCGTGCCAAGGCCGCAGTTCACCGCATCCCAAAAAGGAATCGAAGAATTCTGAACCGAGCAATCGCCCCTTGATAAACCGCCAGGATCACAACAAGCGAACCGACCGCCAGTACAACGTATTTCGCCGCAATTGGGGCCTTCCAGCCGATCAATAGAAAGGCCAGTGTCACAATTACTGTCTGGTGCAAGACATAGAACGGCAACACGGCCTCATTGGCGCGAACCAAGAACGGACTTGAAGAATCCATCCGCACGCTTGCAAAGCCCATGATTGCGACCAACCATGACCATGCATTGACGGCCCGAAGGAGCGCCACCGGCCACCACCGATCAGAGTATCCAATCGAGGCCAACAGGTAGAGCAGACCAGCCGCGGCAATCCCAACCACAAGCGCAACTTTCCGCTCACGTTCAACAGCCAAACGGAATCGTCTGTCACACCCGATCACAAAGCCGACCAGAAAAAACACCGCGTAAGTTAGCAGACTCCACCCACCAAAATCGCGGCGTCCCACCCCAGCGGGTTGGAGATTGACCAGCATCTCGATCGCAGCTATCGGCACAACGACGGCATAGATGGTTCCTTGCCTGGCCGTTGTTTCAGCCAATGATTGAATTCGTGCCATGGACTTTGGCCGCATCATCCATCGAAACAGCGGCAATGCCAGCAGGCTGAATATCAGCAGCACTTCGAGGTACCACAAATGCAGCCCCATCCACGCGAAATTCCCTCCGAACCCGTACCAGCCGTCAAAATAGTGCGGCAGGAAATCAATGAATGAACCCTCGAAGCCCCCGTGGGTGACGCGTTCAATGTACACCTGGGGCGGGATGAGAACCAACGTCCCAAACACAAGCGGCACTCCCAATCGGCGGATCCGATCAACGACACACTCGAGGACGGGTTTTCGGCTCAATGTATGACGAATGCTGATTGCGGACAGGATGAAAAACAGGGGCATAAGCCACTGAACGAGGAACCCCACCAGAATCCCCAGCGCCTCGCTGCGTTCCGGGTTTTTGACGTGCCAGTCCTCCGGATCGAAAAACCGCGCGCAGTGAAACACGAACACAGCGCCCGTCGCGAACACGCGCAGCCAATCGATGTAGTGCTCACGCGCACCTGACGCAGGATTGGCGGCGAATTCAGTGGTTTGACTCGGTGTCTTAATGGGGCGTGAGCGTGGGGAAAAGCAGTCTCAAGCTCAAGCCAAATGACAATCAACGTTATGAATCAACTTTGCCAGGCGAGCAGCAAGAGCCTATTGTAACTCAGCCCGGCGCGACAGAACGCCGAGCTTGCAATGAACGCTTTTATCTCGCCACGATCATTCGGTTGCGGGTGCACCGCGCTGCGCTATTCTGGGTTTTGTGGACGATTCGAATCAGTGCGAGGGACTGGCGACCGGGCTGGCGCAGAGAATGCTGCCTTTCGAGGTGAATAAGGTTCGGGCCGGGTCGAGTGCTTTGTTGGCAGCAACTGCTAGGTTGCTCCGGCGGGGCGCGCAAGCCCGGTCGTGATTAGCTATATGAATCTGTCTTTTACGGGCTATCGAACAGGGTTTACGGCTTCTGTGAAGAACACACTGGCGGGGTTGGGGCTGGTTCTTTTTATCGCATCTGCGACTCTCGAAGCGGCGGCCAATAAGGTCTGCATTTCGGAGCTGATGTATCGGCCTGCAAGCGAAAACACAGCGGAAGAGTTCATCGAGCTGCATAATCCGGGCGGCGAACCGGTTGATTTAACGGGGTGGCGGTTCACCACCGGCGTTCGGTTCACGTTTCCTCAGGTCCAAATTCCTCCGGGCGGGTATCTTGTTGTGGCTGCCGACATTGCCGCGTTCCGTTCTGTGCATCCCGATGTGACAAACGTGGTCGGCGGCTGGGAGGGCATTCTGAGCAACAGCGGCCAGTTGATTGAACTGGTCGATGCAGTCGGCGATCGGGTTGATACAGTGCGATATGCCGATGCGGGCGATTGGAGCATGCGCGTGTTGCGGGGACCGGACCACGGCCACCGCGGATTGGACTGGCATTCGGCTGCCGAAGGCGGGGGGGCGTCGCTCGAACTCCGCAACCCGGCTCTGCCCAACGATTACGGACAAAACTGGGGACCGAGCACGGCGACGAATGGAACCCCGGGCAGGGCAAATTCAATTGCTTCTTCGAACATTCCACCGATGATTCTTGATCCACGACAGTTTCCCCTGATTCCGCGATCGACCGACCCTGTCACGTTGTCGGTGCGAATCATCGACGAGCTCAAGACCGGCATCGACGTTCGAGTTCGCTATCGCGTGGACGGCAATGATCAATTTCTTGAAATGCCGATGTTTGACGATGGGGCGCACGATGATGGCGTGGCCGACGACGGAGTGTTTGCAGCCACGATTCCGCCTTATCCAAGCGGGACAATAATCGAGTTTTATTTTCAAGCTGCGGATGCGCTCGGAAACAGCCGGACCTATCCGGCGCCGGTGCTTGTCGATGGCGCGTTCGAGCAAAGGGCAAACCTTTTGTATCAGGTCGATGACTCGGCTCCGGCCACTGATCTGCCCGAATACAGGCTCATTTTGAGGCAAGTGGATGCCGATGAGTTGCGGCAAATCAACAAAAACAGTCCCGAGGCACCGTTCCCAACATCTGATCAGACTCGGAGTCATGCAGAGTTCAACGGAACTTTCATCAGCATAGACGGCTCGGGTGTAACAATCCGGTATCTTGTCGATATCCGAAATCGCGGCAACGGAAGTCGAAGCAAACGCCCTCAGAGCTTCCGGGTGAACTTCAGAAGCGATGATTTGTGGAAGTCGGTCGCAGCGATCAACCTGAATTCGCAGTATCCACCGGCGCAGTTGTTTGGGAGCGTCCTGTACAGGCGAGCCGGGTTGCCGACGCAATCTTCACGTCCGGCGCGTGTTTGTCTGAATGGCGTTTCTCTTGCGACTTCGGGCGCGCCATCGTACGGATTCTATGCCGCCAACGAGGTTCTGAACAGCGAGTTTGCTGCGCACGTGTTTCCGAACGACAGCTCGGGCAATCTCTACCGCGGAATTCGGCTTTCGGGCAAGGGTGCCGACCTGCATTACGAGGGGGAGGACCCTGGGCCTTACCGTCTCAATTACTTCAAGCAGACAAACACCAGCGAAGATGATTGGCGGGATTTGATCGAGTTGACGCGGGTGCTGGACAACGAACCCGACGACACTTACGCCGACGCTGTGCGCCGGCTGGTCGATGTCGATGAATGGATGTTGTATTTCGCATTGGAAACGCTCGTTGACAATCACGAAACCAATCTTGCCAACGGTAACAACGGCACTGGAGAGGGTGATGATTACTTCCTGTACAGCGGGAAGGTGGACAGCCGTTTCAAGGTGCTTCCGTACGACCTCGACACGATTCTGGATGTTGGCGACACCCGCGGCAACGTCACCGACAGTCTCTTCAGAATGAACGCCAATCCGCAAATCGCCAGATTCATGAAACACCCCGATTTCGCGCCGATTTACTATCGGACGTTGCAAGAGCTCGCCGACACCGTCTTTCGTTCCGAAACATTCGACGCTTTGGTTGACCAAACGTTGGCAACCCTTGCCCCGGAAAGCGTCATCACGACCATCAAAAGCTTCGCCGCTGCACGCCGGGATTACGTCCTGAGCCGGATACCCAGGTCAATCAGCGTCACCAATCTGCCGCCCGTAACAAACGGGTATCCGTGGACCAGCAGCCTTTCAATAGACCTCGCCGGTCTCGCGCCTGCAGCAAAAACCCGATCCGTCACGGTGAACGGACAACAGGCCACGTGGACCGCATGGAGTGCTTCGTGGGCAATCACTGGCATTCCGCTACGTCCGGGGCTGAACCGGATTCTTGTGCAAGCCTTCGATTCTAATGCAGAGGAAATCGCGCGCCGCTGGGCCGAAGTCTGGTGCGAGCACAGGACACCGACGCCATTGGCCGGTACGATTTCGACCAGCACAACCCTTTCCGCCGGAGAAAGTCCGTACGTTGTCAATGGGCGCCTTGTCGTGGGCAGCGGCGTGAATTTGGTGATCGAGCCCGGCGCAACCATCTGTTTCCAGTCCGGCGCAGAGTTGGTTATAGCCGACGGAGGGCGCCTCGTGGCTGAAGGAACAGAGTTCGCGCCGATTTGTTTTTCGAGTTTACCGGGCAGTGGCAGGTGGAACGGACTCACAGTAAACGGCTCGGTTGGCTCGCCGGAGACGCGGCTTTCGCACGCGCATTTCGAAGGGTACGGCTCGACGGCGATCCATTCGGCCGGCGGGACAGTGTTCCTTGATCACGTCACATTCGGCACTACGGATCGACAATACCTGTCGCTCGACAGCTCGTCGTTCGTGGTTCAGAACTGCGAGTTCCCGACGGCCACAGCGGCTTTCGAGTTGGTACACGGCACCGGCGGTATCAAGGCTGGCGGGCGCGGGCTGTTTCGTCGGAACTATTTCGGGGCGACGACAGGGTACAATGACGTGGTTGATTTCACGGGCGGTAACAGGCCCGGCGGCCCAATTGTCGAGTTCATGAACAATGTCTTTGTCGGGGCATCGGATGATCACCTTGACTTCGATGGCACCGATGCGTGGATCGAAGGCAACATTTTCCTGCACGCGCACAAGAACGGGTCGCCTGACACGGCCAGCGGTGTGAGCGGAGGAAGCGATGGTGGCCGGACCTCGGAGATCACAATCCTGAGAAACATATTCTTTGATTGCGATCAGGCCGCCATGGCCAAGCAGGGCAATTTCTATGTGTTGCTCAACAACACAATCGTGCATCAATCACACGCCGGCGGACTGGACACTGATGGCGCAGTCATTTGCCTTGCCGACGAAGGAACCGCCGAAGGCGCAGGAATGTTCCTCCACGGGAACATTCTGTACGACATCGAGAAGCTCGTTCGCAATCACACTGCCGCAGTCGTTACGTTGAACACAAACCTGTTGCCGGTGGAATGGAATGGCGCGGGTTCAGGCAACATTGTCGCAAACCCCATGTTTGTTCACGTCCCGCGCGTTGATGAAACCTTGTTCGAGTCATGGGCCGACGCGCAGGTGATGTGGGACTGGCTGAGTCTGCGAACCGGCTCGCCGGCTCATAACGTTATCGACGGTAAGTGCGACCTCGGTGCGGTCGTTCCCCCGGGAGTTTTTATCACGGGTGAACCTGCGGATAGGACACGGGAAACTGGGGCCACGCTGGTCATGAAACCCAACATAGTTTCATTTGGGATACCGCTTACCGGATGGCCTCACGGTGCGGGTTACACCCATTACAAGTGGCGTTTGGACGACGGGCCGTGGAGCGAGTTGATCCCTTTGGCCGAACCGCTGGCATTGGCAAACCTTGCCCCCGGAGCACACATCGTCGAAACCATCGGCCTCCGCGATTCCGGCCATTACCAAAACGATCCCGAATACGGCGAGGATGCAACGACAACACTGTCGCACGAGTGGATCGTGGATCCCGGGTACACACCGCCGCCGCAACCAGGGCTGCGGTTCAATGAAGTCCTCGCCTCGAACACCACGATCGTGCTGGAAAATGACACGCCGGACCTTGTCGAGTTGTACAATGACAGCGACGTCGAACTCGACATCGGCGGCGTCGGAATCACCACTGACAAGTCACGCCCATACGCATTTGTATTTCCTCCGGATACACTTGTTCCGCCGCGCGGATACATCGTGCTGGCTGGCGGCCAGCAGGGCACAGGATCGTTACCACGGCTCGGGTTCGCACTGAAACAAACAGGCGACACGCTGTACCTGTTTGGTTCTCAGGAAAACGGCGGCAGATTGTTGGACACGGTTTCATGGGGGCTCCAGATTCCAAACCTCTCGATCGGTCGCACAGCGGACGGCACATGGCGACTGACGCAGCCAACATTCGGTCAGCCAAATCGCCCACAGCCGATTTCCGACCCGGCTTCGTTGCGGATAAACGAGTGGTTGGCAGCTTCAGGTGTGGTTTTCCGCGACGATTTCATCGAGCTGTTTAATACCGCGCCTTTGCCGGTTCAACTGTCGGGGTTGCACGTGAGCGACCATCCTGTTCGTCCGGTGATTGGGTATCAAGCTCCGCCGGGCGCTTCATTTCCGCCCCTGAGTTACATCGCAGCACAAGGATTCGCAAAGCTTCTCGCGGACGAAAGCCCGGAACGCGGGGGCGATCATCTGTCGTTCAAATTGAACGCCGAGGACGGCGCGATAAGCCTGGTCGAACTCGACGACAAAGGTTTTGTGACGAGGATTATCGATTGCGTGATGTACGGGCCGCAAACGCCCGACACATCACAGGGCCGCAGCCCGGACGGGGCTGTTGCGTTCGCGCGCTTTGACAATCCAACCCCGGGCAGTGCCAACCCGGGCTCGAGCCCGACCGGCGAGGTCGTTACTCTGACGTTTCCTTTGATCTCGCTGACAAATGTCTGGAAATACTGGCAAAACGGCGACGCCGGAACCGAGTGGCGCACGGAGTCTTTCGACGACCACGCATGGCCAAGCGGTGAGGCCCCGTTCGGCCACGATTCGGATCCGACCGCACTGCCGTTACGAACCCAGCTTGCCATAGGCAAGATGACTTACTATTTCCGCACGCAGTTTTCCTGCCCAACAAACGCGCCGGGCATTCGGCTTCAATTGCAAACGTACATTGACGACGGCGCCGCGCTGTGGCTCAACGGGTCATTGCTCCATCTTGTCAACATTTCCACCAACAACCCGGTTTATTCGACGCGGGCGGATTCGACCGTGGACGACGCAGCGTTGTCAGGCCCGTATGACATTGCCCCGGGTTTGTTGCGGGAAGGAACCAATACATTGGCCGTGGAAGTGCACCAGTCATCGAGCTCGAGCGGGGACATCATATTTTCGATCCGGCTCGATGCCATCCTGCGCATTACGAATACAATCGAGCAGTCACTGCCAGTCAGGCTGAACGAAATCCTCGCAAGCAACGCGTCTTTCACAAACGTTGCCGGGCAAACACCGGATTATGTCGAGTTGGTCAACATTGCGCCGCGCGATGTTGACCTGTCAGGATGGTCATTGACCGACGACGCCGGCAATCCGCGCCGATACGTGTTCCCTGCGGGCTCTGTCATTCCTGCAAGCGGATTTCTTGTGATAGAATGCGAGGGTTCATCACCAGCCTCTCCAACAAACATCGGCTTTGATTTGCCAGCCAGCGGTGGGACGCTGATGTTGTTTGGGCCGGCTGATACAACAACGCCGGTCGATTCGGTTCGATTCGGACTTCAAGTGACCGATCTGTCGATTGGACGAACCGGACATGGGACGGGAAACTGGGCCCTGACCATGCCAACCCTTGGCACCGACAATGAACCATTGCTGACCGGCAATCCGTTCCTGTTGCGAATCAACGAATGGATGGCCGCACCCGCCAAGGGCGAGGATTGGTTCGAGCTCTACAATCCGGGCCAACAACCCGTCAATATCAGCGGGCTGTTCTTGACCGACGACCTCACCGACCGCGCGCGTCACAAGATTTCCCCGCTGTCATTCATTGGTACAGGCTCGCATGCGTACGTGAAATTCGTCGCAGACGGTAACGCCGGCAGCGGCGCAAACCACGTCAGTTTCAAACTCGCCGCCAATGGCGAACAGATCGGACTGTTCACTGAATCCGGCGCGCTCATAGACGCTGTCATGTTCGGTCCTCAAACCGACGGGGTTTCAGAAGGGCGTTTCCCGGACGGAAGCAACAATGTTGTTAGATTTGTTGAAAATCCAACTCCGGGCGCGCCAAACCAATCGCAGCCCGAATCCGACTCGGACGGCGACGGAATGCCCGATTCGTGGGAGATCGCAAATCGGCTCGACCCGCACAATCCGGGTGATGCTGCGATCGACTCGGACGGCGACGGGTTAACAAACCTTGCAGAATACCGTGCGGGCACTTCGCCACATGACCCTCAGAGCGTTTTGGCGTTCACTGAGATCAAAGTGGCTGATGACCTTCTGCGCCTGCGTTTTTACGGGATCGCAGGGCACGCTTATCTTGTCGAAGTTGCAAATGCAATTGGGACGGGGATCTGGGAGCAGTTCACGGAGGTGCCTCTCCTTGCCCAAGACGCGCTCGTCGAGGTGACAGATTCGTTGAGGCATACGTCCGGCCTGCGCCTGTACCGCGTTGTGTTGCTGCCCAAATAAAGACGCTCTTGGCCTGACCGCGGTTGTCACAATCTGCGAGATCAATCCACAGGCCGCCGACTGCCGTTCCCGGCTGCGGCGGCGCAATTACGAGCCTGGCACTCTATTGGAGTTCGACCGCCGCCATTCGCAGCAAACAATTTGTTTTGCAAAGTTCGGCTGCCATGGCCAGCATCAGACTCGGCTGTCATACCACTATCTTGGAAAACCTGAGCAGAAATCACAAATTAGCGGATCGTTCGAGGCCTTTGCCTTCAAACTGCTCGGCCACTGAACCAAATCTTGTCTTTCCCCGCGGGCGACGAGGCCGCCACGGTCGGCGTGGCACGTCGGAGCACAAAGCCAGCAACGAACGCCCTTGCCTCGCTGCAATGGTCCGGTTGTGCCTGCCCCGCGCTGAAAACAGCCGTCGGAGTACAATGCAGCCCAGCCGCAATAAAGTAATTCAATCGAGAAGATCGCGTGTGCTCCGGAAACACACCTTTTGTTTCTGGCGCGTTTGGCCAATCATTTGTTGCATGCTGTTGAGCGGAATCAGCCCCTGCAGCAACAGCGCTGCCTCGGCAGAACATGTTGACGGGGCGGATGTGTTGGATACCGCCGAGCGGGAATCGTTTTTCACGCGATACTTTGAGCGGATGACAACACCGCGGTCCTTGTTCACGTTTGCCGACCGAGAGTCGTGGTTACGACATGCACAGGCGCTGCGTCAGAGAGTGCTCCAAAGCATCGGATTGTGGCCATTACCGGAGCGGGTTCCGCTCGATCCGCGAATCACCGGGCGCATCGAGCGACAGGACGTTGTCATCGAGCGCGTGTATTACCAAACCTTGCCCGGGACATACGCAAGCGGCTACCTGTACAGACCGCGGGGATCGTCCGCCGGGGCACTGAGCAAACCGCTCCGGAGGCCGGCGGTCCTCAATCCGCATGGTCATTGGCCGGAAGGCGCTGCAGATACAAATGTTCAGGCGCGATGCATTGGGCTGGCGCGGATGGGATTGGTGGCGTTCTGCCCGGACTCGACGCACGTAATGGACCTACCAATCGGTTTGTGCCCGATCGGGTTGATGACGTGGAACAACATACGTGCGCTTGATTTTCTCCAGTCGCTTGAAGATGTGGACCCTGAACGGTTGGGTTGTACCGGCGGGTCCGGCGGCGGGCAACAGACATTGTATCTGGCCGCCCTTGACAGTCGGGTGAAGGCCATTGTGCCCGCCGTGCTTGTCTCATGGTTCAGGCGAATTCTTTTTGCCAGTGAGCAGACGCATTGTTTCTGCAACCACGCACCCGGCATTGCAAGCATCACGGATGAACCCGAGTTGGCGGGGCTGTTTGCCCCACGCCCGGCTCTGTTCATCTGCGCCACAGGCGACTGGACCCGCGATTTCCCGAAGGAAGAGTTTCCAGAGATCAAGCACATCTACAATCTGGTGGGCGGAGAGGTCAGTTGCGTTCAATTCGACAAGCCGCACAACTACGACCGCGACAGCCGCGAGCAGATGTACGCATGGATGAACAAGCATCTGCTCGATGCGCGCGACCAGGAAACCGTCCGAGAGGGCGATATTCAATTGGAATCGCCCGCAACACTGAAGAAACTGGGTCCGCTGCCGCCGGGGCTGGCCGGACTGGACGGTGCCCCTGACTATTTCCGATCGAAACACTCGTTCAATCGGACTCCGCAAGGTGGGACTGGGCAGCCGGCGCACAGCCGCGCGCCAACCATCCAAGTCCTCGGCGATTTGCTCGGTGAACGCGGACCTTGCGTGCCATTCGGTGCAGAGTATCGGGGCACAAGCAGTGCAGCCGGGTTCCGGATAGAGAAGGTTCTGATCCAGACCGAACCGGACGTGCGGGTGCCCGTCTGGGTGCTGGAACCGGAGCGGAGCAAGGTCGATCAGCGACGAGCGGCGGTTGTTTTGGTCCACCCGGAGGGCAAGCGGGCGTTGCTCGAGAATCGCCGCGCTCTTGTTCGAGGATTGCTTGATGCTGGGGTGGTAGTGGTTGCTCCTGACATGCGACTACGTGGCGAGCTGCGGCGCCGTTGGGATTGGAATTGTGTCATCTGGGGGAGACCGGAGATCGGGATGGCTGCGCACGATCTGGCTGCCACAGCGACGTACTTGCGGTCGCGGGCTGAGGTTGATGCGAAGCGCGTCAGGGTTGTCGGCTTGGGAGAAACGGCAGCAATGGCACTGTTCGCGACGGCACTGAACGACCGCGTGGCAGGTGTGGCGGTGGAACAGGGCGGGCCGATGTTTGCCGAGACGCGTGGCCCGCCAGCACCTGCAGGCATTCTCAGGCACGGGGACCTGCCGGAATTCGCAGCGTTAATTGCGCCACGCCCGATGTGGATCAACGGCGATGGCGACCGGTTTCGGTTCACGCAGCAATGTTATGACCGGCTGCGTTCGTCGGGCACATTGAGACGATCGGACCTCGATCAGGCCGAATTCGAGAAGGAGCTGATTGTATGGGCCGGAGGAGGCCGGCGCTGACCAGCCGCAATTGAGCTTCAAACAGAATGGATATGGTGCAAGGCTCGTTGTACGAAACCGTCATTTCGGTGCCGTTTTCGGGCTGGTCGTTCGCCGCAGGCCGCGCTGGACCAAGAACCTGACCAACTCGGCCGGCTGATCCGTTTGGTACCCGTCGGCGAGCAAAGAAACTGTCTTTTCCCAGAAAGGGATGTCTTCATGCGGGCCTTGGATATCGGGCCAAACCGCCAGTCCGTGGCGCTGTGCTTCGCGAACCAAAGCTGGTGTGTAGAGTGTAACCGGTCCGTCCAAGATATCGACTTGGAGGCGCCCCTTGAGCTTTGGCAGCGATTCGGCTGACAGGTCTTCCGGCGTTGGGGACGTCATGGTTCGCAAAGCCGGTTCGAGTTTTTTCCATAGGCGAAGCGCGTCGCGATGGTCATACACAACGGTGGAACTCACCATCCGGTAATCTCGCAGCAGTTGCACAACTTTCGCCCGATCGCCGCTCTTGAAGTCCAGATAAAGCCCTGCCTTGCCCTGCAGCTCTGCCAGTGCATCAGCAAAACGTGGCACTTTTGACGGTTGCAGGTGCGGCCTCCGGCGGTCCACCAGACGAAGCCGCGCGATTTCGGCGCTGGTCAACTCTTCCACACGCCCATGCCCGTCGGTGGTGCGGTCCACGGTTGCGTCGTGCATCAACACCAATTCGCCATCGCGCGTGGCGCGAAGATCGAGCTCGATGTAGTCCGCTCCTGCATGGTGGATCGCGCGCCTGATGGCTTCGATCGAATTTTCATGGGCTGCGGTGTGATCGCCACGGTGCGCCACGACGATCGTCCTCGGCATGGCACTGTTGGGACCCGAAGATTCGGGTGTGGAACTTGCGTCATCCTGCTCCCTGCCAAACGCCAAAACTGCAAAGACAGTTGCGGATGCCACTGTGACGATGATACAGGCTTTCGGAAAGGATCGTCCGTTCATGCCGTTGCCAAGCTACACCAACTGTTATTGCGGCGACCGCCATTTCGTACCCGTAGCCGACCGAGGAAGCGTGTCAAGGTTGCGCAAGGTTTATCGTTGCGATGCGATAGAAGCCGTCAGGGGCGCGCAGGTCGGATTTGAGTGCGAATTCCACGGCACGTTCTTCTGCGAGTGACCGGTCAAACAAACCGATGGCCAGTGAATACTCGCCTGACGGCAGATTTGCAGGCAAACCAAGCTCTCCCCGCAGCACAATTTCATTCCCGGGGAGCCAGGACTTGTCGGCTTGTCCAATTCTACGCACCAAGTTTGTGTTCGCGCCGGTGACTTTCATGCGCAACTCGTACGGATGATACGGCGGTGCGACTCCACGGTTTTCTATCGTGAGGGCAACGGGAATTGTTGTGCCGATCATGATTTTTTCGGGCAGCAGCAGCTTTGTAGGGAACAGCCAGTAACCGCAACGGTTCAGCATCTGACGGGTAAACTCGGCGTTATCGGCAATCCACTCATGGGCGTAGCCATGATAACCAATGTAGGTGGCGTGCAACAATTCGAGCGCACCGCGAAAGTAATCCGGGCCTTTCTTGCCCTTGCCGTGTTTGGCGACCAGCGAGTCCGGTCGGGCATCCCAGTTACCGAGCTGTTTGACTGCACCGTAGTGCTCGAGTTCAAGCACGGTTGGTGTGTGCAGGTGGGCATCTGCGAAAAACTCCGGGCTGCGAACGGTGAACCGATCGCTTGTGCCAGGGAGGTAGCCGTTAACGAGAATGCTGTCGTCGCGGTAACTGATGCCATTGTCCAAAATGTGGCGGTGCAGTGCCTGTCGTTCCGCCGGATCGCTCAGGGCATACACAAAATCATCTGAAATCACCAATTGTGCATGTTTGAAATGTTTGAGGTGGAGATCGACATGCTTTTTGCGCACCTCGAAGCTGATTTCCTTGCGGCTGCCGGCCCAGGTATGGCCTTCGCCCCAATCGCCGATACTGCCGATGTCAACGTACCAGACCCACGGCCGCCGGTCGTACCGGGCAGCGAAAGCCGCGAGGAAATGATCGAGCTTCGCAAGGAACACTGGATCGCCGAACTCCGGCTCCCACGGCCCGTCAGGGCCGGTGGGTTGGCCCATACGATAGAAACCGCCCTGCGCACCGGCTTCCATGACCCAGCGCGGCGTGGCAAACTGTTGTTCTATTCGGTCAGTGCTCGTCTCCTTGCAACTGATACGAAATGCAATGCCGAGCCCGTGTGCGGTCCACTTCTGGATGATCCGGTCAATCACAGGCCAATTGAACTCGCCTTCGCGCGGTTCGAGGTATGCCCACGCCAGCCGGATGTAGAGATGATCCATGCCCGGGAATTCCAGCAAATCAGCGTCGCGGGCGATTTCGTACTTGTTGATGTGATTATCCGGGTAGTGGTGATACCAGCCTTTGTGTGGGTTGGTGAGCACGCGCTGCGCGTCGTGGAAAGGGGTCAGATCCACATGTCGCCATCGATTCTGCCGAGCCGTGCGCGTGCTGCCATACACTTCCGGGTCGCTCAGCACGCGGAAGAACTCAAAGCGGCAGGCCTGAAGGTCGGTGGCCGATTTTGGGATTACGAGCACGTCGCCCGACTCGCCGGGCCGAACCTGGGTGTAATGCATTGTCGTGCCGCTGAACTCCGCCTTGCGGATTTCTGCACCGGTCCAGCACTTCGACTGAAAAAGCCAGACAAGCGGAGCTCCATCGCCGAGTTGATTCGCACGACCAAGATCGGTTTCGATCAACCGTTTCATGTCACGGGTGAACGGGTTGTCTGGTAGCCGTTCAAAATCCTGCGCCGTGAAAACTGAATCCTTATCCCAAAACTCACCTCCGCCCCAATCAACAGAGCGAGTTCGCTTGGCTACTATGTAGGCGGACCAGCCGTCCTTGCCGTTGTAACCGCCGGTCACGGTGAGATTGAACACCACCAGGTTCGGCGCAATCTCGGGGTTCGTCAGCAGCGCGTTGGCAACGGTGGTTTGTGGCCCGCCGACAACAACCAGCAGCGGCTTCTCAGGCGAAGCTTTCTTTGCTTCGGCGACGATCAGTCTGCTGCCGTCGCTGGGATGCGGCACGGTATCTTCGATACGACCGCTTTCGGGCCGAACCAAGACGCAGTCCGAACCGCGGGTGAGGTCGGGGATGTTTTTCAGGCCGGAATCACGCGCCAGCTTCAGGGCTTTTTCGGCATCCTTCCACGATTGCTCGAAGGAATAGAGGTAGCCTTTCTGCCAATCCCACATGTCACGGGTGACTATATTGCCGCGGAGGTTTACCTTGCCGAGGCTGGCTTGGGCCCAGAGGTAATTGTTGTCGAACACGTCGAACCACCAGTCGTTGTCGTAGATGACGGGATTATCGGGGCCAACACCGCGCAGGTGAAGCACACCATCAGCAATCGCGTGTTCGGGAACAGCCGCAGAAAGCTTCAGTCCCATGATTGCGAGCACTGCCCCCAGCCGGATTGTTGAGCACAGGTTTGGACGTTTCATGCGCAAATCAAGGTTTATGGTTGAACTGTGATTGCAGCCCGCCGGTAAGCGAACAGATTTGGCGTGCCGCGGTCCTGCGCCTCGAGGATTACGTGGATCGTTTCGGGCTTTCGGACAACCGGCGCCACCAAAGCGGTCCTGACTCCGCGTTCATCGCTCAGGCGCAATTCAGGGGGAAACTGCCGGCCTTTGGCATCGCGAAGTGTGCTGGCCTCGGGATAAATCCACCAGCGCAGCTCGATGGCATCGCCGTCCGGGTCGGCGGTTCCCTCAGCCGACAGAACAACAGTGTCGCCCGATTGCGCTGTCACTTCAAGGGCACGTTTTGTTTTGTCCCCGTTGAGTGCGGGGATGGGATTGTGATTGGCCATGGCGAAATCTTCGGCAACACACCAATCCATGCGTGCGGCGAAGTCGTGCTGGAAATGTTCGCGCCAACGCCAGATGGTCGCCATGTCGGTGCATTCTGTTTTGCCGTTGTCTGAAGTGACGGTGTCACGACTGTCGTGGTTATTGGTCCAGATGGGCCGGGTCTCGCCATGGGCGCGGTAAAGCACGTAACGTCCGCCCCAACCGCCCCAAGCCGGGCTGTGGTGCCACCCCAATCCATTGTTGATAAGGCCCAGAAAAGACGGGGTGTCACCTTCCATGATGTATTCGAGCTTCGGATAAAGTTCACCGAGTGGGCCGTGTTTTTTGATTACGTTTTCCTCGAGCCACGGGTTGTCCACAAGGTGGAACTTATGGCCGGGGCCGTTCTTGTAATGCCGATCGCCGCTGATACCCGTCCATGTAGCCCGCCAGTATTCCTTCCAATCCTGTGTACTGGGGCTGACGATGTAGAAGAGATTGGTAAATTCACGTCGCAGCCATGGGCTGGCGTCGTCCTGATCGGAAATCGTGTACACGCGCAACTTGGCGACGAGCCTTTCGACATCCGCTGCGGAGCGCTCGCGGCGGGCGTCAAAAAGTGCCTGGGCGAGGGTGTTTGCGCCGCCCCAAATGGTGACCCAAAGGGGCCTTTCATCGGCGCGGTCTGCGGCAGCCAACAGAAGGCGTGATCCCGGACTGGATTTTCCGTCGCCGACGGCGCTCATGCCGTAGCCCGGCTGGCCCTTTGCGGTTACGGCCCGGAGTGCATCAGCGGACGGGAACCCGGAAGCATGCTTGAGCAACCTTGGTTGTACTTGTGCGTAAGCATCGAGCTGACGGTGGATCAGGTCCACGCGGTTTGTGTTACGCAGCCATGTGCTGGTGGTGGCGACCAGTCCCTCAACATCGTATTCGTTGGCATAAACCAGGAACCGCACCATGGACTCCTCATCGTCCGGTTCGTTGGATATGTCAGTGAGAACGAAAACGCGGGGCTTGGCGTCTGGTAACCACCGGCTTTGGGCGGCTTCGGGCATGTGCGCGGCAAGCACCGACGTAACCATGGTCACGAGCAGTTTTTTCATACACAAACTCAACTATTTGTTCAGGATGGCATTCTCGACCATCGTTATGCCTTGGCGGCAAATCTGGCCACCTGTTCGTCGAAAAACCGCAGGCGCTGTATTGTCGCTGCTGTTATTCTGACCGCCCCACCATATTCTGTCACTCACGCGGAAGAAATCGAAATTCTCAGCGCGGCGCAGCCGCAAGCAAGTGATCTGGGCGAGATAAATGCGTTCGTTCCATGCTCGGCACTGCGTCGCGCCCCGCCGAGCTCGATGTTCGAGGCACTTCGCTGAAAACCCGACTCAAACACTAAATATTTTGATTTGGGGGTAACTCTGGTAGAAGAGGGCACATCATGAACTGGATGCAAATGACCGAGAAACAAATCATCAAAACTGCCAGGGAACTGGCAAGGCCGTTCCGCATCACCAACGGGGCAAAATTCCGGCTCAAGGATGTGGACCCCGGCGACACACTTGATTTCTCCCCCGACGACAAGTCCGAGCTCAAGGAGCGGCTGGCCACCAACGGGATTCGCATGCTGGCCGCATTGCAGGACAAGCTCTACGCCGACGACAAATGGGCCGTGCTGCTCATTTTTCAAGCCATGGACGCCGCCGGAAAGGACAGCACAATCAAACACGTCATGTCGGGAGTGAACCCGCAGGGTTGCCAGGTCTTTTCTTTCAAGGCGCCATCAGCGGAGGAACTGGATCACGACTACCTCTGGCGCTGCATTATGCGGTTGCCCAATCGCGGCCACATCGGCATTTTCAATCGCAGTTATTACGAGGAAACACTCGTGGTGCGGGTGCATCCGGAACTGCTCGAGAAGCAGAAACTGCCGCCCCAACTCGTCAGCAAACACATCTGGAAGGAACGATTCGCCGACATACGGCATTTCGAGCGTTACCTCACGCACAACGGAATCGTCGTGCGCAAGTTCTTCCTGCACGTCTCGAAAAAGGAGCAGAAACGGCGGTTCCTTGAACGGATCGAAGACCCGAACAAAAACTGGAAGTTTTGCGCCAGCGACATCACGGAGCGCGAGCATTGGGATGAGTACATGACCGCGTACGAAGACATGATCCGAAACACCGCAACTCCTGAGGCGCCGTGGTATGTCGTGCCCGCGGACAACAAATGGTTCACGCGCATCGTGGTTGCGGCGGCCATAATCGAAACCCTTGCTGATCTTGACTTGAAGTATCCTCGAGTTGGGCCGGCCAAACAGAAAGAACTGGCCGCCGCCAAAAGAGCGTTGCTGGCAAAGAAATGAATGTTGCGTGCGCAGCGAACGCGTCTTGGAGAGTGCCGCGCTGAAACAATCTCAGTCCGTTCGGCGGTCGCGTTCTTAACAAACCGAATTAGTGCATGGACGTCCGACTTCGGGACTGTGCGGCGCGCTGCGACGATTACTTATCCGTACTCAGGCTGCCGGAGTTTCTCGGCTGCGGAGTGGCTGCTGCACCTGGAACTGCCATGGGGGGGACGGGTTCTTTGGGCGGAGGCATCGGTTTGCCAACCAGTTTATAGAACTCCGGTCCGTCCAATGTTTCCTTTGAGAGCAGCTCAGCCGCGATTTTTTCGAGTTGATCGCGGTGTTCTGTCAGGATTTCCTTCGCTTTGGCGTATGCATGGGCGAGAAGCGATCTGACTTCCTCGTCGATTTCACGTGCTGTTTGTTCCGAACAGTCACGCTGGAGCGTCGATTCAGCAGTGGGAAGGAACATCGCCTGCCGCTGGGCACAGTGTGTCAGGCCGATTCGCTCGCTCATGCCGAACATTGTGACCATCTGCCGCGCCAGAGCGGTCGCGCGTTCGAGGTCGTTTTGTGCCCCGGTGCTGACTTCGCCGAACACCAGTTCCTCGGCTGCCCGTCCGCCGAGCAGGCCGCAGATGCGATCGACGAGCTCGCTCCGGGTGAGAAGGAACTGGTCTTCATTGGGAAGTTGCATTGTGTAGCCGAGCGCAGCCCGTCCACGTGGCACGACGCTGATTTTGTGCACAGGATCGGCATGTTCGCTGTGAGCCGCCACAAGGGCGTGGCCGACCTCATGATAGGCGACGCGGCGCTTTTCTTCGGGGTTCAACCGCCTGCTGCGCCGCTCGGGACCGGCCACGACTTTTTCGATCGCTTCTTCGAGGTCGCGCTGGGTGATTTCTTTGGCCTTGCGCCGCGCCGCGAGCAGTGCTGCTTCATTGAGCACATTGGCGAGGTCGGCGCCGGAGAAACCGGCGGTTGCAGCCGCGATCCGGCGCAGATCAGCATCTGGCGCGAGTTTCTTGTTGCGGGCGTGGACTCTCAGGATGGCTTCGCGTCCGTCGATGTCAGGTGCATCCACAACGATCTGCCTGTCGAACCGGCCCGGTCGGAGCAGCGCGCGGTCAAGCACCTCGGGTCGATTCGTTGCAGCAAGGATGATCACGCCGGTGTTGGCCTCGAACCCGTCCATTTCGACGAGCAGCGCGTTCAACGTTTGCTCGCGTTCGTCGTTTACAGCGCCCACGTGAACACCCCGCTGCCGCCCAATGGCATCCAGCTCGTCTATGAAAATGATGCATGGCGCGTGTTCCTTGGCTTGCCGGAACAGGTCGCGAACCCTTGCTGCGCCGACACCGACAAACATTTCCACGAAATCCGCGCCGCTCATCGAGAAGAACGGAACCCCGGCTTCCCCTGCGACGGCGCGTGCCAGTAATGTTTTCCCGGTTCCGGGCGGCCCAACCAACAGAGCGCCTTTCGGTATGCGGGCGCCGAGTTCCTGGTATTCCTGTGGGTTCTTTAGGAACTGGACAACCTCGCGCAACTCCTGTTTGGCTTCTTCGCAGCCGGCCACGTCGTCAAAGGTAACGCCCGTGTTCTTGTCAGCGATCAGTTTCGCCCTGCTTTTTCCCACGCCGAGGATTCCTTCGCTGGCAGCTCCAACACGTTTTGCGATCAAAGACCACAAACCAACCATGAACGCAATTGGCAGCACCCATGCCAACAGGAATTGCGAAAGCGGGTTCGGACGGGTTCCGGTGTACTCGACGCCCGCAGCCTGGAGTTCCTTTACAAGATCGGGGTCTTCGACCCTGATTGTCCTGAACAAAAACGGCTTTGTTTCTGCGATTGCCTTTTCCATTCCACGGGCGAGGTCAATTCGGTTCGTTGGTAACGCTCTGATTTCGGGGACCGCAACTGCGTTTGTTTGACGCGCTGCCAAAGGAACAACACGACCCACGATCTCGTCCTGTTTGATGGCTGCCTCGACGACTTCGCGTCGTTCGAGGTGAGCTTTGAACTGGCTATATGGGATTGTGCGAATTGCCAGTTGTTGATAGAGCCCCTGCCATCCCCAGAGCACAAGGAGCGTGGCAACCACGTACCACATCAGCCAGCGGGTTTCCGGCCCGAATTTGCCGGGCAACTTTATCGTCGGAGGCGTCTTTTTCATATAACGCTTTGGTTTGGACAATCCTGGCATTGAATGCTTCGCCGAACATCATACAAGCAGTCGTTGCCAGGAACGGTTCCAGTTCCCATCTCTCATTGCAAACCTAACGATTCGGCACATGGCACGCAAGGGATTGATCGCCCGGGCTTGTGCAAGGCCTTGTGAACGGCAGGGCGAGCCTAATCGGGACAAAAGCCATGCGCGGCGCTGCGCAGATTTTCCAAGATAATAGTGCATTTCCGCGTAAACGTAGAAATTCCTCAGCGCGGCGCAGCCACAACCAAATGCGCGAGACGTAAAAACTGCGCTGGTTGCAGGAATATCGCTGTGTCGCACCGCGCTGAAAAGGGCGACTTCGTCGCCCTCGGGAGAGATGCGAGCGGGATCAGCGGACCAACAGTTCGAAGGCAAAAGTTTCAAACCACACGATGATCTGCGATTTCCGCAAAGATTATCCGATATTATACTCTGAAGGCTGCGCTGTCGTGACCGCACTGCTCGCTGCCAGAGAGCAGATACTGACAAACTGAGCAAACTCACAGTCTGAGAATCTTCGCAAATATGATTGATTCCTCACTGTAATTATTCAGCGCGGGGTAATCACGACGGAAATCTCTTATTTCGCGAGCCCGGCGGGGCTGAAAATCACGTAGAGCAACAATGTGATGGCCACAACCACAAGACCGGCAATTTTGGCGCCCCGTGAGCTTTCCAATCCGATTGTGGTTTTCTGCTGGAACTCGATTGGTTTGGGCAACGGGTTCAACAGAGTGATGACAACCATCACAAAAAGACAAAGTGCAAAGCAAACAGCCATCCGGTTCAGGAATTGGACTTGGGGCAGAAAAACCATCATAAGCCCGTAAGCAATCATGTTTGTAACAAGGCCAACCACCCCGCACACAGGTGGTCCACGCCGCACCACAAGGCCGAAAAC
>Ga0272448_1003014_pt1 | contig 20459 bp, 15 predicted proteins | sample YNPCB0191_FD_202220 | JGI IMG/M metagenome (GOLD analysis project Ga0272448, IMG submission 202220) | Hot spring sediment microbial communities from Yellowstone National Park, WY, United States - YNP-CB-019-1 | ecosystem: Environmental > Aquatic > Thermal springs > Hot (42-90C) > Sediment... | reverse complement strand
GCGCTGGTGATGGCCACGCGGGCCTAAAGAGACGGTGAAGAGGCGAAATCCCCGTCAGACCAGGGCACTACTGCGTCTGAAAATGGCTAAACTTCAGGGAAAACAGCGTATTGATGTAATACCCCTGATAAATCGCATTATCAGGATGCGCTCGCCAGAGGGAAGCAAACCACTCCGAATACTGGCCACCCTCACCATTGAAGAATAGCCTGGCGCTTGTTTTTGCTTCGAATTGCTGTGCCGGTGATCTGAACGGAGGAAAATGCGGAATAGGATAGCTGGGTGATTGAAGATTCCATACCTTATGGTTTACCCATTCATCCGGGAAGGCCAGGTTCTCCGCATGGATGAGCCGACCGTAACCAAAGATGAATGCCACCAGTAATGCAACCGGCACCAGCAGCGCATAGATGAAAAAGCGTGTCCACTCACCTCGCGCCTCGGGATCGCCTACCGACTCGGCCGTCACTCTATCGACAAATTGTTGAAATTGTTCATCCATATAACAACCTATCGCTTTGTCCACCGTTACCAATTCGCCGAAAGCAACCAATCCCTTCGTGCTCTTTGTGTCTTCGTGGTGAAATACTTACTCCCTGAACTGGTCCAGCCGTGCTTTCATGCGTTGCACACGGCGGCGGAGTTCGCTGTAGGCGGGGGCGGCGAGGTCGGGATCGTCAGCGATGATGGCCTGGGCGGCCTGGCGGGCCTGCTCCAGGTAGACGCCGTCGCGCAGCATGTTGCCGATCTTATAATCCACCACTCCGCTCTGGCGGGTGCCGAGGTATTCGCCGGGGCCGCGCAGTTGCAGGTCGGCGTCGGCGATGGCGAAGCCATCCTGGGTGTCGAGCATGATGCGCAGCCGGCGGCGGGCGGGGGTGTCTTCCAGTTCATCGACCTCCGGGTTATAGCGCGGGTGGGTGGCGAGGAGGCAGTAGGACTGGTGCTCGGAGCGCCCGACGCGACCGCGCAACTGGTGCAACTGCGCCAGCCCGAAGCGCTCGGCGTTGTTGATGAGCATCACGGTGGCGTTCGGCACGTCCACCCCCACCTCCACCACCGTGGTGCAGGCGAGGATATGCGTCTGCCCGGTGCGGAAGGCCTCCATGGCCGCCTCTTTTTCCTCGGTGCTCAACCGGCCATGCAGCAGGCCGATTTTCAACTCGGGGAAGACTTGCTTTTGCAGCCGTGCTGCCATATCGATGGCGGCTTCAGCCTGCAGCATCTCCGACTCCTCCACCAGCGGGCAGAGCACATACGCCTGTCGCCCTTGCTTCACCTGCGCGCGGATGAACTCATACCCCTCGCGCATATCGTGCGCGGGTAGCCAGCGCGTCTCGATGGGATGGCGACCCGGCGGCAAGCCGTCGAGTACGGAGAGGTCCAGATCGCCGTAGGCGGTGAGGGAGAGCGTGCGCGGGATGGGCGTGGCGGTCATCGCCAGCGTGTGGCAGGCCTCCCCCTTGCCGCGCAGCGTGGCGCGCTGCAGCACGCCGAAACGGTGCTGCTCATCGATGATGACCAGCCCGAGCTTGCGGAAGAGGACACCTTCCTGGATCAACGCCTGCGTGCCCACCGCTACAGGCACCGAGCCATCTGCCAGCGCCGCCAGCGTCTCCCGCCGCTCTGTGCCGGTGACTGAGCCGGTGAGCAGGCGCGGTGTGATCCCCAGCGGCATCAGCGTGTGTGAGAGCACCAGGTAGAGTTGTTCGGCGAGGATCTCGGTGGGGGCCATCACCGCTGCCTGCGTGCCGGAGCGCACGGCATAAGCCACGGCGCCGGCGGCAATGAGCGTTTTGCCGGAGCCTACATCCCCCTGCAGCATGCGATTCATCGGGCGCGGGCTGCGCAGGTCCTCCTCGATCTCCGCCAGCACGCGCAACTGCGACGGCGTGGGCTGGAACTGCACCAGTTGGGAGACCAGCTCGGGCAGCGATTCGCGCGCGGAAAAGGCCGGCGCCTGATATTGATGGCGCTGTTCCCAGCGCCGGCGCGCCAGCAGCAATTGCGGGACCAGAAATTCTTCAAAGGCGAGCCGTTTGCGCGCTTGTTCGTGGCGGAGCTCATTATGTGGGCGGTGCAGCTCCTGCAGCGCCTCCACCAGCGGTAGCAGCCCATATTGCTCGCGAATCTCCTGCGGCAGCGGGTCTACCGAGGCATTGGAGGATTCCCCACTGCCCAAGGCCGCCAGCACACGCAGCACGGCGCGATGCATCTGGTTCTGATACACGCCGCTGGTGAGCGGGTAGAGCGGAACCTTCGACCCCGGCTGCACCTCGTTGGCTTCCTCGGGGGTGAGCAGGGCGACATCTTCCATGCGCAGTTCGATGAGCTTGCCGGTGCGCTCCACCTTGCCCATGGCGAAGATCTGCTGGCCCGGGAGAAACGGCAACTTCGCCGGGCTCCAACTGCGTTTGCCATTACGCGGGCGCTCCGGCTCGATGGTAATCGAGGTGATCCATGCCTCCACCTGTTCATCGCGCAGGGTGAGCATATATTTATAGAGCGGGTGCGGGCTTTGCTTCGATTTCAGCCGCTCGTATTCACGCCGCGCCACCGTGCCGACCAGCGCCGCGCGCGCGCCATCCGGCAGATCGCGCAGGCGATACACTTCCACCCAATCGCGCGGGATGTGATAGAGGAGATCGCGTACGGTGTAGATGTCCAGCTTCTCCGCCAGCAGCCGTGGCCAGCGGGCGCGCGGGGCCAGTTGTGCCACCGGCATCTCCAGCAATTCGTGTCCGACAGGCAGCGGAGGTGTGGGGGGTGAGTTCGGCTTCGCCTGCTGGGTCGACTGTGGCGGGGGGACAACTTTGCGGGGTAGCGGCACTTTCGCCGGCGGGGGCGGTGCAGCCAACGCCTCTCGCCCGCGCAGCAGGTCGATGGCGGCCATGGCGCGGCGATTGCGTTCGGCCTCCGGCATCTTCGCGTAATCGCGCAATCCGCGGGCAATGGAGAGCGCCAATCGCTGGTCTTCGTCTATATTGCCATTGTACCGTTCCGCCCAGCGTCGTGCATATTCACCGATGCTCACGCCGACGATGGCGGAATCCGGGCATCCGCGCGCCACTTCCAGTTCCAGCGGCTTGCGCAGTTGCTGCCAGAAGCTCGATATCGACTGTGCCGATGCAGGTGGTTTCTCCATCAATCGCAGTATAGCACGCCTGTTCGATACTTAACAAGCTGCTATATGTTTGCCTTGTTGAACAAGGCGATGGGAATAAGCCCTGGAGCGCGAATACGGAAGAACCAAAATGTTAAGCCTCCGAAAGCATCGCATTGCTCGTCATCCTTCCCATCGTGAGCGTGGCTATCCTGGCACTCCGCCGTCCTGGCGTCCCTCCTGGTCACGAGCAAGGGTCCATTCCCATAGCTGTCATCCCGACAAGTGCGATGCCGTCAGAGGCTTACATCTCTTAGTACGTTTTCAGGGGGTCAAATGTTACACGCAAATGAAAATATTTTGAAAATATTTTCGTCCGGCGGCATTTTCGCCTTACTCGCGTACCAGATGGTGCCCCTGAAGGTTGCGCTCATGCTCGTCTGTTCCTCCCCCACCCTGCGTGTGGTTTTTCGCGGCCCTCCATAAGCCCGGTGCCATCCTGACATCCCCTCCTGGTGACAAGCGGGCGTCCCTTCCCAAACCGTCGCATCCTGCTCGGTTACCGTCCAATGTGAGCGTCCCTTCAGAGGCTACCAACTATTAGTACGTTCTAGAAGGCAAAACGTTACACCCTAAAAGGCTTTTTTTGAAAAATTTTTCAAATATTTTTGATACTGTGTTACCGGCACCGCTCAAACTTGTTGGCCTACCGCCTTATTTACCCTGCCGTGTTCATTTTTCACACCATCCAGCGGAGACCAAACGGCGGTGGCCGGGATAGGAAAACCTCCCATCCCGGCCACCGTTATCGTTCGACGTTCAGGCCGTTATCAGGCGGATACCGGTACAGGTACCGGTTCGCCGGCCTTCTCTTCGCCGTAGAGCAGCTTCTGTACTTCCTCACTGGAGAGTGATTCTTTCTCCAGCAACACCTCGGCGATCTGCTTGGCCTGCTTATTATACTTGCGCAGGATCTCCTTGGCGCGGTCGAAGCACTTCGCCACAATCTGCTGCACTTCGTTGTCGATGCGCACGGCGGTCTCCTCGGAATAGTCGCGATCTTCCATGATATCGCGGCCCAGGAAGACCTGGCTGTGCCGTTTGCCCAGTACGCGCGGGCCCAGGTTGTCGCTCATGCCGTAGTCCATCACCATGGCGCGGGCGACGGCGGTAGCGCGTTCCAGGTCATTATGCGCGCCGGTAGTCACTTCATCGAACTGCAACGATTCCGCGGCACGGCCACCGAGCAGGACGGTGATGTCATCCATCAGCTCCGTGCGTGTGGTCAGGTACTTATCCTCCACGGGCAGGCTCAGCGTGTAGCCCAGCGCCTGACCGCGCGGCAGGATCGAGACCTTGTGCAACGGGTCGGCGTTCGGCAGCAATTCGGCCAGCAACGCGTGTCCCACTTCGTGCGCCGCGATGATCGCCTTCTCCTTCCCGGAGATCAACCGGCTCTTGCGCTCCGGTCCGGCAATGACGCGGTCGATAGCACCTTCCAGGTCGGACATCTCAATGCGCGTCTTGTTATAGCGCGCGGCCACCAGGGCGGCCTCATTGAGCATGTTCGCCAGGTCGGCCCCGGAGAATCCGGGCGTCCGGCGGGCCAGCACGTCCAGGCTCACGTCACCGGACAGCGGCTTACCCTTGGCATGCACTTCGAGAATGGACTTGCGGCCATTCACGTCGGCATTGTCCACCGTCACGCGGCGATCGAAGCGTCCCGGCCGCAACAGGGCGGGGTCGAGCACGTCCGGTCGGTTAGTCGCAGCGATCAAAATGACGCCGCTGTTCGGGTCGAACCCATCCATCTCCACCAGCAACTGGTTCAATGTCTGCTCGCGCTCGTCATGGCCTCCGCCGAACCCGGCGAAGCGCTGGCGACCCACGGCATCAATTTCATCGATGAAGATGATGCACGGCTTATGCGCCTTGGCCTGCTCGAAGAGATCGCGCACACGGGATGCCCCCACGCCTACGAACATCTCGACGAAGTCCGAACCGCTGATGTGGAAGAACGGCACACCGGCCTCCCCTGCCACGGCACGGGCCAACAGGGTTTTCCCTGATCCTGGCGGTCCGAGCAGCAACACACCCTTCGGGATGCGCGCCCCAAGCGCGGAATACTTTTTGGGATTCTTCAAGAAATCCACAATCTCTACCAGTTCCTGCTTGGCTTCGTCCACCCCGGCGACGTCATCGAACGTGACGCGCTGCGAAGCATTACTGATTCGCTTTGCGCGGCTGCGGCCAAATGACATAGCCTGGTTGCCGCCTGACTGCGCCTGGCGCATGATGAATACCCAGAAGCCGACGAAGAGCAATACGAAGACAATGATGCTCACGCCGTTCCACACGGTATTCTCGGAGATCTTACCCTGCTTCACGTTCCATGTGAAATCGTACTGCGCAAGATCTTGCCTATTTTGCTGCGCTTTCGTTGCGAGCACGGTCTTTGCCGTTGTGAGCTCATCTTTCAATGATTTCTGGTCGTTCACCCAGTACGTCTCGTACTTGGTTTCGCCCTTCGGCCCGGCTTGGCGCAAATCGCCGCTTAGTTCTGTTCCAGTAATATCTACCGATTTGATGCCACCGCTCTCGAGCTTGGCCACGAAGTCCGAGGTCGGCAATTCGAGGGCCTTCACCTGCGTGCGAGTGAAACCGAACCAGCCCGCGATGATCAGCACGGCCACTATTAAAATTATGTACGGAAGTCGGAAATACTTCGTCAAAAACGCGTCCTCCTACACGTGGAATTGTCCACGACGCCTCATTATATCATAAAGATGGTTATTGGAACACCCGTTCGCAATTACCATGTCCTTTATAACATTATTGTCACCATTCAATTTTCGCTCATCTCTTCCGCGATATGGTGACAACTCCATCTGCGTATGCCATCCCTCTCAGCATAACTATTCCCGATAAATCAGTAAACTAGACCAGGGTGTAAATAAATACACCGTCCGTTTACTCCTTGATCAAGCCGACTGCGCCTGGGCGGGCAGATTGACCGCGCCGGACGGCAAGGTGTCGCCGATCCATGCTTCCTGCTCGTCATTCTGGCTGATGGTGAGAATGACACGCCCGGAGTTTGCGCGGAATACGGCGTACTCCATGCGGCCCTTTGTGCGTCCGCCGCGCGTGCGCCGCACGCGATGGGCTGAACCACGGTACAGATTGACAAATGTCTCCCCTTCATGCACAAAGGTCGTGATCAATGGGGCCAGCCAATCCTGCTCAAGCCGCTGTAACAGCATGAGATGCGGTTCCGGCAGCACGGCCAACAGCCAGCGCTCGTGCGCCGCCGTTGCGCCGACGAGCCGCACGAGATCTAAACGAAAATCCACCTCATGAAAGGAAGATTGTTCTTCCACGACATATGATTGACGATCCAGCATCACCAGCGTGCCGGGAGCAATATCAATGGTCATAAGCTATACTTCTCTTGGATGGCACATACGTTGCCCGACACAAATTTTGCCGGAGCCCGCAAATTCATCCATATTCACTCTCTATCAAAATCTTAGCAGTCCCGGTTGCCCCATGTCCGGCATCATCCCGGGTAGCGCTGCATTATGCCGAGAGACTCGCGCATAATGCGGGCTGTCGGCGTATATAATACCTGAAACTCCATTTTGGTGCACGTTTGGGTCACGGCTCGGGAGCAGGTAATCCTCTTTCCTGAGAGATATTTCACGAATCAGTCGCGTTCTCCTTGCCATTCCGTGCGGTCTCCCTACCGGGCAACACGCATAATTGTTTTGATTTCGCGATTCATGGCCGTTTGCCTGCCGGCTGTAGCAGCATTTTCATGAAAAGATGAATTATTCCCTTCCCTTAACCTCGGAGGGAAGCGTAACGGGTAGGGAGAAGCAATTAGACCTGAACAGGATACTATGCTAGAATGTTGCCGATATGGCGAACTCCATGCACGAATCACCGGAAACGCGCGACCACACCCCCGGACATGACTTGACGACCGGCAGCATTCCCCGGCATCTCCTCCGCTTTGCGATGCCGATGCTGATCGGCAATCTGCTGCAGATCTCTTACGGCATCATCAATACCATCTGGGTGGGGAACTTCCTCGGCGAGAAGGCACTGGCCGCGGCATCAAACGGATTCTCCGTGCTCTTCCTCCTCGTCGGCGTCGGCATGGGGCTGACGATGGCCACCAACATTCTGATCTCGCAATATTACGGCGCGAAGAACTGGCCGCAATTGCGTCGGGTGGTACAGAGTTCGACCACGCTTATGATGGGAGCAGGCTTTCTCGCACTCCTCATCGGGGAAGTGGCGGCGCCGACCTTGCTGGGCTTGATGAAAACACCGCCGGAAGCCATCGGCATCGCCATCAACTATCTGCGTTTGTTCCTGCTGACGCTCCCGTGCGGATTCGGCTTTTTCCTCATCGCCTCTATGCTGCGTGGCAGCGGCGACTCGGTCACGCCCTTAAAATTTATGGCGATTTCCGTGGTGGTCACCACGATTCTCGATCCGGTGTTGATGCTGTGGTGTAAGCTTGGGTTGAACGGGACGGCGATCTCCACGCTCATCGCGCAGACCACGGCGCTCATTGCGCTGATCATCTATCTGCAGCGCACGCGCAATCTGGTGGCGCCGGACTGGCTGCATCTCTCACTGGATTGGGAGACCACCTGGTTAACCATCAAAATCGGCATCCCCTCGGTGGTGCAGCAATCGCTGGTGTCTATCGGCATGCTCTTCGTCATCGGATTCGTGAATCTCTACGGCGCCACTGCCGCGGCGGCGTTCGGGGTGGTCTCGCGCATCGATCAGATCGCCTTCTTCCCCGCGATGACCATCAGCATGGCCGTCACCACGCTTACCGGGCAGAATATCGGCGCGGGCAAATATCATCGCGTCAAGGATATTTTCCGCTGGGGCGTGCTCTTCGGCTGCGGCATCACCTTGCTGGTCTCAGCACTGGCGGTCACCCTGCCGTACCCGCTGTTGCGCATGTTCACCAAGGATGTGCCCGTCATCTCCACGGGGATCGGCTATCTTCACATCGTCGGCGCCTGCTACGTGCTCTTCGCGGTGATTTTCGTCAGCAATGGCATCATCAACGGAGCCGGCCACACCTTCATGACCACCATTATTTCCCTGGTCAGCCTGTGGGTGGTGCGCGTGCCGCTGGCGTGGTTCTTCACACGAACGTACCATCGCGTCGAAGGCATCTGGTATGCGATGGCCATCAGCTTTGCCGCGTCGATGGTCATCGGACTCGGGTATTATTTCTCCGGTCGCTGGCGCACTGCCGTCATCAGACCGGCGCCCGTACTGCCGGAACCGGCCTTGGTAGAGACCGAGGTCATTGAAATCGTCCCGCCCATCGCGCCAACGCTCGACACCTGCAGCGAACCGGAATAAAATAACAGCGGAGACAGGAAATTAAGGAGGATCATATGGGGCCCCTCATTATCATTATCGCGATCGTCGTGATCGTTGCCCTCTGGTACGTGCTCACCTACAACCGCCTGGTGAGCCTGCGAGAGCAGTTTCGCAATGCCTGGAGCCAGATCGATGTGCAGCTCAAACGCCGGCACGATCTGATTCCGAACCTGGTGGAGACGGTGAAGGGGTATGCCGCGCACGAGCGCGGTACCTTCGAGGCGGTGGTCAAAGCGCGGCAGATGGCCATTGATGCGAAGTCGATCCCGGAGGCACAGCAGGCGGAAAACCAGTTGACCTCCACATTGCGCTCGCTGTTTGCGGTGGCCGAAGCCTACCCCGACCTGAAAGCCAACCAGAACTTCCTCATGCTGCAGGAAGAACTGTCCGGCACCGAAGGAAAAATCGCCTATGCGCGCCAACACTACAATGATGTGGTGAATGTTTACAACGCCACCATCAAATCCGTGCCGGCGAATATCATCGCCAACTCCTCCGGTTTCACCGAGCAACCGTATTTCGAGATCGAAACCGGCGAGCGCAACGTGCCGAACGTGAAGTTTTAGTGGCACGGGCTTCCAGCCCGTGAGTCGCACGGCCATCCTGGCCGTGCGGTATGGGCAGGATGCCCATGCGACGTCACGGGCTGGAAGCCCGTGCCACATGGATAGCCTGTGCCACATGGATGACAATCTATGTCAAATTATCGTAGCAACCAGAATCTGCAGCCACGCGAGATCCCCGCATCGGGCGAGTATCGCCCGCCCGCGCGCATCAGCACACCATGGCTTTTCGAGGACCAGATCAAGGCCAACATTCGCGGCACGTTCCTGCTGATGGCCATTTTCATGCTCTTCCTCACCGCTGTGGTGTGGGCGGCAGGGCGGATCTATGCGCCCGCGTATGCCTATGTGCTGGCGGTCGTCGCGGCGGTGGTCACCTTTTTCACCAGCTACTACAGCTACTTCAACTCCGACAAGCTCGTGTTGAGCATGTCCGGCGCGCGCCCGGCGACCAAGGAAGCCTATCCGCACCTCATCAACACGCTGGAAGGCCTCACGCTGGCGGCCGGGCTGCCCACCGTGCCGCAGGCGTATATCATCGATGACAGCGCCCCCAACGCCTTCGCCACCGGGCGCGACCCGCAACACGCCGCGGTGGCGGTGACTACCGGCCTGCTGCAGAAGCTCAACCGTTATCAATTGGAGGGTGTGCTGGCGCACGAACTCAGTCATGTGGGTAACCGCGACATCCTGCTCTCCACCGTTGCCGCGGTCATGGTGGGCACCATCGTGCTGCTCAGTGACTGGATCCTGCGCTCGCTGTGGTTCGGCGGCGGGCGGCGGCGCAGTTCAGACCGCGAAAACCGCGACGGCGGCAATGGCATCCTGCTCATCGTGGCGCTCATCACCATCGTGCTGGCGCCTATCGTCGCGCAACTGCTGCGGCTGGCCATCTCGCGCCGCCGCGAATACCTGGCGGATGCCAATGCCATCCGCCTGACGCGCTATCCCGATGGCCTCGCCGGCGCGCTGCAAGTGATCGCTCGCGACCCCGAGCCGCTGGAAGTCGCCAACAAAGCCACCGCCCACCTCTACATCGCCAACCCTCTGCGCAACCAGCGTGACACCGGGGACTGGCTCAACGGCCTCTTCAGCACCCATCCGCCCATCGAAGAACGCATTGCGCGGTTAGAACGAATGTAACATAACCTGGAGCGCGAACCTCCTGGTGAGCCATAGGTCAGCCCATCAGCATCACCTGGAGCGCGAACCTCCCGGTGAGCCACAATACAGGCTCTATATAGGCTGACCTATCGCTCACCGGGAGGTTCGCGCTCCAGGATTATACTTCCCCCCTCAAAGGAGAACCCACCCCCGTGTCGAACGATACCAGCAAGGGGGCACAGCAGTGCGTTACGCGTTCATCGGTTGTGAGGTGTTGTTTCGAGAGTTCTGCCTGGCGGCGGCGCATTCGTCGGCGGTAATTGATGTGGTGATGTTGCCGCAGGGGTTGCATTGCGTGCCGAATGATCTGCGTGCACGCCTGCAGCGGGAGATCGATCGGCTGGAGGCAGGCGGGCCGGAGTATGTGCCGTATGAACAGATCGATGTGGTGCCGCCGCCGAAGTACGACGCCATTCTGCTCGGGTATGCGCTCTGCAGCAACGGCGTGGTGGGCGTCACCTCGCGCCGCATGCCGCTCATCATCCCGCGCGGGCACGACTGCATCACCCTCCTCCTCGGCTCCAAAGAGCGTTATCGCGAGTATTTCGATTCCCACCGCGGCATCTACTGGTACAGCTCCGGCTGGATCGAGCGCACCATGCAGCCCAGCCGCGAACGCTATGAGTTGACCTATAAGTATTATGTGGACACCTACGGCGAGGACAACGCCGAGTACCTGATGGAGATGGAGCAGAACTGGTTCAAGGAGTACAACTGGGCCACTTACATCCACTGGGATCTCCCCACTGCCGACCGCGAACGCGCCTTCACCCGCGACTGCGCCGAATTCCTCCACTGGAATTATGATGAAGTGGAAGGCGATCCAACCTTGATGTACGATTTCCTCGACGGCAAATGGGACGCCGACCGCTTCCTCATCGTCAACCCCGGTGAGTGCATCGAACCCAGCCACGACCCCACCGTCCTCAAATCCTGCGCCGGCTGCAACTGCCACGGCGCCGAGCAGGTGGCGGATAATGGGCCGGTGTTGAATGGGCTGCGACGGTAGAAATTTGTGTGGGGGTGTGGGAGTGTAGGAGTGTGGGAGTTTTGCGCTGGTGGATAAGCGGACAAGGAGGAGATATGCCGAACATAGTCGTGAACGATATTCCTGCTGATCTCTACGAACGATTTCAGGAGATCGCACAGCAGGACGGGCGTTCCTTCAACGCCGAGGTTATCGTCGCAATGGAAGCCTATCTGCAGCAGACCGTGCGGCTTCCAGAACGCAAGGCGGCGTTGGAGCGCATTAATGAACTTCGCAGGCAACGTCCGAGAATAACAGTAGATATCGTAGAAATGCGATATCGGAAAATCGACCGATGAGACATTGAAATATGCGCATAGAAAGTCGAAGAGTTTATTTCTAGGCCGCAACATCCACATATGCCGATATGCTGCTGGGTTTCGGGATCGGACATCCTGCTAATTGCAATCCCTCGATATGAAACGTAATTGCTTCCTGCATGTTATGGATGGTTTCTTCCGGGGTCTTTCCTGTTGAAATACATCCGGGAAGATCGGGGGAATACGCTGAGTAGCCGGTATTCGTCTGTTCGACGATGATCAGGTATCTCATTTAAGATTGGCGCCCAAGAATAATGATGTATTTTACCTCCGAGTATAATTGTCGTCAATATTGTATGCCTTCCACGCCCCCACTGTTGCATTCCCTTTTATGCCGGGTGTAGGAGAACAGAAACTCCCACACCCCCACACTCCCAAACTCCCACACCACAAAAGGAAACACCCCTCCCAGGGCGAATTATCACTCCGATGACCGAGACCCGGCTAAACTACGATGTCGACCAAGTGCGTGAGCGGACCGATTTGCTGGCGCTTATCGGGGCGTATGTGCAGTTGCGCAAGCGCGGGGGGCGGTATACGGGGTTGTGCCCCTTCCACCAGGAGAAGACGCCGTCCTTTTCCGTGGACCCGGCGAAGGGCTTCTGGCATTGTTTCGGCTGCGGGAAGGGCGGCGATGCCTTCAACTTCATCATGCAGCTTGAGCGGCTCAACTTCCCCGAAGCCGTGGAGCGGCTGGCGGAGCGGGCGGGCATCCAGCCTATCAGCGTCAGCCAAGACGCGCCGAAGCGGCGGGAAGAACGCGATTTTCTCTTCGAGGTGAATGCGGCGGCGGCGCTGGCCTTCCGCAATGCGCTCCGCGGGCAGGCGGGTGCCAGGGCGCGCACGTATCTGGAGCAGCGCGGCATCACCCCGCAGCATGCGGAGCGCTTCGGCCTGGGCTATGCGCCTGCCGGCTGGGACGCGCTGGTCAAACACCTGCGCGGGCGCGGCTTCAGCCTGGAGATGATGGTGAAAGCCGGGCTGGCGCTGGAACGCAGCTCCGGCGATGGCCACATCGACCGCTTCCGCAATCGGCTGATGATCCCCATCCACGACCGGCAAGGCCGCGCGGTAGCTTTCGGCGGGCGCGCGCTGTCCAAGGAAGATAACCCGAAATACCTGAATACCGCGGAGACGCCCGTCTTCCATAAGAGCCGCACGCTCTACCTGCTCAACCAGGCAGGGGAGCCGATCAGCAAGCGCAACCGCGCCATCATCACCGAGGGGTACTTCGACGCGATCGCCTGCCACCTCGCCGGCTTCACCGAGGCGGTGGCCACGCTAGGCACCGCGTTGAGCGAAGAGCATGCGCAGGTGCTCCACCGGCTGGCCGAGCGTGTCTACCTGGTTTTCGACGCCGATTCCGCCGGCGTCAACGCCGCGCTGCGCAGCCAGGCGATCTTCCGCCAGGTGGGCATGGACGTGCGCATTGCCTGCCTGCCCACCGGGCATGACCCGGACACGCTGTTGCGCGAAGGCGGCGTGGAAGCCTTCGAACGTTGCCTGGCCGGCGCCCTCTCGCCCATCGAATTCGAACTCAACCGGCTCGTCCTCCAGCACCCTGCCCGCGACGTCGAAGGCCGCGTCCGCCTCTTCCGCGCCGCCGCCCAGGTGCTGCAACCGCTGCCGCGCCTGGAGCGTGCCGAATATGCGCTCTGGCTCATTGATCGATGGCTGGGCGGTACGCAAGGCAATGTGGCGGAACTGCAGCAAGCGGTGCTGGGGGAGATCACGGCGATTGAACGCCAGGGGCAACGGAAGCATACTACGCCGGCAAAGGAAGAAGAACCGGTGGTGCATGAACAAATCCCCGAGGTGCCGCTGGAACGTGATGTGCTCACGCTCATTGTCCAGGATGTCCTATTCGCACAGCTCGCGGTGGCGCGGACAATGCCCGAATATTTCACCCACCCGGACTATCGCGCGATCTTCACCGCCCTGCAGCGCCTGGCAGAGGACGACCTCGCGCCTGATGTCCGCTTCCTTCAAATAGATAATGAGCGCACCATGGCGCAAGTCGCCGCACTGGCAGTGCGCGAACCATTGCCGATAGCAGAGGAATCGAAAGCCGGTATGCTGGACCGGCTGCGTGAGGAACATGAGCGGCGGCAAACCCGGCCTCTGGATGTCCCTCTGAACGACCGTGCTACACTCGAAGCTTATACCGCACTGCATCGTGAGCGATCCCGACGTGCAGCAGAGCGTGGTGGGTTTAACACATAAGCAATAAATTATCGTTCACGATCTTCACGTAGCAGAAGGAAGCTGTCTGGCGCTCCCACATCAGCAGGCCGAAAAGAGCGACGATTACAACGCATCCGCATGAGGATCTCGGTTTGATCCAGAAGCACTTCATTTGCGAGCGCCTGTTCAAGTAAAGCCACAATATCGGCGTTCAAAGAGCGATGATGCATTGCCGCATGCTGCTGCAAGCGGCAATATAGAGACTCAGGCACGTCGTATACATGTAAAATAGGCATTTGATCCTCCGTAACAAGGGGCTTCGTCAGGGCTGTCCCTCGAAGGCAATAGCTATTTCAGCGCATCTTCAAGCAAACGCCGTGCTTTGAGCGCTTCAAAGAAAAATGCGCCACACGTGAAAATAATCGGAAATAAGAGAAACATGCCAAACTGCATATAACGCGCTGGGCTCAGGTTATGCCACACAAAATGAACGGCGGCTGATAACCAGAACACCATGAATGCAGCCACAAACGGGTGAAGATACATGACAACCGAGACGGTTGCGCCACCGATCACCGGATGAATGCGACCTCGGACCAGCGGAAGAAATGAATTCCGGTAATTGATCTTCCGGCGAACACGAAACGAATCGCCACCGACTTCGCCCCAAAATAACGGAGACGGTTTTTCTGCAGGCTCTACTGCCCTGGGACCACCTTCGTCTTCACGGCGCATCCGCCGGAGAAGCTGGATGAGCGGCACCATAGAGGACCTGAAGAAGAAGGAGCTATGGAAGTTTCCCGGATCATCGGTAATTGCACGAACTCGCGCGAGAGCGGTTTCCAGTGAGAGGGGTGTTTCGAAATTGAACCGATAATACGGCATACTGGCTACCTCCTTGTCAGGTTGTATGCTCGCACATCGCCATCGACCTGTCAATCCCGGCGATACGACCGCTGCTGTTACTGAGAGGTCGTCAGCTCGAGGATGAGCATGAGTGCAGAGCGGCAAAACCAGCGAATTACGGAAAGAAGCAACTCTTTGTCACCATTCCCCCGCAATGTTATCGCCAACCGGCAGGAACAGGGGGGAGGGGAAGGCGAATTAACAGTAACAAGAGAGGCGTGAGTGAATCGGGTTGTCAGCTCCACTCCTGCTCTTACTCTTACGCATGCTCAAAACAGCGATCACCAACCGCACTTTCGCGCATGAGTAAGAGCACGAGCATAAGTATGTTTATCGTTTGTGTTGAATGATGAACACGCGGACTGACAGCGGTGGAGAAGGATGTTCGCCACCGGAGCCGAAGAAATAGTATGGGACACTCTCGCCCTGTAGGGGGAATTGAATTGGCAGAACCAGAACTGCATACCGGGCATAGCCAGGAAGTGGAAAAGCTCCTGGAGCGTGGCCGCCAGAGCGGCGGTATGCTGACGTATGAGGAGATTAACGATTTGTTGGCCGGGGAGGATCTCGACGCGGATTCGCTGGACGAGATTCTCGAAACGGTGAGCAGCGAAGGCATTCAGGTGGTGGAGAAACTGCCGGAAGCCACGGAGGCCGCGCCGGCCCCGGCGCCGGCCAGCACGCTGGAACTCCCGGATGAGGAGCTTTCGTCCACCGAAGGCATCCCGCCGGACGATTCCGTGCGCATGTACCTGCGCGCCATCGGCCGGGTACCATTGCTCACGCCCCGCGAAGAGATCGAATATGCAAAGCAGTTAGAGAAGTCCAACCTGCTGTTGAAGCTGCAGCGGGTGTGGAACTACTGCACCGATGTCCTTGGGTTCGAACCGGCCATCGATGCCATCGAACGCGCGGTGGAGCGCTCCGGCGAGAAGGAGCTGCGCGACGAGATGGACGTTCTCGACGACGCCATCAAGCGCCTGTCCGCCGAGTTGGATCATACTGCGATGACCACGCGGGAGATGTTCGATTACTACGGCAGCTTCCTCACCCAGCGCGCAACGGATGCGCACACCCGGCGCACCCAGTTCACCATGGAGAGTATGACCGCCGAACAGATCGCACGGATGCGGAAGGAATACGAGGCGCGAGAGAAGACCTACCGCGCGCTGCTCGACGGGCTGGATATGGAACGCATGCAGGAGCAGTTGTTCCTGCGCAAGGTGTGGGAAGAGTTCCGCTCGGAGAGCCGCGGGGAAGAGGAAGAGTTGCCGGAGGACGAGGCCGAGCAGTTGCGCTCCCGCTACGACGTGCGCACCATCCTTGAGCGCAACGAGCCAGACCTCATCTTCGTCTTCCGGGTTGGGAAAGTCTACCATCGGAAACGCGCGGAAGGCGTCCGCCCGGTGCCGGCATCGATGGTGCTGCAGGAGTCCGGATTGCAGGCCGACGAAGCAGCCGTCTCCCAGGTGATCTCCTGGGTGCAGCGCACCGTCTCGCGCGGAGAATCTGCCAAAGAACGGTTGATCGAAGCGAACCTGCGCCTGGTGGTGAGCATCGCCAAGAAATACAGCGGGCGCGGCATGTCCTTCCTCGACCTCATTCAGGAAGGCAACATCGGCCTCATCCGCGCGGTGGAGAAGTTCGACTACCGCAAGAAGTTCAAGTTCTCGACCTACGCCACCTGGTGGATTCGCCAGGCCATCACCCGCGCCATCGCCGACCAGGGGCGCACCATCCGCATCCCGGTGCACATGGTGGAGACCATCAATAAGCTCATCAAGGTCTCCCGCCAACTGGTGCAGGACCTGGGCCGCGAGCCGAACCTGGAGGAGATTGCCGAGGAGATGGACGGGCCCTTCCTCACTGCGGAAGACAAGGCGAAGGCGGTGCACCGCATGGGCGAGATCTTCAAAATCGCTCCGGAGCCGCTCTCCCTGGAGACGCCCATCGGCGAGGAAGACAACAGCCACCTCGGCGACTTCATCGAGGATTCTGACGCCGTAGCCCCCTCCGACGCGGCGACCATCCTGGTGCTGCGCGAACAACTGGAGTCGGTGCTCAACACCCTCACGCCCCGCGAGCGCGATGTGCTCAAGCTGCGCTTCGGGCTGGACGACGGCTACGCGCGCACGCTGGAGGAAGTGGGGCATATCTTCGAGGTCACCCGTGAGCGCATCCGCCAGATTGAGGCCAAGGCGCTGAAGAAGCTCCGCGCGAACAAGAAGCGCCAGCTCCTGCGCGACTTCCTCGATTAATTTTCCACCTACACCTGCCCTCCCGACCCCCTTCCCCGCAAAGGAAGGGGGTGTTTCTTGCCATATTCCCGCCTGTTTTTCACACCTTAGCCAGCCTTCCCGAGCTTATCGGAAGGGCTGGTGGGTTAGCTAATCGCCACACATCCGAAATGCATAGAAGGAATGACAGCAAAGTAGGAGGATATTTGCGTCGGGAACCGAAACAGATAAAGTAGAACAATCTGTGGATTACGAAGTGCCCGTGGTGGACAAAAATTTTACGTCCACCGACCCCAGCGTGAACAGGAAATGCTGCTTGCTTGCTCGGTGTGAATTGACACGATTTGGGCATAGATGATAGATGCAAAGCGGGGTCAACAGGCCTCCTCGGGGGGTGACCGAATTGGCTGAACCAGAAATGCATGCCAGTCATAGTCAGGAAGTCGAAAAGCTGCTGGAGCGTGGCCGCCAGAGCGGGGGCGTGCTCACATATGAAGAGATTAACGATCTGTTGGCCGGGGAGGATCTCGACGCGGATTCGCTGGACGAGATTCTCGAAACGGTGAGCAGCGAAGGCATTCAGGTGGTGGAAAAGCTGCCGGAAGCCGCAGAGGCTGCACCGGCCCCGGCGCCGGCCAGCACGCTGGAACTCCCGGATGAGGAGCTCTCGTCCACCGAAGGCATCCCGCCGGACGATTCCGTGCGCATGTACCTGCGCGAGATCGGCCGGGTGCCACTGCTCACGCCGAAAGAAGAGATCGAGTACGCCAAGCAGTTAGAAAAGTCCAACCTGCTGATGAAGCTGCAGCGGGTGTGGAACTACTGCACTGATGTCCTCGGATGCGAGCCCGCTATTGACTCCGTTGAGCATGCCATCGAGCGCTCCGGGGATAAAGAACTGCGCGACGAGATGGATGTCCTCGACGATGCCATCAAGCGCCTCTCTCCCGATCTGGATTACACCGCGATGACCACGCGGGAGATGTTCGATTACTACAGCAGCTTCCTCGCCCAGCGCGCGACGGATGCCAATACCCGGCGCACGCAGCTCGCCAAAGATAACATGACCCCCGAGCAGTGGGCACGCGCGAAGAAAGATTACGAGGCGCGGGAGAAGACCTACCGCGCGCTGCTCGACGGGCTGGACATGGAACGCATGCAGGAGCAGTTGTTCCTGCGCAAGGTGTGGGAAGAGTTCCGCTCGGAGAGCCGTGGGGAAGAGGAAGAGTTGCCGGAGGACGAGGCCGAGCAGTTGCGTTCCCGCTACGACGTGCGCACCATCCTCGAACGCAGCGAACCGGACCTTATCTTCGCGCTGCGCATCGGCAAGGTCTATCATCGCAAGCGTGCGGAAGGCATGCGCCCGGTGCCGGTGGCGGAGGTCGTTCAGGAAGCCGGCGTCGAGGCTGACGAGGCTACGGTTACTCAGGTGATCTCGTGGATCCAGCGCACCGTCTCGCGCGGCGAAGCGGCAAAGTCGCGCCTCACCGAGGCGAACCTGCGCCTGGTGGTGAGCATCGCCAAGAAATACAGCGGGCGCGGCATGTCCTTCCTCGACCTCATCCAGGAAGGCAACATCGGCCTCATCCGCGCGGTGGAGAAGTTCGACTACCGCAAGAAGTTCAAGTTCTCGACCTACGCCACCTGGTGGATTCGCCAGGCCATCACCCGCGCCATCGCCGACCAGGGGCGCACCATCCGCATCCCGGTACACATGGTGGAGACCATCAACAAGCTCATCAAGGTCTCCCGCCAACTGGTGCAGGACCTGGGCCGCGAGCCGAACCTGGAGGAGATTGCCGAGGAGATGGACGGCCCCTTCCTCACTTCAGAGGACAAGGCCAAAGCGGTGCACCGCATGGGCGAGATCTTCAAAATCGCCCCGGAGCCGCTCTCCCTGGAGACGCCCATTGGCGAAGAGGATAACAGCCATCTCGGCGACTTCATCGAGGATTCCGATGCTACGGCGCCGTCCGACGCGGCGACCATCCTGGTATTGCGTGAACAACTGGAGTCGGTGCTCAACACCCTCACGCCCCGTGAGCGCGATGTGCTCAAGCTGCGCTTCGGGCTGGACGACGGCTACGCGCGCACGCTGGAGGAAGTAGGGCATATCTTTGAGGTCACCCGTGAGCGCATCCGGCAAATCGAGGCCAAGGCGCTGAAGAAGCTGCGCGCGAACAAGAAGCGCCAGCTCCTGCGCGACTTCCTCGATTAATGAGTCGCCAGGCTCGGTGGCTGCCTTCGCGGCATAGCCCGGCTGGGATTGATTGTAAAAGGCGACGACGGGCACGCCGGATTGAGCGAGAATGCCCGGTCAAGGCTGTCACCGCGTCTATGCACCCGGTCCTATCATCGCGGTGACAGCCTTGACCGGGCATTCTCGCATATACCGGTTTGCCCGTCGCTGCCTATTCTTAATAAATTTCAGACAGGCTATGCCGCGAAGGCAGCCACCGTACCTGTGCGTTGAGTGGAACTCAGAACTATTTTTCAGAAGCGTAAGAAAGCTAACAGGTAGTAACCATGCAAACCGGCACAACTCGCCCAGAAATCGGCACCCTCATCTCACGTTATCCGGCGCTTGCTCCCTGCCGTGCGGACATCGATGCCGCTGTCGACGCACTGCTCGCCTGTTTCCGCCGGGGCGGTAAGGTGTTGCTGGCGGGCAATGGCGGCAGTGCGGCGGATTGCCTGCACATCGCCGGTGAACTGCTGAAGGGCTTCAATTCGCTGCGGCCGCTGTCTGCGAACGACCAGGCGCAATTAACGGAATTGTTCGGAGAAGTCGGCACTGGGCTGGGCGCGCAACTGCAGCGCGGCCTACCGGCCATCGCCCTCCCCGGCGCACTGGCGCTCACCACCGCCATGGCCAACGATGTCAATGCCGATCTAATCTATGCGCAAGGGGTGATGGCATTAGGCGCGCCTGGCGACCTGCTGCTGGCGCTCAGCACCTCCGGTATGGCCGCCAACGTCACCGCCGTTGCCCGCGTCGCCCGCTGGCGCGGCCTCACCACGGTGGCCCTTACCGGCAAAACCGGCGGCACTCTCGCCCCCCTCTGCGACATCGCCATCATCGCCCCGGGCAGCACGACTGCGGAGATTCAGGAATACCATCTGCCCATTTATCATGCGCTGTGTGCAGCGGTGGAGAGTGTTTTGTTTGCCTGAGTTTTGGGGGCTGACATCGAAACTCCGGTTGCAGGTATCCACTCGGTTGCGAAGGATGGTAAGTGGGTGAAAGTAAGGAGGAGTTTCGGTGTCTTGTAAGAAAAATACGATTGATTCGTTCGGGAGCTGCCGGTTGCGTGAACGGAGGTAGGCCGCGCCCACCGCGGCGCGCTGGTGGAAGCCTCCACTCCGCGTCCGACAACACCGCCTTCGGTTTCGAGCTGGCGACCACGGATCCCAGGCTTCCACCAGCGCGCCACGGTGGGCGCGGCCTACCACTGTTCTCGATACCAGAGTGCCTATATCGGTTACCGTACGATTTTGCATCTCTGCCAGCCGCAGCCAGTGAGGGGAACTGTCCCC
>Ga0272448_1003013_pt1 | contig 20460 bp, 13 predicted proteins | sample YNPCB0191_FD_202220 | JGI IMG/M metagenome (GOLD analysis project Ga0272448, IMG submission 202220) | Hot spring sediment microbial communities from Yellowstone National Park, WY, United States - YNP-CB-019-1 | ecosystem: Environmental > Aquatic > Thermal springs > Hot (42-90C) > Sediment... | reverse complement strand
AAATGGAGATGGATAACGTCGTCCAGGTAATAGCCCGCAGCCGCAATGCTGCCATAGATGTGGCGGCCATCCTCAAGCCATTGGGGGGCGGTGGTCATGCCCCGGCCGCGGCTGCCCTGGTGCGCGGGCGCGATCTACATGACGTGAAGACGCAGTTATGGGATACTCTGCGCCAGGGCCTTGCCCCCGCCGTCACTGCCGCCGACCTCATGACCCGTGAACTGCACGCCATCAGCACCGGTACGTCTATTGCCGATGCCTACGATGCCTTGCGCCGTTACGGCCACGAGGCGCTCCCCATCCTCGATAACGATCGCCTGGTCGGACTGATCACCCGCCGCGATGCCGACAAGGCGATGCTGCATGGGCTGGGCGACCGCCCGGTCGAAGCCTTTGCCACTTTCGACATGCCGACGATCACACCGCGTACATCGCTGATTGACATCCAGGATACCATGCAGCAAAACAACATAGGGCAGCTACCGGTCCTGGATGGTGGCCGCCTGGTCGGCATTGTCACCCGCACCGATGTCATCGGCCGCTGGCGGGCGACGAGCGGCAGCCTCAACCTGGCCGATCGTCTCAAGAGTGCCCTGGCGCCCGATGTGCTCAAGCTTCTCACCATCGCCGGTGATACGGCCTCTAGCATGGGATTCTCCCTCTACTTGGTGGGAGGCTTTGTGCGTGACCTCCTTTTGGGGCTACCCAATGCCGATTTGGATCTGGTCGTCGAGGGAGACGCCATTGCTCTGGCCGAACATCTGGCAAGCGATCATGGCGGGCGCACCATGAGTCACAGCCGCTTCGGCACGGCTAAGTGGATCGTTGCTCCCGGTGAAGGAAACCTGTCGTTGACACGCAGCCTGACCCTCGACTTTGTTACCGCCCGCACCGAGTTCTATGAATATCCCGCAGCGTTGCCGCATGTCGAGGCGAGCTCGCTGCGCCATGATCTTTACCGTCGTGATTTTACCATCAACACCATGGCTATCCGCTTGAACGGGGCGCGCTATGGCGAGCTGATTGACTTCTACGGCGGCAAAGATGATCTCGACCGCAAGCTGATCAGGGTACTGCACAATCTCAGCTTCATTGATGACGCCACCCGTATCCTGCGCGCCGCTCGCCTGGCCGAGCGATTGGGCTTCACCATCGAAGAGAGAACACGCGCACTCATCGCCGGTGCCTGGGATGCCCTGGATCGCGTCTCAGGCGATCGCCTGCGCCATGAATTGAAGCTGATCTTTCAGGAAGAGACGCCTGAACGCATTATTCGACGTCTGGACGAGTTGGGTGTTCTGCAACACCTGCACGGCAAGCTTGCTTACTCGCCATGGCTGGCCGACTGTTACCAGGCCGTTCGCACTGCCCTCCCCACCTGGCAGGCCTGGGGATGGGGGGATGGCGGGCGCGGTGGGGATAAAGACACGGCTCTCATGGCCGCCTACATGGCCATCTTAGCTTACGCCCTTTCGCCCGACGAGCTCGACGAGCTCATGGCGCGCCTGAATGTTGGCGGCAGCCTGGGTTTTGTATTGCGCCAGGTATGGGCACTGCGAGCACACGTGGCCGACCTGGCGAGTGGCTTGCGGCCCAGCCAGATCTACCATCTTCTTCAACCCTACACGCTCGAAGCGATCTTTGTAATCTATATTACAGAAGCGTCGCCACCCTTACGTGAGGCGATCTTGTCCTATGTGCAACGCCTGCGCCATGTGCGCACAGTGATTGATGGATCGCTGTTGCGGGCGATGGGAATACCTGCGGGACCGCTCTACGGACGTCTTCTGCAAGCAATCCTGGATGCACGACTGGACGGACTGGTGCAGACCAGAACCGAAGAGGAACAATTGCTGGGCAAATTACTCGCACAAGAACAGGCAGGCATGGACTAGACAATAACTATTATTAAGAATCGCGCGTCAGCCGACAAGTTGGTGGGTTTTCCCTTGAAAATCCGATCGGCTTTGTGTTAAGATGATAGTGCTGTAGTGCGAAGCCAATCCCCTATGAGACAGTCGGAGGATGCGAAGATGGCCCGACATACATCGTCCCCCCAATGGGCTCCCCCTAGCATCGCTCTACCTGTCGGTTGCGCCTCGGTTCTGCTTTTGCTCAACTGACGACAATTGAAGATTTTTCGCTTCCCAAGCCGGGGTGATTGCTTCTGGATGTCCACTTCACCTGTGGCAGGGATTCTTTGTCCCTATCGTTCTTTGACCTATGAATACGCGACAAATCTGGCAGGCCGCTCTGGGCGAGATTCAACTACAAATGCCGCGAGCGAATTACGATACATGGCTAAAGGACACCTTCATCGTCTCACATGAGGATGGGGTGTTTGTGATTGCCGCGCCCACTCCATTTGCCCGCGAATGGCTGGCCAATCGGCTGGCCGGCCTCGTCAAGCGCACACTCACCGGTATTATCGGCCGCTCCGTTGATGTACGCTTCGTGGTCCAGGCTGCCGCGCCACAACAGGACGGCATGCCTGTCCTCACGCCGCCATCGGCGTCATCACCCGAGGCGGAGGGCTCACCGGCATCGCATTCGGCCCGCTTCATTTCGCCGCCCCCTGATCCCTACACCAATCTCAACCCGCGCTACACATTCGATAACTTCATTGTCGGCAAGTGTAACCACTTCGCCCATGCCGCTGCACTGGCTATTGCTCGTGGTCTGACCACCAATTACAACCCACTCTTCCTCTATAGCGGCGTTGGTTTGGGTAAGACTCATCTTCTACACGCCATCGGCAATCTGGCCGTCCAACAGAACGGTGTGCAGGCCCTCTATGTCTCATCGGAGACCTTCACCAACGATCTCATCATGTCTATCCGTGAGCAAAAAACGGCCAACTTCCGCGCCAAGTACCGCAACACTGATCTGCTTCTCATTGACGACATCCAATTCCTGGCCGGTAAGGATGGAACACAGGAGGAGTTTTTCCACACCTTCAACACCCTCCATCAAGCCGGCAAACAAATCGTCGTCTCCAGCGACCGCCCACCACGCGCCATCATGAGCATGGAAGACCGCCTGCGCTCGCGCCTGGAATGGGGGCTTATCGCCGATATGCAACCACCCGACATCGAGACGCGCATTGCCATTCTGGCCGCCAAGGCCGAATCGCGCCATGTGTTCATCCCGCCCGACGTCCTTGATATGATTGCCCGCAAAGCGCCATCGAATGTGCGTGAGATGGAAGGCGCTCTGAATCGGGTACTGGCCTTTGCAGCCATGAATCACCTTCCGCTCACTATGGAGACGGCATCACATGCCCTGGCAGACATCATGACGCGTCCGCAGAAGGTGCGGCCCGAAGCAGTTCTGCAAGCTGTGGCCTCCTATTACAACATCCCGCTTTCCGCACTGACCGGTAAAGCTCGTGATAAGGAGATTGTCCTGCCCCGTCAGGTGGCCATGTATTTGATGCGCGAAGAAACAGATGCTTCGCTCTCACTCATCGGTGCCGAGCTGGGCGGTCGCGATCATTCCACGGTTCTACACGGCAGCGAGAAGATTGCCTCCGCCATTGACGAAGACAACACCCTGCGCCAACAGGTGCTCGAGTTGCGGGAACTCCTGCATTTGCCTGCCAAATCGGCGACCGGCTCCCCGTAGCCCACAAATAGTTAGGCGTGGCGATGGCCCTGAAAGCGAGCGCACCACGTCGGTCTGACACTCCTGTGCTTCGGGAGTACCGCCGATACGTCTCGCAACAGCGCCGGCAGCTTGGGTGAGAGAGAACCCTATGCGACCAAGACACAACACGCTTCTTCTGATTACCCTGATCATTACCACAGCCCTGGCGGCCTGTGGCATGTCGGCCACACCCGCTGCCACGATAATAACCTGCACTTTTGCCGGCAGTGGCACAGCCATCACTCTGGACGGAGAGCGGCTGGTCTTCACCTGCCCGAACGTGGGTGGTGATAACGCGGCACTGGTCGGCAACGTCAGGGCAGGCCCAAACGGTTGGCAGATAGACAAGAAAACGTACAAAAAGTCCGGCAGCACGTACCAGACGACGTCAACAAGCGCGGTTACCATCACGTCTATTCTGTTGGCCGATGCCACACAGTGCGATTTTGTCGGCACGGGCGCCACCATCATACTCAACGGAAAGCGTGTGAACTTCACCTGCCCCAACGCCGGCAACGACAGCGTGGCGCTGGTCGGCGAGATCCAGGTCGTTGCTCAGGGCTGGACAATCGAGAAGGATACCTACACCAAAACCGCAAGCGGCTTTGTGGTGAAGTCGTCTGCCCAGGTGCCCATCCGTTCCATTGATGTGGCTCCTGCACAATAGGGAGGGTTGAGTGTCGGGCTGTTCACCATTCATCACCCGATACTCATTACTACATGAGGGAGGAGTTACATGGCAAAGCAAGAGATTGATCCAATCGTTCAGATTGCGCTCGTCGTTGATGATATTGAGAAGTACATTGACGCCTACACGGAGGTTTTCGGGATCGAGCGTCCCGCCTGGCGCTTGACAGACACGAAGGATGTAACCCATGCCCGCTATCTGGGCCGGGAAACAGAGGCGCGGGCAAAGCTGGCCTTCATCAAGGCAGGCAATCTCTCGATCGAGCTGATCGAGCCGGTGGGTGAGCCCAGTGTCTGGGCGACGGCACTCAAGCAGAACGGGCCCGGCGTCCATCATATTGCCTTCCGCTACAAGGACAAGAAGCCTGTCCTTGATGCGCTCGGCCTGCCGATTACCCAGACGGGGGACTTCAAGGGGGGCAACTACACCTACCTGGACGCACGTGGCAAACTCGGTGTGGACATCGAGATCCTCGAGAACCCAGACATGTAGCAGGTGGCATGAGAAACGCGACTCCCGATGCTTTTGCAGACATCGGGAGTCGCGTATTCACCTATGCAAAGTGCAATCTCATCACGTTCTGGCCGTAGATGATGTCCATTGTCTCTGCCGGCATCTCGGCAACAGCGTATGGACTGTCGAAGTGCTTGAAACCGGTAATTACCTGTTCTTCACCGTTGACGGTCAGCGGCCCGGTCCAACCGAACGCCAGTTTGTCCCCGCGCAGCGTCTCCCATTGCATATGCAGCCCGTCTACCACCGGCCTCCTGGCGAGGATTGCTGCCCGGAAGGTCGCGAAATCGCCGTCGCTCTCCTTGCGCCCCATCTGACACAGCCAGACATTTTGTGTGCCGGGTGAGCGCAGCTCGCGGAAGGCGTCGGCGCCCATCTCGGTGAGGTTCATACCATTGGCCGCGTACAGCGCGAGATAGGCATCACCCTTGCGGGCAAATGCCCAGCCCTGCTCGAGGACGTACTCATCGAAGGCATAGCAGGGAAAATAGGCATGCGTAAAGTCAAGCCAGGCCGTGTCGGGCAGATTGTAGATGGCAAGCAGAGCATCTTTCCATTGGGCGAGGCGAGGCAGGCTACCGTTGCCGCTCCACCACCCTGCCGTGCAGCTATCCGACTCGGAGGCGCAGGCAGGATGCGTGGTAAAGACCACGGCCTCCGGTGCCAGCGTTGCCTGCCACACATGCTCGCCCTGACCATGCTGCCCGGCACGATAATCTTGCACCGATGACAACAGGTAGTCGGGCGTCTTGTAACTGACAATGTTTACTCCACCGTCGGCGCTTCCCTGACGCTCACGTGACCATGCCTCAGGCGGACGGTCAAGGGCGATTGCGCGGATCAATTCTGGCAACTCATACTTGCTGCCGGCCAATGCCAGGCTGACCGCCCCCTTAAAGCAATGGTTGTAGCAGCCCAGCCCCCATAACAGACGATTCAACGCTGCTTCTGGAGCAAATCGCCCACTCTTTACCCATGATGCCCGCACCCGCCCCCGCGTGCCGGCGAACACGCCCTGGAATGAATTGAGCGCCACACCGAACAGAGTCTTATCAAGCAAGACCGTTGCCAGTTCCCTGACGGTGCGGCTCTTGGCCAGATGAATCAGGTCTGCCAGGGCCGCGATCAGCAGATCGGTGTCCGTGTTCCAGGTGTTGAACCCCGTCTGCCCGTGGTGGCTCAACCACTCGACGGCCAGCTTCTCGGCCCGACTGCGCTCCTGGCGTCCGCTGAGGGTTGACACCGTAAAGTTCTCTGTGGCATACATCTGCCCTGCCAGAATGCGACACGCCAAGAGCATTAGCTCGCCGGCTTCGCAATGGACATCGGCATGTTGCGAGTAGTCGAAGCCAAGGATGCACTTGTCAATGTCCGGAACCAGCTCGGCCGGGAAACGTTCATACGAACTCATGCGTATGCGGATGGCCAGCAACCCCAGCAGGTCGGCCAGTGTGCCCGCCTCACCATTCCTGATGCGTTCGATTCCCTTGCGCAGCGCCTTGACGTCAATCATCTCCCACCAGCCGAGGGCCATTTTGGCAAGCTCGGCGTACACAATATCCTCGCTGCGCTGTGTTTCCTGCATCAGCTCGATCAGACGGTCATCGAAGCCACCGACGACCTCGGTGGCATAGCGGAAATCGGTCACGGCAAAGGGCAGTTCATGCCTGGCGCGGAATCTCAGGTCATAGTAGTTGCCGGGAGGCGGCATAAGGACGGCACGCATCACACCATAGGGGAGCTGGACGCCGTAGATACTCTCGATGACTTCACCCGGCTTGAAGGTTGCTATGGTTTCAGCATAGATCCTGCCATCCGGCTTTTCCAACCGAACAACGCCATGTCGCCAGCTCGGCATATCCTTGCGGCAGATGACCTTAATCTGGTCATCCCGTGTATAGACAGCGCGATCCATGTAGGCGTAGCCGAAAGCTCGCTCCCATTCCAGCCGTCGCTGTGGCTGATCGGTCACAGTCGGCACATTGATCCTGGGTGGATTGCTCGCCGGGGCGTCAAGTCGTGCAGCCACGCACATCGTCGTATGGCCGATGCCGATTTGATCCATGCGCAGCAACAAATCATTGTTTCCCGGCTTCAGGTTGATCGTAATGGTTTCCTGATGCAGCATCTGGCCGTTCGTGTCGTCGGGAGGATTGAGATAATGAACATGTTTGCCATTCAGCCAGACGGCAACGGGGCAGGTGGCGCTGAGATGTAGTGTCGCCTGGCGGACGCCCGGCCACGACAGGCGTGTAAACAGCCAGACACGCCGATAGGTCCATGCCGATACGACGTCGCTCTTGTCAAGCAGGTGATCGAGCTTGCAGTGTTCGACCTGCCAGAACAACCGGTCATCACGGTACGGAATGGTGTCCAGCTCGACCACCGAGGCGTTGAAATCGGGCGTAACGTGGTCGCGCGCCTGCAGCATACGTGATCGGAAGGCCTGCCAGCTCTCGTCGGCGCCAGGCCGTTCCTCGATTGGTGTGTCATGCGGTCCCAGAACAAGCCAGTGGTCAATAAAGCCCTCTGCCGGTTGATAGGTCAGATAGTACTTCTTCATAGTTCCCCCATTGAGGCTTTTCGGCGCCGAAGTCTCTGCCTGGCGACCGGCGCCGGTTTGCCTATATTGTACCACAAATGCTCACCCTGTGGACGTGGCGCACCTGTTCAAGGTTTGGCGAAGGCGACTCTGACCACCATGCCTTCACCGCGGCGCGCCGCTGCAAGCGAGGAGGCGTTGGCGTCAGGCGTCCCTTCTTGCCGGGTTCATTGCAAAACCCGGTAAACGGCTACGACAGAGTAGCCCGCCTCCTATGCATCATCCGCCGAATACCTTGCGCATCCGTTCGCAGTAGTATTGCACGTTCTCCCACTTGGCGTCGGGGGCCAGACGGTGATCCGGACAGGGGATATAACCGCCCAGTTCGACAAGCGGTCGCAGGCGTTCGATCTCCTTGTCCACCGCCGCATAATCGTACGCCAGGACGACCTTGTTCATGCCGCCCACACCGCGCAGCTCTTTGCCATATTGCTCGCGCCAGGGCTTGATACTGGCGTTCCAGGTACCCACCTCGATCGGAAACATCGTGTTGACACCGTTTTCGAACCAGGTCGGGATCAGGGCATCAATCTTACCGTCGCAGTCTAGCGACACGATATTGATCCCATGCTCGTTCAGCAGCCGTGTGATGCGCCGGTATTGAGGCCCCGCCTTGGTGTGGAACAGGCGAGGATTGACCAGTGGTCCCGACTTAAAGCAAATGTCCTCCCAGAAGTGGCCAAAGTCGAAGGAAATGCCGGTCGCCAGCACCGCCTTCACACCCTGATAGGCCAGCTCGCCCAGGGTCTCGATCATCTCGTCGAGCAGTGCTTCGTCATCTGCAGTCAAATAAGACAGGCCGACCACGCCCAGCCAGTTGCGGATGTAGCCGAACAGACTGCCGCACCACAGCCCCAACGGCTGCTGGCGCTCGCTCGCCAGAAGTGCCTCCCGCCCACCCTTTCCGAAAGGAATGGTGCCGGAGACAAGCCGCACATCGGCCTTGGTCAGGCGCTCTTGCCTCCAGCGCAGGCGCGGTTTGTAGATCTCTTCCCACTCTTTGCGCCCTTTGAAAAGATGGTCAATCTCTTTTGGGATTGAGGTCACGCCGCGCTTCTTTAGGACAATGGCACCGTTGCTATCCAACACTTTGCGGCTGCCATCGGGTAGCTTTTCGATCACGCGTGTCCTGATGGCGGGATACAGGTTCACGTTACAACCGAACACGGAGTACCAGTTGAAATCGAAACCCAGCTTGTGGCCGATGTCCTGATCAACGTAGTTGCCGTCCTCCCAGTCCCTGGCCTGCTGCATCGTGATATGCCCCTGCCTGGCCCATTTCGTGAGTGTGTCGCCCCAAAAGCCAAAGTGAACAATGGGCAGGCGATCATAAGGCTGATAATTCAGGACGGCGAGGGCACGTTGGCGATGATTCATGATCATCTCCTTAGTAAACACTCGTAATCCGCCGTGACGCACACCCGCGGATAAAACGAGCAGAGTTGCTTGCCATGCCGTTGGGCGTGGCAGCGCCACCATTTGTTTGTCACAGTAGCGCAACAGAGCTTCACGGAGCAGGTCGCCGTCTACCCGTGATAAACCCCCGCTATGGTTCGAGCAGCCGCAAGACATATGAAAAGTGGTATTCCGCTGCCAGCAGCCGGTACTTCTCCAATGTGTCCGGCCCGCAACTGGCCGTACCTAGCCCGCGCTGGCCGTAATCCAGGTTGAGGATAACCTCTGGGCGCGGCGTCAAGTCAACGGTATGCCTGGCCTTGAACAGATCATCGGCTGTGAAGTGGCTGGCCGAGAACTCGATGGTGGGTTGTCCGGCCACATGCAGGCCGCGCCCGGTCACGTTGGTCAAGGACAACCAGCGCACGTCGGTCTTGTGTCCATGCTCTTGCGGCATGATGTAGGGCACGTATTCGTCGGTGACAAGGCTACGATAGCGCCCGATGATCGCCGCCGCCTTACGGTCGGCGTAGTTCTCCCAGGGCCCGCGTCCATACCATTCCAACCGCTCTAGCCCGGGCACGAGAGACATCGTCACACCGACGCGTGGCAGGTCAGAGATGCCATTGCCCACCCGCACGATATTCTCCACCTGCAGCTCGCCCGACGGCAGCAGTGTATAGCGGTGGATGTGGAGGAAATCATCCCATTGTTCGCGGCCGGACGCCTGATGGGTTATCTCAAGCACCGGCGGCTGATCGCCATTGCGCATTAGGCGGACGTCACGGGTCAGATGCTTCACCGCGTCGAGACCGAAGCCAAGCCAGCGATAGAGCACCTTGTTCTGCTGGTCATTCCGCAGCTTGAGTCCATCATTATCGGTGGCTGCTCGCCAGACATTCAGCAGTGGGCCGCGCTGAATAACGTTGACATACTCACTGCCAAAGGCCACCAGCGTGCCAGACATCTTATCGAACACGGCCAGCCTGTCACCGGCTCTCAGGGCAATGTGAGATTCCTTTTCGTCCACGACAATGGCTGCACCGCCGGGTGGCTGGGGTGCCGGTGTGACCGCGATTGCCGGTAGTGCCAGTTGCTCCCATGCAACTTCATAGCCGGCGGCTGCCCACAGTGTGTCCTTGTTCTGGAAGAAACGGACATTGACAAAACGCTCACCGGCCACTGTCCTGCCCGCAGTGTGCAGGTCGAGCACGGTCTCCATTGACTCACCTGGGCCGATCTGCAAGGGTGGCAGCCTGCCGGTTTTTACGGCCAGACCATCCACAGTAAGCTCCCACTGGCCATAGAGCCAATCCAGGCTGACGAAGTTCTGCTTATTGGTGATGCGCAGGCGCCCCTGCGCCGGGTCGGCCCATTCCACACCTACCGGTTGCACCAGTTTCTTGAACTCGAAAAGGGCGGGGTGGGGCGTCCGGTTTGGCCAGACGATACCATCGGTGCAGAAGTTGGCATCGTTCGGCTCATCGCCAAAATCTCCGCCATAGCCCCAGTAGGTTGTGCCATCAGGGGCAGTCTTGCGGATGCCGTGGTCAATCCATTCCCAAATGTAGCCACCCTGCAGGCCTGGATATGTCTCGAAGGCTGCCCAATAATCGGCCAGGCTGCCGTTGCTGTTGCCCATGGCATGCGAATACTCGCACAGGATCATCGGGCGATGATCTTTGCTATCGCGTGACCATTGAATGATGTCGTTGATCTGGGGGTACATCGGTGGAATGACGTCGGTGACGCGCTTGCCGCCGCTCCAACCTTCACCCCATGGTCTGATGGCGCCCTCATAGTGGAGCGGGCGAGAGGGATCCGCTCCACGCACCCAGCCGGCCGCGGCGTCATGGTTCGGCCCATAGCCGCTCTCATTGCCAAGCGACCAGAAGATGACGCTGGGATGGTTCTTGTCGCGCTCGACCATGGCCCGCACACGCTCGACAAAGGCATTCGTATAGCGTGGGTCACGACAGATCTCACGGTAGAAAGCGTGCGATTCGATATTCGCCTCGTCAACCACATAGATGCCATAGCGGTCGCACAAGTCGAGCCAGTAGACGTCGTTGGGATAATGAGAGGTGCGCACGGCATTGACATTGAACTGCTTCATCAGGCGAATATCGGCTTCCATGACCTCGCGACTGACGGCTTTGCCGGTCGTGTCATCATGGTCGTGGCGATTCATGCCCTTGATCATCACACGCTGGCCGTTAATGAGCAGGTTGCGGTCGCGAATCTCGATCTTGCGGAAACCGATGCGACAGCCGGTGCTTTCCTCACCCTGGGGCGTCTTCAGCGTCACGACGAGTGTGTAGAGATTGGGCGCTTCTGCTGACCAGAGTTTGGGCGCAGCCACCGGCTGCTCAAAATGCACCTCCGTGCGCAGTTCACCCGGCCAGCCCCGGCTTCCTCCCGCTGAAGCGCAGACTGCCAGCAACGGCTCATCGAAGACAGGGCGCTGTTGCTCATCATAGAGTTGTGCCTCAACAACAGACCCGGCATGGTTTTCGCCCGGCCAGCCTACCTTGACCGCAACGCGCAGGATACCCTGGCTGAGGTCGTCGGTCAGATCGCCGCGGGCGAAGACATCCTGGATATGGGGCCTGCCCGTGCAATACAGATAAACCTCGCGTTGCAAGCCCGCCTGCCACCAATGATCCTGATCCTCCACAAAGCTGGCATCTGACCACTGCACGACAACCGCCACCAGGTCATTTGCCTGGCCATAGTGCAGCAAGCCGGTTACATCGAACTCGGCGGGTGTACGGGCATCCTTGCTGATTCCTACGGCTTGCCCATTGACATAGACGTACAGAGCACCTTCGCAGCCGCCGAAATGCAACACCACTCGCCGACCGCGCCAGCCCTCAGGCACGGAAAAGCCGCGGTGATATATGCCGGTTGGGTTGTTGTCTGGAACATCGGGGGGTGTGTTGGGAAAGGGCATGATGACATTGGTGTAGTGCGGATGACCGAAGCCCTGCATCGTCCAATTGCCGGGCACCTGAATCGGCGACCAGCCGCCGGTGCCCATGTCGTCAGCAGTCACATCCTCTGGCCGTGCCTTGATCTTGAAATCCCATGTTCCGCTGAGGGCGAGAAACCAGGGAGACTGCTCGCGTTCAAGGGTTAGCGCTGCCTCCGCCGTCGGGTAGGGGACAAGCGTCGCCCGCGGCGGCAGCTTGTTCAGAGCGGGCAGTTGTGGCATTTCCCACGTCTTTTCGCCACCCAGGAAGAGGAGGGGCAGAACGGATGGATTCGCTGTCATAGTGTGTTCCTCACTTATTGCAGAATCTTGGGAGTGCAGGTATAAGGCCGCCGGTCAGCAGCCTTGCGGCTGTAGTCCCGCGTCGCCAGGTTGCCTGACGCCCGGCATTCTCGTCGGGCGTGGGGCCTGGCTGCCGGACTACAGCAACGTCCCATCGGGGGCAAATGCCAGTCGCTGCGCATCGGCGCCAATAGTGATCCGTGGGTTGTCACGCAGGGCGTCAACAACTGCCGATGACGCCCAGAAGTGTGTCAGGTGCAGGGTATCCTTGATACGCACAATACGTGCCTGTTCGGCAGGCGTTGGTGCGAGCAGGCGTAAGGCCAGATCAATCGCAGCCTGATCGGTTGGGCAAACGAGGGGCAGTTTGGCACGGCGCAGGAAGCCGCTGGTTGATGAGTTCATGTAGAACGAGGCCTGGTCTATTTTTGCTGCCAGGCGCGCCGTTGTCAGGTCGGCCAGGCCGACGCCGGTGCAGTTGCCATGGGAAGCCTCGGTCAGATCCAAGACGATCAGCCAGCGCACGCGCGGCGAGGCCGGCTCGGCAACACCGGGAATATCGTAGCGGCCAATGACGTTGGTATCCATGCCGGCGCCGCTGATGTCTTTGCCCATGCGCTCGACAATGAGGATGTCCACATCGCGCATTGGCAGGCGGGCCATTTGCCGAATGGCGCGGCGCAACAGCTTTGGCTCTTCTTCGGGAATTCTCTGGCGCGGAATCATAATGATGTCCGACGTGGCATCATAGCCATCTTCGAGGATGGCCAGGCCGAAGAGGACAGGACTATTGGCCAGAATGATCCGCCCAAACTCCGGAATCAGATCGCGCAGGCCGTTCGACCCGAAACTGTGGATGTAGGATGCCTGATAGTGTTTGCCCAGGCCGATGACCATCATTTTCATAAGACCGCTTTCGATCGGGCCGCGGAAGTCGGTATGTTTCTTGACCCGGCCAACGACGATCAGCCCGTCGGCGCGATGGGCCAGACGATCTATGACCACCGGATGACCACTCGTGCTTCGCCCGACCTCGTCTACCTCAAGGCTGCCGCGAATGGGTGCCCCCACCGTTTCGGGAGTGATGCCCAGGCTTTCCAGTAAGGCGCGCTGCCCCTCGACTGTTGCGCCGCCATGCGAACCCATCGCCGGAACAATGAAGGGTTGGAAGCCGCGCCCGGTCAACTCATCGCACACACAGCGCAGGATGAGAGGAATGTTGGCGATGCCACGGCTACCGGCAGTGACGGCGATATGTGCGCCGGGCTTGAGCGTGCTCCAATCGGGCCAGCGAGCCATTTCAGCCCGCACTTTGGCCGGAATATCGGCAATGGGTCGGGAGATCAGCTTTTGTTCGACCTCATGCATCAGCGGATAAGCCGATTGAGGTGACACATGGGCCTCCATTGGTGTTACAGTCGTATTGGCAACAGGTTCCTGGGGAGGAAAAACCGCTGCCTGTATTATACGACGTGCGGGCTGCCGTGTCTAGTACGAGAGTCTCGGAAACCGTTCACCGTTAGGATAAGGGAGTTGGAAAGCGGAGCGAGCTGGCCACGGATGCAGGAGCGGATGGCACGGAACACGGATTGCCGGCGGCGTTCTCCATACCCTCCCGCAGGTTTGGGTAACCTGCGGGAGGGTTAAGTGGAAGGGGTGGGGGCATTAAGACCCTCCCGCAGGTTTGGGTAACCTGCGGGAGGGTTAAGTGGAAGGGGTGGGGGCGTTCCGCGAAAGTGCTGTTATCCTAATGCTGAACGGTTACCAAACTTGATGTACTTGACAAAGGGGATGTATGATGTTAATCTTGCTGCGCACCGAAATGAGAGGTAGACAACGAGGCAATGGCAGCGAAACGCGACTACTATGAGGTTTTGGGTGTCGACCGGAATGCAACGGAAGAAGATATAAAGAAGGCGTACCGTCGTCTGGCCCGCCAGTATCATCCCGATGTCAGCACTGTCGAAGGTGCCGAAGAGCGCTTCAAAGAGATTAACGAAGCGTATCAAGTCCTCAGCGACGCCGAAAAGCGCGCTGCCTACGACCGCTTCGGTCATGCCGGCTTGGAAGGCATGGGCGCGGGGGGAATGGGGGCGGAAGGGTTTCCCTTCGACAGCATTTTCGATGTCTTTTTTGGCTCGCAGCGCATGGGTGCGCAGCCTGGCCCCGAACGCGGCAACGACCTGCGCTATCAACTGACCCTGACCTTCGAGGAAGCTGTCTTTGGCTGCGAAAAAGAGATCTCTGTCTCCCGTTTGGAGACCTGCACGCGCTGCCGCGGCACGCGCGCCGAGCCTGGGACGTCACCCGTGCGCTGTCCGGTCTGCAAGGGTAGCGGGCAGGTGCGGCGGATGCGCGAATCTATCTTTGGGCAGTTTGTGACCAGTATGACCTGCGACCGCTGCGGTGGCGAGGGATTCATCATCGAGACGCCATGCCGTGAATGCCGCGGTCGGGGTCAGGTGCAGGCCACGGCGCGGCTGGTCGTCAATGTTCCGGCGGGCGTTGATGATGGTACAACAATCAGGTTGGCCGGTCAAGGCGAAAGCGGGCTGCGCGGCGGCCCCCCGGGTAACCTCTATGTGGTCATCAAAGTCCGCCCGCATCGTTATTTCAAGCGCGATGGTTTGAATATCATTCTCGATCTCAACATCAATATGGCCCAGGCGGCCCTCGGTGATGAGGTCGAGGTGCCTCTGGCCGACGGCAAGACAGCCCGGGTGACCATCCCTGCCGGCTCACAGTTCGGCGACACAATCGTCTTGCGCAATAAGGGGGTTCCCGATTTGCGCTCCGGCCGGCGTGGCGACCAGATTGTGCGCCTGCATGTAGTCGTCCCACGCACCTTGACCGACGAACAGAGGAAGCTGCTCAAGGAACTGGCGGAATCACTGGGCAAGACCATGCATTCGGCGGAGGACAAGGGTATTTTCGGCCAGATCAAAGACGCCCTGGGGGTGTAGAACGCCCGGAGGGGTTCGAAATACTGGGAAGAGTAGAGCCTGTCATGTATTGGCTGGAAGTATCTGTGCAGGCCGACCGTGAAGCAGCCGAGGCAGTAAGCGGCATCTTCGCCGAATACGCCTATGCAGGCGGCGTTGCCATTGATGAGAGCATTGAGCCTTCGCCCGATGGTGACGGTTTCTCCTACCTCGACAAACCGGTGACGATCAAGGCTTACATTCCGGTTGATGATCAGGCCGGTGAGAAAATCGAAAACCTGCGGCTGGCTCTGGATCACCTGAGCTTCTTGCGCCCGGTGACACCGCTGACGGTGCGCCGCCTGGCCGAGGAAGACTGGGAGAATGCCTGGAAAGAGCACTATCACGTCCTACATGTGGGGCGGCATCTCGTCATCGTCCCCTCGTGGCGTGAACATAGCCCACAAGACGGTGATGTCATCATCAGGCTCGACCCCGGCATGGCGTTCGGCACGGGCCTGCACCCGACCACGCGTTGCTGTCTGCAGCGTTTGGAAGATACGGTACAGCCCGGCATGTCGGTGCTCGATGTGGGTACCGGCTCGGGTATTCTGGCACTGGCGGCTGCCCGCTTGGGCGCCGCCACGGTGTTGGCCGTCGAGACCGATCCTGTGGCGGTTAAGGCGGCACGCTCCAATGTGGATCTGAACGGTCTGGCCCAGGTGATCACCATCAGGGAGGGGAGTTTACCACTGCCTGAGCCGGCAACCTTTGATGTCGTTGTCGCCAATATCATCGCTCGAGTGATTGTGGAGCTGGCGCGGCCGCTGGCCGCGGTCGTGCGTCCGGGTGGCATTTTGGTGGCGTCGGGCATCATCGTTGACCGCGCAGCAATGGTCGAGCAGAGCCTGCACCAGGCTGGCCTGCAGCTTGTGCAGCGGGACATTAACGGTGATTGGGTCACCTTGTCCCTGGCCAAATCCTCTTAGTTCTGTGTAGCCTCCTGTGAGGGCAGAGATGCATCGCTTCTTTGTCCAGGCCGATTGGCTGACGGGCGGCAACGTCACGGTCAGCGGCCCCCTTGTCCATCAGATGCGCAGAGTGCTGCGCCTGCATCCGGGCGAACGTGTCGTTTTCCTGGACAATTCCGGCTGGGAGACCGAGGCCGAGATCATCTCCCTCGATGAGACAACGGTGCAGGCAGTGGCCCGCCGTAAGGTGCTGGGCAGCGGCGAGCCGCGCACAAAGATCACATTGTTCCAGAGCCTGCTCAAGGGAGATCATTTCAGTGATGTCCTGGAGCAATGTACCCAGGTTGGCATCGTCGAATTCGTTCCGGTGGTCAGCGAGCGTTGCATTGTCGGCGATGTGGATAAAGCATCCGAGCGCATGGAGCGCTGGCAGCGTATCGTCATGGAGGCGGCTGAGCAGTCACACCGCAGCAAGTTGCCGGTGGTGCGTCCGCCGACGCTGCTGGCCAATGCTCTGGAATCGGTGGGCGGTCGCGGGCTTTCGTTGATCCCCTGGGAAGATGAACACACCACCACGCTGCGCTCGGTGTTGACGCAGAGCACGGTTCTTCCCCCGCCTGCCCCAAGCCAGGAAAAGGCCAGGAATCTAAAGAAGGCGACAGCCTCTGCACCGCGTCGCCCCTTTGCCGTCAATCTATTCATCGGCCCTGAAGGCGGCTTTACCCCCGGCGAGATCGCCGTCGCCCGTCAGTATGGCATAATTCCTGTCAGTCTGGGCCCGCGCATCCTGCGTGCCGAAACAGCGGGTCTCGTGGCCGCAACGGTCATTTTGCACGAGATGGGGGATATGGGGTAGTCGCCCCTCAGAGTCGGCCAGGGGACCTGGCCACTACTATCCTGAAGCAAACTGACGGCGACGCCTGCCTACCGTCCTTTGTGTCCCGGTGGCAGCAAGCAATGAGCGGTCTATCCCCCGGCCACTTCCCGTCACGCGGAAAGGGGGTGTGGACGTATGGGGGCATTGCCGTGAGAGTTTCCTTAACCCACAACGGTGAACGGTCACCAAGAGAGGCACCGCTGAGCGATGATCAAAAAAGTAACAACTTTGAATACGATGCTGACAATAGCGGCGGATCTGCGCCAGCGCGGGCAGCGTGTGGTATTCACGAATGGCTGCTTCGAGCTGTTGCACGTTGGGCATATCCGCTATTTGCAGGCAGCGCGGGCACTGGGTGATTGCCTGGTCGTCGGGCTGAACAGCGATTCGTCGGTACGCACCATCAAGGGGCCGCCGCGCCCACTGGTGCCTGAGATGGAGCGAGCAGAGCTGCTGGCAGCCCTCGGCTGTGTGGATTACGTCGTCATCTTTGAGGAGCCGACGGCCGAGGCATTGGTGGCAGCACTAAAGCCGGATGTGTATGTCAAGGGTGGAGATTACACAGCAGCAAACGGCCAACAGCAAGCAGCAAGCGAGGAGCAACCAGGGGGAACAAGGCTGAAGATAGCGCCAGAGATGCGAGTTGTGCAGGAGTATGGTGGACAAGTGGTGATTCTACCCTATAGCTCCGGACATTCGACGACCTACCTGATCGAGAATATCCTGCAATCGTACGGACGCCCAACGACCTAAGATCACGACATGCATGAAAGATCACATCGCCCGCTCGGCGGGCATCATTGCTTTAGGCAATATCACAAGCCGTCTGCTCGGCCTCGTTCGTGACCAGATCATTGCCGGGCTGTTTGGCCGCAGCGGCCTGACCGATGCCTGGTTCGTGGCCTCGAACATCGCACAGGTCTTTTATGATTTGATCATCCAGGGTGCTGTTTCCTCGGCCCTGGTGCCCGTCTTTTCTACCTATGCCGGCGAAAGCCGACGGGCACACTTCTGGCGTCTGGCCAGCCTGGTGCTCAATCTTGTTGTGGTTGTGTTGAGTCTGGTGGTGCTCGTCCTGGTGATTGCTGCACCCATTGTTGTGGATATTGCCGGACCGGGCTTCACACCGGAACTGAAGCACCTGGCCACCGGCTTGACCCGCGTGACGCTGTTGGCCGTCATCTTCCTGGGGACATCGGCCGTTCTGACCGCCCTGCTTTACTCCTTGCAGGACTTTACGTTTCCTGCCTTCTGCTCTTCCCTGTTCAACGGCTGCATCATCATCTCGGCCATCCTTTTGCATGGGCAATTGAACGTGACTAGCCTGGCCGTCGGTATGCTGGTCGGCGCCATAGCCCAGGTGCTATTTCAGCTACCGCCGTTGCTGCGCCAAAGGATGAGCTATGGCCTGTTGTTCGATATCCATGATCGGGAGTTGCGCCGCATTCTGCTCCTCTACGCTCCGGTGGCGGCGGGGCTGGTTGTGTCAGGGGTGCAGGTGTTCATTGACCGCAATCTGGCCTCGCGCACATCTGAGGGCAGCATCTCGGCCATGCAGTTTGCCACGCGGCTCATTCAGTTCCCGCTCGGTCTCATCCCCACGGCTATTGCCGGGGCCTCACTACCCCTCATGGCGCAGCGTGCCGATGATCCGGTTCTTTTTCGTCACACACTGGGCACTGCCATGCGACTCATCACTTTTCTTATCCTGCCGGCTGCCGTCGGCCTGGCCGTTCTGGCGCACCCGATTGTGGCAGCCATCTTTCAACATGGCGTCTTTGGACCACGTGACACGGACTTGACGTCGCTGGCTCTTCTGCTCTATCTGCCCGGCCTGCCCGCAGCAGCTATTGACCAGATTCTCATCTATGCCTTCTATGCCCGTAAGAACACCATCACACCCGTTTTGGTCGGGGTGATGGCGACCGCCGTCTATCTGGTCGTTGCCCTTTCGCTGATCGGTACCCTGGGTATGGCCGGTCTGGTGCTGGCCAACTCGGCACAATGGATTGCACACGCTCTCACCATGCTGATCCTTGTCTCACGGATGCTGGGAGGCCTGCGCGGCCTCGCCATCGGCGGTACGCTGACGAAGACGGCCGTTTCGGCCCTGGTCATGGGCGCTGCCATGTGGCTGACACTGGCTCTGCTTGGACGACTGGTTATGGCACAGGGCTTTCTGGTTAACGCCGGCCTGGTGCTCATGGCCGGATCTGGCGGTGCTATTGTATTCGCGGCGGCTGCCTGGCTGCAGCGCATGGATGAGCTGAGGCAATTGCTGGCAGGACTACGGCGCAAGGCATTGTGATGCACTAAGACGACAGCACGTGTGCATTCCGTATCCATAAGCGCAGCAGACACGTTATAATAATTTTGGAGATACCTTCCAACCGAGGGAGAACGTGTGGCGATCGGGCAGGGTCGCTCCCGTTGCCTGGGGCAGTGGCGTGCCTCTTCTTGTGCTCAGATGGGCTCGCCCCGTAATGGATAACAGACAACACAGGGAGAAGAAGCTATGAACAGAGCGACCCGTGGTGCCGGTATCATGGCCCTGGCCTTCGTTATGCTTTGCCTGGTCGTACTTTGGCGCGTGCCCGCTGCCGGAGCCGGCGACATAGCCATCATTGTGCCCGCTGCCAACAGCCCAACGGCCACCGCAACACCGGTTGACCTGCGCTCCTGCCAGGTTGGCGGGCGCATGGCCGACTACTCGCAGCAGGCGTCAGGCATCACCATTCAGCCCCTTGAGCAGCACGATCAGAACGGTTATGCGCAATGGGTCACCACCTGGCGTGTTTGGGGACCGGCCGGGCAGGTGGTGAATGCCCAGGTCGCTACCCACCGCTGTCTTGGTCTGGTGCGTACGCCAGGGCGCGACTACTGCTCGGCTGAGATGGCGACCATGACAACCACACAGTCCCTCAGCTTGACCATCCCCACGTCGGGCACGACCGACTTCTCAGTAACCTCGAATGTCGCCTGTTGCGAGATTGACCAGAACGATCTACTCTATGTTAATGGCCTGCGCTGGGGGGCAAGCTTTTTCATCCGCTGGGCCGAGTCGCCCGGCTGCCCGTTCATTGACACACCAACGCCCACCAGTACGCCCACACCAACCCGCACACCCATGTTGCACAAGCAGCCCTGGCATACCGAGCTGCCGCCGAGCTATAGCCAGCGCTACAATATCACCCTGCAGAACACCACCGGTAGCCTGATGACCGGGGTCGTCGTCACCGATGTCATTCCTGAAGGAACTCGCTTTAGCGATGCAACGATTGTCGTAACCGGCACCACACCGCCGGCACAGTTCGCCTGGTATCCCGAAGGTGGGGCATGGGATGGGCAGCGTACCATTGTCTGGAATGTGGGCGATCTGCCTGCCGGGTACTATGCCAGCATGAAAGTGCACGTTTATCTCTTGACCAACGTTGTGCCGGGCACAGTGCTGACCAACACGGCTACCGTTCAGAGTGGCTCCGCACCGCCATTTAGCGCATCGGCAACATCGCTGGTTGTTCCTGTTCCCGTGACGCCCACGCCGATGACAACGCCGACATTTACGCCGATCCCG
>Ga0272448_1003011_pt1 | contig 20470 bp, 12 predicted proteins | sample YNPCB0191_FD_202220 | JGI IMG/M metagenome (GOLD analysis project Ga0272448, IMG submission 202220) | Hot spring sediment microbial communities from Yellowstone National Park, WY, United States - YNP-CB-019-1 | ecosystem: Environmental > Aquatic > Thermal springs > Hot (42-90C) > Sediment... | reverse complement strand
GTGATGGCGGGCGAGGTGAATCTCCTGCTGAACGAGCCGCCCATCGGCTGGGCGATCACGCGCGGCACCACCCAGGGCGAATCGAAATTTATTCCGATGACGCCGACCGATTTGAAGATGCGCGTCAGCGCGAGCCGCGCGATGGTGCAGTACGTCCTCAGCACCCAACGCTTCGACCTGTTCCAGGGGGTCAACCTCAATCTGAATTTTCCATCTGTCGTGGGCAAAGTGAAGGTGGGCGACCGCGAGGTCGAGTACGGTTACTCGTCTGGCATCTACACCAAGTACGTCTCCGCGTCCACGCCAATCCGCTCCGTGCCATCGCAGGACGAGATCGACGCGCTCGGCGGCGGCAAGACGCAGCGCGATTGGGACGCGCGCTTTGAACTGGCGTACGCGGAATGCCAAAACGAAAACGTCACACTCGTCGGCGGCGTCGCGCCGACCGCGGTCCTATTCGGTCGATACTTGAAGCGCGCCCACGGCGTCTATCCGAAAGATTTGTGGAAGACGCAGATCATGACACTCGGCAGCGTGCCGGGCATCAACACGCGTTATGAACCCGCGCTGCACGCGCTCTACGGTCCCGCGGCGGCGATCCGCGAAATCTACGGCACAACCGAAGGGATGTTCGGGCAGCAAATCGACGACCAGCGCGCGTGGCAGCCGAACTATGATTTGTTCTTCTTCGAAGTCGAAACGCGCGCCGGTATCAAGCTGCTGCACGAAATGAACGCCGGCGAGATGGGCAGTCTCGTCGTATCGACCCCCATTCTCGCCCGCTACAAAATCGGCGATACGATCCGCGCCATTCAGCCGCCGTACTTTCGCTGCATCGGCAGAGACCGCTGGTTCACGCCGCTCCTCTACGCGTGGGAAGAATTCCAATCGTTCAACTTCGGACGGCTCTAACTCTCTCACCGGTTGAGAACGGGAGAGGGCTGGGTGGGGACTAAATCTTCCATCCCATCCCGCGTAACAGGATCAGCACCCCGATGGCGATCAGCACGAGCGCCCAGATCACGCCCCAACTGATCAGATTCCCCAGCCCGATGCCGAGAAACACGAACGCGAGGATGAGACTGCCGATCACATGCCGGCGGTACGTCGGCACGAGCAAGCGAATCGCGACTTCGAGGAAGATGATCACGGCGGCGCCGGTGAAAATCAATCCCCACGCCTGCAGTCGAAACGGGAAAACTCCTGGGAGTGTGACGCCACCGAATCCCAGGTTGGACAACAAGCCCATGTTGTCCGCGAGCAGCACTAGTCCCGCCCAGATGATGATCCCGCCCCACACCGCGGTACTGAGTGGATCGCTGCGGTTTTTCTCGTCCTTCTCGCGCTGCTTTTCGTCGTGCTTTTCGTCGCGTGGCTTGGGGTATGAATCAGACATGTTTCCTCCTTGAAACAAAAATCTGATGCCAACGCGTCTCGCGTGCCCGGCATCAGGTGTCTTTTACCAGTATACAATCTTCCGGGGAAAAAGTAAATCGCGCCTTTGCCATCATCCCCACTCGCCCGCCACGTGATTTTGTGATAAAATTGAGCCATGCCACTTGACGCCCACCGCGAATTCCATGTCTCCCGCCGCGCACGCGAGCGCTACCAGTTCGGCGCCGCACTCTTCGCGTTGAACGGCCACGTCGTCTTTGCCGATTTCCGCGCCGCGCGCGAGTTCGCGCAAAAGATGAATGCGGCGCGCGATCTCATCCATCACCCGGAGCAAACCGCCCGCGCGGGCGATCTCAACGCGATGGGCTTGATCGATGAAATCCTGCACCTCGTCCTCGCGAAATACCGCGAGCAAGTAAACCGCGACGCGACACGCGCCGCGCTCGAATGGCTCGACGCGCGCTTTGGAAGCGTTACGGTTGATGCCGCGCTGTACCGCTTTTCCGCCGAGTTCCCCCCAGGTCCCGTTTATCGCGGCGACCGATCGCTCAACGATTATTTGCGCGGCGCAACCGCCGGCACGCCCAACCGCGAAATCGTCCTCGAAGAAATGGTGATGCTCTGGCTCGCCAACATGAACCCAGCGTACTCGCCGTACCTCGAATTGTTCGACGATGCCGCGCTCGAAACGCAGACGGCGTACCTGCGCCTCCTCTCCTCGCTGCACGATTTCTTCGACACCCAGCCGCGTTTTGGTCCCGACCAGCAGAACTTGATCGATCTGCTGCGCGCGCCCGCGCTCGCGTCGCCGCACTCGCTCGCCGGGCAGCTTGATTTCATCGCACAACGCTGGCGCGCGCTCATCGGCGCGCACCTCGCGCGCATCCTGAGCAGTCTCGACCTCATCGCGGAAGAAGCGCGCGGCGCGGTCTTCCTCGACATCGGCGGACCGACGGTGGTGCCGGTGCCGACCTTTCATTACGCCGGCATCGAGTACGAACCGGAACGTTTCAGCGCCGATCTCGACTGGATGTCGAACCTGGTCTTGATCGCCAAGAACACCTACGTCTGGCTCGACCAACTCTCGAAAAAATATGCGCGCGCGATCACGCGGCTCGACCAGATTCCGGACGAAGAACTCGATCAACTCGCACGCTGGGGCTTGACCGGCTTGTGGCTGATCGGCGTGTGGGAACGCAGTCCGGCATCGCGCCGCATCAAGCAGATGATGGGCAACCCGGACGCGATCGCCTCGGCGTACTCCGTCTTCGAGTACAAAATCGCGGACGCCCTCGGCGGCGACGCGGCGCTGCAAGACTTGAAAACGCGCGCGTGGCAGCGCGGCATTCGCCTCGCGAGCGACATGGTGCCCAACCACATGGGCATCGATTCGCGCTGGGTGATCGAACACCCCGATTGGTTCATCTCGCTCGATGAGAGCCCGTTTCCCTCGTACACCTTCAACGGCGTGGACTTGTCCTGGGATGCGCGCGTCGGAATTTTCCTCGAAGACCATTATTACACCCAGAGCGACGCCGCGGTCGTCTTCAAACGCGTCGATAAATGGACCGGCAGCGTGAAATACATCTACCACGGCAACGACGGCACGAGTTTCCCGTGGAACGATACGGCGCAGTTGAATTACCTCAAGCCCGAAGTGCGCGAGGCGGTGATCCAGACGATTCTCCACGTCGCGCGGCAATTTCCCATCATCCGCTTTGACGCGGCGATGACGCTGGCGAAAAAACATCTGCAGCGCTTGTGGTTCCCCGAACCCGGCAGCGGCGGCGCGATTCCCTCGCGGGCTGAGTGCGGTATGACGCGCGCGCAACTCGATGCACTGATGCCGCAGGAATTTTGGCGCGAGGTGGTCGATCGCGTCGCCGCAGAAGCACCCGACACGCTCCTACTCGCCGAGGCGTTCTGGCTGATGGAAGGATACTTTGTCCGCACGCTGGGAATGCACCGCGTCTACAACAGCGCGTTCATGAACATGCTGCGCGACGAAAAGAACGCCGATTATCGTCTCGTGATGAAGAACACGCTGGAGTTCGACCCGGAAGTGTTGAAGCGGTACGTCAACTTTATGAACAACCCGGACGAAAAGACTGCGGTCGAGCAGTTCGGCAAGGGCGACAAGTATTTCGGCATCGCGACGCTGATGGCGACGCTGCCTGGTTTGCCGATGTTCGGGCACGGGCAAATCGAGGGGTTCGCAGAAAAGTACGGCATGGAGTACCCGCGCGCGTACTGGGATGAGCAGCCCGACCGCGATTTGATCGCGCGGCATGAACGCGAGATCTTCCCGCTGCTGCGCCGCCGCTACCTCTTTGCCGGTGTCGAGAATTTCCTACTGTACGATTTCTTCACCGCCGATGGACACGTGAACGAAGATGTCTTGGCGTACTCCAACCGCGTGGGCGGCGAGCGCGCGCTCATTGTCTATCACAACAAATTCGCACAAGCGCGCGGCTGGATCCGCGCCTCTGTCGCCTACGCCGTGAAAACCGGCAGCGGCGATGAAAAGCGACTCGTGCAGAAAAATCTCAGCGAGGGACTGGGACTGAGCGCGGGGGAAAACGATTTCGCCGTCTTTCGCGATTTCGCCACCGACTTGGAGTATCTCCGCCGCAGTAAAGAACTGTGCGAGCGCGGTCTGTACGTCGAACTGGGAGCGTACGCGCGCAATGTCTTTCTGGACTGGCGCGAGGTACACGATGAAAGCGGGTTGTACGCGCGCCTCGCCGCGCACCTGAATGGGCGCGGCGTGCCGAGCATCGAAGAGGCGCGGTACGAACTCGCGCTGCAACCGGTGGTGGCACCGTTCCGTGAGCTGGTGAACCCCGGCATGTTCCGCCGGCTGCTGGACAACCGCGCGCGCGAACCGAACGCCGTGGTCAACACCGCCATGCTCGACGAAGCGGAGCAAAAGATGCTGACGCTGCTGGGCGCGGTCAAGCGTTTCGCCGGCGGCGTCGGCGACGAAACAAAAATCGCGGCAGCGACGCGGCGTGAACTGAACGCGCTGCTCCGAGTTCCGCTCTCTTCCGAGTTCCTCTCGCACTCCAAGACATATCGTGAAGCATTGGCGTTCCTTGAAGGCAATCTGGAGAAGGAAGAACTCTGGGGAATTCTTCTGGGCTGGCTATGCGTCCATCCGCTCGGTCAGATCGTGGGCAGCGGCGACGCGGCAGTCCAAAGCCGCGCCTGGATCGATGAATGGCGCCTCGGCAAGGTGATCGCGGAAACGCTGCGCGCGTTCGGGGCGGACGAAGGCGCGGCGTCGCAAGCCGTGAGCGCGATCAAGATTCTGACCGCGCACTCAAACGCACTGGCGAGCCCGCGCGTGGGCGAACTGCTCGAAGCGCTACTCACTGACGACGCAGCGCAGCAATTCTTGCGCGTAAATCGTTTCGACGGCGTTTTGTGGTTCAACCAAGAAGCATTCGAGCAACTGCTCGCCGCGCTGTTCGCGGTCGCGGTCGTGGAGAGCAGCGCGCCGCCGCGCCGCGCCAAGGCAACGGTTACGAAAGACATGCGCGCGCGCGTCGCGACGGTGGAGAAACTGCTGCGCGCGGAAGCAGAATCCAAGTTTCAGGTCGACGCGCTGCTCGCCGCCGCGCGGCAGATCGACGCGCCGAGGCGAAAACCAACGAACCGCCAAGGTGCGAAGAACGCAAAGAAAACCAAAAAGACTTGGCGTTCTTCGCGCCTTCGCGGTTGATGTACCGAGGTTGCCCCCATGGAGATTGATCGCGCGATCAAAACGCTGCGCGCGGTGCGCCAATACACCGACACTATTTGCCCTGACTGAATCCGCTCTGAGTGTACGTGAACTTGATCGGCGCGTCCCCGCGGGTTGTCTCCAGCGAAACCGGGTTCTTCCACAGCTCGTAGATGTATCCCATCGTTTTCTCGGCGTAACGCACGTCGAGATCGCCAAGCGATCCCTTTTCGTGCGCCAGCTGCAATGCGCCCTGACGTACCTCGGTCACGACGATTTTCGGCGCGCCGTAGTTGTAGTGCGGCGCGAGCAGCGCGCGCAGCACCTCGTCGTACTCACGGCTTTTGATTTCGATGTCATGCGCGTCATCATCCTCTTCGTCCACGTAGCCATAACTGAACAGGTTGAGTTTCTCCGCCAGCTCAGGCGTCAGATAGTTGGAGAGAAACGAGATGTCGTTCTCGGTTGCGCGCACCTCGAACAATTTGGCGAACCCATCCTGCGCGGATTCACCCGCCGCGTGCATCGCGTCCCAACGCTCCTTGATGTTCACCAGAATTTTGTAGCCGAGGTAGTACGGGTTAAGTTGCAATCGCCCACCCGGCTGCACCACACTGGAATGGAGCCGCGCGAACTCGACCGTTTCGCTCGGCGTGAGGTTGGCGTAGCGATTCAAGATCTCGGCGTGCCAGAACGACGCCCAACCCTCGTTCAGAATCTTGGTTTCGAACTGCGGGAAGAAATAGTACGATTCTTCGCGGATGATCTCCAACACGTCTTTTTCCCACGGCTCGATCGGCGCATAGTTCGCGAGAAACCACAGCAGGTCTTTTTCCGGATGCGGCGGAATTTTGTCGCCGATGACCTGAGTCGTCACTGTCAGCTGGCTTTCGCCGAACAGATCGCTGTAGGGGACGGGCTGCCGTTCTTTCTCGATCACCTGCCGCTCGGGATATTTCTTCCGATTCAACCCCTTGTAGGAATCGATGTGGCGGTCGAGCGCAAAGCCAATGTCCATCACATGCTCGACGCGGTCCAAGCCGTACTTGTCGATGTATTCATCGATGCGGCGCGCGTGCTCCACCGCTTCGTTCACCATATTGCGATTCGAGCCGTCGAACCAGAGATTGTTACGGAAGAAATCGCTGTGGGCGAAGACGTGCGCGGCGACGAGCAGGTTGTCGATTTCCGCGTTGGTATCGAGCAGGAACGCGTAGCACGGATCGTTGTTGAGCACGATCTCGTAGATTTTCGACAAGCCCATCTCGCCGTGGATTTTGTGGTGATTATAGACTTTGCCGTAGCTCCAATGCTGCGCGCGTGTGGGCAGACCGTACGCGGCGATTTCGTGCATGATGTCGAGTGGGATGACTTCAAAGTACGTGTCGAACGGATGCAGCCCGAGGTCGCGCGCGAGTTTTTCGATTTCGACGACGCGGTGTTCGAACATCCTAGCTCTCTCGCACCTTCAGAAATTCGCGCAGCGCTTCATAGACCTGCTCGCGTTTTTCCAGCGTCACCGCGAGAAAGCGCGGATGATCGAGCGCCTTGAACTCGCGGAGCAGCGTGCTCCACGGCGGCGCGTGAAGCACGCCGCGCCCGGTGTACGCCGAAAAGAACTCGTTGTAGTTCACTTCGCCATAGCCCACCATCGTCGCAACCCGGAGCAAATCCTTGACGAGGGTCAGACAGCGCGCATTGTCATCCGCATAGTTGTCGCCGTCGGAAAAGTGAAAGACATAGTTGTTCCAGCGCGCCGGCGGATGATGCTTGGCGATGTGATCGAGCGCGAGGGCGTAGGCGCTGCTGCACATCGTTCCGCCGCTGTTCGAGAGCGTGAAAAAATCCTTCTCCGGGACGACGGCGGCTTCGGTATCGTGCGCGATGAAAATCGTTTCCACCGTGCGGTACTTGAGTTGCAAAAAGCGCACCATCCAGAAAAAGAAACTCTTGGTGATGTACTTTTTCTCCGTCGTCATCGAGCCGCTGCGGTCCATCAGCAGATAGACCGCGCAATTCGAATGGAACTCGTCGCGGATTTCCGGGATGCGAAAACGCAGATCATCATCCACGATCTTACCGACTTTGGGCTTGCCCATCGCCGCGTGGCGTTTGAGGGATTGCTTCAGCGTGCGCCGCCGGTCGAGGTTGGCGAGCGACCCTTTCTTGCGAATGTCCTCGAAGCGCCACGCTTCCGTCTTGATGCGGTCTTTTTGTTTTTGCTCGAGCCACGGCAGCGCGAGGTCTTCCAGCATCATCCGCGTCAGCTCCTCGATGGAAATTTCCGCCTCGTAAATCGGCTGCCCGGGCTGATCGCCGGCTTGCCCCGGCGCGCTGCCGTTCTCATCGCTCGCAATGACATCGCCGACGTTGCCTGGACCCTGCCCTACGCCGCGCCCATTCGTCGCGCGATCGAAGATGAAACGATACTGGTCGAGATAACGCACCGGGATTTTGACGACCTTCTGCCCGTCGGACGTGATGATTGTTTCTTCGGCGATCAACTCCTTCAGATTCTGCTTGATCGCCTCGCGCACGCGCTTGTCGTGGCGGATCGAATCCTTCAAGCCGCGTCGCCGCAAATCCCACGGGACGGCGAAGCTGGAAATAGCAACTGTCATCCTAACACCCTTCAAATGTGCCAAATTTGCCAAAAGCGCCAAAGATGCCAAACGATTTGGCCAGTTTGGCAGATTTGGCACCTTTGGCACTTTTACTTTTCACGTGCCAGCAGCGACGACACGTACTTGAGCAATTCGTTCGAGCATTCGGGGCAATAACCCTCGCGTTCGATCAGCGTGTTGACGACCTCGTTGATCTTGCGCAACTGTTCGGGATCGGGGTTGCGCGTCGAGACGGTGAGCTTGATCGTATCGCGCCGCTCGTCGAACAATTGCTTTTCGATCGCCTCGCGCAGTTTGTCGTGCGTGCGGTAATCGAACCGTTCGCCGCGCCGCTGTGCCATCGCCACCTTGCGGAAGATTTCGTTACGGAATGCGTCCTTGCCGCTTTCCGAGACCTTGACTTTGTCTTCGATCGAACGCATCAGCTTCTCGTTCGGCGGCACCTCCTCGCCGGTAAGCGGGTCAGTCAGCTTCGTGTCGTCGAGGTACGCTTCCACATTGTCGAGATAATTGTCGAGCAGCGTCTGCGCCTCTTTCTCGAAGGAAACGAAGAATGCCTTTTGCACATCCGTCCGCGCGATCTCGTCATACTCTTTGCGCGCGTCGGCGATCAGGTTGATGTAACGTTCCTTCTGCTCCTTCGTCAAGCCGCCGTGCGTTTCGATGCCCTCTTTGATCGAGCGCAGCGCGTCGATGGGATTGACGCATTTGGCGCCGGGGCGCGTGAACGCGGCGCTGATGCGGTTGATGACAAAGCGCGGCGAGATGCCATCCATCCCCTCGCGTTCGGTTTCCTCTTTAATCTGCTTGACGTCTTTTTGTCGGAAACCTTCCACATCCTCCGCGCCGTCGTAGAGCCGCATCTTCTTGATGAGCGTCAGCCCCTTCATCTTCGGCTCTTCCAGCCGCGTGAGCACCGCGAACATCGACGCGAGTTCCAACGTGTGCGGCGCGACGTGAATGTCGCCAAACTTGGACTGGCGCAGCAGTTTGTCGTAAATCTTTTGCTCCGCCGAGACGCGCAGGTTGTACGGCATCCGCACGACGATCATCCGGTCCTGCAGCGCCTCGGATTTCTTGTCCGCCATGAACGCATTGAATTCGGATTCGTTCGTGTGTGCGATGACAACCTCATCGGCGTAGATCAGCGGGAATCGCCCCGTCTTGATGTTCTTTTCCTGCGAAAGCGTGAGCAGGACGTAGAGGAAACGTTCATCCGCTTTGAGCATCTCGATGAATTCCATCAAGCCGCGGTTCGCGACGTTCAATTCGCCGTCGAACCGGTACGCGCGCGGATCCGATTCGGAGCCGTACTCGCCGATGGTCGACAAATCGATCGAGCCGACGAGTTCGGTAATGTCCTGCGATTTGGGATCGGCGGGGACGAACGTGCCCACGCCGATGCGTTCGCGCTCGGAGAAGAAGATGCGCTTGACCGGCACGGAGTAGATGTCGCCGCGATACTTGTTCTGCAAGTTCATAGCGCAGCGCGGGCACAGTTCGCCTTCGATGTGGATTTTGTATTCCTTCAAAAAATCAGGACGGATCGAGTGCGGAACCAGATGAAGGGGTTCTTCGTGCATGGGGCAATCGGCGATGGCATAGACCGCGCCTTCGGGCGTGCGGGTGTACTCCTCCAAGCCGCGTTTGAGCAAGATCACGAACTGGCTTTTGCCGGAGGAGGGCGGACCGTAGATCATCAAGATGCGCCGCCCCACGTCGGAGCCGAGCGACGCGGCTTTAAAGTACTCCATGATCTGGGCGAGGGCTTCGTCCACGCCGAACAAGTCCTTTTGGAAGAAACGATACTTTTCGGTGCCGAGCACCTCGTCGGTCTCGACACCGGCGGAGCGCACCATATCGTAGATGCGCGCGTGGGCGAGTTGAGCGACGCGCGGATTTTCGCGCACAATCGCCAGATAATCGCGGAAGGACCCGCTCCACTCTTCCGCCTTGTGCTGCTGTGCGTGTGAGTCCAACCTCTCAAACAATTCGCTCACTGTCATTCCTCCTGCTGCTCAAAAATCCCACAGGCAGATACATGCCTCGCGGGACCGATCTCTTTCTCCACCCTCACAAGTTACATCGGGGCATTCAGTCCGGCTTGGAAAAAGCAAAACCGCTCTAGCGTTCACTCAGGACTAGAACGGTGAATGAGATATTGCCCCTCGACATTGAGGCAAGTCACTGCAGTATGATCACCCTCTCGCATCCTCGGCTAGACGCGCGGAAGATGTTGTCAACCCCATTATACGCAGATGTGTCCGTTTGTGCAACACGCGCAATTGTGCCAGTCCGCCCGTTCGATCATCGGCAGCGGTAACATCGGTTGCCAGCCGCCGCAGAACGATCCGCAACGCCAAGCACGAGAGCGGCGGCTCGCCGCAGCGAGCCAGTTGGCGTGACACTGACCGACAGAAAACGAAAAACACTCGGCGCCTGACCGAGTGTTTCTGAGCGATGCCCTCGAGAGGACTTGAACCTCCACGTCCTTACGGACACAGGCCCTCAACCTGCCGCGTATGCCAATTCCGCCACGAGGGCTTACATTCGCATTATAGACTCAAACTCCAGGTGTGTCAAACTCACTTGGATTCCACCGGCACAATCCCATTTTCGATTTCCGACCCCATCAGTAATTTCAGGATCGCGCTCGCGCTGCTCTTGCCAACGCGCTCGTGCAGCTGCTCGCACGACAGCGGCTGATTGCCGTTCGCCAGCAGCGCGCGAAAGACGGCGGTCGTGAGCGGCGTCGCCGGCGTGATAAATCCCGGCTTGAGCGCGCAATGATCGACGATGCTTTCCCACAGCGCATCCACACGCGTGACCTCGCCGGTCTGTGGGTGAACGCGATCCACCGCGCCGGCATCCGCCGGCGTCGGATAGCGCGCGCGGCATTCGTCACAGAGCGTCTCGTGCAAGATCGCACGCAAGTCGCGACTGTTCTCCTTGAACCACTCGAGGTCGATATGGAAAGGTGTTTTGATGTCAGGACGGACGATAGGAGCCATGGTCGGTAGTCAGTGATTTCGGTATTCAGGATTCGGCGATCAGAGGCGCGCGTATGCTTCGTTCAAAACGAAATAGCCGCCGCCAACCGAGGTGAAGGCGCGGTTCTCGCACAGCGCGCCCATCACGGCGCGCGGTCCGGCGCGGCGGATCAAGTTGACCGCGCTGTAGAGCGTCTTGGCGTGGACATGCCCTGCCCCGCTCAGTTTCGCCAACTCGGGAAAAATTTCTTCGAGCAGCGGCGCCAAGGAGCGTTGCTGGCGCGCCGCTTGCGCCACCGCGTCGATTCCGATCGGGTCGCCGATGACGATGAGCATCTCTTCGTCGTACTTGTGTGAGAGCGGGCGCTTTTCTTGCGAGAAAACCAGGTGCCCGTCGACGCCGCGCGCCACCCGCACCCACAAACTGCGCTCGCGCTGCGGCTGATAATCGATGATGAGCGTCAACGGCTCCGCGCCGCGCTTGAGCGTCACATACGCTCCCGGCGATAACTTGCGCGCCGCAAACCATTGCGTCAGCCCAGCAAGATAGTGTCCATCCGCCACTGCATAGCCTGGGAATTTCTCCTGCGTGGTCGCATCCTGGAAATTGATCTTCAGACGCGGCTGCGCGAAATTCGGCAAGAGCGCGCGAACGGGCGGCGTCAGCGGCAACGTGCCCGCCTGCCGATGGGGGTAGGTCAGAATCAGCGTGATTTCGTCGCGCGGCGGGACGGGCTTGACCGTGTCGCCATTCAAGTCGGCTTCGTCGTACAATTCAGCCGCGATGAGTTCCAGCTCGTTCGAGAGTTGGGCTTGGGTCGCCGGCGCGGCTTCGAGTACCGCCGGGCGCTCGCGCGCTGTCGGCGGTTCGAGCCGCGTGAGATACCAGCGCGCCTCGCCGACCGGTCCAACGTCTTCAAAGCGATCGTCATTCGCCAGCGCATTCGTCAGCGCAAACAGCGCGGTCGTTTTTTTCACCGTCTGGGGCAATTCGAGAATCTTGAGCAAATCCGCGGTCCGCACCGCGTCTCCGGCTTGTTCGATGGCGGCTTCGGCGAGGTTCAGATAACCGGCGTGAATCTCGGGCAGCAATCCCTTCAGAAACCACTCATCGCCGACGCGGACGAATTCCTTATCCGCGCTCAGCCGCCGGACGAGCGCGGCGCACACCCTCTCACCGTACTGAGCCATCGCCTGCTCGGGCGTGACCTCGAGCGACTGTGCGGCGCGCGCGCGGTCTTCATTGAGCGGATGGGGCGCGGTGAACTCCGCTGCGAATTCGCGCGGTTTGGGTTCGTCAGCAAATTGAACTTGGATGACCTTGAACGCACCCAGCCGCGGATTATCCCCCGCGCGGATTCCTTTCACTTCGCCCTCGCGATTCCCCAGCGCGGTGAACAAAAGCGTCTGTCCCACCTGGTACGATTGCTTGGGTTGATAATGGGGAGCGCGGCGCGCTACGAGCTCAGCCAGCTTCTTTTCTTCTTCGCGCACGCGCCACTCGATCAGGTGGGCTGTCAGTTCGCGACTGGTTGCCGGGGTACCTCGCTCAAGGAGAAAACCGTACAGGTGCTCAAGGTCCGCGTCGGTCGTACCAACTTCATTCCAAAAATCAGCGCTCGTCATCTATTCCTTCTTCGGGAGAACGTTCCGTCAAAAGATGACGTATCGTCATTCACGCATCCACACCATGACGATACGTCAGAATTCGCGTCAGTGCACGCGATAGGTTCGCCTACATTATATCCCACTTTTTGTTTTCGCACAAACTGCCCCGCCCATTTGTTCCCGCTCCGATTCTCGTGTAAAATGGCGCGGCGAGGTCATCCATGTCCATTTCACAAGAGACTCTCAAATTTCTCGCGAGACGCTTTCACATCCCAGGCGACACGTTGGATTATTTCTTCGCCAGCGGGCACATCGGTCGCGGCGCCGAAACAACGCTCCCCTTCCCGAGCGAACTCGTGCCGATCGGCGCGCGTCTGGCGCTGCGCGGCTGGGTGAACAACAAATTCTTTCCATCCAACCGCGACTGGATTCTGCCCCATTGGGCGGAGCGCCAGTTCGACCCGCACGACCCAGCGTTCCTGCCGCACGGGTTCAATCTTTATACGATCAACTACACGCATCGCGATTGGACGATGGTCGGCAACCCCGCGCGCGAACGCGAAGCCATTGTCGATCCGCGCGGACTGGTGACACCCTGGTTCGACGGCTGGTCGCTCGATGTGTGGCTGGAGACCGACAGCGCGTTGTTCGTTCCCTCGCGCTTGCCGCCTAACGACGTCGCACAGTCACTGCACGAAAACTTGCCCATCGTCGTGACCGAATTCCGCGCGCTGAACCTGCGCGTGCGAATGGAGGTGTTCGGCGCGGAACAAGCGGATGGCAGCGAATACATCGTCGAGCAGATCACGGTTGAAAATCCCACGCCCACGCCGCGCGAGGCGATGCTCTACCTCTCGGTGCGTCCGTTCAACCCGGAAGGTGTGAGCCTGATAAAAACAATCGAGTATCGCAACGCCGTCGAGTCGAATGCGGCGGCTCAAGTCGTTTCAAATGACCGTCGCTCTGCCGCGTTCTTCGTCAACGGCGCACCTGCCGTGCGCTTGCCCACGCCGGACGCGGTCGCGTGTTCCCAATTCGCGGATGGCGATGTCGCGCTCGCGCTGCCCGCGCTCAACGGCAAGACGCGCGTCGTATGCGACGCCGGGCTGGCGACCAGCATCGCGGCATATCGTCTCGCGCTTGCACCGGGGGAAAGCCAAACGTTCCCGGTGCTGATGCCGACGCAGCCCGAGCCGCGCGACGAAGATGACCCGACGCCGCTTCCAATCGTCGCGCCAGCAGCCGAACTGCGCGCCGCGACCCTCTCGACCTGGCAAGCTCAACTGGCGCGCGGGATGCGCGTCCAGTTGCCGGACGAAAAAATGCAAAGCGCGTTCGATGCAAACAAGGCGTACCTGCTGCTACTACACGACGGCGAAACGATTACGCCCGGTCCGTTCACGTACCACCAATTCTGGTTTCGCGACGCGGCGTATCTGCTCAACGCGCTCGACAAGCTCGGCTATCACGACGAAGCGCGCCACGTGCTGGAACGGTTCGCGCGCCGACTGCAAAAGGACGGCTATCTGCGCGCGACCGAAGGCGAGTGGGATTCGAACGGCGCGGCGATCTGGGCAATGGTCGAGAACGCGCGGCTCACCGGCGACAAGCGTTTGCTCGCCGGCAATTATTGGTCGCTGCTGCGAATGGCGTCGTGGATCAATTCCAAACGACAAAAGACGAAGGACGGAAGGCGGAAGACCCAACATGCTCCACACGATGGCTTGTTGCCGCCGGGACCGAGCGCAGAACACCTGGGTCCGAGCGATTATTTTTACTGGGACGATTTCTGGGGACTCGCTGGCTTGCGCGACGCGGCGCAGACGGCAGAGTGGTTGCAGCAGACCGAGGACGCCAAGCGCCTCCGCGCGAATTACGAGTCATTCCGCGCAGACATCGACGCGTCGCTCGCGGCGGCTGCCGCGCGGCTTGGGCGCACGGCGATGCCGGCGTCGCCGTACCGCCGGCTCGACGCGGGCATGATCGGCAATCTCGTCGCGCTTTACCCGCTGCGTCTATTCGAGCCCAATGATCCACGCATCATCGACACGATCGCCGCGCTGAAACAGTTCGCGTGGATGGAAGACGCGTATTTTAATCATGTCGGTCATTCCGCGCTGGGGACCTACTTGTCGCTCCACGTCGCCGAGTGCCTGCTTTTCCAGCGCAGCGCGGATGCGTGGAACATCATCGACTGGGTGCTGCGTCACGCGTCGCCGACGTACACCTGGGCGGAAGGGATCCATCCGATCACGCGGCACGGCGGCATGGGCGACGGACATCACGGCTGGGCGCTCGCGGATTTCTTGCTGATCGTCCGCAACGCGCTCGTATTCGAAGAAACCGATCACCTCGTCATCACCCCCGCGCTGCGAAAAGACTGGACCTTTGAAACGAGTGTGATCAAAGTGCAGGACGCGCCGACGTACTTTGGCACTGTGAGTTACACGATGGCGTTCGGCGCGCGCACCGGCACGCTCGTCGTCAACGGCGAATGGCGCGAGGAACCGGCGTACATCGAATGGGATTTGCCGTTTGCGCTGCGCGAAGCCGGCGCGGATGTGGGCAACGCCGAAATCGCCGGCAACGTCGTGCGCTTGCCGCGCGGCGCCAAGCGCGTCGTCGCGATGTGGTGACAACGAACAGGGAACGCCTAAACGAATTTCTCTGTGCGCTCTGGGGTTCTTGGTAGATGACGCGCAAAACTATTTCGCTCAACGATTCGAACTGGCGCTTTGCCTCGGTCACGCAGAAACCCTTCGGCGACGTGAACGATTTCGCCGAGGCGCGCGACTGGCTGCCCGCCCAAGTCCCCGGCGACGTGCGGCTCGATCTGCTGCGCGCCGGCAAAATCGCCGATCCATTTTACGCGGCGACCAATGAGGATTCGCAGTGGGTCGATGCGCGCGATTGGTGGTATGAGAAGAGTGTCGAGTTAGAGTTAGAGGCAGGCGAGCGCGCGTTCCTGGTCCTGGAAGGCGTCGATTACCAAAGCGCGGTGTTTTGGAATGGGCAGCCACTGGGACGGCACGCGGGGATGTTCTCGCGACAGGTGTACGAACTGCAGACGGAAGATGAAGGACGAGGGACGCGCGGCGCGCTTCGCCCCGCGCCTCTCGCCATCCGGATTTGGGGCTCCGACGCGCTGCCGAAATTGGAGAAAACACTGTGGCGGCGAATCTGGGGACGCATCGTCAAGCCGCTCTTCATGCCGCCCAGCGAGCCGTATCCCGACCGCTACGCGACGCTGAAATGCCAGATGCAGTTCGGTTGGGATTTTGCGCCGCGCCTGCGCACGTGCGGCATCTGGGACGACGCCCACCTCGTCGTTGCGAAATCGGTTTTCATCCGCGACGCGTTCGTCAAATGCCAAATGCCAAATGACAAATTACAAATCGCACGCGTCCAAGTCGCACTGACGCTCGACTCTGACCGCGCCCAAGACGTGCGCGTGCAATGCAGCGTGCGCGGCAAGAATTTTGCCGGCGTCGCACAGACGTTCGCGTTCGATCTGCCGCTCGAGCGCGGCATCCAGAGGCGCGAAATTTCTTTCGATGTGCGCGACGCGCGGCTCTGGAATCCCTGGGACCGCGGCGAGCCGAATCTGTACGAAATCGAAACCCGCGTCGAGTCAGCCGACGGAACGCCACTGGATGCGCGCGTCGAAACGTTTGGCATTCGCTCGTTCGAGCTTGTCCGCGCGCCCGGCGCGCCAGCGAACGCCGAGCCATGGACCTTCGTCGTCAACGGCAAGCGCGAGTTCGTGCGCGGCGCGAACTGGGTCCCGCTCGACGCCATCCCGGCGCGCGTGACGCGCGCGGCGTATGCCGCGCGTTTGAAACAAGCGCGCGACGCCAACGTCAATTTCCTCCGCGTGTGGGGCGGCGGGCTAAAGGAAAAACGCGCCTTCTACGATCTGTGCGACGAAATGGGCATTCTCGTCTGGCAGGAATTTCCGTTTGCCGGCGCGACGCTGGACCGATTCCCGCGCGACCGCGCGTTTCTCGATTTTGCGCGCGACGAATGCAGCGCGATCGTGCGCGCGCTGCGCAATCATCCCGCGCTCGTCGTGTGGTGCGGCGGCAACGAGTTCAACACGCGCGGCCATCGCGCCATGGTCGAGACACTGCGCGGGATCGTCGCGCGCGAAGATGGAACGCGCCCGTTCAAGCCCGCCTCACCGTACCGCGACGAATCGCACAACTGGGCAGTGTGGCATCGTTTCGCGAATCTGCGCGACTATCGCAAAGACCAGACGCCCTTCCTCAGCGAGTTTGGTTTGCAGTCGCTGCCGAACATGGAATCGCTGAAAAAATTCCTACCCGACGAAGCGCTCGCCGCGCCGCACGCGCTGTGGGAGTATCATCACGCGGAGTTGAAAAAGCTAGAGCGGTACGCGCGACCTGTCATCGCGAGCCGTGAAGCGGCGCAGCACGCCCCAAAGAAAACGACGGAGATGGCTTCGCAAAGCCCACTCCCCGCCATGACCACCGAAACGCTCATCGATGCCACCCAGCGCGCGCAGGCGTTCGGCTTGCACATCGCGATCGAGCACATGCGGCGGCGCAAAGGCGCGGCAGCCGGCGTCGCGGTATGGCAACTCAACGACGCGTGGCCCGCCATATCGTGGAGCGTCATCGATTACTACGGCGCGCCCAAGCGCGCCTACGCGGCACTCGAGAAACTGTATTCGCCGGTGCTCGCGTCGTTCAATGATCCGCTGCAGCCGCGCAAACCCGGCGATCGGGTGCGCGGCGAATTGTGGCTGATCAATGACTTGCTCTCGTCGTTTCAGAATGCCGAGTTGTGCGCGTATCTGAACGATACAGAAATCTTCCGGCGCCGCGTGAACATTGCGCCGGATTCTGCGACGCGCCTCGACGCGCTGGACGTGACGCTCGGCGAGGGCGAGAACATTTTGCGGCTGAAAGTGAGCTGGGGTCCCGCGCCCCTCTCGGATCACACGTACGACTTGAATTTTTGCGACGTCGGGGAGATCAACGCGATCGGCGCGCTGCTGGTTGCGGTGGGCAAACGATTGATGCGATAAAGGAGGGTTCATGCGCGTCCTGGTCACCGGTGGCGCCGGGTACATCGGCAGCCAAATGGTACGGCAACTCGCCGAAGACAAAATCGATGTCGTCGTGATCGATTCGCTGGAGAATGGGCACCGCGCGGCAGTCCCCTCCGATGTGCCCTTGCTCGTCGGACGCACCGGCGATGCAAAATTCCTGGAAGATGTTTTCGCGCGCTATCCCTGCGACGCGGTGATGCACTTTGCCGCGTACCTCGCCGTCCAAGAATCGGTCGAGCATCCCGCCAAGTATTTTCGGAACAATGTCGATGGAACGCTGACGCTGCTCGAAACGATGCTGCGGTTCAAGGTGATGCGCCTCGTTTTTTCTTCCAGCGCGGCGACGTACGGCAATCCCAGCCGCGTGCCGATTCCCGAAGACCATCCGCAGAATCCGATCAATCCGTACGGCGAATCCAAGTTGATGATGGAAAAGATGCTGCGCTGGTTCGACGCGGCGTACGCGCTGCGCTCGATCAGTCTGCGCTATTTCAACGCGGCGGGCGCGACGCTCGACGGAAGTTTCGGCGAGGATCATCCGGACGAACCGCACATCATTCCGCTCGCGCTGCGCGCCGCGCGCGACGGCAAACCGTTTCAAATTTACGGCGACGATTACCCCACGCGCGACGGGTCGTGCGTCCGCGATTACATTCACGTGATCGACCTGTGCGACGCGCACCGGCGCGCGCTCGACGCGCTCGCGCGCGGACACGCGACCACGGCGTACAACGTCGGCACCGGGCACGGCTACTCCAACCGCGAGGTCGCGCAGGCGGCGCGCCGCGTCACTGGCATCGACTTTGAGATCAAGATTTCATCGCGCCGCCCGGGCGACCCGGCGGAACTCGTCGCCGATTCCACGCGGCTGCGCGAAGAATTCGGCTGGACGCCGCGCTATTCGGATTTGGAAACGATCATCGGCTCCGCGTGGAAATGGCACAAGGCGCATCCCCACGGATATAATGACCGCTAGGGGCGCAGCGCCGCTGCGCCGACGCCCAATGAGAATCGCGTTCAACGGCATGTTCTGGGATCAGCCAACAACCGGCAGCGGACAGTATCTGCGCGCGCTGCTGCCCGCGCTCAAACGACGCGCGCCCGACAACGAGTACGCGGTCATCACCCCCCCACCGGGCGGGGGTAATCTCGCCAAACTGTGGTTCGAGCAAATCGCGTTTGCGAACGCGTGCCGCCGCACACACGTGGACCTCGCGCACGTGCCGTACTTTGCCTCGCCGTTTTTTCCGCCGACACGCACAGTCGTCACGATCCACGATTTGATTCCGCTGCTGCTGCCGGCGTACCGCGGCTCCCTCCTCGTGCGCGCGTACATGCGCCTCGCCGCCGCGAGCGCGCGGCGCGCCGACGCGGTGATCGCCGATTCAGAGTGCAGCCGGCGCGACATCGTTCAGCATCTCAGGATCGATGCCGCGCGCGTGCGCGTGGTCTATCTCGCCGCCGACGCGCGCTACCGACCGATCGACGACACACGCGCGGTGCGAGACAAGTACGCGCTGCCGGCGAATTACTTGCTCTATCTTGGCGGATTCGATCAGCGCAAGAACGTGCGCGTCCTCATCGAAGCGTTCGCGCGCGTGCCCGAGCTTCACGCGCGCGGCTATCGCCTCGTGGTTGCAGGCGTGCGACTGGGCGCGGATTCCGAGTTCTTCCCGAGTCCGCAACGCCTCGCGCGTCAAGTCGGCTTGCCCGACGAAACGATTCAGTCCATCGGCTGGGTCGATGAGGACGACAAGCCCGCGCTATATTCCGGCGCGGCGGCGTTCCTGTTCCCTTCGTGGTATGAAGGTTTCGGTCTGCCGCCGCTCGAAGCGATGGCGTGCGGCGCGCCGGTGATCTCGTCGAATGCGTCGTCGCTGCCGGAAGTGGTGGGCGACGCGGCGATTCAGGTCGATCCCGGTGATCCCAACGCGTGGGCGGACGCAATTCGCACGGTCTTGACGGATAAAGCGCGCCGCGCGGCGATGTGTGCACGCGGCATCGCGCAATCGAAAAAATTTTCCTGGGATCGCGCCGCGGACGAAACGCTCGCGGTCTATCGGTGGGTGGTGGGGGAGGGCGCGAATCTTCGCCGACAATAATTCGCGCGCTTCGCGGACGCGCTATGCCGCGTTCGACACGCGGCGCGATTTGGGATACAATTCGATGGAGGTGACGCGATGAATATTTTGGAAACTGCGCCGATTTCGACGGTACGGCGCAATCACGGAATCGAACACGCGACGGTACACATCCTGACCGCGCGCGATCCCCATACGCGGCTCATCGGACGCGCGGACACCACCGGTTTCAATATCTACGGCGATGTTCCCACCGACGAACTCATCTCTGCGGCGCAGGAGGCGGTCGCGCGCCTGCAAGGCGGGGAACGCGCGCTCGCGGTGCATCCGCGCTGCGGCACGAACCTGCTCGTCGCCGGGCTGTTCACCGCGCTCGCGGCGGCGTTCGCGCTGGGACGCAAGCCGAGTCTGCGGAAATTGCCCGACGTGATCCTGGCAACGACGTTCGCCGCGTTCGCGGCGCAGCCGGTGGGCATGACGCTGCAAGAGCACGTGACGACCTCGCCGGATGCCATTGGCGCGCGCATCGCCGGCGTCCGGCAGTCGCAGATGGGTCAAATTCCGGTGCAGCACGTCGATATCGAGTGGAACTAAATACGGACGACGGATGTATTACATCTTTCACGGCGACGACGAATTCTCGCGAACCGAACAGGTCAACAAATTCCGCGCGCAGATGGGCGACCCGCAGTTCGCCGACCTGAGCATCACGACGTTCGACGGGCGCCGGCTGACCCTGAGCGAGCTGCAGCACGCGTGCGACGCGGTGCCCTTTCTATCGGACAAGCGGCTCGTCATCGTGGAAGGGATGCTCGCCCGGTTCGATCCGCGCCACAGCCGAGACGATGGCGAGGAAACGGAGGAACTCGAAGCCGAAGCGAACCCGGCGCTCGCGAAAGAGTTGAAAGAGTATCTCACGCGTCTGCCGGGCACCACGCGCCTTGTCTTCGTGGAATCGAAAACGCTGGCGAAGA
>Ga0272448_1003009_pt1 | contig 20481 bp, 15 predicted proteins | sample YNPCB0191_FD_202220 | JGI IMG/M metagenome (GOLD analysis project Ga0272448, IMG submission 202220) | Hot spring sediment microbial communities from Yellowstone National Park, WY, United States - YNP-CB-019-1 | ecosystem: Environmental > Aquatic > Thermal springs > Hot (42-90C) > Sediment... | reverse complement strand
GCTGCGTGGCCAGAGTAAGAGCGTTCCCCAAGATGAGGTCATCAAACAGGTTGAAGAAGCAGTGGCTCGGGGCTATAAGGAAATAGTTTTGGCCGGCATTCATCTTAATTCCTATGGTCTTGATTTTAATCAGCCGGGGTCATTTCTGGAGCTTTTAAAAAATTTGGTGAGAATTTCAGGGCTTCATTTCCTCCGTTTGAGCTCCTTAGACCCCAGACTCATTCCTGCAGAGCTTTTGGATTTTTTGATTTCTGAAGAAAAAATCTGTCCACATTTTCATCTTTCTCTTCAGCATGCTTCTCCTGCAGTGCTAAAAAAAATGGGAAGAAAAAGTACTCCTGAAGAATATTCCTGGATTCTGAATTATCTAAGGAAAGGACGGCCCGAAGCCAGCCTGGGGGCAGATATTCTGGTTGGATTTCCTGAGGAAGGAGAAGCCGATTATGAGCTTTTAAGAAATTTCTTAACCTCCTCTCCTCTTACTTATTTTCATGTTTTTAGCTATTCGCCCAGGGAAGGGACTCCGGCTGCTAATTGGCTACAGGTCAAAGAGAAAACTAAAAAACAAAGAGCTGAAGAACTGCGGCAATTATCCCGTCAAAAAAATCAGGAATTTAAGAAGAAATTTATTGGGCAGATTTTACCGGCCATTGTAATAAAAAGGAAAGGAGCTCAACTTGAACTTCTTACCACTAATTATTTTAAAGTCCTGATTGATAATAGGGTGGTAGCAACTCCAGGCCAGCTGGTTAAAGTCAGGATAAACGAAGTCAGTCCTCAGATCGTGAAAGGGGAGATTGTTTGATGGGTGTGATTAAAGTCCTTGCCCCTGAAATTGCTCAGAAAATTGCCGCTGGTGAGGTGGTGGAACGGCCTGTTTCTGTAGTCAAAGAGCTGGTAGAAAATTCACTTGATGCTGCAGCCACTGAAATAAAGGTGGAACTTTTAGATGGTGGTAAAAAGCTCATCCGTGTTCAGGATAATGGCTGGGGAATGAGTCAGGAAGATGCCGCTCTTTGTTTCCGACGTTATGCTACCAGCAAAATCTCAGTCGAGGAAGATTTAGAAAAAATAGCTACCCTGGGCTTTCGAGGAGAAGCCCTGGCCAGCATTTCTGCAGTTTCTCGTCTGGTTCTAAAAACATTTAATGGACAGGAGGACAGAGGTTATCTGGTAGAAAGGGAAGGAGATAAGCTGATTCGGTTCGTTGAAATTAGTTTTCCTCAGGGAACAATGGTTGAAGTTTATGACCTTTTTTTCAATTTACCTGCCCGTAAGAAATTTCTCCGTTCAGAAAGATCGGAACTCAGCTTAGTAGTAAATTATCTGACTCAGGTGGCTTTAGCTTATCCTGAAGTTAAATTTACGCTGAGTAACAATAATCGAGAAGTAATAAATTGCCCGGGGGTTGTTTCTTTAAAAGATAGGGTTTATCAGCTTTATGGCAAAAAGCTGCTGGATAATTTGATGCCAATTGATTACGAAGAGGGGGCTTATCGAATAACCGGTCTTTGTTCCAGACCATTCTCCGGGAGAATCGACCGCCAGCGCCAGCTATTTTTTGTTAACAGGCGGCCGGTAAAAGACCGCATTTTAGTCGCTGCTCTAACCCAGGCCTATCTTGGCCTTCTGGAAAGGCAGAAAAATCCAGAAGGATTTTTCTTTCTTGAGATTCCCTATGACCAGGTTGACGTCAATGTTCATCCGGCCAAAGCTGAAGTTCGCTTTCGTGAGCCACAGCAGGTATATCGATTAATTTTAAAGGCAGTGGAGTTAGGGGCGCGGCAGGAAAGTCTGATCAAACCAATAATCGTTGAGGGTAGCGAAAAGAAAGAAGAAGCCGAAGTCGAATCCGGGCTAATTCCTATCGAAACTCAGAGAGAAGTGAGCTCAGAGCCCCTCTCTCTTATCGAAGACCAGAAAAAATTAGAATTGATCAATTTCAGGAATGAGGAAGTAAAAAGAGTGGCCGAAGGCTATCCTCAGGGCAGGCAGCCATTTCAAGTGCTTGGTCAGTATCTTGCTTCTTATATTGTGGCTACTTCGGAAGAGGGCTTGCTTATTATTGATCAGCATAATGCCCATGAAAGAATTCTCTTTGAAAAATTCGAAAAAATGGAGCAGGAAAATTCCTGGAAATCCAGGCAAATGCTTTTCCCAACCGTGCTGGAGCTTTCTCCAGGGCAACGTCTCAATTATGAAGAATTAAAGGAAGAACTGGAAAAAATTGGATTTGTTCTGGAACCAATGGGCGGTAATAGCCTGGCACTAAAAGAATATCCAGATTTTTTCAAGGAAAAAGAGGCTTCAGAAATTCTTCTCTCTCTTCTGGAAGATAATAACCGCGATAAATTCAAGGACAGAAGAACGAAACTGCTGGCTACGATGGCCTGCAAATCGGCCATCAAAGCCGGACGGGCTTTATCGCTGGCGGAGATGGAATACCTTACTGTGGAACTTTTTCAAACCAAAAACCCGGGAATTTGTCCTCATGGCCGGCCGGTGATCATAAAAATAGAACGGTCGAGAATAGAAAGAGCCATCGGTCGCCAGCCGGAATGATGCCAAGGGTAAATTGACAATCCGCCTCTCTTTCTGTTAACATTTTAGCTCAAAAGTGACAGCCAAGCTGCCCTGTTCTTTGAATTTTAAAATGAAGGCGGGGAGTGGCGCAGCCTGGTTAGCGCGCCTGCCTTGGGAGCAGGAGGTCGTCGGTTCAAATCCGATCTCCCCGATTTTACTTTATGGCTGAATTTTTGCGCCTGTAGCTCAGTAGGATAGAGCAGCTGCCTTCTAAGCAGCGGGTCGGGGGTTCGAATCCCTCCAGGCGCGTTTTTAATTTTGCTGAGAATTTCAGGCTCTATGATTTCTAATGGCTAAATCAGGCCAGGCCATATAAAACAGGGGGAAAACCATCTTAAAAGCCACTTCAGTGGTTAATTTATAGTTTGAGAAAAAAAAGTGTTTGAAATTTGGCTTATTCCCGTATCCAGGATAAGAGTTGTATTTTAAGAGTGATCAGAACTTTCAAAATATTTTTGTCTCATAAAGAATTCTTTTGATTTTGATTAGAGTTTTAAAGTAAAGAATTGAGATAATATTTCTTCAGAATAACTGGTATTTTTCTCTGATTATATCCACACAAACATCAACCGCATCCGGGTCATAAGTAACGCCCTGATTTGATTTAATTTCTCGGATGACTTCTTGAGGGGAAAAAGCAGAACGATATGGGCGGTGGGAAAGCATAGCCTCAACCACATCAGCCACAGCCAGAATGCGAGCCATAGGATGAATCTGACCATCTTTCAATCCCCGCGGATAACCAGAGCCATCTATTCTTTCGTGATGCTGATAAACAATGTCAGCTACAGGCCAGGGAAATTCTATGGTTTTAAGGATTTCATAACCAATGCGGGGATGATCTTTGATTAAATCAAATTCATGTGGACTGAGGCGACCAGGTTTATTCAGGATTTCTGCGGGTACCGAAATTTTCCCCAGGTCATGGACTAAAGCAGCCAGCCTGATTTCATCAACCTGCTCATCGGGGAGCTGGAGCCTGGTGGCAATTGATCGAGCCAGATCTGAAACCCGTCTCTGATGTCCGGCTGTATAAGGGTCTCGAGATTCTATAGTTAAAGAAATAGCCTGAATTGTCGCTCCCATGGCCTTTCTTAATTTATCCAGTGTTTGAGTTAATTCTTCTTCAGCTTTTTTCCGTGGAGTAATATCTCGAAGGATGACCAGGGTCTGGTCCGGATTATCTCTTAAAGTCGAAGTACTGGCTTCTACATATTTCAACTCACCCCGTTTGTTAATTATTCTGAATTCAATCAATCCACTTTGAGAAGGGAGGTTTGGTTTATTTTGAGGGCCTTTTTTTGAAAGAAATAAATAGCGGTCGTCTGGGTGTATTAATTGCAGAAAATTGAAAGAGTTGGAGAAAACTTCCTTCTGACTATAACCTGTGAGCTGTTCAAAGGCTGGATTAATAAATTCAAAGCCCCGAGAAGAACTTACATAAATGCCTTCATTAGTATTCTCAATTATGGTCTTAATAATTTCTTTTCCATTATTTTTAATATCTTCTGAGGTCATATAAAACCTCTTTCCCATTTTTTTAGTCGGCTTAACAATATAAAAATTGAAAAAAAGTTTTAGATTTTAATACTTGAACAATTTTTTCATTTGGATTATTAATAAGTTACCTGAAAAGTGAAATAATGGCAGCGAAGGGTTGAAAGGTGGCAGAAATTCCAGATTTAAGAGTAGACCTGACCCATATAATTATCTTTAAGGGTGAGACAAAAAATGTTATTTTCACCCCCCGATTAATCTGGATTGAGGATTGACCCATGATTGAAATGAGAGGAAACTTGCTTAGTGAAATTGAAAGGGCAAAAATTTCTTTTGACAAATTTTGTCTTTAATGATAGAAAGGTTTTGAGCAATGGCTTCCAAACTTGGTGAGATTCTTTTAAGAGAAAAGATTATTGAAGCGGATCAGCTTAAGCAGGCTCTGGATTATCAGAAAAAAAACAATCTCCCTGTTAGTGCCTGTTTGGTAGCTCTTGGTTTTGTTACCGAGGAAGAAATAGCACAGGCTTTAAGCCGACAACTTGGTTATCCATATATAGACCTGGATCAGTTTGAAGTTTTCCCCGAAGTTATAAGTTTGCTCCCGGCTGAAGTAGCCAAAAAATATATGGTAATGCCCATTCATAAAATTAAATCTTTCTTGACCCTGGCCATGGTTGATCCAACCGACCTCGAAGTGGTTGAGGATATCAGATTCAGAACTGGCTTGAGCATTCAGCCGGTGATTGCTACTGAGACAGGAGTAATGAATGCCATAAATAAATATTATGGCACAAGTGATGCTCTCAAAGTTAAAAAATTAATTGAAGACATAGAATTGGCTGATGAAGGACGCGTAAATGTCATAGATGAAAAAGAACTGAGCGAAGATTATGACATTGCTGAGCTGGAACAGGCCAGTAATGAAGCTCCCATTATTACCTTGGTCAATCAGACTTTCATTGAGGCCATAAAAAAAGGGGCCAGTGATGTCCACTTCGAGCCCTATGAGCAACAATTTCGCATCCGCTACCGAATCGATGGAGATCTTTATGAAGTAGCTGACCTGCCTCTTAAATTTAAGAACCCGGTACTTTCGCGCGTTAAGATTTTGGCCAATATGGACATTGCCGAAAAACGGCTCCCCCAGGACGGCCGGATTAAAATGCGCGTCAAACTGGAAAATGGAAAGAAAAAAGAAGTTGATATGCGGGTCTCCTGCCTACCAACTATGTTCGGAGAAAAAATTGTAGCTCGTATTCTGGACAAAGAGATGCTCAAGCTGGATCTTACTCAATTAGGCTTTGAACCAGAATCTCTGGAGATCTTCAATGAAGCTATACACCGCCCTTGGGGAATAATTCTGGTTACAGGGCCAACAGGAAGTGGAAAAACGAATACTCTTTATTCAGCTATTTCTAACCTGAATACTCCGGATGTTAATATTATGACTGCTGAAGACCCGGTAGAATATTATCTCCCCGGTATTAACCAGGTTCAGATTAAAGAAGAGATTGGATTAACTTTTGCCAGTGCTTTGCGTTCCTTTCTCCGTCAGGACCCGGATATTATGTTAGTGGGGGAAATCCGGGACTATGAAACTATTGATGTGGCCATAAAAGCTGCCCTAACCGGGCATCTTGTTTTTTCCACTGTTCATACCAATGATGCTCCCTCGACTATAAGCCGTTTGATTAATATGAATGTTGAACCTTTTCTTATTGCTGATTCTGTAGTTTTGATTGTGGCTCAAAGATTGGTGAGAAGGTTATGCAAGAAATGCTGTGAGCCACAGGATTTGCCGAAAAAAGCTCTCCTGGATATGGGTTTTAGAGAAGAGGAAATAGATGATCTTCATATTTTTAAAGCCCACGGTTGCGAAGCTTGCAACAATACCGGCTATAAAGGCCGTATTGCTCTTTATGAAGTAATGAAGATAACCGATGATATAAAAGAAATGATTCTCAACCGGGCCACCACAAGGGAAATAAAGAAAAAAGCCATTGAAAATGGGATGATCACTTTGAGAAGAAGCGGCTTGATAAAAATAAAAAATGGTATTACCTCGGTTGAGGAAGTTTTAAGGGAAACTGTCAGGGATTGGGAGTAGGAGGAATAAATGGCAAAGCCAATCTACGAACTTTTAAAAATTGCGGTGGAAGAAGATGCCAGCGATCTTCATATCACCGCTTATGTTCCGCCCAGAATTCGGGTCCATGGCCAATTAAAAAATATCGACCATCCGCCCCTTCAGCCCGGTGAAACCCAGGATCTAATTTATAGCATTCTTAACGACAAGCAGAAAAAAGTTTTTGAAGAGAAAATGGAGCTTGACCTTTCTTTTGGAATAAAAGAACTGGGGCGGTTCAGAGTAAATGTTTTCAGACAGAAGGGCTCGGTGGCTGCAGCTTTCAGGCGTTTTTTACCTCAGATGTGGAGCTTCGCTCAGTTAGGTATTCCTCAAAGAGTAGCTCAATTGTGTTATTTACCCCGGGGTTTAATTTTGGTAACCGGTCCAACCGGCTGCGGCAAATCAACCACTATTGCCTGTATGCTTGATCATATCAACCATGAACGGGATGTCCATATCGTAACAGTTGAAGACCCGATTGAATATTATTTAACACCCAAAAGAGCCATCATAAACCAGAGAGAACTTTTTACTGACACTCTTTCTTACGCCAATGCTCTAAGGTCGGTGCTCCGTGAAGACCCTGATGTAGTCTTTGTAGGTGAAATGAGAGATCTGGAAACTGTCGAAGCCACACTACGGGTAGCAGAAACCGGCCACCTGACATTTTCCACTCTTCACACCAATTCAGCCTGCGAATCTATTTCCAGAATCATAGATATTTTCCCCAGTCAGTATCAGTCCCAGGTCAGAGTTACCTTGTCAATGATTCTGGAGGCGGTAATGACCCAGTCTTTACTCCCGCGGGCAGATGGAAAAGGGCGGGTCCTGGCAATGGAAATTCTCATTCCTAACCCTGCCATCAGAAACCTGATTAGAGAAAATAAAATTCATCAGATTTATTCAGCCATGCAGATGGGTCAGGAGAAGTTCGGCATGCAGACCATGAACCAGAGCCTGGCCAGTCTATATTTCCGCCGGCTGATTACTCTTGACACGGCTATGTCGGTCACTTCCAATCCGGAGGAGCTGGTGGACATCATTCAGCGGCACGAAGGAAGTATTGGGAAAAAAGGAGCGGGTTCCTTTCCTGGGAAATGAAAATGTTTCGGTTTAATTTTATAAAAAAATTTTAAGGAGTGACTAAAATGCCAGTTTATATCTGGAGAGGCAAAAATCGATATGGAGATGTGGTTGGCGGCGAAAGGGTGGCTGAGTCAATAGAAGATCTCACCCGAACGCTGCAAAGAGATCAGATTGCCATAATCAGTGTAAAACCCAAGCGGGCGATACCGGCTATTCCCTTTCTGAAGAGAGAAAGAGTCAGACTTAAAGAGCTGGCTATGTTTAGCCGGCAGCTCTCAGTGCTGATAGATGCCGAACTGCCTTTAATTCAGAGCCTTGGCCTGCTGGCTGAACAGCAGAAAAATAAATATTTCAGCCGGGTGATTACTGAGGTCAAGGAAGATGTTGAGGCCGGTTCAGCCTTGAATCAGGCAATGAGGAAACATCCCAAGGTTTTTGATGACCTTTATTGCAATTTAACTGCCTCAGGCGAACAAAGTGGTTCACTGGATGTAATGTTGCGGCGATTAGCTGATTATCAGGAAAGTATGATGAAGTTAAGGGCTAAAGTCCGGCAGGCAATGATTTACCCCTCGGCTATTATAACCTTTGCTATTCTGGTGGCAATTTTTATGTTATGGAAAGTAATTCCTGTTTTTGGCGGAATCTATCAGGAGCTTGGAGCCCAGCTTCCTGCTTTGACTGCTTTTGTCTTAGCCTTAAGCCGATTTGTTAGCCGTTTTATCATTATTATTCTGGTTGCCCTGGTAGCTGCGGTTGTGCTCTTCCAGCAATGGAGAAAGACGCCGGCCGGAAGAGAAATAGTTGATAGAAGCATGCTGAAGACCCCGATTATGGGAAATCTAATGCAGAAAATTTCCCTATCCCGCTTAACCAGAACCTTAAGTACTCTTATCTCCGGTGGTGTCCCCATGCTGGAGAGCCTGCGTATTGCTTCCACCACTACGGGCAATATAATCATTGAAAGGCAGATAATGCAGGCCCGTCAGCTGGTTTCTGAAGGTAAAAGCCTGAATGATGCTTTAAAGGAAGCCGGGCAGGGGAAATTCCCCCCGATGATGGTCCAGATGGTTAACGTGGGTGAGTCCACCGGAACTCTGGATGAAATGCTCGGCAAGTTAGCCTCCTTTTTCGATGATGAGGTTGACAATGCGGTAAGTGCCTTACTCTCAGCTCTGGAGCCCCTGGTGCTTATATTTGTTGGAGGAATTGTTGGTACTCTGGTTATCTCTATGTATCTTCCGCTGTTTAACCTCATTCAGAAGTTCTAAGGATAAAAAATTCTTAGCGGATAGAATCCGGCTTAAATAACTTAAATAAAATTCAAACTCGAAGTTGAACATAAAAAGCAAGCGATGAAAGAGAAAATTGAAAAAAAAGATTTGCTGCGCTACATAGTCTTCCGATTGATAATTATCACTTCTATTTTTATCGCCACCATAATCATTCAGTATTCAACCGGTGCTGATTTCCCCGTCGTTTTTCTTTATGCTATTGCTGGTTTTTATGGTCTTAGCTTAGTTTATTTTTTGTTTTATTTGTGGGGGAAGTGGCTTTTAGGGCAGGCTTATTTACAATTGATTTTGGATTTACTGCTGATAACACTTCTGGTCTACATTTCGGGCGGCACCACCACTGCTACCTATTTTCTTTACATCTTTGCCATTATCGCCGCCAGCCTGGTTATCTCTGAAAAGGCGGCTTATTTTGCCGCAGCCCTGGCCGCAGTGCTTTTTGGTTTCCTGGTGGATGGCACTTATTTTGGGCTGATTCCTTATTTCAATCCCGAGCATGGCAGCCGGCAGGACTTTGGTTCTGTGCTGTTTAACCTGATACTTGCCTGGGCGGTTTTCTTCGCCGTAGCTTTTTTCATGAGTTATCTGTCCAAGAATTTGCGCCGGGCACGGCAGGAATTGGAAAAGGCGCAAAAGGAAATCATTCTGCGGGAAAGGCTGGCTGAAGCTGGCCGGGTATCGGCTACTCTAGCCCATGAAATAAGAAATCCTCTGGCAGCTATTTCCAGCGCCGTTCAAATTTTAAAAACAGAACTTACAGGAAATGGCGAGCAGGGGAGATTGATGGAAATAATTGTCCGGGAATCTAATAGGGTTTCTCAGCTTCTGGAACAGTTTCTGGATTTTGCTGCTCCTTCGAAAAAGATGTTTACTGAAATAGACCTGGGAATGCTGCTCAATGAAACCCTGGAAATGATGCGGTCAAGTGGTGACCTGGATGGAGAAAAGGTCAAGATTGGGGGAAATTATCTCGTACGAAAGATAACCTATTATGGTAACCCCAACCATTTTAAACAAATATTTTGGAATTTAATAAAAAATTCCCTCAAGGCTATGCCCGAAGGGGGAAACCTCAGAATTAATTTTTTTAATTCTCATCGCGATGGGTTGAAAATTATCATTTCAGACACAGGAATTGGGATGAGTGAGAAAGACAAAGAAAATTTGTTTGTCCCATTTTATTCTGGGTTTGGAGAAGGACGGGGTTTGGGCCTGGCTACAGTCAATAGATTGGTTGAAGATTATGAGGGGAAAATTCAGGTAAATTCAGAGGTAGGTAAGGGTACTGAAATTATAATCACCTTACCATTACAACCGGCAAAGAAATGAAAAAGATATGAACAATTAATGAGAGAATGGAGAAGGATTCAATTTGAATATTTAATAAACTCGGGCGAGAAGAAGGGCAAAAAAAGTAGCGAGAATTAAATTATTAAGATAATTAAGATAAAAGGAAGTCGGTAATGGATACATTATTAATCATTGATGATGAAAAAAGTTTGTTAGAAGTGCTGAGTATGGTCTTTAAGAAAGAGGGATATGAAGTGAAGGCAGCAGCTTCGGGGGCTGAAGCTTTAGAGATTCTTAATAGCAATAGCGTGGATCTGGTAATTACCGATATCCGTATGCCTCACATCAGCGGTATGGAAATTTTACAGTATGTAAAAGGCAATATGCCGGAAGTTCCGGTAATTGTCATAACTGCGTATGGAAGCATTCAGCAGGCGGTAGAAGCGCTGAAGGCTGGAGCGCTGGATTATATCGTCAAGCCCTTTGATGTGGAAGAGCTGAAAATTCTGGTGGCCAGAGGGCTGGAAAGAAAACATCTGGAACAGGAAAACTTATTACTGAAGAAGGACCTGAAAGAAAAATTCCGCTTCGAAGATATGATTGGTAAAAGCCGGCTGATGCAGGAAATCTATGTGCTGATTGAAAAGGTGGCCAGTACCGATTCTACAGTCTTGATTACTGGTGAGAGTGGAACAGGTAAGGAGATGGCTGCCAGGGCCATTCATAACCTGAGCCGTAGAAGGGATAAGCCTTTTGTGACCATAAATTGTGCTGCCTTGCCTGAGAGCTTGCTGGAAAGTGAGCTTTTCGGCCATACCAAAGGTTCATTTACCGGTGCGGTCTCGGATAAGAAGGGAATGTTTGAAGTGGCCCACAAGGGAACGCTATTTCTTGATGAGATTGGGGAGATGTCGCCCTGGACCCAGGTCAAGTTGCTGCGGGCACTTCAGGAGAGAAAAATCCGGCGGGTCGGTGGTACGGAAGAAATTCCGATTGACGTAAGGGTAATTGCTGCCACCAATCAGGATCTGAAGAAGCGGATTGAGGAAGGAAAGTTCAGGGAAGATTTGTACTATCGGTTGAATGTAATTTCTTTTGAGATGCCGCCCCTGAGAAAAAGGGTGGAAGATATCCCGCTCCTGGTTCAGCATTTTTTGCAGAAATACTGCCAGCAGATGGGGAAAAAGATGAAACGACTGGCGCCGGAGGTGATGGGAATTTTTGAAGTTTATACCTGGCCAGGAAATATCAGGGAACTGGAAAATGTTATTGAGAGAATCGTGGCCATTGAGGATCGGGAAACAATTACCTCGGCCTGCCTGCCGCCGGAAATGGTAGGAATGGCAAGGAAAGATGAGAAAAGAGTAGAACTCGAGCCGAACTTTAATTTGAACGATTATCTGGATAGCATTGCCAAGAGATATATTCTGAAAGCGCTGGACATGAGCGGAGGAAGGCTAAAAAAGGCGGCGCCACTTCTGGGTGTGAGCTACCGAACCCTCCGTTATCTGGTAGATAAGTATGGGCTTAAGGCAAAAGAAGAACCTGGAGAAGTTGGGGCAGATTAATTTCCGGTTCTTTCCTCATTCCTTAAATTTGGTCGGCAAGCTGGAGCTGATTATTTGTTAATTGAATTTAGTCAGTCAGAGATGGTAAGATGAATGGCAATGAGAATTATCTAAGGGATTCAGCGTCATTAGGAAGAAGTGGATTTGAAAAAGTGGATTTGTCCATAGAGGAAATATGACAATAATTGGCAATAAACAGGGACAAATAATGTCAATAAAGATAGTCGAAGAAACCTTTTATTATTATAAATTATTTAATATCAGTAATTTACTGAGCAGCATAAAGTTGGCACATTATTTGCTGTATATTAGGCGTAAGAAAAACATCTCGACCGGCGGATAGTCGGCGAGAATAAAAGGAGGTATTAAAATGTTAAAAAAGATGAGAGGATTCACCCTCATCGAAATGCTCATCGTCGTGGCCATTATCGGTATTCTGGCCGCATTGCTTATCCCCAACGCCATGAGCGCCCTGCAGAAAGCCAAACAGAAAGGCACCGTTAAGGACATCAACACATTTGCTACAGGCCTTATGGACTATGTGACTGATAAAGGAATGGCACCAGCGGGAGGACAGGGACAATTAACTAGTGACCAAGATACCGTCCCTAAGGCTCTTCAAGGTTTTTATTTAAAGGTTGTTCCAACTAAAGATCAGTGGGGCCATTATTTCTATGTTTATACTGGGACAGGTTGTTCTTCAAATGCGTTTGTTACGGGGGATGTTACTTATGGTGATGATGATTTTATAGTTGGTTCTTCAGGAAGAGATACGAAAACTGGAGAGCCACAGTTTAATCCCACAAAACCTGACGATAGCCTTTATGATGTAAACACCATGGCAGATTTCAACAAAGATATTGCTAATTGGAATGGAAATATTATAATTGGTCCTCGCACTGCTTCTAGCACTACAGGAACTTGATAAATTACTAAAGGTATGGAATTGCTAAAAGGGCGGCTTCGGCCGCCCTTTTTTTATTTTGAACAGTCTGATGTCTTTTTTGAGTGAATTTTCATCGGACTCTCGTAAGAACCATTTATTAGACCTTTGATGATATGGTTCACTTAGTGAGATAAAGGCTAAGCTGTTATTTTCATTTAATTGAAGTGCTGTGATAGTATAAGATATAGTATAAGATTGTTTATGAAATTATAAAGGTTATAAAGAAGTAACAAAATTAGAATCGGGCAATGATAGGAATAATTAGAGCCCTATGAAATCAAAAAAACTTATTAAGAGTGGGTTCGCAATATTCAATGTGTTATTCTTAATTGGAGCGATCATTTCTTTGATAGCGATAAATGCCAATGAATATCTGCCTCAGCATTTGTTCAATCTGGCCATAATTACAGCTTCAGAGATAATAGATAAAATAATTTCGGTTGGCCTATTAATACTCTTCTTGATCTTTGGGATAAGACTTTTTTGGCAAGCCTATCTGTCCAGATTGGTTGGTATAGAAATAAAACTGAACAAGCCGATGTTATTAAAAGTCACAAAGTGGTTTTTATTTGTCTTTATTTCTTTGATGATTTTAGAAGAAGCGGTAATATTTATAAAAAAAGAAGGATTTATTTATAGAAATACGCTGCTCATACAATTATTGTTAATACTATTTATTTTGTTTATAGCTCTTCAAATCAAAAAAGCGGGAATCTCAAGGATCTGGAGGCCGGTAAAAAAAGGCTTCTCATTGATTGTCTCTCCCACTTTTAGCTGGTTATTTCTTTTTGTGTTTATAATTATTAATTTATTAACCTTTTATCATAGCCATTTAAAAAAGCCGGATGGGCCAAATATAATCTTGATAATCGCTGATGCTTTAAGGGCTGACCATCTTGGTTGTTATGGATATGCCAGGGACACTTCACCTAATATAGATAGGTTTGCTTCTGATTCACTATTATTTGAAAATGCCTGGGCTAATTCTTCTTGGACTAAACCATCAGTAGGCTCAATACTGACCTCTCTTTTTCCTCATCAACATGGAGCGGTATATTGGTCGAGCGTTTTAGCTCATAATAGAATGACCATAACAGAAGTTCTTAAAAATTTGGGATATAGAACTTATGGAGTCCAGACCAATCCGGTTTTGTCTAAAGCCCATGGATTTAACCAGGGGTTTGATTATTATGAGCAGATAGATTTAGCAAGGGGAGAAAAAATAACTAAGGAATTTTCAAGATGGTTGAAAGCGAATCCGGGAAGACCATTTTTCGCGTATCTTCATTATTATGATACGCATGTGCCTTATAATGCTCCCAAAGCTTTCGGGGAGAAATTCGGAGTGAATTCTTATCAGTTGTTTAAAGCTGGAGAATTTAAGACCATAGACGTCCGCTTATTAAATCTGCTTGACCTTTCAGATGAAGATAAAAAATCTTTAATTAACCTGTATGATGCTGGGGTAAATTATGTTGATTATAATTTTAAATGTATTTTAGATTCGCTTGATGAAATGGGTATATCGGATAAAACAATAATTGTTTTTACTTCTGATCATGGTGAAGAATTCTGGGAGCATGGAAATTATGAACATGGGCATACCTTATATGAAGAATTGTTGAGGGTTCCTTTGATTATCGGATACCCGGGGAAGGTGAGAGGAGAAAGAATAAAATCAAATGTCCAATTGGTAGATATTTTGCCAATCATAATGCAGTTATCTGGAAACAGCATTAATAAAAATGATACAGAGGGGTTAAACCTGACTGAAATAATTTCAAATAGGCAAGAGGTTATTTTTGCGGAGGGCATACTACTTGGAGATTATAAAAGGGCGATTATAAAGAGCAACTGGAAGCTCATTGAAAATTCTGGATATGTTAATCAAGATACACTGGAACTGTATGGAGATTTGACCAGGTATGTTATACCTAAATATAAGTTTGGTTATGAACTGTATGATCTTCAAAATGACCCGGGCGAAAATAAAAATTTGGTTGAACAGAAGAATAAAGAATTTATTAAATTAAGAGCCAGGATGAGACATTATAAGGTAACGCCTGAAAATTTTAATAAAGAAACAAAAATTGAGAGAAATAAGAAACTTGAAGATTTGAAATCTTTGGGATATATCCGTTGATATTTTTTAACTTGATTAGATTTGATTAAATAGATTCTATTCCATCTTTTGTTCGTGGTATTCTTCTTCTAAATTTATATCCCACACTGAAAAGTTTTCTCCGAGGATATTCCAGGCAGCATACAAGCCCATCATCATAGAATGGTCCTGATTGTTGTACCGATGGAGACCGTTTCGGCCAATAACTTGAATCAGAGAAAGCTGGTTAAGATAATCTTTTATAGTGGACAACTGAGTTTTGTAATCGGGATCATAAACAGGATAGGCATTAGGAACTCGGACCACGGTTCCATCTAATATTTCGTTTTTATCTGCAATTTTTAATTTCTGAATGTCATCCATAGCCAGGTCTAAAAGCTTTTGGTCTGGTTCAGTCCAGATTGGGTCTGATGAAAAACAGAAGTATTCAAGGCCTAAAGAAGTGTGGTTCAAGTCAGGCACCATCTCTGGGCTCCAGTTTTTGAAATTCTGCATTCTACCTGCTGTTATTTCTGGAGAATGAACGTAAACCCAATTGTCGGGAAAAGTATCGCGTTCTTTTATTACCAAACAAACAGTAAAAAAATCTCTATATCTTAATTGCTGGGCAGCTCTATTAACCACGTCTGGAGCCTTTGGCTCAAGATTCATTATAGTTTCTGAGAGGGGAGCTGAGGTAATAATTTTATCGCCAGCTATTACCTCCTGCTTTCCCTGATAGTATATGGTTACCTTGACCGAGGAAGCCTCTAATCTAATTTTCCTGACCTCGGCTTGAAGAATTACCTGGCCGCCCAGTCTTTGAACCATCTCTGCCATGGCTTCCCAGAATTGTCCTGGCCCACGTCTCGGGTATAAGAACTCTTCTATCAGGGTCCGGATCTTATTTTTTCCAGTCAAGCCGAAGGCGTTGAGGATGGCTTTGCTTAAAGAAAGGCCTTTTATTCTCTGAGCTGCCCAGTCAGCGCTTATCTGAGAGCACGGTATTCCCCAGACTTTTTCTGTATAAGTCTTGAAAAATGTTTCATAAAGCCGCTGGCCAAATTGATTGACCACCCACTTTTCAAAGGTATCGGGATTCTTGTAAGGTTTGATTCTGGCTTTGGCATAACTTAAAATGGCGGAAGTAGCTTTTAGCGGTCCGAGATTGACGAAGGCATTAAAAGGTTTAAGCGGATAATAAAAAAATTTACCATTATAATAAATTCTGGAAAGTCGCGGACGTTTTAGAAAATCGTTGGGCAATATTTCTTTCCAGATTTTTTCTACCTCGGGATATTTAGTGAAGAAACGATGTCCGCCAAGGTCAAAATAATAGCCTTTATAATTTATGGTCTTTGAGATCCCCCCTACTTGTTTATCTTTTTCTACTACAATAACCTGCTGGCCATTTTTGGCAAGCTCGTAGGCCGCCGTAAGGCCAGCTGGTCCAGCACCGATTATTAATATTTTCATTGTGTCACCTTTTTCCAGCCCATAGATTCCATATAAGGCATCAAATCTTTTTTTACGTAAACGCTCTTGATTGATTTTGCCATAAGAACATAATTTTTTTGAATAACGTCAATCATCCATTCTAAGCTTGTATTTTGAATATTTGAAGCGCTAACTATAAATTCATATAATTTTACGAGACTGGAGAAAGCCACTATGTCTGGACAGTTCTGGGTAAATATATTTCTAATATTTTCTTCAGGGTCGGGCCCAAGCCCAAGACGATGATAGTCCTGCCATATTTTTTTATCTATAACCAGCATAAAATAATAGCCAGCGTGTTTAGCCTTAATTGGCATTTCTGTAGGTTTTGGGCTGAAATAAAGCAGATTAGGAGGCATTATTGCATCATTTAAATAATCATTGTTATTGGAAACGAGGGAATTGGATAGGTTGGCCTGTCTGCTTAGAAAAGCAGGATATATTTCAATTAATTGTTTTGCCGGTATAGTTAGGATTAATAAGGTAAATACTAAAAAGAGGTAATGTTGGAGATAATCTAGATTATTTTGCAAGAATTGCTTCATGTTTTCATAAGTGTCTAATAAAAAGATTAAATAAATAAGCAAAGCACCGAAAACGCACGGTATAAAATAATGTGGCCAGGAAAGGCCATTACCAAATGCCGTGATAAAGATGTTGGTAATTATTACAAATATGGCAATGATCAAAAGATTAGTGTTGATTTTAAAATAATTATTTTCTCTTTCTTTCGATAAATAATAAGCCATCCAAAAACAGAGCAGTATAAATAGAATAAAATTTATTGAAAAAATAGACGTAAAAGAAGTGATAGGATTAATTTCAATATTCGTCAGAGGCAAATGTTTTATTGAGTTGATAATAAAATTAGCTTTAATCCAGCTTTTTATTGTTATTTTAGAGAGGTAGCAATCTATTATGGCAAAAAACCAGAAAGTCAAAAATGAAAATAATGTAAATACAAGGGTCCCTATAATAAATCTTCTTGAAATAAAATATTCTGTATCTAATTTGCTCATAATTAATAAGGTTATCAGTCCAGCACAAATTCCAAAAATCAAAATAAAACCTTTAGGCAATATGGCATTGCCCAGTCCAACAAGGAATGCTCCTGGTAAAAGATATAACAGGTATGCTATCCATGATTTTCGTTTATTATCTTTTGATGCATATAAAAAAAATAAGAATAAACCTGTGAGGGAATAAGTATAGCTTATCCAGTCTGGTCTTATTTGCCACATAAAAGCTAATTGTTCATTGTAGTACCCAACAAAAGAAAAGCTAAGGAGAATAAATGAGAGCCAGTAAAGTCCCCCCGGTCTTTTTCTGATTATTTTTGAAATCCAGAGGTAAAAAACAAAAAACATTAAAATTATATGAAACAGAATCGTGACCCTGGCAATGAAAGCCCATTGTCTCACTGTTTTTAAATTAAAAAATGTTCTTACCCAGTTAAGGAAATGATTGAAAAGAGTAGGATGATTTTCAATAAAATCTATGTATGGTCGTTGCCCTTGTCCTAAAAGATAAGATACATGAAGATGTTCTGCTTCATCATGACCAAGCTCATAATCTATAGGGAAGATAGCCATCAATAAATTAGCCACCGCGCAGACAAAGACTATTATGACAAAAAGGTAGTAAAAGAATATCCCAAGCTTTCTGCTTTGTATAGGCTTACTTCTTATGAAATCCATTTTATTATTTTTATGATACCCATCTGGGCTGGTTTTCTATGGGCGGAGGCATTTTGTCTTTTATCTAAATCATTTTTATGAGCCCTAAAATATTGGAAAGCTTCAAATAACATTTCTTCATTCGTCTTGGTAGGCTTCCACCCCAGTTCAGATTTGATACGTGTCGTGTCAAATTCAAAGCTTTCTGCAATCATTTTATAATGATAGGGGCCGAGGGGAGAGAGTTTTAAGAAATGGGCTATTTTCATTCCTAACAGGGCAGGTGTTTTGGGTAAACATTTAATTTTGGATTTGGAATTTGCTTTATCAATTACGTATTGATATATTTCTCGAAGTATTTTTACATTGTCGCTGCCAACGTTATAAATCCTGGTTGTATTAACTGAGGAAGCTTTTATTGCTGCTTCTGCTAAGTCAGGCCCATATATGAATTGGTATCTGTTGGTTCCCTTACCGACTATCCAAACGCTTCTGTTTTCTTCTATAAATTCAAATAGAATTGCCAAGAGCCCAAGACGACCTGAACTGACGATTGTAGGAACTCTTAGGATAGCTGAATTTACCTTATCAGAATAGCTGAAAAGGATATGTTCTGCTTCCATCTTGGAACGGCCGTATATTTCCACTGGCTCAGGCTGGTCCTCCTCAGTTACAGGCCTGTTGAACGGCTTTCCCCAAAGGCAATTGCTTGAAGTGAAAACGAGATTTTTTACCCTGAATTCAGCACAGGCTCTAACTATATTTTCTGTGCCGCTTATATTTGACTCCAGGAGAGCCTTTTTATCTTTGATGGAATGGGCGAGCATGGCAGCCACATGAAATACGGCGTCAAACGGCCCGTATTTTTTGAAAACGTCTAAAAGATCATCGTAATTTCTAATGTCGCAGTTTAGATTAATAAGGCCAGGATGTTGTTTTACTGGAGGGCAAATATCAATGTTAATGCATTTATCGCCACTAGCGAGAATATGATCAACCAAGATAGAACCAAAATAACCCGACCCGCCAGTAACTAAATAATTTTTCAAGTTACATCCTCCCTATTTGGAATTTGATAACAAATATAAATTCAATTTTTGCTGAACGATAATTGGTGAAGTTCATATTTGGGTATTTAAAAGAAAAAAAGATGCGCCAGAGCTCAAGTTTTTGATAACATATTCCCTTCTCTTCCACTGCAAAAGAATTTTATTAAAAACTAACTTAAGATTCAAATATTTTTTATGAGCCTTCATTTTTTAGCTTTGGCTAATTGAAAACAGTACTAAAGGTTTTCTTTTGTCTCTTTAGAGCTGTATGGCCAATGATTTTGATTTATTAGATTGTTAATGATTCTGGGCCTATGATGTCCCAAAAAATATTCATTCAAAAAATATCAATAAGCCTGGCACTCTCAAGCACCTTTCAAGCGTAATATTTCATAATCTTATTTTTTCCTTTTCAATCCGTTTTTGAATGACCTGCCATGAAACACCAAATTTATCGCAGATTATTCTCGCTACGGCTTCTGAAAGTTCAAATTTTTCAGAACAATATTTTTTGAACTCATCTATCTTAGGCCTTTGATTTTCTATTTGAACTTTTAATGCTTCCTTAGATACTAACAGTCTTCCGGCGAACTCGTTAGCCTGGCTTTCAAACCAGTTCAAATCTTCTTCCAGAAAGTCTTCTCTGAAATGAATCCAGTCTTCAGGTGTTCTGAAATTACACTGCTGGATTTCATTTTTATGCAAGATTAGATGGCCCACCTCATGGGCAAGAGTAAAGCGTAACCGGCTTGATCTTCTTGGGTCAATAAATAACTCGTAATCTAAGCAGATGCTCTTTAAATCGTTCGTTAAGAAAGCATCTATATCTATCTTATCCTGGAGGTTAATGATGGGAATGATCTGAAGGCGAAGGTCAATTTCAACTATTTTTTCCATAGGGATCGGAAGTTTGTCGGCCGGATTGACATATTTCTTTCTGAATAGTTCAGCTTGTTCTCTGATAAAATCCCATTTTAAGTGCGGGGGCATAACAAATATCTCAGGCTTCCTTGTTTTGGGCACTTATTCTTCACCCAGGAGTTTTATCAATTCCTCAAGTTCTTTTTTTGTAGGTTTTTCACCTCTGATTGTTCTAAAGAATACAGGCAGTTTTTCCATAACATGGGGGTTTTGTACCAGATTCGCAGGTATTTGTCCTATGGCAGCCAAATCAAATAAAGTTTTATAATCTTCAGATTCATCATTCAGATTCAGGGTGCGGGCAATCTCTTTAAGAACGGTACCACTTTTAGGCGGTGGCAACAATCCTCTTTCGGTCTTGCTCCAGTTACTGGGGTCAAAACCGGTATATTGGCAAAATTGACGTAATGTCAGCCCCGCCTTAAGTCGAAGTTCCCTGACAAATTCTCCAAAAGTTAACATTTTTTTACCTCTTTTCTTTTGTCTGTGGTAAATATATACCACATATGAAGATCTGTCAAGAAAATAAATTGCATTGCCAGCAGCCTGCTAAGGTTGCACAACTCCAAGATGGGACAATATAAAATCTTTGGCATTTAAGTCTCATTGATAAGGACGTCGCGTTAAACTAAAATGTCTCATTGTGCAAAACAATAAAAAAAATAAAACGGAGTAAAGAATTTAGCCAGAGGAAATAATTTTTTGTGCCATATGTGGTAAAATTTGGGGGCGATGGCGGTAATACGAACGATAATTCTCCTGATTTTTTATGTGGTGCTGGTGGTGCTCCTAACGCCGGTGCTTCTGGTGTGCTGGCCGCTCGGCATTCGGGACCCGCTTC
>Ga0272448_1003008_pt1 | contig 20483 bp, 18 predicted proteins | sample YNPCB0191_FD_202220 | JGI IMG/M metagenome (GOLD analysis project Ga0272448, IMG submission 202220) | Hot spring sediment microbial communities from Yellowstone National Park, WY, United States - YNP-CB-019-1 | ecosystem: Environmental > Aquatic > Thermal springs > Hot (42-90C) > Sediment... | reverse complement strand
TGTGCTACTTTTATTTTGATAGAAGTTATAAAATTAGTCAATATAATGTATAAGTCCATAACATCGTGGAAAATCCAAAGGTTTTAATTTATAGAATTTTCCATTATACTTCTGAACTTATACAAAAGAGCAGGCGGGGGCTTCGCCCCCGCCTGCTCTTTTTCGTAAAAAATTTTTTAAATCAAAACCCCAAAATATAACCCCAGCCGTCGGCTTCGCCGACGGCTGGGGTTAGGGGAGTGGAAATATTTGAAAAAAGTCAAAAGAAAAAAGAAAATAGAAAATAGAAACAAGTTAAATAGAGTTGATAAATAGATTTCTGCCAAACTTACAGGGGTACGACCCCTGTAAGTTTTACAAGGGTACGACCCCTGTAAATTTTTGAATTGTTATGTTTCAGATTAATATTCAAGAACTTTCATCATGTTATGGAATAATACAAAAAGCTTGACTATTTAGATAAATTGTTGTAAATTAAAATAGCTATTTGAAAACTATTTTTATTAGGAAAAATTAAACACTTTTAGAAAGGAGGAATAAAATGCTAAATCGGTATGATTTGGTAAGGTTTTTTCTCAAGGTAGTAACAATGTTTTTTAGAATTAAAAATTTTAACAATGAAGACAAGGTTGTAATTCAGTCAAAGCCAATAGAATTAAAAGAAGAAATTGTAAAAGCGTTTCAGCAAGTCTTTTCAGAGCCGCCTTGGTTTGAAAAATGGGAAAGAGAAGCTGTTTTGGCAAAAATCAACAAAGAACTTAGCGGAAATTCTTTTCTGGTGGTTTTAAGGGGAAATGAAATATCGCCGGTGGCTGGTTTTTGTTGGGGTAAAATTTTAAGGATAGATGAAATTGAAAATCATGTAGGGCTTGCTTTGGGTGCAAGACCGAAAGGTTTAGAGGAGGTGTTGAAAGGTTTACAGAGAAATGAAGATGATCGAGTTCTTTATTTTCACGAGTTTGCTCTTCTTCGTCAATTTAGACGGGGAGCAGATCCAGTGAAAAATTTGTTGATTCCGGGGTTACAGTTTGGTTTAAAAGAAGGAGTTATCAGGACTTTGTTTTGGACAACTCCGGAATCTAAGATTTTTAATCTTGCGCGATACATGGGGTACAGAGAAATATTTGGAACCATGTATCGTGGGAAAAAAATTCTTTTTATGTATAACAAAGATTTCAGACCACTTTTAAAAGTGGCCCAGATGGACAGTCGATTAATTATCAAATTGTTAAAAATAACTTCTGCACTTTTGCCGTAATCTGAAAATCAAGGCCGAGGATTTATCATCCCGGCTTTTTTTTTAAAATATTTATGATACAATAATAAAAAATTTAATGAAAGTTTCTTTTTCTAAAAAAAAGATAATTAAATCAGTGATTGGTCCCTATGATAATTATTGTGTGGGATATTCAGGAAAAGGCAATTACTTGGTCGCTTTAGTTTTAGGTTTTGGTACTACTAAAAAAGATTTAGGGCATTCCGGATCTGATGTGCTTGATAAAACCGTATCTTTTGACAAAGCAGAGATTTCTAGCGCTTATTTGGGACAGATTAATATGAGTGTGGTTTCTTCTTTTTGTGGTTCAGAGGGGTTGATTTGGGGTTATGATTTAGCTAAAAAAGACGATATTGTTTTGCCTGACTTTTTGCCTACTTTTCGGGAAAATATTCAAGAACTAGAGTCAAAAGGAATTAAAATAAAAAATGGTAAAAACTTAAGAGAGGCTTCACTTTCTTTATTTGGAACTCTGGAAGAAAAACATTTTCCTTTTTTGCCGGGTAGTCATGTGCCTTGTGCCGGTAAATTTTACTTTAAAGCAGGTCCTACTATTTTATATGGGGCAGCAGGTATTGGTATTCCTAAAAATAGAGAAAAGGACGCCTGTTTGTTAATGGAAGATATAGGAGAAATTACTGTTTTGAATGGAATTGTAGAACCAATAAAAGAAAAATTAATGTTAAATTTAATTAAAAGTATTATAAAGGTGGGAGAAAACCAAAACATTGTTTATAAAGAAATTTTTGTAGATTTTATTATGGGAGAGGTAAAAACAGATGAAATGGGATGCGTATTGGTTAATATGCCATATTTTCTTTTAGCAAAAAAAGCTTTTAATGAAAATTTGTTTAATCAAGATTTAAAAAAATGGGAAAAAGATAAAAAGAAATATTTTCTATGCAGTCAGAAATTTTGATAAAACATCTAATTTATTTTGTTTCAATTACATTAATTTTAGCGTTAAGTTTTTTTGTTTATTTAAAAGGAAGAAAAGAGAAACCAAATCGATTTTTTTTTATTTCTTCTATTTTTGCAGTTTTTTGGTTAATTTCTCTTTTTTCGTTTTACAATTTAGAATCTCCAAAATTAATTTTGTGGTTGGGAAGGTTTAATTTCGCAATTGTATTGCCAATGGTTTATTATCTTTTTGAATTTGCCGTAGCTTTCCCTCGTCAAATCTTTAAATTACCCACGATTTTAAAAATTATTTTTCAAGCCTGGACTTTTTTATTTACTTTTTTAACACTTTTTACTTCTTGGGTAAGTAAAAACGAAACAATAATAGGAATAGGTCAAAGAAAAACAATTTTTGGTCCTCTTTTCCCTTTTTATGCCTTTCAATTTCTTTTTTTTACTATTTTGATATTAATCATACTTTTTTATAAGCTTAGAAATCTTGAAAGCGTTATAGAAAAGCAACAATTGAAATACATTTTATTAGGTCTTTCCGTTGCTCTTATTTTTGGTTTTATCACAAATATTTTTTTGTATTATTTAGGCATGGGCGAAATGGCTAATTATGGTCCGTTGGGAACAATAGTTTTTTTTGGATTTGTTAGTATTGCCATTTTAAAACATTATCTTTTTGACATAAAAGTTATTTCAGCAGAGGTTTTTACTTTCTTTTTGGTTTTTGTTCTTTTTATTTCCATTTTTACTGCGTCAACAATGATTCAGAAAATTATAAACACCTTTATTTTTCTGGGGGCATCACTATTTGGAATTTATTTAATCAAATCAGTAATTAATGAAATAAAAGTTCGTGAACAGATTCAGCAATTAAACATAGAACTCCAAAAAGCCTATGAGGAATTAAAGGTTTTAGACGATGCCAAATCAGAGTTTATCTCAATGGCTTCCCATCAATTGAGAACACCCTTGACTGCCATTAAAGGTTATTTATCTATGATGATTGACGGCTCTTGGGGCAAAATCCCAGACCAAGCCAAAGAAAAAATGGAAAATATCTTTCAATCCACAGAAAGATTAATCAGAATAGTAGCTGACTTATTAGATGTTTCCAAAGTAGACTTAGGCAAAATGGAATTAGAAAAAGAAGAAACTGATATTAAAGAATTAGTTAAATCCTGCTATGAAGAACTAAAAATCACAGCTGACAAAAAAGGTTTAAATTATACATTAGACATCACCCCAGAACCCCTGCCAAACTTAAACATTGACTCTTTAAAGGTAAGACAAGTAATAATGAACTTAATTGACAATAGCTTAAAATACACCCTCAAAGGAGAAGTCAAGGTTAAATTAGAAAAGAAAGACAACAATGTTCTCATTTCCATCAAAGACACAGGCGATGGCTTAACTGAAAAAGAAAAGAAAGATATCTTTGAAGGCTTTGTCAGAGGATCAGCTGGCATTGACTACTTTATTGAAGGCGCAGGTTTGGGATTATATGTTGCCAAAAAGTTCTTGGATATCCAAAAAGGCAAAATCTGGGCTGAATCAGAAGGCAAAGGCAAAGGCTCCACCTTTTTTGTTCAATTACCCATAGAGTAATTATTCTATGCCAAAAGTTCTCATTATTGAAAAAGAAGAAACAAAATAATCTGTAATTGATGAGTCAAAAGAATAACTAAGTTTGTGATTGATTCTTTTTTATTTTTTCAATTGTTTCTGATAGCATCTGACAATATAAATTTAATCCTACTTTATTTATATTGCCTGATTGTTCTTTGCCTAGAACATTTCCTGCTCCCCTCATTTCTAAATCTTTTAAGGCAATTTGATAACCAGACCCTAATTCTTTAGTTTCTTTTAAAATTTTTAATCGCATTTTTGCTTTGCTGGAAATTTTTTCAGAATAAAGAAAATAGGCAAAAGCTTGAATATGCGATCTGCCGACCCGACCTTTGATTTGATAAGCTTGAGCCAAGCCCAGGCGGGTAGCGTCTGCAACTATGAGTGTGTTTACATTTGGCAAATCTAAACCATTTTCAATAATGGTAGTGGCAATTAATACATTTATTTTTTTGCTTTGGAAATCTTCCATTATTTTTACCAACTCTTTTTCTTTCATTTTGCCGTGAGCTGTAGCAAAAATTGGCGGTTTTTCAAACAAAGATTCTAAAAATTTTTTTGCTTCATTAATTGTTTCTACCTTATTGTGTAAATAATAAACTTGCCCCTTTCTTTTTAATTCGTTTTCAATTGCTTTTTTAATAACTTTTTTAGAAAAAGGCGCGACAAAAATTTTTATGGGTTGTCTGCCCAGCGGAGATGTTTGAATCAAGCTAATGTTTCTAAGGGAAGATAAGGCTAAATAAAGAGTGCGGGGAATAGGAGTGGCTGATAAAGATAAGATATCCAGAGAAGATCTTATTTTTTTAAATTTTTCCTTTTGCTTTACTCCAAATCTTTGTTCATCATCAATAACCAAAAGTCCTAAATTTTTAAACTGAACATCATGAGATAAGAGACGGTGCGTGCCAATGACTATGTCGATTTTTCCTTTTTTTAATTCTTCTATAATTTCTTTTTGATTTTTTTTGGTTTGCAAGCGAGATAATAAAGCAATCTTGATTGGCAGATTTTTTAATCTTTCTTTGAAATTTTGAAAATGCTGATGAGCCAGAATAGTTGTGGGACAAATCATTGCTGCTTGATAACCTGAAACAACAACTTTTATCATTGTTCTTAAAGCTATTTCAGTTTTGCCAAAACCAACATCGCCGCAGATAATCCTGTCCATTGGTTCTTCTTTAGAAAAATCATCTTCAATATCTTTTAAGGCTTGGATTTGGTCTGGTGTTTCTTCAAAAGCGAAATCAGAGGATATTTTCTTTTCAATATCAGGATAGCCAAAATAAGGAGGTCTTTTGCTTACTTCTCTTTGAGCGTATATTTCCAAGAGTTCTTTAGCAAACCTTTCAGTTTCTTGTTTGATTTTTTTCTTGGTTTTTTGCCAAGACAATCCTCCTAATCTAGAGATTTTTGGCTCAACAAAGCCAATGTATTTTGACAATTTTCTTTCCAATCCTTTTGGTACGTACAATTTATCTCCGTCTTCATATTCTAAAACATAATAATCTTCTAATTGGTCATCGCGCATTATCTGGGTAAATCCTTTAAATATACCAATACCATGATCTAGATGAACTAAATAATCTCCTGGTTTTATTTTTTTTAAATCAGAAAATAATTTTTGCGATTTTAGTTTGTTTTTTAAAATTTCTTTAAAATTTTTTTCTTCTTTAATTTCAAGGGGCAGCTTTTCAATGCTTTCGATGGTATTGCCTAAAAATTCAAAACGGACAGCATAGTTAAGATTAATAGGGAAGATATCTAAAATACCGCCACGATGAGCGAATTCGCCAGGCTCAGAAACATTTAAAACTTTTTCGTATCCCATTTCGTCCAATTTTCTTAAAAATTGCGAAAAATTATATTGCTGATCTTTTTCAACGAAAATTGTATTTTCTTCAAAAAATGATTGGGTTTTTTTTGCTTTTAAGATTTTGTCTAAATTGGATTCAAACCAAGCATTGTTTTTATCTAAAAAATAGGGAATAATACTAACGATTAAAATTTTTAACAAACGATTCATAAATTTTTTTAATTAACCAGTTGATTTTAGCTAAAATTTTACTAATAAAAAAACAAATTAAAAAATTTTGTTGTTAAAGATTTTTCCAAAGCGAAAGGAAAAGTTTTGATAAAAACCCCTTATCTTGACAAATTAATTTAATTTGTTATAATATAAATATTAATAAGAAAAAGCAAGCAGTTTTATTCTTTAGTCTACCTGCAAGTAGCGTCATTTGATTAAATTTTATTAAAATTTAATCAAATGATAAATTTCCTCTCCTAAAAATTATTATAGCGCATTCTTAGTTTTTTGCTTTAATGCAACAAAATTAAGAACTTGCAGGTAGACTAAAGAATAAAATCAGACATTAAACTTACTCATTGCTTTTTCTATTCCTTCTTTTATTGCTGTTTCTATTGCCTTGCTTGTTTTTTGAATTATTTTTTCAACATCTTTTTCCTCTCTTTTTTTAAATTTTTCAAGAACAAATTTTTCAATAGGGCTAGATGACATATTATATTTTTCTTTTGATTGAATTCCGATTCTGAATCTGACAAAATTTTTTGTTCTTAGATTGTCAATTATAGATTGGACTCCTTTATGACCGGCAGAACCTCGATTTTTTGAAATTCTAATTTTTCCCAACGAGATATCTAGATCGTCGTGGACAACCCATAAATTTGGAATTGGCGACTTGTAATAAGAAATTATTTTTTTTACTGCTTTGCCGGAATCATTCATAAAGGTATGTGGCTTAACCAATAAAATTTCTTCATTTTCTAGTTTTCCTTTTGAAATTTCAGCTGGAAAATTTTTTTCAAACTTAAAGGCGGGAAAATTATTTTTTTCTTGGAATATTTTAAGAGTTAAGAAACCCAAATTATGCCAGGTCATTTCAAATTTTTTGCCCGGATTTCCCAATCCAATAATTATAATCATTATTTTATTATACCTTGATTTTAAAATAAAAAACAATATAATAATTAATAGGATATAAATATATAAATATTTTAATTTTTTATAAAATATGTTTAAAAAAATTTTTGATTTTGTTTTAGAAATTATTAAGGTGGTAGTCATTGCTTTGGTGATTGTTATTCCGATTCGCTATTTTTTGTTTCAGCCTTTTATTGTTAAAGGTCAATCAATGGAGCCTAATTTTGAAGAGGGCGATTATTTGATTGTTGATGAAATTTCTTACCGGTTCCGCGAACCACAAAGAGGAGAAGTGATAGTTTTTAAATATCCTCAAAACCTTTCCCAAAGATATATAAAAAGGATCATTGGTTTGCCTGGAGAAACAGTGGAAATAAAAGAAGGAAAAATTACTATCTATCCACCAAACGGCAATGGTTTTATTTTAGACGAATCTGAGTATCTTCCTTCTTGGACCCAAACAGGAGGCGATCTTTTAATTACCTTAAACAAAGATGAATATTTTGTTTTAGGAGATAATAGGGTTGCTTCTTACGATTCTCGGCGTTGGGGTGTTTTGCCACGCAAAGATCTTATTGGACGGGTTCTTATTAGAGCTTGGCCATTTAATGCTTTGGCAAAAATTACAGCGCCTAACTATTAATCTTAAATTTTTTTTAATTATTGTTTATTTTTTAGTTTCTTATGCGAAAGCCCAAATTTCAATCATTAACCGGGATGCACGACATTTTGCCGGAAGATCAAAAATATTTTCAAAAGATTTATTCTCTAATTGAATCGATCGCTGAATTTTATGGCTTTGGCAAGATTGACACTCCTATTTTAGAAAAATTAGAACTTTTCTCTCGTGGTATTGGTATGAGTACTGATATTGTTGAAAAACAGATGTTTATTTTAAAAACAAAAGGCGGAGACGAAATGGCTTTGAGACCGGAAGGAACAGCGCCTATAGTCAGATCTTTTTTTGAAAATGGAATGCAAAATTTGCCCCAACCAGTAAAACTTTGGTATTTTGGCCCCTTTTTTCGTTATGAACATCCCCAAGCAGGAAGATATCGTCAATTTTGGCAATTTGGTTTTGAAGTATTGGGAGAAAAAAATCCAGTGATTGATAGCCAAGTTATTCAAATTTTTTATAATTTATTAAAGGAATTGCGATTAAAAAATTTAGTTATTCAGATAAACAGTATTGGTGATAGCCAGTGTCGGCCTTATTATAAAAAACTTTTAGCCAGTTATTTTAAATCAAGGGAATTGTCTTTATGTTTTGATTGCCGCCGCAGATTAAAAGAAAATCCTTTGCGGATTTTAGATTGTAAAGAAGAAAAATGTCAAAGGGTAATTTCTGGCGCGCCTCAAATTATTGATCATTTATGCGAGGAATGTCATAATCATTTTAAAAAGGTTCTGGAGTTTTTAGACGAAATTGAACTACCCTATTATTTAAACCCTTATTTGGTAAGAGGCTTGGATTATTATACAAAAACAGTTTTTGAAATATTTCCTGAAGATCAGAAAGAAAGGGCGCAGGGAGCTATCGCTGGTGGCGGACGATACGACGCTTTATCAAAAATTTTAACTGGAAAAGAGGTAGCAGCGATGGGCGGAGCAGGCGGAGTAGAAAGGATTATTAATTTGTTAAAAGAAAAACATCTTAAGTTGCACGAACAAAATGCGCCAAATATTTTTTTAGCTCAATTGGGCGATTTAGCCAAAAGAAAAAGTTTAAAATTGATGGAAGATTTTCGGCGAGAAAAAATTTTAGTGGCAGAGACCTTTGGACGAGATTCATTAAAGGTTCAATTATCACGAGCCAATAAAATAGGTGTGAAATATACATTAATTTTGGGTCAAAAAGAAGCATTAGAAGGTACCATCATTATTAGAGATATGGAAACTGGCAACCAGGAGATTATTAAGATAAACAAAGTGGTCGATGAGATTAAAAAGAGATTAAAAAAAATATAAATTAAAACTTTTAAAAATATGGCGTTAGAAGTTAAAAAAGAAGAAAGAGAAACTTCTCAAAGCCTGATTCGGCGTTTTCAAAAACGAATTCAGCAAAGCGGAGTTTTGTTGAGAGCGCGAAAGAATAGATTTAAAGAAAGAGAAAAATCCAGACAAATGAAAAAAAGAGCGGCTTTAAGAAGAGAAAAATTGAAAAAGGAATATGAAAAACTAAAAAAATTGGGCAAAATAATAAGCCAATAATTTTATGTTTTTAAAAGAAAAAATTCAACAAGATTTAAAAAATGCCTTAAAAGAAGGAAAGGATTTAGAAGTTTCGGTTTTACGGTTATTGCAATCAGTTATTCTTAATAAAGAAAAGGAAAAGAGATATAAAATAAATAAAGACCAATCTAACTTGGTGGAAGATAAATTAGAAAAAGAAAGCCAGCTTACGGATGAGGAAATAATAGAAACGCTTTTTGGTGAAATTAAAAAAAGAAAAGAATCAATTGTTTTATTTGAAAAAGGAAAAAGAGAAGATTTAGCCCAAAAAGAAAAAAAAGAAATCGAAATTTTGCAAAGATATTTACCTGAACAGCTTTCTGAGGCAGAGGTAAAAACATTAGCCCAAGAAATTATAAAAAAAACCGGAGCTAAAGACATAAAGGACATGGGAAAAGTAATGAAGCAATTAATGGAGAAGGTTAAAGGTCAAATAGACGGTAATTTAGTTTCTAAAATTGTCAAAGAATTGCTCCAGTAATTTTTTATTTTTTATATGGCAAAAAAACATTTTATTTCTGGTTTAGACATTGGTAGCGGAACAATTAAGATTTTAGTTGTTCAAAAAAAACAAAACCAGGAAGATTTTGAAGTTTTGTCTTTTGTTGAAAAACCTTCTTCTGGAATTCGAAATGGTGTAGTAATCAACCCAAGCGAAGTAACAAACATTATTAAAGAAGCTCTGGAAGAAACAGAGGGTCAAATTAATCAAAAAATTAATTCTGTTTATCTTAATGTGGCCGGTTGTCACATTTTTTCTATTGCCTCGCATGGTTTAGTATCTGTGTCTCGGGTGGATCAAAAAATTTCTAATGAGGATGTAGAAAGAGTTTTGCAAGCTGCCCAAACTATTTCCTTGTCTTCTAATAAAGAGATTTTAGAGGTTTTGCCTAAAGAATTTATTATAGATGGCGAAAAAGGTATAAAAGAAGTGGTTGGGCTTAGAGGAGTGAGATTAGAAGCCGAAGTGTTAGCCTTGGGCGGTTTTTCTCCTTATATAAAAAATCTTACTCAGTCAGTGTTGAATTCTGGTTTGGAAATAGAAGATTTAATTTTTTCGCCGTTGGCTAGTTGTCGGGCTGTGCTTAACAAAAGAGAAAAAGAATTGGGTGTGCTTGTTTTAGATATTGGAGCCAAAACAACAGGAATGGCTGTTTTTGAACAAGGAAATTTAATACATTTAATGGTTTTGCCTATTGGTTCGGGTCATATTACTAATGATATCGCTGTTGGTTTAAAATGCGACATAGACATAGCAGAAAAAATAAAATTAGAATTTGGCAGCGTTTCTTTTCAAGAGAGTAATAAAAGGGAAAAGATTAAATTGTCTGAAGAAGAAACCTTGGTTTTTTCTAGAAAGCAATTAGCAAAAATTATTGAACCGAGAATTATAGAAATTTTTCGAGAAGTTAATAAAGAGTTAAAGAAGGTTTCTAGTCAAAGATTGTTGGCAGGTGGTGTTGTTTTGACTGGTGGGGGCAGCAAATTAGCAAAAATTAAAGAATTGGCAAAAAAGGAATTTCGTTTAAATTGCCGTTTGGGTGTGCCCAAAAATTTTTCTCCAGCCATTGATGACCCTCGTTTATCAGTTGTTTGCGGTTTGGTTTTAACTGGTTTTGATTTAGAAGGAGAAAAACCCCCTTTTTCGGGCTTTGGTAAATCTTTAGGAGCAAAAATAAAAAAGATATTAAGAATTTTTCTTCCCTAAATATAATATTTTCAAAAGATTTTTTAACCATTCTCTAAAATAAAAAATAATATTAAAATATGAAAATGGGAATAAAAATTAAAGTAATAGGCATTGGTGGTGCGGGCTGCAATGCTGTTTCGCGAATGATGAAATCAAAAATTAAAGGAGTAGATTTGATTATTTTAAATACTGACGTGCAAGATTTAAAAAAAACGAATGCTCATTTAAAGCTTCATATTGGTAAAAAAATCACTCAAAGTTGGGGAACAGGAATGGATCCTGAAATTGGGAAAAAAGCTGCTTGGGAAAGCAAAGAGGAAATTGGCGAAATTTTAAAAGGATCTGATATGATTTTTATTGTTTTTGGAGCAGGCGGCGGAACAGGAACAGGCGCAGGACCAGTAGTGGCAGAAATTGCTAAAAATCTTGGTATTTTGACACTGGCAATTGTAACTAAACCTTTTTCTTTCGAGGGCGCTTTTCGAAAAAAAATTGCCTTAGAGGGAATTGCGAAACTAAAAGAAAAAGTTGACAGTTTAATAATAATTGAAAATGACAAGCTTTTAGGTGTTTTAGATCAAAAAATATCAATTTCTAATGCTTTTTGGTTTTGCGATGATATTTTGCACCAAGCCATAGAAGGAATTACGGATTTGATTTTTTTACCAGGAATTATTAATGTTGATTTTGCTAATATAAAAGCAATTTTAAAAAATTCGGGCACTGCTTTTTTTGGTGCTGGTAAAGCAGAGGGAGAGAAAAGGGCGGAAAAAGCAGTAAAAATAGCATTAAATTCGCCCTTATTAAGCAATTCGGTTCGAGGAGCAAAAGGAATTTTATTTAATGTTTCAGGCAACAAAGATATGACTTTGTCTGAAATCGAAGAGATTGCTAAAATTATTCTTGAAGAAGTGAATAGCGGATTAAAAAACAAAAATCATACTGATAAAAACACTTTAACAAGTCAGACAAAAATTGTTTTTGGCGCTGTTTATGATAATAGAATAAAAAAAGGAGAAATAAAAGTAACATTAATTGCTACCGGTTTTTAAAAAAAAGATTGTTGTGGAAAATTTAAAAATTTTAATGGGATTTGACATTATTTGACGCTATTTTTTTTTGGTCTTAAAATGAAGTAATCTTGGTAAAGATTTTTTTTAATTACATTTTATGGTTCCAAATAAAATTTTGAAAGTTCAAAAAAGAGACGGGACAATTGTTGATTTTGATCAATCAAGAATTACTGATGCTATTTTTAAAGCGATTACTGCGGCTGGTCAGGGTGACGGCAGAAAATCAAAAAAAATGTCTGATAAGGTTGTTAAAATTTTAAACCGTCGATTTAAAAAAGATGAAATTCCCCAAGTTGAACAAATTCAAGATGTGGTAGAAGAAGTGTTAATTTTAGAAGGATTAGTAGAAACCGCAAAAGCTTATATCTTATATCGAGAACAAAGAAGAAGAATTAGAGAAGCGGTAACTGTTTCAGAAGAAGCAGTTGATCGACTTGATCAATATTTGGAAAAATTAGACTGGGAAGTTCAAGAAAATGCTAATATGGCGTTTTCTTTACAAGGGCTTAATCATTATGGTGTTTCTTATATTGTTAAAAAATATTGGCTAAACAAAATTTATCCTAAGGGAATAAGAGAAGCTCATCAGAGCGGGGAGTTTCATATCCACAACCTGGACACTTTGGCTTGTTATTGTATGGGTTGGGATTTATATAATTTATTGTTGAAAGGATTTGGCGGTGTATCAGGAAAAGTGGAAGCCAAACCAGCAAAGCATTTTCGATCCGCTTTGGGCCAAATTGTTAATTTTCTCTATACTCTTCAAGGGGAGTGCGCCGGGGCGGTCGCTCTTTCCAATTTTGATACTCTTTTGGCGCCATTTATCCGTTATGACAATTTAAATTACCAGCAAGTCAAACAGGCTTTGCAGGAATTTTTATTTAATATGGCTATACCCACTCGGGTGGGATTTCAAACTCCTTTCAGTAATATTACTCTTGATTTAAAACCTTCTGCAGTGTTTGCCAAGCAACCAGTGATGATTGGCGGAAAACCTCAAGAAGAAGTTTATGGCCAATTTGAAGAAGAAATGAAAATGTTTGACAAAGCGCTTTACGAGGTTTACATGGAAGGCGATGCCAAAGGCAGGCCATTTCATTTTCCCATTCCTACTATTAACATTACTAAAGATTTTCCTTGGCAAGAACCGGCTTTTGACGGCATTTTTGAGGCTTCGGCAAAATACGGAATAAATTATTTTGCCAATTATATAAACTCAGATATGAAACCCGACGATGTGCGTTCAATGTGTTGCCGCTTGCGTTTGCAACTGGATGAACTTTATAATCGCGGCGGCGGCGGTCTTTTTGGCGCTGGCGCTTTAACCGGCAGTGTTGGCGTGGTGACTATTGATTTACCCAGAATTGGTTATCTTTCCAAAACTAAAAAAGAATTTTTTGAAAAATTGGCAAAGGTGATGGATTTGGCAAAAGAAAGCTTGGAAATTAAAAGAAAGGCAATTGAAAATTATATGGAAAAAGGACTTTATCCTTATTCCAGGTTTTATTTGCAAGGCATAAAACAAATGCGAGGAAAATATTTTGCCAATCATTTTTCTACTATTGGTTTGTTAGGAATGAACGAATGCCTTTTAAATTTTATGGAAGAAAGTATTGTTTCAAAAAGAGGGAAAAAGTTTGCTTTAGAGGTTTTGGATTTTATGAGAAACAGATTGCTTGACTACCAAAAAGAAACTGGCAATTTATATAATTTAGAAGCAACGCCAGCTGAATCAACGGCTTATCGCTTGGCCCTGAAAGATAAAGAAAAATATGCTGATATTATTACCGGAGGCACTAAAAAAGTTCCTTATTATACCAACAGTTCTCAATTGCCGGTGAATTACACTTCTGATCCTTTTGAAGCTTTAAAACTCCAAGACGAATTGCAATGCAAGTATACTGGTGGAACTGTTTTACACCTTTTCTTGGGAGAGAGAATGCCAGATGTTGACTCAACAAAAAAATTGGTAAAAACAGTTTTTGAAAAGTTTAACCTGCCATACATTACCATTACACCAACTTTTTCAATATGTCCTACACATGGCTATTTAAAAGGCGAACACTTTTTCTGTCCAAAATGCACAATAAAGCAGCCTTGTGAGGTTTATTCCAGAATTGTTGGTTATTTAAGGCCAGTTCAGCAATGGAACTTGGGAAAGCAAGAAGAATTCAAGGCAAGAAAAGAATTTAAAGTTCCAGCCAAATTAAAAGATGAGCAATAATTCTAAAATCAAAATTGGCGGTTTGCAAAAATTAACTCTTATTGATTTTCCGGGAAAATTGGCAGCCACGGTTTTTTTGTCGGGCTGTAATTTTCGCTGTCCTTTTTGTTATTCCTCTGAATTGGTTTTGCCAGAAAAAATAAAAAATCAGCCACGCATTTCAGAAAAAGAATTTTTCGCTTTTTTAAAAGAAAGAAAGGGAATGTTAGAAGGAGTGGTTATTTGCGGAGGCGAGCCAACCATTAATAAACAATTGCCTCAATTTTGCCAAAAAATTAAAAAATTAGGTTTTTTAGTAAAATTAGACACTAACGGTTCCAATCCGAAAATGCTGAAAAAATTGATTGATGAAAAATTGGTGGATTATGTGGCAATGGATATAAAAGCGCCTTTAGGGAAAAATTTTCAATTTCCAATTTCCAATTTTCAAACAAATTCTGAATCTCAAATTCCAAAATATGAAATAGCCACTGGTGTGAAAGCCGAGACCGACAAAATAAAAGAAAGCATTAAGTTAATTAAAAATTCTGATGTTGATTACGAATTTAGAACTACGGTAGTGCCTGGTATTCACCAGAAAGAAGATATTTTGCAAATTGCCAGAGATATTTCGCCAGCTAAAAAATATTTTTTGCAAAATTTTAAGCCAGGAAAAAATATTAATCCTGTTTTTGAAAAAGTTGAATCTTACTCGCCAGAGTTTTTATTAAATTTGCAAAAAGCCATTTCTCCTTTTTTTGATGTTTGCCAAGTGCGCTAGAATTTTTTTTAGCCGGCTCGCGCTGCGCGCGAGCCGGCTTGTTTCTCTTTAAAAATAAATTTGTTAAAATCTTTTAATGTCTCCTTCTAAGATTTTTCTCTCTTTTTGTTTGGCTTTTATTTTGGGCGTTTTTTTAAGCTCTTTTTTCCAAATCTCCTTAATTTTAATAATCATTTTTTTGATTTTCAGCTTAATTTTAATTTCAGTTTTTTGGTCTTACAAAAAAATTGTTATTTTAGGTTTCTCTCTTTTATTTTTGCTTTTGGGCGTTTGGCGTCATCTCCAAATTGAAGAAAAAATTTCAAAATCCAAATTGCAAATTTACAACGATAAAGAAGAGACAATTATTTTAACTGGCAATATTGTCAGCGAGCCAGACATTAGAGAAAAAACTATAAAAATAAAAGTGGGAAATTGCAAATTAAAAATTAATGACAATTGGCAAGATGTTTCAGGCGCTGTTTTAATTACTGCCAGTCGCTATCCAGAATATCAATATTGCGATAAATTAAAAATTGTTGGCAATTTAAAAAGTCCGCAGGTTTTTGAAGAATTTAATTATAAAGATTATTTAAAAAAAGAAGGCATTTATTCTCTAATGGATTTTCCCAAAATTGAATTGTTAAGAAGAGAAGATTGTCAAGGTTTTAGTTCCAAAATTTTTAGCCAGATTTTAAAAATTAAAAACCGATTAAACGAAATAATTGAAGAAAATTTGTCTCCGCCTCAAAGCGCGGTTTTGTCAGCTATGCTTTTGGGCAATAAAAGAAAAATTTCGCAAGAATGGAAAGACAAATTAAACATTACTGGTTTGCGCCATATTATCGCCATTTCTGGCTTGCATGTTACTGTTTTAACTGTGATTTTAATGAATATTTTGTTAGCTCTTGGTTTTTGGCGACAGCAGGCTTTTTATTTTACCATTATTTTTCTTTTCTTTTTTATTTTATTAACCGGGCTTCAACCGTCAGCCATTCGGGCTGCTATTATGGGCGGTCTTTTTTTGCTGGCTCAATATTTGGGCAGAATGAATTCTTCTTTTCAGGCAATTTTTTTTGCAGCTGCAATAATGTTGTTTCAAAACCCTTTGCTTTTAAAATTAGATCTTGGCTTTCAACTTTCTTTTTTAGCCACTTTGGGCATTATTTCTTTGGCAGGAATTTTTCAGGACTGGTTAAAATTTATTCCCGGGCAAAATATAAGATCCATTTTGGCAATGACTTTTTCCGCTTATTTATTCACCCTGCCTGTTTTAATTTACAATTTTGGCTATCTTTCTTTGGTTGGCTTAATAACCAATTTATTAATCGTTCCCACGTTGTATTGGATTATGCTTTTTGGTTTTGTTTTTGTTATTGCTGGCTTGATTTTTCCTTTTTTGGCTTGGTTGTTATCTTTTCCAGTTTTCTTTTTGCTTTCTTATTTAACTTTTATTGTTGATATTTTTTCTCGTTTTCCTTTTGCCACTTTATCTTTGAAAAATATTCCTTGGATTTTTCTTTTAATTTTTTATTTATTTTTGGCAATTTTCACCTGGCGCTTGAGAGAAAACCAAAAACTAAAATTCTTAAAATATTAAAAACTTAATTAAAAAATTATTTTTTTCTCCAGTCGCCCTCAGCCGCCTCCCCCAGCCCCCCAGCCGTCGGCGAAGCCGACGGCTGGGGGGCTGGACTGGAGAAGCGACTGGAAGGGAGACGGCTGTAAGAAAGTCAAATTTACAGGGGTACGACCCCTGTAAATTTTACAGGGGTCGTACCCCTGTAAAAACTTTGTTATACGTTCAAATTAAGATCAGCTTGAAAAACCCCCTTTTTTGTGTGAAAATGAAGAAGGAAATAAAAAATTATTTGTGAAAAAATTGATCTAATAAAATGCCTAAATCGGAATTTAAAAAAGGCGAAATAGTAATTTATAAATCACCAACAGGTCCGGAAATTCAAGTTAAATTAGAAAAAGATACAGTTTGGCTTGATGCTCGTTTAATAGCAAAACTTTTTGATGTTAATCGTCCAGCAATAGTCAAACATATAAATAATATCTACAGATCAGGCGAATTAGAAAAAAAATCAACCTGTTCCATTTTGGAACAGGTTGCCGCTGATGGAAAAATTAGAAAGATGAACTTATACAATCTTGATGTAATTATTTCTGTTGGTTATCGGGTTAATTCTAAACACGCCACTCAGTTTCGTATCTGGGCAACCAAAATACTAAAAGAACACCTTATCAAAGGTTATACCATTAACGAAAAAAAACTTTTACAAACAAAACAAGCATTGAAAGAAATTCAAGAGGTAATTTCTTTTTTGCAGGAAAAATCAAAAAACAAAATTTTAACTGGGCAAGAAAAAGAAATTTTAAGTTTACTTACTAATTATTCAAAGACCCTTACTCTTTTTGAAAAATATGATAAAGGAAAACTATCTCTTGTTGCAAAAACAAAAGGTAAATTTATTTTAAGATATGAAGAGGTAAAAAATATAATTAGTGAAATAAAAAGAGAACTTATTGCTAAAAATGAGGCAAGTAATTTATTTGGACAAGAAATCAACAATAAACTTAGAGGAATTTTAGGCAGCATTTATCAAACTTTTGAAAAAAAAGAATTATACCCTTCGTTAGAAGAAAAAGCTGCTCATCTTTTATATTTTATCATCAAAGATCATCCATTTGTGGACGGCAATAAAAGAATTGCCTCTTTCTTGTTTATTTATTTTTTAGACAAAAACAGTTTTCTTTATCGCAAAACAGGAGAAAAGAAAATTAACGATAATGCTTTAACGGCACTTTCACTTTTAATTGCTGTTAGCAGTTCAAAAGACAAAAATACGTTAATAAAAATTATCACTAATCTTATAAGCTAAAGCTTTTAACTCTCCACTCGCCCCAGCCGTCGGCGAAGCCGACGGCTGGGGGGCTGGACTGGAGAAGCGACTGGAAGGGAGACGGCTGTAAGAAAGTCAAATTTACAGGGGTCGTACCCCTGTAAAAAAACCTTTGTTATACGTTCAAATTAAGACCAGCTTGAAAAACCCCTTTTTTGTGTGAGAATAAGAAAAGAGTAAAATTTTAAAAAATTAACTAAAAAATTTAGACAAAATGAAAGAAAATTTTAAGATGTTATGATTAATAAATTTGTAAAAGGCAAAACAGCAGTTTTTATTGATTCAGCCAATGTTTATTTTGCAGAAAAGACAATGAGTTGGCGAATTGATTTTCAAAAACTACTTAATTATTTCAAAAAAGAAACTGATCTTTTTAGAATTGCTTACTACGGAGCCATTAACCCTGAAAATAAAAAATTCCCCGGTTTTACCCGAGGAAGGTCTCGTTCTGTCCGGTCGTAACCGGACATTATCAGTATCGCAAATCAAGAAATCTTGTCAAGTTTGAACCCAAAAAACGGCTTGAAAAAGATATTTTTTATTTTTGTTATTAAAAATTCAACTAAATAAAATTTCACAACAAAACATTCTTACATTCTGCAGAATGTAAGAATATTCTTTTGTAGCTTGGGTGGAGTGAATTTTATATCAAATGAATAAAGGCGAAGGTTTTGAACTATTAAATTAAGGTATTTTGCGGATCAAATACCGTTTTTGATCCGCTGGTCAAATTGGCTTGAAAAAGCCAATTTTTTATGGGAAAATGAAAAAATGATTAACACAAATATTTTTAATCCCCAAAAAATTAAAATTAGAGAACTTTCTCAAAGAGATGCCAAAAGAGCAAAAGAATTTTTGGATTACATCAATTCTTTGATTGAAGAAGACGCTAAAATTCTTTTTAACAAAAAATTAACCTTAAAAGAAGAAAAAGCATGGTTAAAAAATAGCCTAAAATTAATAAGAAAGAAAAAGAAAATTATTTGTATTGCCCAAGACAAAGGAAAAATTATTGGAGTGAGTGACGTTGAGATGAAAAAATATCGAGAAAGCCACATAGGAGAATTTGGTATTTCCGTTAGAAAAGAATATCGAGGAATGGGAATTGGAAAGCGTTTAATGAAAACAACTTTAGAACTGGCAAAAAAGAAATTAAGACCAAAAATCATTAAACTTTCAGTTTTTGAAAATAATAAAATTGCCCAAAATCTTTACAAGAAATTTGGTTTTAAAAAAGCGGCAAAAATCCCAAAACAAATTCAATACAAGGGAAAATTAATCAATAGAATAATAATGACTTTAGAAACTTAATTCTCGTTTATTAAAAACATTCTCACATTTTGAAAGATGTGAGAATTTTTTTGTGGAATGGGTAAGCCAGTTTTTAAAATAATTTCATTTTTTAATAACAAGCAATCTTTTTTTAAATTTTAAGCTTTTCCACTATCATATTTAATTAAGAAAAAACTATCCTATTTTTAATCTTAATCGCTTTTTAGCGATTTTTTATTGTCTGCCTTTATTATGAAGTCAAATTACAAACCAGCTTGAAAAAGCCAATTTTTTATGCGAAAATGAAAAAAAGATGACTAAAGCTACTCAAACCACCGGAAAACAAGGAGAATTGATGGTTATTGGAGAGCTTTTAAAAAGAGGTTTTGATGTTTATTTGCCGGCGGTAGATATTGGAGGAATTGATTGCATTATTAAAACGGATGTTGGATACAAAGAAATTCAAATCAAGACAAGAGAAAAATATCATCATTCTCCTCTTTTTGCAGTTAAAAAATTTGTTCCGCGAGATAATTTTTTTATTATTTGTTACGATTTAAATGATCCAAATACTTTTTGGATAATTCCTTCGAAGAAATTTAAAGAAGTAGCTAAAGAGAGTAAGAGTGGGTATTTTCGGTTAGATCTTGGTGGCGACTATTCAAATATGCGAAGAATTTTACATATTTATCAGAATAATTTTTTTCAACTATTTGAAGGGACACGAGAAGCAGAAAAAGAATTAAAATCAGTAGAAAAGATAATTAGAAAAAATGGCTGGCAATGGTTAAAAGAAAAATATCCAACGCTTGACGATGTTGATAAGAAAATTAGAGAAGCCAAAGAAAAAGGTTATAGTCATGGCTATATTAAAGTTTTAGAAAATTTAAAGAAATATTGGGAGAAACATAAGTAAAATTATGGATCCGAAAATTAGGAAGCAACTTATAAAGATTTTGGAAGAAGGGAAGGAGATTCCAGCGTCTTTTAAAGAGATTTTATTTCCGGAAGAAGAAAGGAAAATGGAATATGAGTTGGTTTATGGGATAAAGCAAAGAGAAGAAGATATTTTGGCTGATACTTGGAGCGTGCCCTTTCAACCAGTAAAGCATTTTGGCGATGTGAAAAAAGATGAGTGGCACAATATGCTGATTTTCGGCGATAATTTACAAGCATTAAAACATCTTTTGAAATTAAAAGAACAAGGAAAACTAAAAAATGAAGACGGCACAGACGGAGTCCGTCTTGTTTATATTGATCCTCCGTTTGGCACAGGAGATATTTATGATGCACGTTCTGGCGCTCCGGCATATTCAGCAAAACTTCAAGGCGCGGCTTTTATTGAATTTTTGCGAAAACGACTGATATTTTTGCGAGAATTATTAGCTGATAATGGCAGTATTTATGTCCGGATTGATTATCATTTTGGTCATTATGTAAAAGTGATAATGGACGAAATATTTGGGAAGGAGAATTTTAGAAATGAGATAATTATTAACAGAACGAAAAAAATTTTTGAAGGAATAAATAAATTTAATGTTGCCACTGACTCATTATTTTTTTATACAAAAAAGGGTAACTATTTA